>Ga0116109_1000070_pt1 | contig 26958 bp, 31 predicted proteins | sample June2015DPH_8_10_2_FD_89718 | JGI IMG/M metagenome (GOLD analysis project Ga0116109, IMG submission 89718) | Peatland microbial communities from SPRUCE experiment site at the Marcell Experimental Forest, Minnesota, USA - June2015DPH_8_10 | ecosystem: Environmental > Terrestrial > Soil > Wetlands... | reverse complement strand
TGCCAGCAACCTTACGAGCGCCTCCTTCCGTTCATCGGAGAGCGTCGCGCCGGTAGGCTGGTGCAGCGTCGTCATAAACCAGCGCCATTGATTTATCGTTAAAGAATTCGGCTTTAAAATCGCTTTCGATTGGACCGCTACGCGTAGGCGAAACATCGAAAGAAGTGGAAACTGTCTGCGCCGCACTTTGCCAGCGTGTGTGCGTCCGCAATAGGCGCAGATTGCAAAAGAAAGGCCGTATCAGTTGATAAGTGCTTTCTTCTAACGTTGAGTGGGCGCGCTACCAGGGCGGGTCCGACGCCCGCGACGGTGTTATCTGTGAGGAGTACAAGTTGAAACGGTACGAGCGGCTAGCCGACCAACTCAGTGAGCTCATCAAGCGCGGTGATCTGCCACCCGGCGCGCGTATCCCTTCGGTTCGCGCGGCGTGCAAGGCTTGGGGCGTGAGCCCCGCGACGGTATTTCGGGCCTACTACCTGCTCGAAAATCGGGGCATGATCAAGGCGCGCCCGCGTTCAGGCTATTTCGTATCGCCGACATCCACAGAGTTACCGCGGCAAAGGTCCTGGAACGCGCTGAGTACCGACCCGCAGACCGTCAATATCAGCGACCTTGTCTTTGCGGTCCTCAAGACGATCAGGCAGGCCGAGACTGTCCCATTTGGGTCAGCGTTCTTGAGCCCTGCGCTGTTTCCGATGGCGCGCGTCGGAAAGTCGTGCGCGACGGTCAATCGTTCAACGCACCTGGCCAGCATGGTTGACGGACTGCCGCCGGGGCACGAAGGATTGCGCCAACAGATTTCGTTGCGTTACCTGATGGCGGGGATGACGGTACCTGTCGACGAGATAATCATTACGAGCGGTGCACTCGAAGCCCTGACGCTAAGCGCCCAGTTGCTCGCCGCTCCAGGCGATGTGATCGTGATCGAAAAGCCGACGTTCTATGCAGCGCTGCAGGCTATCGAGCGTCTCAGGCTGAACGTAGTGGAGATTCCTGTTGACCCGGTGGAGGGTCATGATCTGGATGCGCTCGCGCGGGCGCTGCAGCAACATCCGGTTCGCGCCTGCTGGTTCATGACCTCGTTCCACAATCCGACCGGGGTGACGCTGGACGATTCCAGGAAGCAGGCGCTGGTTGATCTGCTCGCCAGACACGACGTGCCGCTCATCGAGGATGACGTCTATAACGAGCTGCATTTTGGCCCGGACCCGGTGCGTCCGGCCAAATTCTTCGACCGGAAAGGTCTTGTCATCCATTGTGGATCGTTCGCGAAGTGCCTTGCGCCCGGATATCGTATCGGCTGGGCGGCAGCCGGAAGGTTCGCGGGCAGGCTGGAACACGCGAAATGGATGACCACGCTATCGGCCAGCATGCCGGCGCAGCGCGCAATCGCCGACTATCTGGAGCACGGCGGCTATGAACGTTTCCTGCACAAACTACGTCGCGAGTTGGCCCTTCAGCAATCGCAGATGCTCGACGCGATTAGACGGTACTTCCCGGCCAATACGATGGCGACGAGGTCTGACGGCGGTTATTTCACATGGGTGGCGCTACCGGATCACGTAGACTCGATACCCCTCTTCCAGGCCGCGCTCAACAGTGGCATCAGCATCGCGCCCGGACCTATCTTCTCTGCGGATGGCGCCTTTCGACACCGTGTGCGTCTGAACTATGGATACCCGTGGTCGGCGCGGCTCGATAAAGCGGTCTCGACACTAGGCGCCCTGTGCGCTGACGAATCGCGTTGCGGCGCAAAGCTGGCCGGTCCGGTTCAGCCCGCATGACACGGGCGTCGATCTCAACCGTGCATCCCGGCCGGTGAATCGTGAAGCTCATGCACGACAATACACGCTTTGCCTGCGACTTTCGCACGATACATTGCGGCATCCGCCGCGCGTAACAGGGCTTCGCCACTCAATGACGCTGCCTGGTCGCGCAGTAGCATGCCGATACTCGCCGATAACTGGACGACCTTCGTCCCGAACGTTATGGGCTGGCTCAGTGTCAGCAGGATTGCGCGTGCATTTTTTCCAGTGGAGCACGATCGATTGCAGGGCCGCTCAGCAGCACCGTGAACTCATCCCCTGCATGCCGTGCAACCAGATCCCCGCCACGCACGCAGCGGCTGATCCGGCGGGCGGCTTCAACCAGTACTTCATCGCCGCACTGATGCCCGTATGTATCGTTGACAGCCTTGAAGCCGTCCAGGTCGATAAACATGATGGCAGCCACACCGTCGCTGCCTGCTGCGCATGCCTCCTCCAGTCTGTCGAGGAACGAGCGTCTGTTAGGCAGGCCAGTCAGCGCGTCGTGGAACGCCTGATGCCGCATGCGATCGAGCAACTCCCTTCGCTCAGTCACATCCTGCACCAGAAGGTAGTAACCGTCAGCTGACTGATCGTGGACGCGACGCGGCACCAGCACACCACGCAGGACACGTTGGCTCCCGTTAAGCGTCGCTCCGACCTCGTACTCGACCCTTTCGCCATTGAGCGCGCGTTGGACGTACGGCTCGATGGCAGCAATATAGTCAGTGTCGAGAACCTCATGAGTGAGCCGTCCCACGATTTCCTCCGGGTCCAACCCCAGCCACTCGCGATAGGTCGAGTTGGCAAACTGAAAACGTCGTTCACCGTCGACGTAAGCGACCAGCACCGGCAGATTGTCAGCGATGGCGCGCAAGTCTACGCGCGTGGCTCCCAATTGTCGCTCGGCGGTCATCAGCTGCTCATGCGACCTGCGCAAAACTTCCGAGGCCTCATGTACTGCCCCATGCAACGCAGCCTCCCGCGCATCGCGCGCGGTCTTTTCCCGTTGCTCCGCCTGGGTATCGTGAATGACAAACAGCCAGCCTCCGTCGCGGGTCGGCGCGCCCTGCTTCAATGCCACCTGCACTCGCGCTGGCTTACTTTGCCTGTTGCGTAACCGGAAAGTTACGTCGAGCGTCAAGACCTCGACCCCGCGCCCATGATTGAGTGCCTGCACGGCCTGTTCAAGGCTGGTCCGGTCGCTCGCATCCAGCAGATCGAGTATGTTCGTTTTCGTCAGCGGAGCACGCGAGTGCGCGAAGAATTTCACGCAGGCATCATTCATGCGCCGCCACTCCCAGTCCCTTCCGATATGCGCTATAGCGACCGGTGTCCGATAGAACGTCTCGACGTACAGCGCATGCTGGGCATGAAGCCGGTCGATCGACTGAAGCACCCGCAAACGATCAGGGCTGTCCAGCTGGCGCAGGCCAACTTCGTGCCCGATCATTTGCCCCAGGTCTACCAGCATCTGACGCTGTTGGCGCGTGAAGCGCCGCGGCAACGAGTGCATCACGCATAGCATACCGATGGGTCTGCCGCACGGTAGACGCAGCGCAATGCCTGCGAAAAAGCGGATCCCCGGTTCGCCGGTTGCCAGCGGCCCCTGCGCAAGCTTCGGATCAGACAACGCATCCCTGACGACGAAGGGCTCCTCGCATTGGAGCGTCTGGCAATAGTATCTCTTCACATGGAATACGACGTTCCGTTCGCATCCACTTGCGCCTATGGCTTCTGGCTGGCCCAGACTGTCGAGACATACAACGGATATTGGTAAATTCAGCGCGCGCGCGGCGATCCTGGTCACGCGCTCAAAGTACTGATCGTAGTCGCTTTCTGGTGCCAGGGCGGCGCTGGCTGGTTGTCGTTGTTGTTCTTGTTGCGCATCCATGATGCATTCGTCTTTCAAGCTCCGTGCTCCATTCCGGTCACACCGTGTAATGCGTTTATCGACGTCCTCGCCGCCGCAAACGCACGAAGTTGATCGAGTGCCATCAGCTTCCCATACCGGTATCCCTGCGCCAAGTCGATTCCCGAGCGCTGTACCACATCGTGGTCTGCAGCGCTCTCGACGCCCTCCACGACAACTTTCGCACCAAGCAAATGCACTAACGCGGCTATCGACTTCAGAAACGGGATGCGCGCTTCGCCGCGCATGGCTAGAAATCGCCGGTCTACTTTCACGTAATCGAACCGGAAGTCAGCGAGTAAGTCCAGATTGCTGAAGCCGGTGCCGAAATCGTCGAGTGACAGGCGTACGTCGCGTTGCCTCAAGTGGCTTAGCGCCGTGACAACCCGCGGCGTACGCTCGACGCAACTGCGCTCGGTGAGTTCCAGAACAAGGCGCTCTAGTATCGGACCGGCGGACTCACAGATATCCTCGACAAATCGATCCTCCATCAGATGCCGCGCGCAGATATTTACCGATATATGCCAGTGCTGAGCGAACGGCAGCTGGGTCAGTGCGCTATTCGCCTCGCGCAGCACGAAACAGGTCAACGCGCCGAGCAGACGCGTGCCTTCGAGCTCTCCAATGAACTGCCCCGGGCCCCCAGCTCCGAACTTTGGATGGCCCCACCGGAGCAGGGCTTCCACGCCCACGCAGTATCGCGTGCGCATGTCCACAATGGGCTGATAGACGACATGGAACTCCCCGCGGCGAAGACCGATGCGCGCCGCGCGCCGCAATCTTGCTTTTGGGCGTACCCGGTAACCAACGTACACAACCGCGCCGCAAGCCGATAGCGCGACAACCAGCACCACGGCGTCTCGAGATGCGATCAGGCTGGCCGCGAGCAAACCAGCCAGGCTCGACGCAACGGCGACAGTAACCGCCGCGTTAAGATGCTCGTCGAATACAGGTCGCAGCCGGCGTATTCGGGCTGTGTAGCGTTGCAAAAATCGCATGAAGTTGTTTTCGCACGGTTATCTGAGTAACGTACTATGACCTGACTACGTTTCGAAAACGAGTAGCAGGTACGTGTCAAAACATGCGTATCAGATCCGCCGTCACACGCGGGGTAAGTCGGCGCGGCAATTCGTTGAGGTAGGCTTGTCTTTTTACTCGGCGCGCCAAGGGCAGCCAGACCGAGTTATCAACAGATTGGCCTGGTAGGAATAACGGCGGCCGAACCGGCCTCCAAAGTACCCCGCAAATGCGGCGTCAACCAGCATGCCGGCGGAGCCCGCAGACAGGAACCAGGCATTCGCATCGACTGTTGAGAACGCTTCCTGCACCATCTTGGCCATCGCACCGCCGGCAAGATAGACGTCAAAGGCGTCGGTTCGCGCTAGTGACTACGGTATAAGCTTTTGACATGTTGATACCCGCTTGTGTCATCCCGCGCTCTACCGGACATCGAAATACATTGGGACCACCATCCGCTCCAGCATGGATTGCTGTTGCGCGCCGAATACCTCGCGTTCACCAGGCGATGCCGAAATGATCGGCCTCTCTACGGTGATCTTGATCGCGTTGCAGTTGTCGACGAAATAAGTGCCCACGACGCAGGCCAGCTCGAACCCGAGTTCGTCGGCCACATTGCGCGCGCAAAAGAAGTTCGAGCGCAGCGCCGCTTCATACGCGTCCTTCGAGACGAACAGCACATCGAATGTTAACCGGTTGATGCCTGCGTCCTTGCTCCGGATTACGCGGGCCATGTCGAGCAGATGCTGGCTTCCAGATGGTGTGCCATGTGGCGGCACGTCCTCGATCACGGAGAGTGTCCTGTCATCGAGATTCTGTGCGCCGACTGGTTCGCCCACATCGAAATAGTCCGCTCGCGCGTCGCCCGCCCTGCTCCATTCACGGCCGTTTGCAAGGTAGTAATGGATCGGAAACAGCCGCTCACGAATCACCTCCTCGTTTTGAAGAAGGTGATAAAGCGTCCATTCATACGCATCGGTCGCATTGATATCGAGCAACGACGCTGGGCCTACCGACGCAACCGAGGCAATACGTTCGATTTCCGCGCGATGCCGCCTCGCAAGCGCAGCCGCGTCGCGGTCCACGGTGCGAAGCAATGCAACTGGACGTTCGGCGTCGGCCTCGACAAACGCGTATTCGGCCTCGGAGAGTGCCTCGGGAAACTCGCGCCGCAATAGATCGACGACGCCCTGCCGGATCGACGCGTACTTCGCAAGGAAGACGGGATCGCGCGTACCGCCCGGCACGATTGCACCGTAAGCACCATCGGCATGGCGGAAACTCACCAGATTCGGCGAGAGCGGATAGGCGACATTGCCCGCCATCGATTCGTGGCCCGGGTAGCCATAGTGGATCAGGTAATGCGTCAGCAGGCTCGCGAGCTTGTCGGCCGCGGCCGCCGTGCGCGCACGCGTGCGAACAATAATCCCGAGTTCCCGCTCTGACGATGCGAGGTGACTCTCCTGCACGCCATTGCGCCCATAGACGAGAATATCGTCGGGTATCGCGTGCAGATCCGCGGGATCCAGCTGGACCAGCGAGACCTTGCGCAGACCGACGCGGCGCGCACCCTCGAGCTTTATGCTCAACGGCCATGGCTTGCCAGTTCGATAAAAGCGACTCTTGCGAATGCCCGCGCGGCGTGTATCAACAGCGAAGAACTCCGTCCTGGTAATTGCAAGCACGCCTTCAGGATAGAACTGCAACTGCGGATGAGCTTGCTCATAGAGCGAGTGCGCGGCGATGGAATACGGCGTGCAGCGGCGGTTCTCGTTGGGTGGGATAAAAATCGCGCTGCCATCGTCGTAAATCTCCGCCACGAGACAGTCAGATGGCGAGCCGGGATTGGATGCGAGCGCGCCGCACTCAAGCACGTGCCCAACGTGATACGCAAGCCCCGGTGCGATACCGCGACGGATCATGTCGGCTGCGAAGAGCGCCACGTCACACGAGCGTCCCGCGAAGACATACTTCGCGCCGCTGTCCAGTGCCGCAACTAGCGGATGGATGCCCATCTGGCCGACGATCGTACTTTCGCGCAGCGCCGCTTCATCGAGCGAGGGTCCCGCGCCGACCGGGCGCAATGCGCCGCTGCGCAGTTCACTGATCACCATAGCCGGATCGAGTTCGGATCGGATCACGGCCACCTTCGTATCGCGCACGGCGAGTTCTTCGAATACCTCTTTGGCGACCTCGAGCATCCAGTCGAGATTGCGATCACCGCCTGCCATTCCACAGCTACCGAGAATCACTGGGCCCGCGATACGCTCTCCCGCCTCGACCATCTTGCGAAAATCGTTCTTGACGGCATCACGCTCGAAGTACTCGCCGCCGCTGCCAAGATAATATGGACCCGCGTCCATAGAACCGGCATCGGAGATCACCGCGTCGATACGCCCAGCCAGTGCCTTTTGCAGCGATTCCCGCGGGAATCCGTTGCCCAACGCCCCGCACGCGGAGACCACCCGATAGACTAATTTCGCCACGCGATCTCTCCTGCTATGCATCGGACGACAGCATGTCGTCCTATAGATGCTGCAGGCGAAGTCTGCATGCTTTTCCGGGGCGGGAAAAATACTGTCTTACGATGCGGGTATAAGCCGCGGATATAGCTTGCGATGGGTTATTCCACTGCCGATTCGACACCGGGTACCGGGTGCTCAGATAGGTGCTTTTTCACAAAACCAGCAATGAAATCGCGCGCGGCTTCCCCGGCGGCCGCGAGCGGCGTCTCCGCAGAAGAGCCGTCGCTCGAATAGCGGTACACGGACCCAACCGACGAACGGCGGTTCACCTTCGAAGAGCACAGCGAGGTCGAGGGTCTGTTCGCGAATGCGCGCGGCCAATTGAAGGCTGCCCTCGGACGAAAACTTCAGTCACACCTTTGGCAACGCAACGCGGCATGCCGCCATGATCGGCCCCGCGAGCTGCGATGCCAGAGAAGAAGCCATGCCGATGTACACGCTGCCTTCGACTTCTTCGTCCTGTCCAAGTACGACTTCAGGCATGCGTTCGATGCGCCGCAGAATCGTACCGCCTCCCCGTAAAGCCGCTGGCCTGCAGCGTTTCATATAACGGCACCTCGCAGGAGCGATCGTAGCGAACACCGCCTCACTGGCCGACAGCTTCGGTCCATGTCGGACAGGTTAACTTTTCCGGTGCGACATCGAAACGTTGATAGTTCGCGGCTGTCACGATCTCTGTTTTCAACGAGATTTCCGATTGCGCCGACGGCCATCGCATCGTTGGCAGCCAATATGCCGTCAATCTTCGGATACGTCTGTAGCAGGTTTTCCGTCACCTGCAGCGCCTGCATCCGTTGATAATTCCCAGGTTGAGGGCTCAAAACCTTGACGCCAGGCGTTTCCTTCAATGCGTCGTGGAAGCCACGCATACGTTCCTCCGATGTCGAGGTACCTCTTACACCCTCTAGAATGATCACATCGCCCTTCCCACCGAGCGACTTCAGAAGGTCGCGAGCGGTCTGCAATCCCAACTGATAGTCACTTGCGCCCACGAAAGTCACGAAATCGCCCGACTGCGCCTTGTCGCGTCACGTGCATTTCTTTCGCTGCGCTCTGCGCACCCAGCCGAACACTCTCAAAGTAGGGGTTTGTCTGATTCTTGGTGAATAAAGCGATGCTTTCATTGTCGGCATGGGCTGCACTCCCGTATATGCACAGCCCGAGCACCATCAAGCGGCGGGAAATGTTTTTCATATTTGTCTCCTTGCTAACACGCATGATGCGTCACGCGGCGCCAACAAAAGCAACGATGGCGCATACCGGTGCGGCTCGCGGCTCCTCCAGATTACCTGGCGACAGCGCAGGAAGCAGACGCTCGTTGCCTCATCGGGGCCCGTAAAGACGCTCAGGAAATGGTCCGGCCACTATCGATCTTAAGATGTGAGCCGGTCATATGCGGCGTCAGATCGCTGAGTGCGAAAGCCACTAGCCATCCAAGCTCCTCCGGCTCCGTCACTTCCTGGAGCGGCAATACGCTTGCCGCCTTCTCCAGATAGCCCGGAATCGCACGAAGGGGTGGCGTAGCGGTCTGCCCAGGAACGAGCGTGTTGACTCGAATGCGGTGCTTGCCCAACTCAAGTGCAAGCGCCTCCATCATTGCATGCACGCCGCCTTTCGATGCAACGTAGGCCACTGCATTCGGAATGACCCGCACGGCGGTCGACGACCCGGTTGCAATGAGCGAGCCGCCGCGCCCTTGCTTGATGAGAATTTTCGCTGCGTACCAGAGCGTCTGAAACGTCCCCGTCAGGTTCACTGCGATGATGCGCTCCCACTCCGCAAGCGTCTGCTCTTCGAACGGGGCCAAGGAAATCACACCCGCATTGGCGACCACACTCGTGAGTTCGCCAAAGCGTCCGCATGTGAAGTCGAACATTGCTTCAATAGCCGAGGGTTGCCGAATGTCGACCCGGAAATCGACGATCTGACCACCGCCCGACAAATCAGCCTGGCTCACCGTTTCCTTTAGTCCTGCCTCGTCGTAGCCTGCCGCGCAAACCTTTGCTCCCAGGCTCGTGCATTGCAGCGCGACCGCCCGACCTATGCCGGACTCCGCACCCGTCACCACAATGGTTTTGTTTCGGAGATCCATCATGTTTGTCTACCTTAGTCTGCTTCGTGATTCGGTTATAGCCTTCGGCTTGCTTTGCTAGGCCGCGTGGTACGGCTTAGGCACCCACGTGCCATCAAGCTTCAGGCCGTTCTTGCCGTTCGCGCGGCGCACGATGGCATCCCGCGACTGATAGGCCAGTTTCCGGACTTCCTCGAAATTGACACCGACCAGTTTCCCATCGCGCTTGACCACCTTGCCATCGACGAGCACCGTATCGACCAGCCCCGGATGGCAGTTGTAGACGAACTGCGCAATCGGGTTGTTAAGGGGCGTCATTTCGAACGAGTCCGTTCGAATCATGATCACATCAGCCTGCTTGCCGGGCGTCAGTCTGCCGATCCTGGACTCAAGGCCGCACGCCCGTGCACCCTGTATCGTTGCAAACTCCAATACGTCGCGACAGGTCGTCTGCATTTCGTCGACGCAAGCCTTGCCCGCATTACGCGCCTCTTCATTGTCGAAGCCACGTTGTGTGCCGAGCGCCGCACGCATCGTGCCGAACAGATGGCCACCGTTCGAGCTGCAGACGTCAATCGACAGACTGGGCTTGATCCCTGCCTTGATGAGCCGGCCGGTAGCTGGCCAGCCATGTCCCATCTGCAATTCGATGTCCGGCGCGATCGAAGCCGTGCAACCCGCGTCGGCCAGCATTTTCAATTCGTCGTCCGCCAGCGAATTGCAATGTACACAGGTCAGTTTTGGAGAAAGCATGTTGCGTTCGGCGAGAGCGGCAATGGGTCGGCCTCGCCCCCATTCGCCGTCACCGAAGTGACAGGAGATACGTAGATCGAGTTCATCGGCAAGTTGCCAATCGCGCTCGGTCACCTCCATGGTGGCGAACTGATTTCCATGCGCGGCGAGACACAGCGTCACCAGGCTGTTGTCGCTCGCGAGGCGGCCGCGGCGCAAACGCCTAACGTCTTCCCGCGGGTGCTCGACGTGACTGACCACCTGATAATGCTGATGCCCGCCCCCGTGACCAAACACCACCCGTGCACCGGTTGCGACCAACGCGTCGACTGCTGCATCCGTGTGTTCAGGCGTGTTCAGGTTGTGGCACCAGTCCAGCATCGTGGTGATGCCCGAATTCAGCGCCTCGAGGGTGCCCAGCAAATTCCCTGCGTACGTATCTTCCGCGGTGTACAGCTCGCTGATCGTGCCATGCAGACCGGTGAAGTAATGCGAGAGACTCCAGTCCGAAGCGACATTCCTGAACAGCGACTGCCAGGTGTGGCGGTGCGTATCCACCAATCCCGGCAGTACCATGAAGCGGCTTGCATCGATGAGTTCTGCATCTTCCACTCCAGGAATCGACTCCGCGATCGCAACGATCCGACCGTTTTCGATCAGCATGTCGCCGCGGCTCAACTCGCGGAGCTCAGGGTCCATCGTCACGATGACGCCGCCCCGGATCAATATCTTCTCTGGCTTCACAATCGTCTCCTTTCTATTTTATGGGTTCGATCTGCTCAAGGTCTCAATCGGATCACCGTCTAACCGACTGAGTCAGATCGTTTGCCCTATACCTTGAGTTCGCGATCGGCGCCTTCCTTCTGCGACGCGAGTGGACCTGCGTTGCCAGGCACGCGGTCAGCGGCATGCCCGGCCAACATGACGACCGCGTCACACGCCAAACACACTATGCGCGGCGGCCGGATACAGGTCCAGTCGCGGAGGGGTGAAGAACTCGATAATCTCGCACTCCTCCACGTACAACACTTCGTGCTCGACATCTTTTGGAATCAGAATCAGATCGCCCGCGACACACGTACGCTTCTGATCGGCGACACGGAAATCCATTCGCCCGGAAATCATCCAGGTTATCTGCTCATTCGGATGCGAGTGTGCAGCGGTATACGTGCCGGCCTTAATTTTCGACCAGACCACCATTCCCTCACGTCCGGTCAACACCTTCTGGATCATTTCCGCCTTGTTCACCTGTTGAGGAAGGTCGGACTGCCTGAAAAAACCCGGCTGATCGATCGATAGTTCTGACATGGCTGTTTTCTCCAATATGTACAGGGTTGAGATAGGGGTTAATGACAAATATACGTATTCAGACGGGGGCAAAAAGAGCGCTAGAACGGGAATCACATTTGCAGCGAGCGGGATGAGGAGCAACGCCTTCGCTGCGCGATGCAGCTCACACAACAAAGAACTGCAGTTTATTTTTTGCCGCATCATCTCTCAATGGGCCGGACATCAACGCTTTGACAGGGTGGGTCTCGTGGTCCTGAAACTTGGGCTCGGCTCTGCGGCGATCATTGTCCGACAGCGTCTGCCCACGCTGGACACGTCATCTTTTCGGGTGCGACATCGAAACTCTGGTAATTAGCTGATGTCACCACCTCGGTTTTCAGCGAGATATCCTTGGGCACAGGTTGTTTGTGAAGTGCCCGCACCGCAGCCATGACACCAAGGCATCCCTGTTTGAAGCCGGAATAGTCACCGCTAGCGAGTAGTTTGCCCTGCTTGATCAGATCAACAGCTTCCTTGCTGGCATTAATCCCGACGACCTTTGCTTTACGATTCGCGCCGTCCAGTGCGTCGAGAGCGCCAATGGCCATTGCATCGTTAGCGGCCAATATGCCGTCGACTCTCGGATAGGTCTGCAGCAGGTTTTCCGTCACCTGGAGCGCCAGCATGCGCTGGTAATTCCCAGGCTGCGAACTCAGGACCTTGACGGCGGGCGCCTCCTTCAGTGCGTCATGGAAGCCACGCATGCGCTCCTCGGATGTCGAGGTGCCCCGCACGCCCTCCAGGATGATCACGTTCCCCTTCCCGCCCAACGACTTCAGCAGATAGCGAGCGGTCTGCAATCCAAGCTGGTAATCGCTTGCGCCGACAAACGAGACAAAGTCCCCTGTCTGGGCCCTATCGGCGACGTTGACCGCAGGAATCTTCGCCGCATTGAGTTTCGCGATTCCTGGCCCCATCGCCTTGAAATCAACGGGAACGAACACAACGGCGCTGGGGCGTTTGACAATCACGTCATCAATCTGGCTCATCTGTTCAGGAATGCTATCCGCTTGGGTCGGAACATAGTTTGTCAGCGATACGTGCATTTCCTTGGCAGCATTCTGTGCACCGAGCCGGATACTCTGGAAGTAAGGATTAGTTTGATTTTTGGTGAACAGTGCGATGCTTTCGTTGTCCGCGTGCGCGACACTGGCGCATACGCAGAACGCCAGCGTCATCGCGTTCCTGGAATTTTTCATTTCTGTCTCCTTGATTTAAATTTATTGTGTACCTCTGCACTGCACGCTCGGGCCACTATGCCCGCGCCGCGTCACGCCGGCACCCGATTCGGTCCGAGAGCCACCTGGTAGTCCACCTGATACCTCGCTATGCGCAGGTCCAGCGGGTCCCGCTTCACGCGGATGTGGTCGGCAGGTACCTCGTAGGCCTCGTGCGACTCACGAGACTCAAGCTCTGAATACAGCACGACACCGCAGGCGTAATTCACCTTGCTCATTAGACGATGGCCAGTGAGTGTGGGCGAGCGGACGATTGCTGCACTGCACGAATGTCATTCCCCAAGAGCAAGCCATCGCAGATGGCAGAAGGGGTCCGGGGTGGCGGCCCTGTGCCGCGCAGGCTTTACCGCGCAGGATTATTAGTGAGGCGGCGCAGCATTGCTGCGTGGGGTCGTCCCTGCCATAGGGCGTTCGGATTTCTTCGCCAACGGTCTGCATGCTGTCTCCAGGTGCCTGCCCTTTTGATCAGAATGTAGTCTGCCGATGCTCGTGGAAAAAGGTGATAACCGGGAAACATAATCCCGGTTATCGGGAAACTGGATGTAGCAGCACTATGTCAACGTCAGCGATCCTGCAGCGCAGCGGCGAGACCCATGGGCTTCGATTGATAGATGCGCGGGTCCATCAGCGCCACGTCGCGGATAATCGGGCGAAACGCCATATGAGAGAGCACGTCTCGTTCGATGTCGATGCCTGGCGCCACTTCAATCAGCTGTAGCCCCTCAGGCTGCAGCTCGAATACGCAGCGCTCCGTTACGTACAGCACTGACTGGCCCTTCGCCGCGGCAAGCGGCCCGTTGAATGTGATCTGCTCAACCGCTTCGACGAATTTGCTCGTTCGCCCTTCGGCTACGATTCGCAGTTGACAGCCTTCGGCACAGGTGGCGTCGCCATCGGCGGTGAACGTCCCGGCGAACACAAGCTGGCGTGCATTCTGGCTGATGTTGATAAAACCCCCGGCGCCGGCAAGATGAGAACCGAACCGGCTGACATTGACGTTGCCGGCGCGGTCGATCTGAGCCATGCCGAGGCACGCGAGGTCCAGGCCACCGCCATCATAGAAATCGATCTGCTGATTCTGGTGCAGTAGCGCCTGCGTATTGATACCTGCGCCGAAATCGAGGCCGCCCTGCAGCATGCCGCCGACCACGCCGGATTCCGCAGTTAAAGTCAGATGATCGAGGATGCGCTCCTCCGCAGCGACTGCCGCCACTGCCTCGGGCATGCCGATTCCCAGATTGATCACGCCGCCCAAGGGCAACTCGAACGCACAGCGCCGCGCTATCAGCTTTCGCTCGTTGAGTCCGAGTGCTGGGATCGTGTCGACCGCGACGCGGATCTCGCCCGAATAGGCAGGATTGTAATCGGTGCCATACGTCTGACGATGGGTCGCTGGAGGCGCTACTACCACGCAATCGACCAGCGTGCCGGGAACGACCACGCGCCGTGCATCGAGCGAGCCGCTCGATGCGATTCTTTCCACCTGCGCAATGACGAGGCCGTTGGAATTTCGCGCTGCCATGGCAGCAGCCTGAGCGTCGAGCAGCAGAGCCTCGCGCTCCATCGTGATGTTGCCTTCGGGATCTGCAGTGGTGCCGCGAATCAGGGCGACGTTGATTTTGAAGCCCTTGTAGAAAAGCCACTCTTCGCCCTCGATCTCCATTACGTGTACGAGTTCTTCCGTCGTCCGTGCGTTGATTTTGCCGCCGTCTTGCCGTGGATCGACGAAGGTGCCGAGGCCCACCTTGGTGAGAGTGCCTGCCTTGTGAGCCGCCGAGTCGCGATAGAGATGAGAAATTGTGCCCAGCGGGAGGTTGTAGGCCTCGATCCGATTGTTCGTCGCCAACTTCGCGAGCTTGGGAACGAGCGACCAATGGCCTCCAATTACGCAGCGCACCAATCCCTCGTGGGCAAGCCGGTTCAGTCCGCGCTCCTTGCCGTCGCCGCACGCGGCCGCAAAAACGAGCGTCAGGTCACGTGGACCTTCCGTCGTGACGAAACGCCGCTCCAGCGCCGCGATTAATTCCTCGGGCGTACCCGTTCCAACAAAGCCGGAGCAACTCATCACGTCCCCCTTGCGAATCAACGCAATGGCTTCGTCGGCAGTTTTGATTTTGTCTTTCATCATGGCTGTTCCGTTTTGGGTTCTGCGATCATCGGAGGATTAGTGGGAGGACGTGCTCGACGACCACAAGTCGGAAATGTAGAACCGCTGAACTAGATGAAAATTATTGGTTCAACTCGAACGGCACGACAGGTAGATCGACGTGCGTTTCGCCGTGTCTTCGGGCTTCCTGTGGCACCGTGAAAATCAGTCACCGAAAATTGTTTAGGTAGACAAAACATTGTGTTGTCGCCTGGCTGACGGCCGATCGACGTAATCCTGTCCTCACTTTCGGTTTCTACGATCCCCCTCCTACATCGCGTGCCGGCTCGCCCTGGCAAACGCGCCGAAGCCTATAAAGACTGCCAAAATGAACTGCTCCGACTTCCCCGCAAATCTCCCCCTTTCAGCATGGCTGAGCCCCATTGGATCCTTCGCGCCAGGATTTCTGGCGACGGGTCCCGGCGTATAGAGGAGATCAGGTAAATTGAAATCTCAGAGACTGCATGGCCTAGCAGGCGACATAGTCGGAGGCTGCGTAGGAGCACTTACAGCCGTGCCGATCGTCCTCAGTTGCGGCGCCGTTCTTTACGAAAGGCTGGATCATGCCTTTTTCACGACAGGCATCGTAGCTGCGTTCGTGGCTGCAGTGATTTCCGCCTTAGTGGCAGGCTGTTTGGGTGGCGCACCGCTACATGTGAACACGCTAAAGACCACGCACGCGGCGATCCTTTCCGGACTTATCGGAACGGTTGCGGCGAGCCCGGCTTTCGCTAGCGCCTTTGGCAGCGCCGACCATGCCACAGCACTCGTAGCGGTCACTTTGCTGACGCTCGTGATTTCCGGACTTGTTCAGATATCCATCGGAACGCTGCGGCTGGACGCTCGAGCGTATCTGCTTCAATTTTCACTACACGCCGATGCTGATGGATCTGGTTGACGACGACTGCCTGGCGCCCCATTCACACGATTTGTTACGCGCCGCAGCCGACAAGGCGGGACAACTACCGCAACACCACTGGGTCACTCCGGAGTTCATGCGCCTCGCCGCCACGACGAAGAATGGCATGCAGACGGACGCAATCATCACGGAACGTCGCCTGAGGAACGCGCTCGAGGATGCGAAAGCCTCTGGAATGCCTGCGTGGGAATTGCGAATTGCCATCGATCTTGCAAGACACCTCGTCGACGAGGCTCGCAAGTCCGAAGTCCGGATTCTGCTAGAGGATATCCTGCTAAGGATTCTGATGGACATTCATCGGCCGATTGGCGCGATTCACGAGCCTTGCTCGATACGTTGTAGACAACGCTGTAGACAAACGATCGTGCCGATGAACGCCGCGATGGCAACGCGCACCGGTTGCCCGCCATTGGATCACCACGAGGTGTCAGCTTGCGTGCCTACTCTTGCGTTGGCGGCGCAATCTGCACGCCGGCTTGTCCGGACCGCACTAATGCCTCAGCAACAAAGCCCGATTTCTTCAACCGTTCTATGTATTCGCATAGGTACGCAAGAGCAATCGTCCGCGACTTCGACACTGTCATCGCCTGTTGAATGACCATGAAGTAACCATCGGCCATCTTTAGACCCGGCTGGCTCGACGCAGTCTCGGCGAGCGGCTTGTAGACCCCAGCCGCAACGTCCGCACCACCGCTCAAAAGCATGTCGACAGCGCCCGCGGACGTTGCCGCGTAAACGAGTTCCGCATGTTTCAGCGTACGAGAGAGGTAGAGGTCATAGGCCGCTTCCCGCACCGAGGCAATCCGCACGCCGGGTTGATCAACGTCAACTGCCTTCACGAACGGAGAATGTTTGTGCATGAGGTAGCCGCCATGGATCAGTACGTATGGCGCGGTATAGCTGAGACGCGCTGCACGTTCCGGATCGATGGCGAGGAACCCGATGTCGCAATCGCCAGATGCAATCGCTTCAAATGCTTCTCCTGAGGCGTCAAAAGGCACGAGTTGCGGTTTTACGCCTAATTCTCGAGCTAGCTCGCAAGCAAGATCGACCGATACACCGCTGAGCATGCCGCTCTCAACGTTTCGCTGCACCAGAACAGGGTTGGCGCAGTTGATGGCAACGCGCAATACCCCCGAGGGCGCAAGCTCGCGCAATGCCGCCAAGGCCGCCACTCCACCAGAACTCCCGTTCATACCGCATCTCCCGTATCGGCGACCAGTTCGACAGATGCGATTCCGGCAAGGGCACATTCCTCGTCCTTTTCCGAAGTATCGCCGCTAATCCCGATCGCTCCAAGCAGGAAGCCCTCCCGGTTCCGTATCAGGACGCCGCCGGGCACAGGCACCATTTTCCCTCCCGTCAAGCCCGAAAGCGCGGTAAAAAATGGCGCCGACCTCTCCGCACGGCGAGCCAGTTCCCGCCCACCGAATCCCATGGCAAGGCATCCGTACGCCTTGCCGGTTGCGATTTCCGGTCGCAAGAGGCTCGCTCCATCTTCCCGCTTGGCCGCAATAAGGTGGCCGCCGGTGTCTAACACGACTACACAAAGAGGAGAGAGCGCGAGTTCCCGTCCTTTTGCCAATGCGATGTCGATGATCTGCGAAGCCGTATCAAGTTTGAGCTGGTTCACTTACAAATTCCTAAGAATGCATGCGATCAGATAGCCGTTACGGCCCATGCAACGTGGGCCTTGATCGAGCCGTTCACTTCGTCGACCCAGCCATATTTCTTCGTCCCTGCAATCATAACGGATACGACGTTTTGCCACTTCTCTCCCTCGATGCGGCCCGGTGCAGTCCCGCGCAGCGCTTCGAGAGCAGCGACTGGACAAAACTGGCGACCGGCGCACGTGTGCTGCAGGGCGCCCTTGTTTCGTTTGACGGACGAATCACTGACGTAGTCGAGAAGGACACCCTTCATCTCGCAGCAAAAGCCTCCGCTACAGCCTCCCGGTGCGGTCTCGCGCATAGAATCAGAACACCACCGAGCGTGCCGATACATGCCAGCACCGAAAAGGGAAACTGAAAATCACTGCCCTTCCCCACCAGCATCCCGACCAACGTAGGCCCGACGAAACCCCCGACGAGATTACCGAAGGCGCCGATCACAGCGGTCGCGACAATCGCATCCGCGGCAGACAAAAGCTCCGTGACATAGGTGAAGATAAGCGGAAGGAACATCTGAAGAAAGAAGCCCATAGCCGTAAACAAGGACATCCGCAGGACAAATGATGTTGGCGGTACGTTGGCAGCGAAGAGCAAGAGCACGCTGGCGATGATGATCGGCGCGCCAGCATGCAGTCGCCGCTCCTGTCGAATATCAGAGCTGCGCGTCGAAACCAGGATCCCGACGGCGCACGCGGCCCACGGACACGCTGAAAGTAGGCCCACCTCCACCGGTCCGAGATGTGGCGACGACGACGCAATCGAAGTCGGCAGCCAAAGCATGAACCCATAGACCACCAGGTTGATCATCGCAAAGCCGGCGCCGAGGAACCACGTTGCTTTCAATGCAAGAACTCTGCGGATTCCTGATTTCGATGTCATGTCCGTGAAATCCGCCTGCTCTTCCGCTAGAACACGTGAAAGGCCCGCCTTCTGCTCATCCGTGAGCCATCGGGCAGCGGAAATATCTTTTGGAATGCTGCCCCACCAGACCACGGCCCAGATCCAGGCGGGCAGGCCTTCGATGATCATCATCGCGCGCCAATCATGATGCGCCAGCACAAAACCCGAGATCGGCCCGGCCAGCAGCGCACCCAGCGGCGAACTGATGGTCCAGAAACCGAACGCCTTGCCGCGCTCCCTTCGCGTGAACCATGAAGCCGTCATACTGGAGGCGGCTGCCCACACCGGACCTTCCGCAACGCCAAGCACGAGCCTGACCGCCATGAGTTCGTTCGTCGTTCTGACGAGTCCGGTAGCCATCGCGGCCGTTCCCCAGCAAAGCAGACATACGAGGACGACCCTCCGCGCCCCGAACCTGGAGACCAGCCAGCCGCCCGCGAGAAAGGTGATGACATACCCCCAGAAGAAGATTCCACCCACCAGGCCAGCGTATGTCGCATCGATCCCCAGATCTCGCCGGATCAGTGGAAGCGCCAGTCCGATATTGGTTCTGTCGAAGTACGAGATGGTGTACATGAGAAAGATCACGAGCGTGATCCTGATCCATCGCGCAGAACCTGATGACTCGGCTCTTTCGAGGGCTGCATCCTTCATCGCTTGTCTCCTTCAGTCTCATATGATCGAGACTTCGTCGGCTGCTTGTGGATTGGAACTGGCTTTTCTGGCTTTCCTTGATGCTTTCGAGCGTGACGTACTGCTTCGCTCTTTACGTTCCTCCTGACTTCTAAATGATGAATCGATACACCTGCAAACTTCTGCTCAAACGGACGCCACCCGAGGCAACGACGGGCTGCAGTCTTCACTCTCAAGCCGCGTCCAGATGTCTCTCACGAGGTCTTTCAACATCAATGCTTCTTCCCATCGATCCGACAGTTCATAGCCATTTCGATCGGTCATTGCGTATTCCTTCGGGCCCAGTTCGCAGAGAAATGTGAGCACGCCAACATTCGGCGCGCGCCGACGCCAACTTCTGAAGCCGTACTCCCACCACCCGAGAAATAGATCGAGCCATTCCTTGTGATGCGCGAAGCTGATCTGCACCTGGATCTGCTCCCGGCTAGCGACGCGCCCATGAAAACCCCAACTGCTGTCCAGAATGCGTCGGATGAGCCGATGATCTTCCTCGGACACGGGCCAGCCGAACTCCCGCCCCACCACGTAATGCGAGATGTCGCCGGTCAGACGTAAATCCGGAAAACAGTCCAGCAGTCGAAGCGTGAAGAGCAGATCGGTCGTCATCCGGTTGCGGTGCGTTTCGATGTGGACGGCGATGCCCGAACTGGTGTCGCCCGAATCACTCGCGGCGGTGAGATCCGCAATCGAGAGGCTCGGCTACGTCCAGAACCTGAACGCCGGAAGCCTGGCTTCGAACAAATCCCGAATCATCGGCGCAGTCATCCCGAGCATCGAAAATGCGTTCTTCTCCGACACCATCAGCGGACTATCGCAAACGCTGGCCGTCAAGGGATACCAGTTACTGCTCGGCCAGTCTCGCTACAACGCGGATGAGGAATTAAGGCTGATCGATGCTTTCGCTGGCCGACGGGTCGACGGCATCATGCTCATTCGCACGTCGACCCCGGCAGAACTGGAGAGCCGGATTCGACGTTGCGGCGTTCCCGTCATCGAGGCATGGGACACATCGAACGACCAGATCGATATGCGTATCGGGTTCTCTCATCGAGAGGCAGGCACAGCGGTAGCGCGCTACCTTGCTGCGAAGGGCCGTCGGCATCTCGGTTACCTGGGGAGTGTCGATGTCCGGTCGACAGCCAGGTTGCAAGGGTTTCGTGCCGGAGCGAAGCAATGCGGGCTTAAGAAAATCGAGGCGGTTATGTTGAACAGGCCTTCCAGCATCAACGACGCCCCCGAGATATTCGCCGAACTGCTCGAACGCCGCCCCGAACTCGATGCAGTGTTCTGCTCGAACGACATGCTCGCGGCAGGTATTCTCTTCGAATGCCAGCGGCGCGGCATTCGCGTGCCCAAGGACATCGCCATCATGGGTTTTGTGGATCTTCCGATTGCTTCGGCGACGCATCCGGGCATTACGACCATTCGTGTTCCGTCTCTGGAAATCGGGAAGCAGGCCGGAGATATGTTGCTTGGGTATCTCGAGGGAAAGCGCCCTGCCAATCCTCGAATCGATCTTGGCTTCTCGATCGTGGAGCGAGGCAGCGCATAAGGTGCGCAATTGTCCAAATGCCCAGCGCCCTCGTGTCATTCGCAGCCGGCGTCCTGCGCGCCCGCTTGCATTTTCACCCGATGCAACAAATCTCATCGATCAGGCTTGCGCCGCCCGCCCTTAAGGCACGAACACAAAATATGCCCCACAACAGGGCATTGGCGCACAACAAGCGCCCCGAACCTTACCCTCTGCTGCCGCCGTGAGCCGCCTCGAATTTTGTCCTTTTTTGCACATCCTTATAAAAACGGACAAACGAACCGAACATTCGCGACATAGTTAATCCGGGCAGAGACACCAGCACTCGGCAGGTCTGTTCCTCGCTATCAAACCACGCGTCACGTCTGATACGAGAAACCACATGTCTTCGCTTTACGCCCGTCGAAAAATTCCCGTCACCGTCATCTCCGGTTTCCTTGGTGCGGGCAAGACGACGCTGGTCAACCACCTGATCGAACAGTACCCTTCCGGCAAGATCGGCGTAATCGTCAACGAATTTGGCGAAGTAGGGATAGACGGCCAGCTGATCGTCACCGAAGAGCAGGCGTTAGTGGAAATCAACAACGGCTGCGTGTGCTGTACCGTACGTGCGGACCTCGTTGCAAGCGTGAAAGAGCTGCTCGATAGAACGAAGCGCGCGGGCGCAGCGCCAATCGAGCGGATCATCGTCGAGACATCCGGTCTCGCCGATCCTGCCCCCGTCCTGCAGACATTTCTCGCAGACCCGGATCTGCGCGAATCTGTTGATCTTGAATCGGTCGTGACTGTGGTCGATGCACTGCACTTCCCACAGCAGATTGACGATGAAATAGCTCGCGAGCAGGTCGCATTTGCGGATACCGTCATCGTCAACAAAATCGACCTGGTCGACGAGCCTCAGCGTATCGCGATCGAAGCCAAGGTGCGCTCGCTAAACCCGAGCGCGGTTTTGCTGAACACCACCCGCTCGCGGCTCGCCGTCGATACAGTGCTGGGCGTTCGGCGCTTCTCGCTCCCCACGTTGCTCGCAATCGAGCCTGACCTGCTTGACGATACGGCCACCCATGATCACGAGCACGACACATCGATTCAATCGTGCTCGCTTATCGAGGACGGCTCGGTTGACTCCACCCGGTTTAATCGCTGGGCCAATCAGCTGGTTCAGGAACAAGGTCCTCAACTGATGCGCATGAAAGGCGTTCTGAACTTCCAGGGTGAAGCACGGCAGTTCCACTTCCACAGTGTCCACATGCTCCTGGAAGCGCGTCCAGGCCGCGCGTGGAAACAAGGCGAAACCCGCAATAACCGCTTCGTTTTCATCGGCCGAAATCTGGATTTCCAGCATCTGCGTGAATCGTTCACCGCGTGCCTCGACGTTTAACCCTCTTCCCCGTCGTCATTGTTCAATCAAGGAGTCTGTCATGAAGAAGATCGAAGCCCTCACCGTCAGCATCGGCGTACTGGCCGTCGTGGACACCTATATTACGGCCACCGTCTTCCCGGTTCCCGTGTGGGTAACTTTTATCGCCTGGGCGTCGTTCTTTATCGTCGGTGGCGGCTCGCGCGGCTTCGTGCAAAGCGTCGCGTCGAATCTCACAGGCCTCGCCATCGCGTCGCTAGCGTTACTTGCGATTTCCAGTAGCAACGGCTCCCCTCTTGCCGCGGCGATCTATGTCGGCATCGGCAGTGCAGCGATGGTTCAGGCATCGAAACTGAAACTGCTAAGCGTTCTGCCAGCCGTGGTCTGGGGATTCGCTTCCACGGTTGGAACCAGTGTCGCCACCGGCAAAGCGATCACGACGGCCGGTATCCATAACCCGGCCCTGGTCGCGGCAGCCGCACTCATTACTGGCGCGCTGTTCGGTATCGTCTCCGAAGCGCTTGGCGAACTGCTTAGCCATAAGCCACAAGTGCAACTCAGCTGATTTCACCGAATCACCAGACTCCTCGACATAAAGCAAACCATGAAACTACAGCACAGTCTGGGTGGACTCGAGAATCTCGGGCCGGTCAACCTGGAGACACGAGTCTTCGTCGAATCGTGGGAAAAACGCATTTTCGGCATTCATACGGTCATGATGTCCGAGAGCGTCCATCTGGCCGATTCCCTGCCGAAATACTCCGTCGCCACGCTGCCGACCGAGTTCAAGGATACGTGGACCTGGGCATCGCTGCGCACGGGCGCGGAAGGTATGCAGCCATTCGAGTACTTCAAGTACCGCTACTACGAAAAATGGCTGATGGGCATCTCGCAGTTCTTCGTCGATAAGGGTTATGTCTCCGCTGATGAGCTTGCCAGCAAGACTGACCACTACCTGCGCAATCCCGACGCACCTCTGCCTGAGCAAGAGAATCCTGCGATAGCGAAGCAGATCACGGACTATTTAACGAAAGGCGACTCTGGTCAGCATCCGCTCGGCACGTCGGCGCGTTTCGCCAAGGGTGCATCAGTCAAGGTCCGCGACCCAGACGCTGTCGACCACACGCGGCTTCCCGGTTATCTACGCAACAAGCACGGGACCGTAGACGTGGTCTATCCCGGTGCCTTCTCCTATTTTGTTTCGACCGGTCCGGACGGTATCGGGGCGCCGATGCCGGTCTATCGCATTGCATTCAATGCCGAGGACATCTGGGGAGCGGAGAAAAGCGAACCCAATACCACGATCTACGCAGACCTTTACGAAGCCTATCTGGACCCCGCGGTCTGAACATACGCTCGTATTCATACGGAACAGAACATGAGTGACTTATTTAAATACGAAGAAGAACGTGAAGCCGCCAGCGCCGCGAAAGTGCGAGCGCTTGAGGCGCTCCTAATCGAAAAAGGCGTGTTGGGCAGCGACTCGGTAGATACCGTGCTGGATCACTTCGAAACGATGGCCGGCCCGTTTAACGGTGCTCGAATTGTCGCCCGGGCGTGGACCGACCCAACTTTCAAGCAGCGCCTGATAGAAGACACTCCACGCGCGATCGCTGAGTTGAATCTTCCTGCCGGCATGGAAGGCGCTGAGGGCGAGCATATGGCTGCGGTCGCCAACGGCGACGGTGTGCACAACCTCATCATCTGCACGCTGTGCTCATGCTATCCGTGGCCCGTACTGGGCCTGCCGCCGTATTGGTACAAGGACCCCATATTCCGTGCCCGCGGCGTGCGTGAACCGCGCGCCGTGCTCAAAGAGTTCGGCGTACCCATTGCGGCGGACGTGGAGGTCAAGGTGTGGGACAGCAGCGCTCAGATTCGCTGGTTCGTCGTACCAGAGCGCCCCGCTGGAACCGATGGCATGAGCGAAGCGGATCTGGCGCAACTGGTCACACCGGAATCGATGATGGGCGTCGCACTGGTGACGCCTCCCGCACAGTCTGCTCAGGCGAGTTGATCATGCTCACATGCTTCGAGGAATACGCTGCTTCCAGCATGCTGGGCCAACCCGATTCGCCGCCCCGACTACAGGGCAAGCTGCGTTTCGACCGCCCCTGGGAGCGGCAGGTCTTTGGTCTCGCACTGTCGCTATCCAAGGCCGGATATTTTGAGTGGGAAGACTTCCGTCAAAACCTGATCCAGTCGATTGCGCAATGGGAAGGCGAACGCTGCACAGGACAGCCACAGTGGGACTACTACGAGCGGTTCCTGATCGCACTGGAAAAGACCGTACTCGAAGCCGGTGTACTCACGCAGATGGAACTCGCGGCGCTGATGTCGACCGGTCCGTCAATAAACGGATGATTGAAATCGCCAATAGAGGACAAGTATCGTGATCCATCAACGCCCGAACGGACTGACCGCTTCCAACCCGCAGATACGTCCCAAGCTATATGGCATCTACAGCGTGCTTGCTTTATTCAACGTTGGTGCATGGATCTGGGCTTTCATCGCGTTCCACGGCCATCCACTTTTGCTCGGGACCGGTCTCGTCGCCTATGGTTTTGGTCTGCGCCATGCGGTCGACGCCGATCACATCGCCGCCATCGATAACGTGACGCGCAAGCTGATGCAGGATGGCCGGCGCCCCGTTACGGTCGGTTTTTTCTTTGCGATCGGCCACTCGACCGTGGTGCTGCTGGTAGCGGCAGCAGTGGCCGCCACGGCTGCGGCGCTCGAGAGCCGCGTCGAATCCTGGCAGGATATTGGCGGCATCGTCTCGACCAGCGTTTCGGCGCTGTTTCTATTTCTGATCGCCGCGATGAACATCATCATCCTGCGCGGTGTATGGTATGCGTTCAAGAAAGTGAAGCGCGGCGAACCGTATAACCAGGACGACCTCGATCTCCTGCTCAATAATCGCGGCCTGCTTGCACGCCTGTTCCGGCCGATGTTCAAGCTCGTATCGAATCCGCTGTGGATGTTGCCGCTCGGTTTTCTGTTCGGGCTGGGGTTCGATACCGCGACCGAAGTCAGCCTGCTAGGCATCTCCGCGCACCAGGCCTCCCACGGGGTGTCGATCTGGGTCGTGCTGGTTTTCCCGGTACTGTTCGCGGCTGGCATGACGCTGGTCGACACGACCGACGGCATCGTGATGCTAGGCGCTTACGAGTGGGCCTTCGTGCGGCCGATCCGCAAGCTCTACTACAACCTCACGATCACGCTGGTTTCAGTGATCGTCGCGGTCGTGATCGGCGGCATCGAGGCACTGGGTCTGCTCGCCGATCAGATCAAGCAGAAAGGACTCTTCTGGCACGTGGTCGACAAGCTGAACGACAACTTCAACAACCTCGGCTTCATCATCATAGGAATCTTTGTCGCGTCCTGGTTGTTGTCCTTCGCAATCTATCGGATCAAGCGCCTCGACAGTCTGGAAGTACGCGCCGAAATGCTATAAGCGAAAGCCGGAGTCGGCTCCCGCTGGGCCACCGCCCGCTTCTCCGTGCATCCTGAATGCTGAATCGGGCCAGCGCTATGCGCGCTGGCCCAGTCCAATCGCCCCGAACACGCGGGCAGATCGCGGTGTATCCGACCATTCGATCATCTGCCAGTACATAGCGCATGTGTGGGGATACAATCAGTGTCTCCAACGATAGTTACGGCACTATTGGCTATGTCCTCACCGGAATTTTCACTCCGAACCCAGCGGGTTGGATGCGGATTTCGCATGCGCCGCTGCCGTTCGCTGATCCGGTACGCTCCAGACCCGAGACAGCATCGGTATACCAGACAGGTATCCGCGACGGACACGTTGCCTCAGCAATAACTTCGCTCCCTATTTTCCAGCTTATCAGTCAATAAGCCTATGCGAAAAATTACCGTTGCGATGGTCCTGTTCCCCGGCTTCCAGTTGTTGGACATTGCCGGTCCGCGGGACGCCTTTGCGGAGGTCCGCATCCTTGGCAAAGGGGCATGCGAATACGAAATGCTGACGGTTGGAACGACCCGTGGCACGATTCCCTCGTCCAGCGGATTGGTCATCCAGCCCGATCGTACGATATTCGATCCATGCCCGCCCTTCGATACCGTCATTGTGCCTGGAGGTCTGGGTGTGTTCGAGGTGCTCGAAGATTCGACTTTGAGCGCCTGGCTAGTCCAACAACGCAAGCTGTGCCGGAGGATTGCCGCTATCTGCAACGGCGTCTTTGCCTTTGGCGCGGCCGGACTCATCGACAACCGCACTGTCGCGACGCACTGGATGGACGTCGCGCGTCTGTCGGCAATGTTCCCTACTGCGCGGGTCGAAGCCGATCAGATCTATGTCAAGGACGGCAATATCTATTCGACTGCCGGCGTCACTGCCGGTATCGATCTGGCGCTGGTCATGATTGAAGAGGATTTCGGCAAGCAGATGGCACTGGATGTGGCGAAATACCTGGTTGTCTATGTTCGCCGAGCCGGGGGCCAAACGCAATTCAGCCCACTGCTGGAGGCCCAAGGATCAGATAACACCCTCGTCCAGGATGTTCAACAATATCTACTGACAAACCTGCATCTGGACCACACCGTAGAATCCCTGGCAAAACGGATGAACATGAGTCCGCGGAATCTTTCCCGTATCTTCAGCAAGGAATGTGGCGTGGGCCTGATCGCCTTTCTCAGCAATGCGCGCATCGACACCGCACGTGGATATCTGGAAAGCACCAACCACTCAGTCAGTGAAATCGCGAAGCGATGCGGATACGAAAGCACCGATGCGCTACGCCGTACCTTCGTGCGCCGCTTGCATATCAATCCGGTTGAATACAGACAGCGTTTTCGATCAAACGAACGTCTCGTCACCCGATAGTCAACGGCGATATACGCGCCGAGCATGGTTTCCACGTCCGATACGAGGAGGCGCTTCTCCGAGGCTCATCTCATTCAGATAGTTTGATCACGAGTGATTTGAACAGAACGTACTTTATTCAACAATCAAAAAATGAGAGATTGTCCTCCTGAACGCTGCGGCGGCTTGCGCTGCAGAACTGAACCAGCTCAGGAGAGTAGCAATGGAAGTTTTGAAGACACAAGGGCTTGAACTGCCGCGCCTCGGATTTGGCACATTCCG
>Ga0116109_1000069_pt1 | contig 27053 bp, 25 predicted proteins | sample June2015DPH_8_10_2_FD_89718 | JGI IMG/M metagenome (GOLD analysis project Ga0116109, IMG submission 89718) | Peatland microbial communities from SPRUCE experiment site at the Marcell Experimental Forest, Minnesota, USA - June2015DPH_8_10 | ecosystem: Environmental > Terrestrial > Soil > Wetlands... | reverse complement strand
CCGACGACCCCGCAAGCACTTTGTTACAACGTCGTCCGGCCCGCGGCGGGTCAAAGCCCGCGCGCAACAGGTAAAATCGCGGGTCTTACCAGAGAATCCTCGCATGAACCTTCACGAACAGCTCGGCGCGCTTGAAGTGGGCGTCGATCAGCTCATTCAGGCTGTCGTGGCCCCGCAGGCCCAAAACATCCCCGAGACACACGCAGCCACTGCAGCGCCCGAGGCGTCTGTGGATCAGGCCGAAGTCGCCACTGCGGCACTTAGCCCAACCCCGGCGAGCGAAGACAAGCCGGCCCAGGCCGAACCCGGAACGCACCCGGCAGCAGAGCCTGAGGCAGAAGCCGCGGCAGAAACGAGTGAAGTCGTCGCTGCAGCACCGGCTGAGGAAAAGGCCACTTTGTCGATCGGCCGGCCCGCGCAGAACGTCATTACGATGACGATCGGCGGCAAGACCGTGTCGCTACATCCTGAGCAGGTGGGGCAGTTGATCGAGGAGTTGTCGAATGCGCGCGCTTCGATGGTGCCGGAGCCGGCGATGAGCGTGCCGCCCGGCTGGCGCTTCGTGTCGACCAAGAATCCGGCGATGGCTGTTCAGAAGCAGTCGAACGGCGACCGCCTGTTAATCATGCGCCATACCGGACACGGCTGGGTGCCGTTCACGTTCTCGCCGGACAACGTGATCCAGATGTACGCGCTGCTGACGCAGCGTTGATGCGAAGGGCAGCGCCCGACTACCCGCCGCGGCTCACTTACCGATCCTGTTGCACCGGCGCCTGCACGCGCGCCTTCCACTGACCGCCCTTGCCGCGCCAATAGCGTACGGCCGACGCAAAGGTGGCACCGACATAGAACAACGCCACCAGCGGCAAGAACGGCGCCCACAGCGGCGAACGACCGTAGTAGCGCAGCATCGGCGCATACGCGCAGCACATCGCGGCCCATGCGAGCCATGCCGGCAACCCATGAGGTCCAAGCGCCAGCGCGGCCAACGGCGGGATCAGATAGATGATCGCCATGCCCGCCAGCGTGCCGGCCAGCAGCCACCCGGAGTAGTGCAACTGCGTGAAGGCGGTGCGCGCGATCATGTTCCAGATCTCGCGCCAGTTGTCGTATGGACGCAGCGACACGCTGCGCGCCGCCACATCCAGACGGATCGGATGGCGTCCCTCACCGCGATGCTTGATGCGCGCGGCGAGACTGCAATCGTCGATCAGTTCGGCGCGGATCGACTCGATGCCGCCCGCTTCTTCCAGCGCCGTGCGCCTCACCAGCATGCAGCCGCCGGCGGCCGCTGCCGTCTTGTTGCGCGGGTTGTTGACCCACGAGAACGGATACAGCTTGGCGAAGAAGAATACAAAGGCCGGAATCAGCGCCTTTTCCCAGAACGAATCGCAGCGCAGCCGCACCATCAGCGACACCAGGTCGCGCTTTTCGGCGTCGGCACGGGCGACGAGTTGCATCACCGCATCGGTGGGGTGGCCGATGTCTGCGTCGGTAAGCAACAGGAAGTCGGCAGGCAGGCCTAGCGTGCGCACGGCCTCGATACCTTGCGACTGTGCCCAGACCTTGCCAGACCAGCCCGGCGGCAGCGGCTTGGCGCCCAGCACCGTCAAGCGCTCTGGACATTGAAGCGCCAGCGCGGCCGCACGGGCGGCGTCGGCGGTGCCGTCCGTGCTGTGGTCGTCGACCACGATCACGTGGAACGGACCCGGATACTCCTGGGCTAGCAGCGTGCCGACCGCCTGCGCGATGACGTCGGCTTCATTGCGGGCGGGCACCACGGCAGCCACGGCAGGCCATGCCTTGCGTGGCGCGCTCGCGAGCGGCGCGGCGGGGCGTGCCCGCCAGAAACCGCCGCGGGCAAACAGCAGCACACACCAGATCAACAGGGAGATACACGACAGACCAAACAGAACCACCTGCATTACGCGTTGCCCTCAATCGAAGTGACGCGTACACCGACGCGCCGGGACAGCCACATTGCGAGCGCGCGCGCCGTGACGACAAACCAGTCGAAGCCATCGAGCGCCGGGCGATGACGGAAGACGTCATAGCCAGTCTGTTCGATGCGCTCGAGAATGCGCAATCCGCCGTGGACGATGCCGCACAGGACAAGTCCGCCGCGCCCGGGGATGCGCAGCGCGAGCGGCGCACCGCGGACCAGCATCGTGCGGGCGTAGGCGACCTCGTAGGCCATCAATGTGCGCCACGCGTCGTCCGCCACACCGTTGGTCATGCGGGCTTCGGTGACGTTAAAGCGCTCGAGATCGCTTTGCGGCAGATAGATGCGATCGCTTTTCAGATCGACTGCGATGTTCTGCCAGAAATAAATCAGATGGAGCGCCGTGCAGATCGTATCGGAATCGGCCAGATTGGCTGGCGTCGCGGCGTCGAAGAGATGCAGCATCAGGTGTCCCACCGGGTGCGCGGAGCGGCGGCAATACTCAAGCATGGCCGACCGGTCGGCGAAGCGGGTGGTGTTGATGTCCTGATCGAGCGCCGAGACGAGGTCGTAGAACGGCGCGAGCGGCAGTTTATATTGCGCGACCACGCCGGCCAGCTTGCCGAACATCAGCGGATCGACAGGCGCCATGTGGCCGCTTGCCACGGCGTCGAGCCCGGCGCGGAAATCAGCAAGCCGCGCGTGACGCTCGGCGGCGCTCCAATCGCCTTCTTCGACGATGTCAGCCGCCGTGCGGGCAACCTGATAGATCACGCCGACGGGCACGCGCAGCGCCTTCGGCAACAGCACGCTGGCGATCGGTAAATTTTCGTAGTGATCGGCTTCCATACGGCGAGCCTCAAATACATAAGGTAATGCGGTTGTAAGCATTAACCGCAGGACCCTATAGTTTAAGGGTTCCGCACGGGGACTGCAGCGTGCGATTCATGCCCGACGGGCCTTACAGGCCGCTTGGGACGGGGCTCCGGCAGAGCAAAGCGCGCCCGATAGCGTTAGAATGCGCGTTTGGTTTTCGTCTACCGGCTTCGCACCGGTTCTTAGACATCAATTAATATCATTGTCGCGGCGATAAAGTCGTTTTGACCGACTTCCTCGAAACCTGCGTCAGTCGGAGTTCGGCAGCCTATGCGAGTCATCCTTGCTCAACCCCGTGGCTTTTGCGCGGGGGTGGTCCGGGCGATCGAAATCGTCGATCGCGCGTTACAGCAACACGGCGCACCCGTGTATGTGCGTCACGAAATTGTCCACAACCGCCACGTGGTGGACAACTTGCGTCAGAAGGGCGCGCGCTTTGTCGAAGAGCTCGACGAGGTGCCTGAAGGCGCCGTGGCGATTTTCAGCGCACACGGTGTTGCCCGGACCGTCGAACGCGACGCGGAACAACGCGGCCTGGATGTCCTCGACGCGACGTGTCCGCTCGTCACCAAGGTGCACGTGCAGGGGCGCCAGTATGTGGCTGCCGGGCGCACGCTGATCCTGATTGGTCACGCCGGGCACCCTGAGGTCGAGGGCACGATTGGCCAGATTCCGGGCACGGTGTTGCTGGTGCAGAGCGAAGCCGAGGTCGCGCATCTGGATTTGCCGGTGGACGCACCGCTTGCGTATGTGACGCAGACGACCCTCTCGGTCGACGACACGCGCGGGATCATCGACGCGTTGTTGCGCCGTTTCACCAACATCGTCGGTCCGGATACGCGGGACATCTGCTATGCCACGCAAAACCGCCAGGCGGCGGTGCGCGAGTTGAGTACGCAGGTTCAGGTGTTGCTGGTGGTGGGGGCGACGAATAGTTCGAATTCGAATCGCTTGCGGGAGATTGGCAGCGAGACTGGCGTCGCTAGTTATCTGGTTGCTGACGGCTCTGAAGTGAAGGCCGAATGGTTTGCTGACGTGCAGACGGTCGGCATTACAGCGGGGGCTTCGGCTCCTGAAGAAATGGTCGAGAATGTTATTGATGCGCTGCGCGCGCTTGGACCGGTTGATGTTTCTACTATGGCCGGTCGCGAGGAGAAGGTTGAGTTCAAGCTGCCGGCTAAGTTGATGCAGCCGCTTGCTGCGCGGGAAGTTTAAGGGTCGGTTTTTTGTTTGTCTGGCTGACGGCTTTGGGTTGTTTGCCTACGGCGTTGGCCTTTGCCTGATTTCTTGGTGGTGTGTTTGGCGTTGCCTTTGGCTGTCTTCTTAGGGCGTTGGCCTCTCCTTGCTTTGTTATCGGTCTGGCCAGGTTTGCTTTCGGCTGTTTGCCTACGGCGTTGACCTCTCCTTGATTTCTTATCGGTCTATTAGCTTCGCCCCTGTGCGGGGCAGCACTTACTTTCTTTGCCGCCGCAAAGAAAGTAAGCAAAGAAAGCGGGCTTCCAACCGCCAGCTCGTAGATGTCCGCCACTTGAGCTAACCCGGAGTGGTCCGAGACAAGACCGTCCCTCGCACCGTCCCTGTTCGTGACACAGCGCTCATCCATCCCGCTTCGCACTGCGTGCGTCGCGGACGGGTCTGCCGGGGAAGGCGAATCCCGGCCAACACTTAGTTTTCCTACAGACCTTGCAGAAGGGGTTGTGTCCAACGACGGGGCGCGCAGCGCGACGCCGGAACGAATGAGTGCTTTGTCACTACCGCGTGTGGCGCGAGGGCACGTCTCGTATTGGGCCGTTTCCGGTTCACGCCAGAGATGGACACTTATGAGCTAGCGGTGTGAGCCCGCTTTCTTTTGCCTACTTTTCTTTGCGGCCGGCAAAGAAAAGTAGGTGCCGCCCCGCACAGGGGCGAACCAAATAGACCGATAAGAAATCAAGGAAAGGCCAACGCCCTAAGAAAACAGCCAGGGGCGCCCCCAAACAGACCACCAAGAAATCAGGCAAAGCCCAACGCCGTAGGCAAACAACCCAAACCCCTCAGTCAGACAAACAAACAACCTTACCCCGCGCTCCTCGCATTATGCTCAGTCAAAAACTTAATAAGCCCATCAACGCCACCTTTGGCGAGCTGATCAGCAAACTGCGTCTGATAAACCTGAATGAGCCAAGCCCCCATCATATCGATGTCATACACCTTCCAACCGGAGTCAGTCTTCTCCATCCGATAACCCACCGAATCATCCCCGCCATTGCTAATCACATGTGACTGCACCACGGCATCCTTACCGCCCGCCCCCACAGTCGCCGGTGCGAACTTGAACGTCACCTCCTGATCCCGCAACTGCGCCAGTGAAGCCGCATACGTCCGCACCAGCAACGTCTGAAACTGCTCGTACAACTGCTTCTGCTGCTCCGGCGTCGCCGTGGTCCACGCCTTACCCACAGCAATCCGCGTCGTACGCTGGAAGTCCGTTGCAGGCACGAAATGTGTTACCACCACCTGGGTGATTTTGCCCATGTCGCCGGCGCGCGCCTGTGGGTCGGCCTTCATCGCGCTGACCGTGCCTTCAACCGCGCTCTTTACCACCGCATCAGGGGCAGCTTGCGCAAAAGCCGAAGTGGAAACCACCGCGGCCACCAAAAAAGCAGACAGATAACGTTTCATAAGCTCATCAGGACAGTAAAAATGACCACTGGATGACCCGCTGGGCCATGCTGCAGGCCAGTATACCGATTTTGGACGTCCATCCGTGCCCCACAACCCGAGCCAATCAGTTCCACGCCGGTATACTTATGCCCTTATGCCAAAAACGCCATCCATGACAGGGCCCCACTCGCCTACATGCTGAAGTCATCTATCGTCCGTCTCGTCGCCTGGTCGGTGAGCCGCCCATTGCGCGTCATCGTGCTCTCACTGATCCTCGCGGTCCTGAGCGGCTACTACGTTGCCGACCACTTCAAGATCAACACCGACATCAGCCGCCTCGTCGAAAACGACCCGGCCTGGTCCTCCCTCGATGACGCCATCGACAAAGCGTTCCCCCAACGCGGTCAGACGGTGCTGGTCGTCGTCGAAGCGCGTGCCCCCGAATTCGCCGACGCGGCGGCTAACGCCCTCACCGCCGCACTGAAAAGCCAGCCCAAGGAATTCGTCGCCGTCACACAACCGGCCGGAGGTTCGTTCTTCGAGCACAACGGTCTGCTGTTCCCCTCGCTCGATGATGTCCAGTCCACCACCGGGCAACTCGTTCAATCGCGCCCCCTCATCAACGCGCTGGCCAAAGATCCCAGCCTGACCGGTCTCGCAGGTGTCCTCACCACCAGTCTGCTGCTGCCGCTCCAGCTCGGCCAGGTGAAGCTCAGCGACATGAGTCATCTGCTCTCGCAAAGCGCCACTGTGCTCGACCGTGTGCTCGCCGGACAGCCCGCCGCCTTGTCATGGCGCGCGCTCGTCGACAAGGACGTCTCCGTCAATCCGGCGCGAGCCTTCGTCACCGTGCAGCCGGTGGTCGACTACGGCGCGCTCGAACCTGGCGCGCGCGCCTCGGCTGCCATCCGCGCCACCGCTGCCTCGCTTGACCTCGGCGCCCATTACGGCGCGTCGATCCGTCTGACCGGCGAACAGCCGCTCGCCGACGAAGAGTTCGCCTCAGTGCAGGAAGACGCCGCGCTCAACGGCATCATTACCTTCGTCGTGGTGCTGGTGATCCTCTGGCTCGCGTTGCGCTCGGGACGCATGATCGTCGCCGTACTCATCACGCTGTTCGTCGGCCTCGCCATCACGGCGGCGCTCGGTCTGATGATGGTCGGCGCGCTCAACATGATCTCGGTCGCCTTCATGGTGCTGTTCGTCGGGCTGGGGATCGACTTCGGCGTCCAGTTCGGCGTCAAGTACCGCGAAGAGCGCCATCGCGACGATCGTCTGGCCGCTGCGCTCGTCAATACCGCGCATACCATCGGCGTGCCGTTGACGCTCGCCGCCGTCGCGGTCGCCGAGGCGTTCTTTTCGTTCCTGCCCACCGCCTATCGCGGCGTGGCGGAGTTGGGGCAGATCGCCGGCGTCGGCATGTTCGTCGCGTATCTGACCAACATGACGCTATTTCCGGCACTCCTGAAAATCTTCAACCCGCCTGGCGAAGCCGCCGCGCCGGGTTTCAAGCAGTTGGCGCCCGTCGACGATTTTCTCGACCGCCACCGCAAACCGGTGCTAATCGGCACCCTCGTGGTCGTGATCGGCGCGCTGCCGCTGCTCACACATTTGCGCTTCGACTTCAATCCGTTGCATCTGAAAGATCCGCATACGGAATCGATGGCGACGCTGCTCTCGCTGAAAGATTCGCCGGAAGCGGCGGTCAACAACGTGCGCGTACTGGCGCCTTCGCTCGCGGCGGCGGATCAGATCGCCGTGCGGCTGAAAAAGCTGCCGGAGGTCGGCCGCGTCATCACGTTGAGCACATTCATCCCGACTGACCAGGCGCAAAAGCTCCTGCTGATCAATAGCGCGGCGCAGCAGTTGCTGCCGGCGTTGACGCAAACACCCGCGCCGCTCTCGAGCGACACATTACGCGTCGCTGCATTGAAGCGCGCAGCGAACCAGTTGGTGCTCGCGGCCGAGGACCATCCGGGTCCCGGCGCGGCGGAGGCCCAGCATCTTGCAGCGACGCTCCAAAAACTCGCCGCCACCAGCCCCGCCACGCGCGATCGCGCCGAAACCGCAATGGCCGGAACGCTGAAGATTGCACTCGCGCAACTCGCCGCGCTGCTGCAACCCACTGAGATAACGCGCGCCAGCCTGCCGCCGGAGATCTCCCGTGACTGGGTGTCGAGCGACGGCCGCGCGCTCGTCGATATCGCGCCGAAGGTGCTGCCGGGCGCAGACTCCGGCGACGATACGATGCTGCGCCACTTCGCGCGTGCGGTGAAGACCGCTGAGCCTGGCGCGATCGGCGGCACGATCTCGATCCTGCATTCCGCAGACGTAATCATTAAGGCGTTCCTGCAAGCCGCATGCTGGGCGCTGGTGACGATCACCATCCTGCTGTGGCTCGCGCTGCGGCGCCTTGGTGACGTGCTGCGCACACTGATCCCGCTACTGGTGTCGGCGCTGGTGACGCTCGAATTGTGCGTAGTGTTCGGCATGCCACTTAATTTCGCCAACATCATCGCGTTGCCGCTTATGCTCGGTGTAGGCGTTGCGTTCAAGATCTACTTTGTGATGGCATGGCGCAACGGGCAGACGGGCCTGTTGCAGTCGAGCCTCACCCACGCCGTGATGTTCAGCGCGGCCACCACCGCGACTGCGTTTGGAAGCCTCTGGTTGTCGCATCATCCGGGAACGTCGAGCATGGGGCGCCTGCTTGCGCTCTCCCTCTTCTGCACGTTGATCGGTGCCGTGGTGTTTCAACCCGTCTTGATGGGTAAGCCGCGCGCACGTCGCGCTTCAAAAGAAAAGCAAGGAATCACGAAATGAAGATGCGAACCACCGCCCTGGCCCTGCTCGTTGCAGGTGTTGCCACAGGGTGCGCGACGGGTCCGGACCGCAAACCCGGCGACCCGCTGGAGCCGATGAACCGCCAGATCTTCAAGTTCAACGATGCGCTTGACCGGACGGTGGCGCAGCCGGTCGCGCGGGGCTATCAGAAGGTCACGCCGCAACCCATACGCCAGGCCATCAGCAACTTCTTTTCGAACCTCGGAGACCTGGGCAATGCAGCAAACAACCTGCTGCAGTTGAAGATCACCGATGCGACCGAAGACATCATGCGCTTCGCGATGAACTCGACCTTCGGGATTGGCGGCCTGATCGATTTCGCCACGCCCGCGGGGCTGCCGAAGCACCATGAGGATTTTGGCCTGACGCTCGGGCGTTGGGGAGTGCCGGCCGGCCCGTACCTCGTACTGCCGCTGTTCGGTCCGAGCTCGATACGCGACAGCACCGGTTACGTTGTCGACTTTCGCTTCAACCTGATCCACTACATGAAACCGGCGGTGCGCAATCCGATGTACATCGCCCAGTTCATCAGTGCGCGTTCTGATCTGCTCGGGGCGTCGGACCTGCTGCAGGCGGCGGCCCTCGACAAGTATTCGTTCGTGCGCGACGCTTATACGCAGCAGCGTGCTTCCCTGCTCAGAGGCTCGAACTCGAATTCCGCGCCCTTGCCGAACTACGGGGATCCGGACGCGCCTGGCGGCGCGGGCGCAGCACCGGCACCGGGGGCATCGGGTACCGCGCCAGCCGGGTTGCCGGACTACGCGGATCCGGGTGATTCGGCGGCCCCGGCCGCACCGGGGAATGGTGCGTCGGGTACAGAGCCAGCCGACCTGCCGAACTACACGGATCCGGGCGAGTCGGCGGCGCCGGCCAATGGTGCGTCAGGCGCCTCGCCGGCGGATCAGGCGAGCCCCGCCAACAACGGTCAACCGGCGCAGCCCGCGGTGAGCGCGAGTTCCGGGAAGGCAGCGAGTGCGCCCGCACCCGCGGTGGCGGCATCTGCCGCATCTGCCGCATCTGCCGCGTCTGCCGTTGCCGTGCCGGTTCCGGTCAAGTAGCAAACCACCCGCAGCATGCGAAACAGCCCGACCGGTTCACACCGATTCGGGCTGTTTCATTTTGACATTCGCGCACGCACGGCCGAATCGGCGCCAATCAGGCGCCGCTCAAACCCGTACCCTGCACACGGCCTTCAGTGCATCGTATCGGCTTCGACCCGGGCAGCCGTGTCTTCGGCGCTCGCTACCGACTGCGTAGCCGGGCTCAACTCCGCGCGATAACGCTCGAACACTTCGTCCGCGTAGCGGACCTGCGTGTGGCCGTGAGGAGCCGGTTCGCCGTTTTCGCCGAGATTCACGAACACCATCTTCTCGACCGTCAGGATGCTCTTGCGCGTGATCTTGTTGCGGACTTCACAGCGCAGCGTGATGGACGTGCGGCCGAAATGCGTCGCGGTCATGCCGAGTTCGATGATGTCGCCCTGGCGCGCGGAACTGACGAAATTGATCTCCGACATGAATTTGGTCACCACACGCTGGTTGTCCAGCTGGCAAATGGCGTAAATGGCGGCTTCTTCATCGATCCAGCGCAGCAGGCTGCCGCCGAACAGCGTGCCGTTCGGGTTCAGATCTTCGGGCTTGACCCATTTTCTGGTGTGGAAATTCATTTGGCATCTATCCCATGCGTGAGGTGATGGGGTTCGACCACGAGGTCAAAACATAGGGTTAATACCTAGATTATACCAAATATAGGGTTTTCCCTACTGCGTCAAAAAAGACGTCGCGTCGGCCTGGGTCTGGCCGATCTCAGACCGTCGGCTGCAGCGCTCCCGCAGCACCGAGAGCATGACGCGCCTGGACCAACGCCGTACGCGCGGCGCGCGCGTCAGAGGCGACCCGCAGCAATGGCCCAAGCTGCGACGGCTGCTTCAGCAATTCACGCAGGATCGGTGCAATGGCGGTACTGCCGTCGTCGCGCAGCCCTGCCGTCGCAGCGGAAGGCAGCGTGCGCCACGCGGGATCGACAATCGCGCGGCACACGGCGAACGGTACGCCATGCGCGGCAGCCATGGCGCCGGCGATATGCGACTCCATGTCCACGGCGAGCGCGCCGCTGGACTGATGCAGCACAGCCTTGTCGTGCGCGCCCGTCAGCGGTGCCGTGACGCCGGCCAGCAGACCGCGGTGCAGGCGCGCCCCGAGCGGCGTAGCAGCCAGCGCGGCGGCCAGACGATCGGACCAACGCGGGTCGGTGGCGAAGCGCCCGAGCGGCCCCTCCACGGCATCCGCAATGATCACAACCCCGGGTTGCAGATCGCGCGCGAGGCCACCTGCCGTGCCGAAACTGATGATCCCCGCGCATCCGCGGGCAACGGCCGTGCTCACCGCCCGCTCGAGCAGATCGGCGCGCGCCGCGTACACCACTTCGACGCCCTCGCCACGCACAATCCGCGCTTCGAAGGCCATGCCGGTGACGGCGATCACCGGCAAACTGCCACCGGCGGATCGGGATGACGCAACTGACAGGGTGGAACGGGTGGAAGTGGACACCATTACATCCCGACCGCGACGCGCGTCAGCCCGTCGCGCCTCAGTTGGCGGTAACGCGCCAGCGCCCAGAGCGGGAAGAACTTGCGATAGCCGTGATAGCGCAGATAGAACACGCGCGGGAAGCCGGTTGCTGTGAAGCGGGTTTCGTCCCACAGTCCGTGTTCGCGCTGCTCGCGCAGCAGGTATTCGATGCCGCGCGCCACGGCCGGATGGTCGACACAGCCCGCCGCCATCAAACCCATCAGGCCCCAGGCGGTTTGCGACGACGTGCTCGTCGCCCGCTCGTAGCCGCGGTAATCGAGCTTGTAGCTCGTGCCGTCCTCGCCCCACCCGCCGTCCTCGTTCTGGATCGACACCAGCCACTGCGCCGCGCGCTTGATGCGCGGGTCGTCGTGCGCCATGCCTGCGGCGTTCAGCGAACAGAGCGCCGTCCACGTGCCATAGATGTAGTTCATGCCCCACCGGCCGTACCAGCTACCGTCCGGCTCCTGCTCCTTGAGCATGTAGTCGTACGCGCGGCGCGCCGGCTCGCTGTTCGCCGGCAGCTCGCCCAGTTGCGCAAGCATTGACAGGCAACGGCCCGACACGTCCGCAGTGGGCGGATCGAGCAACGCACCGTGATCGGAGAACGGGATGTTGTTCAGGTAGTACTGGGTGTTTTCCGGTTCGAAGGCGCCCCAACCGCCGTCGCTGCTTTGCATGCCGACTACCCACTCGCGGGCGCGGGCAATCGCTACGTCGTCGACGTTCGACTGCGTGAGCGCAGCCGAGCGCTGCATGGCCATCACGACCACAGCCGTATCATCGACGTCCGGATAGTAGGGGTTGGCGTACTGGAACGCCCAGCCGCCGGGACGCACGTCCGCGCGGCGCGAGATCCAGTCGCCGCGCACGTCGAGAATCTGCAGCGGACGCAGCCATTGCAAACCGCGTTCGGCCGCCTGCTCGGCGCGCGGGTCGCCGGTTTCAAGCAGCGCGTGCGCGACAAGCGAGGTATCCCACACCGGCGACAGACACGGCTGGCAATACGCTTCGTCGTCCTTGATCACGAGCAGCCTGTCGACCGACTGACGGGCAATCGCGCGGTTCGGATGATCGGCCGGGTAGCCCAGCACGTCGTACATCATCACCGAATTGGCCATGGCCGGAAAAATCGCGCCGAGGCCGTCTTCGCCGTTCAGACGCTCGTCGACGAACGCCTGGGCCGCCTTGATTGCACGCTCGCGCGTGTACTTCGGAAACAGGCCGTCGATCAGGCGCAGCACGTGATCCACGCCGCGGAAGAACGTGAACCAGCCCTGACTCTGGTGGGACGCGCGCGGCAGCAAACCGGTCGTGACAGGCGCGCCGTGGAACAGTTCGTCGATCCTCACGCCACGCGGGTTACGCGCCACCGGACGCCTGGCGTTCAACACCAGCAGCGGCACGATCACGGTACGCGCCCAATAGGAGACCTTCGACAGGTGGAACGGGAACCATTGCGGCAGCAACATGATCTCGACCGGCATCATCGGCACTGCGTACCAGGAAACCACGCCGAACAGCGCCAGCAGAATGCGCGTGAACACGTTCACGGCTTCCGCGCCGCCGTGCGCCAGAATCGCTTCGCGCGCACGGCGCATGTGCTCGGAGTCTTCTGGCTCGCCGATCATCTTCAGTGCGAAGTAAGCCTTCACGCTCGCGCTAACATCGAGCGCGCCGTCGGTGAACAGCGGCCAGCCGCCGTTGGGCAACTGGATGCGGCGCAGATAGCGCGCAATCTTTTGCTCCAGCTCCGGGTTCGGCTCTTCGCCGAGGTAGTGGACCAGCAGCACGTATTCGGCGGGGATGGTCGCGTCGGCTTCGAGTTCGTAGACCCAATGGCCGTCGGGCTTCTGTGCGGCGAGGATCGCGTCGGTCGCGCGCGTGACGGCGGCGTCCAGTGCGGCGGTGGTCTGCGTGGCGGATCCTGCCGTGGCATCAGGTGAAGTCGCCGCTGCGGCTTCACTTGCGGCGGCGGAGTTCACTACAACGTCAGGTGTCGTCGAGGCTGCGACAACCCCGTCAGCGCCAGCGCCAATTGCAGGCGTCTCGGGTGAGTCGGGCGATTCGTTGTCCGTCGTCTGGACAAGGGATAAGTCGTTCATCTGCGTTCCATCGGTTCGTTCAGCAGCGTGTCCGCGGCCTTCTGGCCGGAGCGGATCGCCCCTTCGATCGTCGCGGGCAGGCCGGTGGCCGTCCAGTCGCCCGCGAGCATGAGGTTTTTCCAGCGTGTGCGCGTGCCCGGGCGGTGCATCTCTTCACCAGGCACCGCCGCGAAGGTCGCGTGCGGTTCCATCACCACCTGCCAGGCCGGCATCGGCTCGAGCGGCAGGCTGGCGGCCTGGGCCACTTCCGCCCAGATCGTCTTCGCGATTACTTCGTGCGGCGTATCGACCAGCTTGTCCGCGCCGCTGATCGTCACAGACAGGCGCCCGTCGAACGCGAACAGCCACTCGGCAGTCCCATTGAGCAGGCACGTGAGCGGCGGCACGCCGAACGGTGGTTCGACGGCGAAGTGCACGTCGACGGTGGCGCTAAAACGCCGCGGCGCCTGCAGACCGGGCACCAGCCTCTGCGCGACATTCGGCGGCACCGCCAGCACCACGGCAGCACCGGCATCGAGTTCGAGGCGCTCCTCGTCGGCGAAATCCAGCGCGCTGACACGGCCCGTGTCCGCAAACACGATCCGATTCAATTGCGCGCCGAGCCGGATCGCAGCGCCGCCGTGCTGCAACAGACGCAATGCCGGATCGACAAAGGCGCTGCCCAGCCCATTGCGCGCGACGAGCGGCCGGCTCGCCGGCCCACCCGCCGCGAGGGTCTCGCGCACCACCGCGGCCGCCAGTTCGGCAGCGGCCTCGCGCGGTTCGTGGTTGAGCACCAGACGGAACAGCGGGCGCAGCAAGCGGTCCCACACTACCCCATCGCACCGCATGGTCTGCGCCATGGTACGGCCGGGCTTCGCCAACAGCAGCGGCGCGAGCGTCAGGTAGTCGCTCGGGTGGGTGTTCGGCACCCGCGCCGTTTGATCGAAAATCCACCAGGGCAAGCGCCCGGCCGACAGGCGCACGGTCCAACGAGCGCGGGTCGCGAGATCCATGAACGGGTACTCGGGCTGCGCCGGTCCCGTCAATTCGTCGGCCGCGCCGATCGCCCGCAAATAATTCAGCGTCGCGGCATTGCCGGACAAGACCACATGATTGCCGCTGTCGATGGTCGCGCCGAGCGTGCGATCGTAATACGAGCGGCACCGTCCTCCGGCCTGCGCGGCCGCCTCGTGCAACCTGACCTGCGCACCGCGCCGCTGCAATTGCACCGCAGCGGCCAGGCCGGCGAGGCCCGCGCCGATCACGTGGACGAGCTTTGACATCAGAAGATGGCGTACTTGGCCACGATCCACAGCAGGCGCGCGCGCGGCTTGCTGACCTTCGTGCGCGGCAGATCGAAGCCGCGCTCAACGGTGCGTTCGAGAAGACAGCGATAGACCCCGGACATTATGCGCGGGGCGCGGACCTGGTTGCGCGTCGCGGTGTCCATGATCGCGTCCGCCTGAGCGAAATGCTCACGGGCACGCGTCACCAGTTTGGCGCAGACGCGCGGCAGCGATGGGTCGTCGGCGACGGCGCCGGGCGTGGCCGTCGCAATCCCTTCAAGCGCAAGCAGTTCGCGCGGCAGATAGCAACGGTTGATGGCCGCGTCTTCGTCGATATCGCGCAGGATATTGGTCAACTGCAGCGCGCGGCCGAGGTGGTGCGCCAACCGGCGGCCTGGTTCCTCCTGCATCCCGAATATCCTCACCGATAGACGGCCTGCGGCACTCGCGACCCGGTCGCAATACAGATCGAGGGTGTCCTCGTCCGGTGCGCAGATATCGGCGGCCGCGTCCATCGCCATGCCGTCGATCATCGCGTGAAAATCTTCGCGTTGCAGATGAAACGTATGAATGTGCCGCGTCAACGCGCGCAATGAAGCGCGCGGCGCGCCGGCATAGCAGGCGTCGATGTCGGCACGCCAGCGCTCGAGCCCTGCCGCACGCTCGGCGCGCGGCAGATCGCTGTCGGCAATGTCGTCGACAGCTCGGCAAAAAGCGTAGACCTGATACATCGCGTCGCGCTGCGCTGCCGGCAGGATGCGCATCGCAAGATAGAACGAGCTGCCCGATGAAGCGGCAGCGGCGTCGGTTTCTGTATCGTCCACGACAAGATTGGAAACAGCCAAGACGATCTCCGCTGAGGGGCCCTCTGGAGGCGGTCAAGAAGTCGTGCCTACCGCAGGGTAGGCCGCACGCGCGGACACGCGCGAATACACCGGCAGGGATGCCGGAAACGGCGAAAAGTATAACAACCTTTGCGGGATACCGCAGTTTGGGGGAGCGATCTGCCCCGCAGCCGGCGTCAGATATAGGCGACCGACCGGTTGCGGCCTTGACGCTTGGCGCTGTAGAGCGCCGCGTCCGCTTCGTTGATCAGGACGTCGTAGTTAGGCACACCGACCCGTGCCGAGGCGCCGCCGACGCTCGCCGTCACCGGCACGGACACGCCCTGCACGTCGACCGGCGCGTCGCCAATCGTATGACGGATCTTTTCGGCAACCAGCATCGCATCTTCGAGCGGCGTGCACGGCAACAGCAGCGCGAATTCCTCCCCGCCGAAGCGGCCGAAGGTATCCTGCACCCTCACCACCTGTGAGACGCGCTGCGCCATCTCGCGCAGCACCGTATCGCCCACGCCGTGGCCGAACTGGTCGTTGATCTTCTTGAAGTGGTCCAGATCGAACAGCAGCACCGACATGTCGCCGCCATAACGCTGCCAGCGCGTATATTCGTCGCGCAGCCGCGCTTCGAAATAGCGGCGATTGGCGATGCCGGTCAGCCCGTCGCGATCCGCATACTCCTGCAGCTTGGCCACCGCCTCCTCGCGCTCGCGTTGCACGATGCTGACGTGCGTCACGTCGGAGACCGTCACGCACACGGCCACCACTTCGCGCTCACGCGTCAGCGGCATGAAGGTGCAGTCCTGCTGCATGAAATCGACACCGCCGGTAATCGGCCGGTCGTGGTCGAACTTGAACAGATAGGGGCGCTGTTCCCACGAGCTGAACGCGAAACTGCCGAGTTGAAACACGCTTTCGAGCTTGCGGGTCAGCCACACGCGCGGCAACTCCGGGAAGCTGGCGAAAATCGACTTGCCGACCACCTGCTCGGGCGACAAACCACTGTGATCCTGCATGAAGCGATTCCACATCAGCACCTTCATCTCACGGTCGAGGACGAAAATACCGAAGCCGACACGCTCGACAACGAGATCGCTTAACGAAGCGGGGGGGACATTCATAGACTGGACAGCAACGCGTCAAGCGCGTGATTCATGTGGCGGATCGACTCTTCAGCCATCAGCATGACCAGATGAGCCCGGAAACTCTGGTCTTCGAGCGCGAAATTGACCTCGACGAGCAACGCCACTTCCCAGGCGAGCACGCCGGGCTGGAACACGTCGTCAAGCGACATCGCCTCGCCGAGGAGGCCCGGCGCCGAAAACACCGGCGTGCGACCGAGCTGCTCGAGAATGCACGAGACGCACGCGCCCGTTAGCACGTTGGCGACGTCGAAAATCACTTCCTGCTGGCTCACCTTCTCGTAGGCGGAGCGCGGGTACGGGTCGTTCACCAGCGAGCACAGCTGCTCGATGCTGCCGCTGCGGCAGATCACCAGCGCCTCGCCCTTGATGTCCGAGCGGAAACCCTGACGCACCGCGCTCACTGCCTCCTGGATACCCGTCATCTCGCGCAATGCCGCCGCCGCTTTGCTGATCTCCACGACCTGCACGCGCGGCACCGACAGCTCGATGAACGTATCGAGCAGCCGCGCCAGACGCGTCGCGGCCTGGCCCATCGCGAGGTTGGCGACCTCCTGCAGCGCGTCGCGCTGATCTTCGTTGAGGACTGGCTCAGACATACAACCCGTACTCCTTGAGGATGGGTAGTAACGCCTCGGGGCTGACAGGCTTGGCGATGAAGGCAATAGCGCCGAGCGAACGCACGCGCTCCTGCGCCATTGGCTGCACGTCGGCGGACACCACGATCACAAACGTGTTCAGGTCCTCGTGCTGCAATGCCTCCAGCACCTGATAGCCGGTCATGTCCGGCATGGTCAGGTCGAGGAACATCACTGACGCCTTGCCTTCGCGGTATAGCGCGAGGGCCTCGCGGCCGTTCGAGGCATAGCTGATGTCGACTTCCCAGTCCGGTGGCAGCGCCTTTGTGAGCACCTTACGGGCAAGCAGCGAATCGTCGGCGATCACAATGGGCAATGACATGGCGGAGGGTCGAAAATCGGGATTAGCTCGATCGTGTTAACGGCCTGGATCAAAGATTCTTTAGCGGGCCGAAGCCGGACCGGCGGAAGGACGCTCCGATGCAAACGGGAATACAGATTGCGGTCGGCCGGGGAGTTCGCACGCTGTCGCGCGCGTGAGAGAAACGATGCGCATGCGCGCAAGCGCACGCAGGATGATAGCGATGACCGGCATGTTCGAGCCTACCCCGTAGGTGGTTCTGCGCGGCTGAGTGGAAAAACAAACTCCAGCCTGTCGCGCGCGGTTCCGCGAACCCCCTCCGTCACGCCTTGTGTGCGTTGTCTGGCTGGCCCTCGCGGCTCATGCGTCTGAGCATGGCAGACGCACTAATTTATCGTTAGCGGGATTCTTAAATTAAACCAGCGAAAAGGCAACTCCTCAAAATGGATTTAACGAACAGAAATAACTCACCGAACCGCATACTAAGGAATTTTTGAGTCTCCGCCCACATGGATTACGCGGTTTATACTTTTGTGTACGTTTGCGCTTCCGAATTCGTCGCTGTTTTGAGAAAAACTTCCGCATAAGTTGTGCGGTCTATTCTTACCGACCCGATCGATCCTTTCCGGCCAATTCCGGGTTCTCGGTATGATGGCAACTGTAAGATTTTCCGTCTCCGACGATAGCAGCGATATTAAAGATGACACCCGACCGGTCCGACCCGCGCGAAGCGAGCCGCCTCTCCTCTAACCGGGAGGACGAGGCGCTTTTTCCAGTTGTGCCGGAACAGAATTTCTACGTCCGCAGGATGACGCTGATCGCCCTCCTGATTGCGGCGATCGTGCTGCCGTGCGTGTATGTCGCGGCCATGGCATACAGCGACCTGCGGGCCAGGGAAGCGGACGCGACCGATCTGACGCTGCGCACCGTGCGCGTTGCCGAAGAACATGCGCTGAAAGTGTTCGATATGAACGAGGCGCTCGATGCACGCGTCGTCGATCTGGTGCAGGGCCTCGACGACGACGGCATCCGCACGCGCGAAGCCGACATCCACGACACGCTGCGCACCATGGGCGGCGGGTACCCGCAGGTCGCGGCGGTGTCGATTTTCGGCCAGGACGGCACGCTGCTCGCCAGCAGCCGCTCTTACCCGGCCCCGCCCCTCTCGATTGCGAAGCGCGATGACTTCACCGGCATTCGCGACGGCAAGGTGCTCGAGCACGTCTCGAAGGACATGGTTGGCCAGGCGGCCGGCGAAAACGTCTTCAACACCGGCGTCGCGCGGCGCGGCGCGGACGGCGCATTCGCCGGCGTGGTCTCGGTCGCGCTGCGGCCCGGCTATTTCAGCGAGTTCTACCAGGAACTGCTCGGCGGCAACGACACGCCGATGACCATGAGCCTGACCCGCGCCGACGGCGCGGTTCTCGTCCACTACCCTTCCGCGCCCGGCCAGCCCGTCATGATCGCGCCGCATACGCCGTTTTCCGACGCCCTCGCCAAGGGCAGTCGCGCCGGCGTGGTCCGGACGCGCTCCGTTTTCGACAACGACAATCTGATCGTGGCCTACCGGCGGGTCGGCGCGTATCCGGTGTATGTCTCGTGCGGCTACCGCACCTCGGCGATCTGGGCGGGCTGGTATCGCCATCTGAGCGTGCTGATTCTGTCAATGTTCACGCCATCCATCGTGCTGTGGTGCGTGATCTGGCTGTCGCTGCGGCGTCTGGGCGCCGAAGAAGAAGCATGGGAGCGCTGGCAGGCCGAAGCCTCGATGCGCCGTTCGATCGAATCCGCCTATCGGCAGTCGCGCAAGATGGAAGCGCTCGGCAATCTGGTCGGCAGCGTCGCGCACGATTTCAACAACCTGCTGATGATCGTCTCGGCGAACGTGCAGATTGCCCGGCGGCGCGGCGCGCCCGCGCTCGATCGCGAGCTGTCCGCCATCGAACGCGCACTCAAGAGCGGTCAATCGCTCACCCGTCAGCTACTTGGCGTCGCGCGCAAACAGCCGCTGCGCAACGAAACGCTCGCGGTCGAACGCTGGCTGCCGGCCTGTCGCGAACTGCTGCATGCGTCGTTGGGTGCGAAGGTCTCGCTTGTGATCGACATCGGTACCGATGTCTGGCCAATGCGCGTCGACGTTGCCGAGCTCGAACTCGCACTGATCAATATCGCCGTCAACGCGCGCGATGCAATGCCCAACGGCGGCCGCTTCACGGTACGGGCGGCCAACATCACCTTCCGTCATGAGGATGGCTTCCCGCTGACGGGCGAGTTCGTGCAGCTCTCCCTCGAAGACACCGGCGTCGGCATGCCGCCGGACGTGCTGGCCCGAGCCTTCGAGCCGCTCTTCACGACCAAGCCGAAAGGCATGGGCACCGGCCTTGGCCTGCCACAAGTCTTCGCGTTCTGCGAGCGCTCAGGCGGCCTCGCCGCAATCGACAGTGCGATCGGCGCCGGCACGTCGGTACGGCTCTACCTGCCGCGCGCGACGGCCCTCCCGGATGCCGAGCGTCCCTCCGAGCCCAACGTCGAAGACAGCAGCGCGCCGAGCGGTCTGCGCATTCTGCTGGTCGAGGATAACGACGAGGTTGCTGCCGGCACCGAAGCCTTGCTACAGATGATGGGCCATCAGGTCACCTGCGTCTTCAACGCCGATACGGCGCTGCGCCTGTTCGACGACGCTCACGCAAAGCAGGCGCGCACTGGCGAGCCGCTGCCGTTCGACCTGGTGATTTCCGATATTCACATGCCCGGCGCAACGAACGGCATCGATCTGGCCGAAGCGGTCCAGGCGTTCGAAACCCGATTGCCGGTGATACTCGTGACGGGTTATGCGGAGGAACTCGACCGCGCGCGCCATGTCGACGTGCGAGTGCTGTCGAAACCGTTCGATATCGCGTTGCTCGAAAAGCTGCTGCAGGACCTTCAGCACGACCTGACGCAGACCAGCACGCATCATGCGGATTGAGTGCTCGGATCATCTCAGCGTGGCACGGTGCGGCGCGAATTACCGGATGTTGTAAAAGCGCCCCGACGCAATGCCAGCAGCCATCGCCGCGCCGCCGGGCGAACCCTGCGAAATCAAATTGCCGGGGGCGTGGTGCGAAGTGGCGAGACCCGGCATGATCGTTGCGCCTCTCATCGGGTGCAAGGCCCCGCGCGTTCGCGGCGGCCGTCATTAAAAGGTCGGGAGACAGCCATGCGACACACCGTGATTGGTTTATTCGACACCTATTCCCAGGCGGAAAACGCGCGCGACACGCTCGTGCAGACCGGCTTCGCCAGCGACACCATCGAACTGCAAGCCAACCCGGCGCCGTCTGCCACAGCGGCGGCCGATGCGGCCGCCAACGCCAGCGTTCTCGCGAATATCGAGCGCTTCATCACCAGCCTGTTCGCCAAGGAACCACGTCCGGCGGAGGCCGACCGCTATGCGGACGCCGTGCGTCGCGGCGCCGTGCTGGTCTGCGTCAGCGCGGCCAGCGAGTCGCATGCGGAGCTCGCCAGCAAAACCTTGACGCGGCTGGGCGCTGCCGACATCGGCGAGCGCCAGCCGGGTTGGGACGCGGCGCTGGACCATCCCGACGCGCGCCGCGAACACTCGGTGCTCGACGAACTCGGCATAGGTGGTGCCAACCAGGGGCCTGCTCCGGTGCCCGCCGCAGTCCGGCCCGCCGACGAGCCGCTGCGAGGCACGTCGCCTGTACCGGCCGAGCCTCGTGTGGAAGATCCCTTGGCGCCGCAGCCGCCGCTCAGCGAAGCAGCGACGCTCAACACGATTGCCGCTGGCAGCGCGCCGGGCTTTGGCGCCGTGTTCACGCCCGTCGATGCCGCCCCCGCGGCGCGCCGTCCTGAACCCCTCCAAGAACAGACGATCCCGGACGAGTTTCTCGAGTACGAGGAGGATTTCCGGACTCACTACGACCAGCAATATGCGAGCGATGAAGCGCGCTACGAGGACTATGTGCCCGCGTACCGGTACGGCGCGACGATCGCCCGTGACCTGCGCTATCGCGACCGTCCCTGGGACGAGGTGGAGCCGGAAGCGCGGCGCCATTGGGAGACCACGTCACCCGGCGCGACCGACACGTGGGAGCGTTTTAAGGTAGCGGTACGGCACGGCTGGGATCGCGTGACGGGACATCACCACGTCTGACGGATGCCGCCCGTGCAGACCGGCATGGGACGAGAAACCGCGGGCGCAGGTGGAAATGGGGCCGCCATTAGCTTCGCATGACGCGTAGTGGATAACTGCGACCGCAACCAAGTTATCCACAATTTCACTGAATAACCTTGTGGATAAGTGGGGGTTTTGCCTTTCCAGTCAAGCATGTCTCCGGCCTGAGACGATTTCAAGCAAATGACTGTTTTGTTAAGAATGCATGAGAAAACGTTACAAGATAAATCCGAACTTGCGACCGACGCCCCGTTCCAACCATTAGGCCCTTGCGCGGTGGCCGCTGAGCGGGCTTGCCCGCGGCACGTGGACGCGCCCGGCAGCTTGCATCGATGTAGACGTCCCCAAAATGGAGGATTCGGCCATGACACCCGATTACGCTGGCAAGTCACACGATGAAGCGCTCGCCGCGCGCAAGAAACGCAAGCAGAAGTCCCAGGAACAGGCCGGCGGCGAGATGGCGGTAGAGGGCTCGGAAGCGGACGCGCAGCACAGCTGCGGCGAACTGTCAGAGCGCGGCAAGCAGGTGTGGCGAAGCGGCAGTGGTATCGACGGCGGCGGCATGGATGGCGGCGGCAAGCCGTAACGTAAGCTAGTCTCACTCGATCCAACACAACAATGGAGACTTTTATGTCATACCGGGTAGATGTATTGCGCCCTCTCAAGGACAAACGCGCGGAGTTGGAGCAGGCCGATCAGGCCCGAGCGGAGAAGCGCAAAGAGGATGATGCGCAGATCGACCCCGGCGCAGAAAAGTGGCGCTACCGGCCTTTGACGCCGACGACGAAGATGCCTTGATAAGGTCACTGAAGTTTGCATCATGAAAAAGCCGCTGGGTCGCAGCGGCTTTTTTTCTTCTTCCAGTTCGCGCGGTCGCCCCTGATCTCATTCCGGCACCGCGATATCCCCATCCACCAGTTGCAGGCCATACGTTTGCGCGTACAGTTCTGCCGCTTGCGCATTTTCGCAGAACGGCATATCGGCGTGCCCCTGAAACGGGTAAATCACCCGTGCATCACTCAACCGCGTGACCTTGAGCGTGGGCACGGTCCCGCTCGACGTACGGCGCGACGATACCGCGACGAGGTAGTTGTCCCGGCCTGAGCGGCCCGGCTGGTCGTGCGGCGCCTCGCGCCGTGCATGGGTGGAATAGGCCATCGATACGCGGCTCACAATCCGACGATCGACTGTCCGGCAACCATGCCGTCAATGACGAGTTCGGCGTGGCTCGCTGACGCCATCCGCGCGTCGCCGGTCGTGCCGAATGGCGAGCGGCTCGGCACGCGGAACACGCGGCTTGTCGTGACAGTGTTGTCGGTGCCGCGCCGGCAGATTTTCACCGCCGCATCGAAACCCGCATCGTAGTGACGTGTACCGTTCGCGCCGCGCGGCTGATGGGGATACACCAACGGATAAATCTCGAGGCCGCGGTAGCTTCTTATGATGTTGTTCATGGTAGTCGTCTCCGTTGAGTGACCTGCCAGGCGAGAGCGGTGGCGGTAGTGCCGGCGTTGCCCCGCCCTCACAACTGCTCACTGCATTTTCCGCGGCAGGCGGTCCTGCGACGGGCGCAGGGGGTGTCGATACGCGCGCACGATGATCGCATCCATGAGACAGGACCGGCGGCCACGCGAAGTGACATGAAAGAAGGGATCCTGGTCGATCCGGGGAGCGCAATAAGGCGAAGACTCGGGTGGGTCGGCGCAAGCGCGCGAGAGATCTACAAGCGGCTGGCTCACTGTAGCACGTATGCGGCCTGACGGGCCGGGCATTTGAAGGTTGTGGCCCGTGGAGAAAGCGTGTGCGGGCGCGAAACGCAGACTGGAAACGCAGGCTGTTATGTCAGGAAAGCAGAAATTCTGCTTTCCTGAGTAAAAAAATTGGGCACCTTATGAGCGTCTCACGAGCGCCTGATTTTAAGCAGATTCGCCAGCTTTTACTGCGCGAAGAATACGTTGCAATACGAAGCAGGACCATTGCATTTGGCCGGAGCAGCCGCGTCGGCCACGCCCGAGACGGCGGCAAACAGGGCGACGGTGGCGATCAGACCGTAAATGATGCGTTTCATGGTGATACTCCTCAACTCGGCGTAGGTTTCGCGACCAGGGACGATCGATTCGATGGTTGAAGAATATCGATGAAGCTCCCCCTTAAAAACGGCAAAGTTACGAAGAGATTCTCTTTGTAAGTACAATAATTGGCGTGTCGGGACGGGCCGATGAGGCGGCGCTCACCGCGGGAGGCTTCCTGAACAGGGCGGAGCGACCCTCTCCCTTGAGCGGTACTTGCAAATGGCCAATAATTAATTTCTGCGGCCTGCGGCTGTCATAAATTCGTCCTTCGAACGACTTATCGCTGTCGAAGTCACCGATGGTGGGCGCAGCCATGTTGAATTCCAGTTCGCTCCGGCTGGAGCGTGCGAGAAAATGGACGCCAGACCCACCCCGAGCGCCCAGAAAAACATCCACTTATGAAGACCATCGATCTTGCAGAAGGCGTGGGCAGACGCGTCACACTGGCTGGGACGTCGGCCGCATCAAGGCTGCGCGCAACGCGCCGGAGGCTCGCATGAGGCAGACGGCCGGCCCCGCGTTCGACGACCCGATCTATCTGATGCAATTGCGGCGCGACCTGTTGCGTTTTGCGCGGCTGCAATTGCGGGACACGGCCGCTGCCGAAGATGCGGTGCAGGAGGCACTTGCCGCCGCATGGTCGCAAGCCGACCGGTTCGCCGGGCAATCGGAGCACAAGACCTGGGTGTTCGGCATCCTGCGTCACAAGCTCGTCGATACCTTGCGCGCCCGCAAACGTACCGTGAACCTGTCGGAACTGGACTCCGAACTCGAGGGCGAAGCGCTGCTCGACCGCGAACTCTTTAAGGACAATGGTCACTGGTCCAACGAAGCGAAACCGCGCCCTTGGCCGACACCGGAGACCGCGCTACGCCAACAGCAGTTCTGGCAGCTCTTCGAGATGTGTCTTGACCACCTGCCGGAACATATCGGCCGGGTCTTCATGATGCGCGAGTTCCTCGACCTCGAGACCGACGAGATCTGCGCCGAGTTGCAGATGACCGCCAATCACTGCAGTGTCCTGATCTATCGCGCGCGGCTCAGGCTGCGCACGTGCCTCACCGAAAAAGGCTTGTCGAGAGAGGATGCGAATGGGGAAGTGTAAAAACATCACACGTCTACTATCGGACGCGCTTGACCGGCCGTTGACGGCCGGCGAATGGATTTCCGTCGGTCTGCATCTGCCGACCTGTAGTGGTTGCCGCAATTACCGCAAGCACATCAGCTTGTTGCGGGCGGCATCGCGTGAGGTCAGCGGCCTCGACGGCGCCGGCGAGGTCCGCTCGGAAGAGTAAGACCCGCAGCGGGGTGTCGAGAGCGCAACGGCTAGCGCTCGCCGGGCGGCGTCGCGCGATACCGGTCGAGATAGGCCGCATGGGCAGGTTCGTCGACGTGCGGCGCATGCCGCTGCACCCCGGCGGGATGTTTCGCCAGCATCGCGCGTGGACGGATCGGCCGGTGCTGGAAGTTGCCGCCGCAATTCGGGCACACATTGCAAAGTGCGCTCAACGCGCAGGCCTCGCAGAAGGTGCATTCGTAGCTGCAGATCATTGCGTCAGGTGCATTCGGTGGCAATGGCTTGCCGCATCGTTCGCAGGATGGCCTCAGTTCAAGCATTAGACACCCCTTCGCGCCAGGAGAAAGAAAAGGGCGCGTTTCGTCGCGCCTTCCGATCCGAAGCAGTGTAGGCCGACGCCCGGTGGGCGAAAGGCCAATCGGGCATCAATCGCTGCCAGTCTGAGATCAGCGGGTGACCGGCATGGCTTCAGCGAGGCAGCCGCCTCAGGTCAGGACGCTCCACATCACGAGCGTGAGCGCGAGACCAACTACCGACACGATGGTCTGCAGGATCGACCAGACGAACACCGTCTGCTTCAGTTTCAGGCCGAAGTACTCGCGCACCATCCAGAAACCCGCGTCGTTCACGTGGCAAAAAAACACCGAGCCCGCACCGATTGCCAGCGCCATCAGCGAATTGTGCGTGGGGCTCAGTCCGATGACGACCGGGGCAACGATGCCGGCCGTCGTCGTCGTCGCGACGGTGGCCGAACCGGTGGCCTGGCGCAACGCGACGGCGATCAGCCACGCAAGCAGGATCAGCGGCATATGAGCGCCCACCGCGATCTTGCCGACCGTCGTGCTGATGCCGGCAACCACCAGCGCCTGCTTGAGCCCTCCGCCTGCGCCGATGGTCAGCAGCAGGGCGGCGATGGGCGGCAGACTCTTGCGCAGGATGCCGCCGACACGATCGCGCGGCATGCCACGCGACCAGCCGAGCACGACAATCGCAAACAGGACCGTGAGCCCCAAGGCGACTAGGGGTTCACCGAGGAAGTTGAGCGCGTTAAAGAGAAAGGTTTCCGGCTGGAGCAGCAGTTTGGCGACGGTACGGCCCAACATCAGAATCACGGGCAACAGGATCGTGATCAGCGAGATGGCAAAGCTGGGCGGTTCGGCAGCGTCCTGCTGGGCGGTGAAGAGCTTCCCCATTTCCTCGGGCTCGACCACGTGCATGCGCTTCGACAGCCAGATGCCGTAGACCGGGCCAGCTAAAATCACCGCCGGAATCGCGATGATCAGCCCGAGCAGGAGCGTCAGGCCGAGATCAGCGTGCAGTGCGCTGACGGCGATCAGCGGACCCGGGTGCGGCGGCAACAGGGCGTGTAGCGTCGTCATGCCGGCTAGCGCGGGAATCGCGATAAGCAGGATCGGTTGTTTGGAGCGGCGCGCCATGACGAAGATGATCGGCACCATCATCACCAGCCCGACCTCGAAGAACAGCGGCAAACCGATGACGATCGCGACCAGCGCCATCATCCAGGGCAGCAGGCGCGGTGTGGAATGTTTGAGGATCGTCGACACGAGCCGGTCCGCGGCGCCGGACTCCGCCATCAGCGCACCGAGCATCGCCCCCAGCGCGATGATGATCCCCACGTCGCCTAGCAGCGCACCCGCGCCCTTGCTGAATGCGCTGGCCACCGCTTCGAGTGGCAAGCCCGCAGTGAATCCTGCGGCAAACGTGCCAACCAGGATCGACAGGAACGGTGCGAGTTTCAGCGCGCTGATGAACACGATGATCAGCACGAGCCCGAGCACGCACGAAAGAATTAGTTGCGTGTCGTGGGACGACCACGGCGCGAGTGTTGTCGGTAAATGCACGATGTCCCTTTTTGTTGATTGATGCGACCGCGGCTGTGCGCGGCTGACGGCGATTGTAGCGGGCCTCGCGTTGGGCGTGGCGAGGCCTGCTGGACCTTTCTGGCGCGCGTGTTGGAGGACGCGGTGTCGCGTATGCGACGACGTTGTTGTTTCGATGCCGCGCGCTTTTGTTGCGGTGTGCTTCGGTGGGCTAAGCGGTCAGGCGATACAAGCAGCGAATACAAGCGGCGAATTCAGTCGAATAACGCTTTGACGTTCTCGGGTGGCCGTCCGATTGCCGCTCGCCCATTGCGTACGACGATCGGGCGTTGCATCAAGATGGGGTGTTTCTCGATCGCTTCGTATAACTGATCGTCAGAGAGGTTTACATCGTCCAGGCCCAGTTCCTTGTACACAGCCTCTGTGTCACGCACCATCTCACGGACTGGGCAATCCAACGTGGCGTTTAACGCCTTCAGCTGCACAACCGATAGAGGT
>Ga0116109_1000068_pt1 | contig 27350 bp, 23 predicted proteins | sample June2015DPH_8_10_2_FD_89718 | JGI IMG/M metagenome (GOLD analysis project Ga0116109, IMG submission 89718) | Peatland microbial communities from SPRUCE experiment site at the Marcell Experimental Forest, Minnesota, USA - June2015DPH_8_10 | ecosystem: Environmental > Terrestrial > Soil > Wetlands... | reverse complement strand
CCGAATATGGCTGGTGGCAATCGTGCGACGAAATCGGCATGCAGGCGCTGCCGACCGAGGGCAAGAAGAACAGCAATTTCAGCAATCTTGTGTCGGCTGCGAAGCTGGACCCGCTCAGCGGTTCGTCGCCGCTGCGCTCGATTCCTTGCGATGTGTGGGTCGACCCATCGGTCGAACCCGCGCGACGGGTCTGGCAAGGGTTCAGGGATTTCGTCGTGTCATCGATTGTCGAGGAGGCGGTCGGTGTCCGGACGGTCACCTTCGCAGCAGTTGATGGCGGTCCGCTGCCCGACTATCTTCCGGGTCAGCACATCACCGTTCACGTTCCTACGTTAGGCGACGATGGAACGACCCGCGCCTATTCGCTGGTAGGACCGGCTATTGAGGATGACCGTCGGACGTATTCGATCTCGGTACGGCACCGGCGGGGCAAAACACCTGAAGGCGAACCGTTCGAAGGCGTGATGTCGAGCTATATCCACCGGGCATTCCAAGTCGGCCACAAGGTGTCGCTTGGTGCGCCGAGCGGCACGTTTATCGTCCCGCCGTCGTCGAAGCAACCCGTGGTGATGTTTGCAGGCGGGATCGGCATTACGCCGTTTATCGCCTGGCTGGAGTCGGTCAAAGATCTCGAAGACGCTCCAGAGTCCTGGCTTTTCTACGCCAATATGAATAGTGCAACGCACGCCTTCCGCGAGCGGATCATCGAGCTGCAGAAGCGGCTGCCGCGCCTGCGCGTCGTCAACTGCTACAACAATCCGCACGACGAGCTACTGGGCCGCGATTACGAAATGAGTGGATACCTCACGGCGGATGTCGTCGATGAGGATTTGATCAGACGCCGGGCCCGATTCTATTTCTGCGGCCCGGAGCCGATGATGAATTCGATTACGGCTGGCCTCGTTTCGCGTGGCGTACCGCCGTTCGATATCTTCAAAGAGGCGTTCCGCTCACCGTCCAGACCGCGGCTTGATCCGACACAACGCTTTATGGTCGAGTTTACCCGTTCCCACAAGAAGGCACTTTGGACACCTGCTGAGGGAAGTCTGCTCTCCTTTGCCGAACGTCTGGGAATCTCAATGCCAAGCGGCTGCCGCGTCGGGCAGTGCGAAAGCTGCGCGGTGAGGGTGGCCGCAGGAAAGGTCTATCACATGTCAGGTCATGGCTCAGACGAAGCGGATATTTGTTTCGCGTGCCAGGCGATACCCGTTAGCGAAGTTGCCATCGAAGCCTGAAGGCGCAAGCGCAGCGTTTGAGCATCAGGATTCTCGACACGGCACGCCTGCAACAGGCATAGGGGACCGCCCTGGTGGATCCGGCCGCGGCCACGCTCCTTTAGCAGCAAAGCGTTTGATCTTATTCGTCAATGAGGAAGGAGGCCAGAATGAAACAACTGTCCCAAGGGGAAGGCACGGCAGTGCCCACGGCAGAATTTGCGGGCAAGCTCGAACGCATGGCGGCGGGCGTGACGCGATGGTCCGAGAGGTGGTTCCCGGACGCGTATATCTTTGCGGCGATTGCCGTCATCGTCGTCGCGATTGGGGCACTGGCGATTGGCGCCCCAATCCAGCGCGTGGGGATTGCCTTTGGGGATGGCTTCTGGAGCCTGATTCCGTTCACCATGCAAATGGCCGTGGTCGCCATTTCCGGCTACGTCGTTGCAGTATCGCCGCCTGCTTCCCGGGCCATTGTGTGGCTTGCCCGTCTACCGTCAGGAGGGCGAGGCGCCGTTGCATTTGTCGCATTGGTCAGTATTCTTGCCTCGCTGTTCAATTGGGCAATCAGCCTGATTTTCAGCGGTCTGCTCGTTCGCGCACTCGCTCAGCGAAAAGACTTGCGGCTGGATTATCGGGCCGCAGGGGCAGCCGCTTATCTCGGCATGGGCGCCACGTGGGCACTGGGTTTGAGTTCGTCGGCGTCGCAGTTGCAGGCTAATCCGGACAGTCTGCCGAAGGCGTTGCTGGCCATCACGGGCGTGATCCCTTTCTCCGAGACGATCTTCCTGCCGCAGTCGATGTTGATGGCGGCCGCATTAACCGTGGCGTCGCTGCTGATCGCGTATCTCTCCGCGCCGACGGGCAGCCGCGCCAAGACCGCCGCGGAGTTAGGTGTTGTCCTTGACGATGGGGATCTGCTGCTCAAGAAGCCGACGCGTCCGGGCGACTGGCTTGAATACAGTCCCCTTGTCACGATCCTGATTGTGATGCTAGGTGCAGTTTGGACGTGGCACGAGTTCACGACGAAGAATCCTGTGCTTGCCATCTCAAACCTGAATACCTACAACTTTGTGTTTCTCTTGCTAGGGATGTTGCTGAACTGGCGTCCGAGACGATTTCTGAATGCGGTGGCCAGGTCGGTCCCATCGACCGCCGGCGTACTGATTCAATTTCCGCTGTATGGAGGAATTGCTTTCATCCTCACCAAGGCTGCGGCGCCGTCGGGCGTGCCGTTGGCGGAACATCTGTCGCAGTTCTTCGTGACCATCTCCTCACACGCGTCGTTTCCAGCAGTGATGGGAGTCTATTCGTCGATGCTGGGCTTCTTCGTACCGTCCGGCGGCGGAAAATGGATTATCGAGGCACCGTATGTGATCGAAGCCGCGAAGACCCTCAATGTACATCTTGGATGGGCGGTCACCGTGTACAACGCAGCGGAAGCATTGCCGAACCTGATCAATCCGTTCTGGATGCTGCCGCTGCTGGGTGTCCTGGGCTTGCGAGCGCGGGATGTGGTGGGCTTTACGTTCACTCAGCTCGTGGTTCACTTTCCGCTGGTGATTTTTATGCTGTGGGCGCTTGCAAGCACACTGACATACCGTCCGCCAGTCATGCCGTAAGGCCCACCGTTTTGCGCGTTCGCCAGGTGGTCGGGTTTATTCGGTGTCCGGATCAAGAAAGAATGCTCCGGACACTCGCCGCTTAAACCAGCCCCGTCGTGTAGTACACCGCGATCACAAAGAACACCGCGAGCGTCTTGATGATCGTCACGGCAAAGATGTCGCGATACGACTCGCGGTGTGTCAACCCGGTCACGGCCAGCAGCGTAATCACGGCGCCGTTGTGCGGCAGCGTATCCATCCCGCCGCTTGCCATGGCAACCACGCGGTGCAGCACTTCCATCGGGATATGCGCCGCGGTGGCGGCCTTGATGAAGGTGTCCGACATGGCGGCCAGCGCGATACTCATGCCGCCCGATGCCGACCCGGTAATCCCCGCGAGCGAGCTGACCGACACAGCCGCATTGACGAGCGGATTGGGAATGCTCTTGAGCGCATCGCTGACCACCAGAAAGCCTGGGAGTGCCGCGATCACGCCGCCGAATCCATATTCCGACGCCGTATTGAGCGACGCCAGCAGCGCGCCCGACACCGCCGCCTTGGTGCCGCTCGCGAAGCGTTCGCGCATGCGGCGGAAGGCGGTCAGCATGACCAGCACGATGCCGAGCAACAACGCGCCTTCCACGGCCCAGATTCCGACCACGGTCTTAATTGCAGTCGTGACCGGCGCATGAATGCCGGGCAGCACTTCCGGCGCGACCGTGTACGACGCGCCGTACCAGTCGGGGATCAGCTTGGTCAGCGCAAAGTTGGCCACGCCTACCAGCACGAGCGGCGCGACCGCCAGCAGCGGATTCGGCAGCTGTTTCGACTCGATGCGGTCCGGCTCATTAACGAGCGACGTGCCGTAACCCTCGCCCTTGGCCATCACGGTGCGCCGGCGCCATTCCAGATAGGTCAGGCCGACGATGATGATGAACACCGAGCCGATCGTGCCGAGCCACGGCGCCGCCCACGAGGTGGTCTTGAAGAAGGTGGTCGGGATGATGTTCTGGATTTGCGGCGTGCCCGGCAGCGAATCCATTGTGAACGAGAACGCACCCAGCGCGATCGCACCTGGCATCAGGCGCTTCGGAATATTGCTTTGGCGATACAGTTCGGCCGCGAACGGATACACCGCGAAGACCACCACGAACAGCGACACGCCGCCGTAGGTGAGCAGCGCACACACCGCGACGATCACGGCATTAGCCCGCGAGCGTCCGATGTAGCGGATCGCAGCGGCGACGATCGACTCGGAGAAACCCGACAATTCGATAACCTTACCGAACACCGCGCCGAGCATGAACACCGGAAAGTAGAGCTTCACGAAGCCGACCATCTTGTCCATGAAGATGCCGGAAAACACTGGCGCGACGGCGGCGGGGTCAGTCAGCAACACGGCGCCGAGAGCGGCAATCGGCGCGACGAGAATCACGCTGTAGCCGCGGTAAGCGGCAAACATCAGAAACGCCAGAGCGGCGAGGACGATAACAAAGGACATTGAGTTCTAGTCTCCAAAATCTGGTTGTTCTACGTTGTCCGCGCATCCGGCGGCGCGGCGACCCGGGCCCGCGGATGCAGGTTCCGTGCCACTCGCGTCAGACCGGCCTGTTGCCGCGCTTTTGCTGCGCGGCGCCGGCGCGCGATTCGAGCGATTGTATCGAATCGTCTCAATTTCGGGATGCTTGACGTCTCAATATCCGCTGTCTGGACTGCGAAGCCTTTAATGACGGGCTTGCCGGCGGTCTCCGCATTGAGATAAGCTTGTCTACAAATAGAGACAGCCATAGCGATATTTGCTTTGCATGGGCCCAGAGTAGCGCTACGGCGCTAACTCCGATCGACAGGAGACCGCGTCAGGATGATGAACGACTGGGCAGGACTGCCCACCAACTACAGCGATGTGCTGCGCCGGGCAATGGAATCGCTGTTTCGGACCTTCGAGAATTTCAGCGAGGGGACGTTCATCGTCGATGCCGACGCACGCGTGGTGTGGATCAACAAACGCTACGCTGCCCGCTTTGGCTTTGCCGATCCGCAACAGGCGATCGGCCGCGATTGCGAAGCCGTCATTCCCAATAGCTTGATGCGCGAAGTTGTGACGACCGGCAAGCCGATCCTGCTGGATATTCTCGAAACCGACCGCGAACCGCTCGTCGTGACGCGTCTGCCGTTGAAGGACGAAAGCGGCGCCACAGTTGGCGCCGTCGGCTTCGCCCTGTTCGACGAACTGAAGGCGCTGACGCCACTCTTCTCCCACTATTCGCGGCTTCAGGAAGAGCTGATTGCGACGCGCCAGTCGCTGGCGCAAGCCCGGCGGGCCAAATACACGTTCGCGAGCTTTGTGGGTACCAGTGCGGCGAGTCTCGAGGTTAAGCGCCAAGGGCGCCGCGCGGCACAGGTCGATTCGCCGGTGTTGCTGCTCGGCGAGACCGGCACCGGCAAGGAACTGCTGGCGCATGCGATCCACGGCGCGTCGGGGCGGGCCCACCAGCCGCTCGTGACGGTCAACGTGGCGGCCATTCCCGACACGTTGCTTGAAGTCGAATTTTTCGGCGCCGCGCCTGGCGCCTACACCGGTGTCGATCGCAAGGGCCGGGTCGGGAAGTTCGAACTGGCCAATCGAGGCACGCTGTTTCTCGACGAGGTCGGCGATATGCCTCTGCCGTTGCAGGGCAAGCTGTTACGCGTACTGCAGGACAATGAGTTCGAGCCGCTCGGGTCGAACCGCATCGTGCGCTCTGACGTGCGCATCATCGCGGCCACCTCGGCTGATTTGCCGGCGCTGGTGGCGGCGGGACGCTTTCGCGCGGACCTGTTCTATCGCCTGAACGTGTTGACCATTCACGCGCCTCCCTTGCGCGAGCGACTTGCGGATACTGAATCGCTGGCTTACGCGATGCTCGAAGACCTGTCGGCACGAGCGCACGGCGGCGCCCACTTCGAATTGCAGGAAGACGCATTGCGTCTCCTGTGTTCGCACGCGTGGCCGGGCAATGTGCGTGAACTGCGCAACACGCTGGAGCGCGCGGTGATGTTGTCGGATAGTGAGCGCATCGATGCCAACACCCTCGCTTCTTTCATTAGCCCACTGCAGGCGAGCGGGCACGACATCAAGGCAGTGCCATTTGCACCAGTCGCGGATGCGGCCCGGACCGCGCCGCATGCATCCGTTGCGCAGCCCCAGGCCGTACAGCCGTCGTGGGCGGCGGCGATGGCCAGCTTCGAAAAGCGCTTTCTGAGCGAGGCGCTGCGCGCCAACGGCGGACGAGTGGTCGAGGCGGCCGCGCAGATCGGCATGGGGCGAGCTACGCTCTATAAGAAAATCGCGGCGTACGCTATTGAAGTCTGAGCGAGGGTGGCTGCCACGCCGTGACGGCGGTCGCCTTGAGCAGGTTGGTCGATCGATGCAGTCGGAGGTCTCATGAAACCCTGGCCTGTCGCAACCCTGCTGTTTCTGCTGAGTGCCGCGCCTCATGCGCAGGAGCCCGAACTCAAGAACTGGTACAACGACCCGTTTTTCGCGCTCTCGCAGACCTTCGCCGACTGTCGCGTGCCTCTTGGCCCATTCATGACCCGTGCGCAAATGGAGGACGACGCGCATTACCGGGTCGAACGGGGCACGACCTGCTGGCTGGCGCACAAGTGCACCAAGCCAAATTCATATATGTACGACGCGGATATCGCGGCGGCGATTCGCGCGCACTTCATCGATACTCATGCCTTCGACGGCACGAGCGTGTGGATCACAGTGCAGCGCCGCTTTGTCTACGCCGAAGGATGCGCGCCGCGCGCTTTCGATGTCCATACGCTGCAACAACAGCTCGAAGCGATCCCGGATGTCGAGCAGGTGTTCATCCGCATCAGTGCGGATGCGCGCGGACCGCTTCCCTACAAAACGCTTGCCGCGCCAAACCAACCCGTAAGTGAGCCCGCAAGCGATCCCGCCACTCACGAGTGACGCAGTGCAACGCGCGCATGGCACAATCGCTGGGTCGAAGAATTAGAAAGGGATCGGGGTTCTCAATGAAACGCAGCTACTTATTCTCTGCTCGAACGGATCGCCTCATGCGCACCGCACTTGGCGCGACCGGGGTCGCCCTGCTCGTGGGGCTCGCCGGCTGCAGCAGCAGCCCGCCGTTGTTCCTGCCGGACGGCCGTCCGACCACGCTGGTGCAATGTCCAGAAGGCTCCGATTCCTGCGCGCAGCAGGCACGTGTCAGTTGCGGCGGCCAGTTCGAGGTGGTGCGCCAGTCGAGCGACAAAGGCACGCTCAGTCTGATCTACGCGTGTCCGGTGCGGACCCAGTAGAGGCTGGCAGAAGTGGGTCGACGCCGCGCGCTGAACAAGTGCTGCAGCTGACGGATCAGGTTGGATCAGGTCAGGCTGACGTCTGATCCTGGGCGCCGGCCTGCGCGTCCCGTTGAGAGAGCGTCGCGTTGCACCAGCAGTAGCGAGGCGCGCGTATTCCGGCGCCCCTCGTACGGTTATCGTTGATGGCTTTGTGATTTATTGCCGGCGCTGCCTTATCGGATGAACTCACGTTCTTCTTTAGTGCTGCGGCCGACGGAAGCGTGTCGTGTCTGCCTTTATTGTCGCTTCAAGAGCGATCTCTAGCCGGGTCTGTATCAACGGCCCGACAACGCGCCGATCCGAAGCGAAGAAAAGGCAATCGGAAAAATCTCTGGGCTACGGAATAGAGGCGCCACGCGGTACGTTTCATGCTTTCTATTCGGTCGGACAAGAATTTCCGGGGAAAGTAAATGAATCATCACCAAGTCGAAAAAGACATTGAGCATCTGGAGCACGTGATCGGGCGGATTTCTGCCTCGGACCGCATTCCGCTGTCGTATTGGCGTAACCGGCTCAAATCGATATTGGGCGCGGCTATGGTGCCGTCGCAGGCGAGCCGCGTGAAACGGCTTAACGACGCGCTCAGCGCGCTCGAGGCAAGACAGCAACCGGCGCCCGTTTCAGGCAATGTGCGGTAACGTTCAGCGGCAAATGCATTCCGTTACGTATGATTCTGAGCTGGCGGGCAAAAGTGGCCTGCGGTTTCCGACGGTCCGCTCCGGACTCAATCCATCGCGACGCAGGCTAACGGCGCACTCAGGACAATCGATGCAGACAGCCGGATTTTCCCCGACAAGACTCGCGCAACTGACGGCGTCGATGCAACACTATGTCGACCGGGGTGACGTGTCCGGCGTCGTAACGCTAGCCTGGCGACATGGCGAGACGGCTCATTTCGAACCCTTAGGGTGGCGCGACGACGCCGAACAGTTGCCGATGCAACGCGACACCCTGTTCCGGGTCGCCTCGATGAGCAAGCCGGTCACGAGCGCGGCCATCATGATGCTGATCGAACAGGACCAGCTCACGCTCGACGCTCCCATTGCCCAATGGCTGCCCGAACTGGAGGCGCCACGCGTGCTGCGCGATCCGGCGGGTCCGCTGGATCAGACGGACGCTGCGCGTGTCCCGCTTACCGTGCTCGACCTGCTCACCCACCGTGCCGGCTTCGCGTACCACTTCACCGCCACAGGGCCGCTTGCCGAGGCCTACGAGGCGGTGTTTAACGGCTTCGAATCGCAGGTGGCCCCTGACGCATGGCTCGGGCGCGTCGGCACACTGCCGCTGATGTTCCAGCCGGGCACGCGCTGGCATTACAGTATTGCGACCGATATCCTCGGCGTGCTGATCGAGCGCGTGAGCGGCCTGACGCCTGGCGATTTTTTCCGCACCCGCATTTTCGAGCCGCTGGGCATGCGCGATACCGCGTTCTGGGTGCCCGAGCCGCAACTCGCACGGCTGGCGACCGCCTACAGCATCGATCCGGACACGCATGAACGGGTGCTATCCGGCACTTTTTCGATCTGATAGGGTCACACTGCAGTTATCCAACCGACTGGAGACCACGCTACATGGCCACTTACAAACAATTGACTGCACAGCTCGAAAAGCTTCACAAGGAAGTCGCTGTCGCTCGTGAGAAAGAAATCGAGCAGGCGATTGTCGATATCAAGCAGAAGATTGTGGAATACGGCATTACCGCAGAGGAGCTGGGCTTCGCAAGCAAACGTGCAGCGGCGAAGAAGACGCCGTTGCCGGCGAAATATCGCAACCCGAAGACCGGCGAGACCTGGAGCGGCCGCGGCCGTTCGCCTGGCTGGCTGGCAGGCAAGAATCGCGAACGCTTCCTGATCACTGACTAAGCGTTGGTTACTGGATGGCACGTCCCGAAACGGCATGCCGTCTTCCAGAAGTGAAGCGGCGGCGATGACTTTGCGCACCGCCCCGCTGGTCCCGAAAACTCTCACCTTTCGTTTTTGCCGCAGCCGTTGAGCCCATGCACGGCTGCGCTTTGCTTCGCATGCCGCCTTACTCTTTGAAATGCTTTCGTCGAGCGAGCGTCGCGCGTATGCGCAAGCCATGAGCGCTGCTGTGCGTGTTGTCGAGCGCCAGGTGTGAAGCCGAAAACCCTTGACTGGTAAGGGTTTGAGCGCTTTCGTGAGGCCGTGTGGCGTGTCGCTCGCACCGCTTCTATCTCGATCTTCTCCGTCCTCGCGCCACCTTCGATATAGCCCGGAGTCCGGGATGTCCGGTGCGCGCGACATGCCGACGCGCATCACCTCAAACGCCTTTCTGGCCGTTTTCTCCGCAGGTCCCGAAAACCCTCACCTTAACGTCGAAACCGTTGCAAACGCAGCGATGCGCTCAGGACAAACCCGGAGTTGAGTCCGTCTCATACCCCGGATCAAAAAACATCGATTCATGGTGGCGCATCTCGAATAGCACAATCCGCTCATCCACCCCAACCCTTGACGGGATCAGACATGAGCATATCGACGGAAAAGCAGTTGTATATCGGTGAAGGCTTCGAAGGTCCGGGCGTGAACCTCGCGCACATCAACGTATTGGTCGGCCCGCGCAATGGGCCGGCAGGCCAGGCCTTCGCCACCGCGCTGTCGACGCCGTCCGCGGGCCATGCGCCATTCGTGGTGATCGCCCGTCCGGGTATTCCGACCAAGCCGCTCACGCTGTATGTGAACAAGGCGCAGATCGAAGGCGACTTCCACGGCAACGCAACGTGGGGCGCATCGCAAGCGGGCATCGCCAAGGCGGTTGCCGAATCGCTCGAGAACGGCACGCTGCCGCCGGAAGCGGAAAACGATTGGGTTGTCGTGTCGGCGAACTGGGTCAACCCGAAGACCGACGATCTCGACGCCGTCTTCAAGAACAACTATCGCGCGTGCAAGAACGCGATCCTCGCGGCGATGAAAGGCCTGCCGCATCGAGACGAAGTGTTCGCCGCCGCGCGCGAAGTATCGAACCCGTTCTATACGCCGAAACATCGCTAAAACGCCCATCAAAACGCCGCGGTGCACACGCTATTTGAGCAGCGCGCAGCCGCCGCAGTAAGGAGACAACACAATGGAATACATTCGCCTCGGCCACTCGGGCCTGAAGGTTTCGCGCCTGTGCCTCGGCACGATGAACATGGGTACGCCGCAATGGAAGCCCTGGATTTTCGACGAAGCCCAAAGCGAGCCGATCATGCGTCACGCGCTGGAAGCGGGCGTGAACTTTATCGACCTCGCGGATTTCTACTCGACCGGCGTTGGTGAAGAAGTGGTGGGCCGGATTCTCAAACGCATTGCGCGCCGTGAAGAGATCGTCGTGACGACCAAAGTCGGCTACGACATGGGCACGTATCAAAACGCCGGCGGCCATTCGCGCAAGCACATCATGGACGGCATCGACGGGTCGCTCACGCGTCTCGGTATGGACTACGTCGATATCTACATGCTGCACTTCTTCGACGTCAATACGCCGGTCGAAGAAACCATGGGTGCGTTGAACGATATCGTGTGCGCCGGCAAGGCGCGCTATATCGGCGTTTCGACCATGTACACGTGGCAGTTCGCCAGGATCATGCAGGTTTGCGAGCGCAATGGCTGGCACAAACCGGTCAACATGCAGTTGCAGTTGAACCTCGCGTACCGCGAGGAAGAGCGCGAGATGATTCCGTATTGCGAGGATCAGGGCGTGGGCGTCTCGGTGTTCAGCCCGCTCGCCCGCGGTCTGTTGACGAGTGATCCGAACTCGACGCGCAACCAGACCGACTTCTTCACCGCGCAGATGTACGGAGATACGGCTTCGCGTGAGATTGCTGCTTCGGTGGCGCGGGTGGCGGCGGCCCGTGGTGTCTCGCCAGCACAGATCGCGCAGGCGTGGGTGCTCAATCACGGTGGTGTCGCGAGCATGCTGGTTGGCGCAGATACGCCGGCGCAATTCGATAGCGCGCTCGCCGCACTGGACACGAAGCTCTCCGCCGACGAACTCCACGAACTCGAACGTAACTACACGCCGTGCGATCTGATCAACGATTACACGGCAGGCAAGCGCATTGCTCGCGAGTCGCGCCCCGCGCAAGGAACGTTTGTTCAAACCCTGGATAAAGCAGCATGAGTGAATTTCTTCGTACTGGGCATTACATCAACGGCGAGTGGTATGCAGGCGCCGAGACGTACCCCGTTTCCAATCCTGCCACGGGTGAGTTGATCGTCCACGTCGCAAAGGGCGGTGCCGCGGAAACCGCGCAGGCGATTGCCGCGGCTGAACGCGCGTATCCGGCCTGGCGCGCGTTGACCACGAAGGAACGCGGCGCGCGCGTGAAGCGCTGGGGCGAGTTGATGCTCGAGAACCGCGATGCATTGGCTGAATTGATGTCGCGCGAACAGGGCAAGCCGCTTGCTGAGGCGCGTGGCGAAGTGGGCTACGCCGCGAGCTTCTTCGAATGGTTCGCGGAAGAAGCAAAGCGGGCCTACGGCGACGTGATACCGAGCCCGAATCCGCAAGCAAAGATCATCGTGACGCGTGAGCCCGTTGGCGTGGTTGCCGCCATCACGCCGTGGAATTTCCCGCTGGCAATGATCACACGCAAGGCCGGCCCGGCGCTCGCGGCTGGCTGCACGATGGTGCTCAAGCCTTCCGAAGAAACGCCGTTGTCGGCATTTGCGCTGGCCGTGCTGGCCGAGCGTGCAGGTATTCCGGCAGGCGTGTTCAACATTGTGTCCGGCGATGCGGTGGCGATTGGTGGCACGCTGACGGCATCGCCGGTGGTCCGCAAGCTGTCGTTCACCGGCTCGACAAGAGTAGGCAAGCTGCTTGCAAAGCAGTCCGCGGATACGCTCAAGAAGCTCTCGCTGGAACTTGGCGGCAACGCACCGTTCATCGTATTCGACGATGCGGATCTCGAATCCGCCGTTCAGGGCGCGATGGCTTCGAAGTTTCGCAATACTGGCCAGACCTGTGTATGCGTGAATCGCTTCTACGTGCACGACGGCGTCTACGACGCTTTTACCCAGGCGCTGACGAAGGCCGTGCAGAAGATGCGCGTAGGCAACGCGCTTGAGAGCGAAGTCGAACAGGGACCGCTGATCAACGAAGCCGCGTTGAAGAAAGTGGAAGCCCACGTCGCCGACGCATTGCATCAGGGCGCGAAGGTATTGACCGGCGGCAAGCGTCACGCACTGGGCGGCACGTTCTACGAGCCGACGGTGCTGGTCGACGCGTCGAAGTCGATGCTGATCGCTGGCGAAGAAACCTTTGGTCCGGTTGCCGCATGCTTCCGCTTCAAGACCGAGGAAGAGGCGATCGCCGCGGCCAACGACACGCCGTTCGGTTTGTCCGCGTACTTCTATACGCGCGATCTCGGTCGTGCATGGCGAGTCGCTGAGGCGCTGGAAAGCGGCATGGTGGCGGTCAACGAAGGCATCCTCTCCACGGAAGTGGCGCCGTTTGGCGGCGTGAAGGAGTCGGGCCTGGGCCGTGAGGGCTCGAAGTATGGGCTCGATGAGTACATGGAACTGAAGTACACGATGATGGGCGGCCTCGGACGCTGATCGTCGCAATACCGGCAACAACGGTCCGCTTCGCGTTGCGCACGCGCGGAGCGGACGACGCAGTCCCGTGCGCGATCCGGCGGTCCGGCGATCCGGCAATACGCTGGCTGCAGCACGGCTGCTCCAACAAGTAAGGAGACAGCGTGATCAATCAGGATACCCAGGCAGGCAACCTTGACCTCGCCCCCATTGCGCCGCGCGCAACCAACATCGCACCCGCGCACGGCCACATTCCCCTCGACGACGTTCCGCTGAACAGGTTTCACCTCAAGATCGCCGGTTTGACGTTTGGTGCGCACTTCACTGAAGGCTACGCGCTGGGCACGATCGGTTATGCGCTGGCTTCGCTGAATCGGCAGATGCCGCTCGACGCATTCTGGATGGGCATGATTGGCAGTTCTGCGTTAATGGGCATTTTCCTCGGCAGCCTCGTGTTCGGCTGGTTATCGGACAAGCTGGGGCGGCAGAAGATTTTCCTGCTGAGCTTTCTCATCATCACCGCAGCAGCGTTTGCGCAGTTCTATGTCACGTCACCCGCCGAGTTGTGTGTGTTGCGCGTGCTGATCGGTTTTGGCATGGGCGGCGACTTTGCGGTTGGACACGCGATTCTGGCCGAATTCTCGCCGCGCAAACATCGCGGCACGCTACTCGGTTCATTCAGTGTGGTGTGGACGGTGGGCTACGTCGTGGCCAATGTGCTCGGCATGCAATACGCGAATGCTGCACCGGACGCGTGGCGTTGGTTGCTCGCGTCGGCGGGTGTGCCGGCGCTGATCGTGTTGTTGCTGCGCATGGGCACGCCTGAGTCGCCCCGTTGGCTGCATGGCAAAGGCCGCATTGCGGAAGCCAAGGCCATCGTGCTGAAGCACTTCGGCCCGAACGTCACGCTCGATGGCGCCCATGATGAGCATACGCATGCGCAAGGCGGCTTCGCGCGTCTTTTCAGAAGGGACCTGATCCGTCGGACGATTTTCAATTGCGCGTTCTTCGTGTGTCTCGTGATTCCGTACTTCGCGATCTACACGTTCCTGCCGACTATTCTCAAGGCGATTCATCTGAACGATGGTTCCGGCGCGGACTTCCTGTTGAACGGATTTCTCGTACTCGGCGCGCTGATCGGTATCTGGCTCACCATTCAGTTGCCGCGTCGAGTGTTCCTGATCGGATCATTCGCCGTGACGTGCCTGTCGCTGGTGGCGTTGAGTCTGCTACCTGAGTCGGCAATGATTGCGATGATCGTGGCGTTCGGCATCTTCACGTTGACGATGTCGGCGTTCTCGAATCTGGTCGGCGTGTTCCCGCCCGAGTGCTTTCCCACGGAAGTGCGTGCATGCGGTGTGGGCCTCGCGATTGCCTGCAGTCGGCTCGGTTCAGCAGTGGGCACGTTTCTGTTGCCGCTCGGCATTGCCCAACTCGGCTTTCACGCGACGATGATGGTGCTCGCCGCGGTACTCCTGATCGGGATGGTGGTGTCGATCGCGTGGGCGCCGGAAACGAAGCATTTGACGCTCAATGAGGCGAGTGGCGCGTAGCGCGTTGGCGCTTCGGAAAATTCGCCTTGCAGCAAAGCGATACGGCCGAACATGCATCGTTCGGCCGTATCGGCTAAGGCTAGCTAACGAGAACAAAATCGGCTCAAGCGGAGATCTGCACAAGCCTCCGCTCAGGAACTGACTGCCTTATTTCGTTCTGCGGGAAAGGCTGCATCGAGCGTCGAACGCAGCAACTTGGTATGCGCTTCGCCAGCGTCAAGGATGATCAAATTGTCGGCGAACGCAGCGTCAACGGAGATATCTCCGTCCAGGATAGCATTCATCGCCGCTTCCGACGAAACAAACACGACATCCCGATCAGCCTGGTCTTCCGAAGTCACGTCAGGCGGCTCCGGCGTGATATCCGGATCGAACCCAGCCTCGGTTGCGTGGAAAAATCCCCACGTACCGATTTCGATCAGGAGGACGTAGAAGTCGGGCAGCGCCATCAAGCGGCTGACCGGCACCGAAGCTTCCAGTCGGGCTTGCAAGCCCTTAAGTGCCTCGATGGCCGCCATGCGCAGCTTCATGTTGCTTAGCGCGCCGTCAACCGCCGTCTCCGGCAACGTGGCTGCATCCATTGCTTCTCGCGTCGCAACGGCCACCGTGAGCGCCTGTGGGTGCCCAATATTAAACTCGATCTTCAGTTCGCAGATTGCGCACATCGTTTGGGTTCCATGTTGAGAGCCACATGACTCTTAAGGCGTGACGATGTTGAACCAGAAGTCGAAGTTGTCCAGCCAGGACACGAATTCACCCAGCTTCGGTGTGCTTCCAGTGATCTTGGCTTTGCCAGCCATCACCAGTTTCTCCATCGACGTATTGCCCATCATGACTTCGTTGAGATCCGCGCGTGTCATGGTGACCGAGGCGTCCGCGGTATCCGACGTCTTGCCTTTCGAATAATGGAGCGCGGAATTCTCGACGCCGACCACGTAGTTTTCGTTCGTGTCGGTCATGACGAAGTTGAACGTGATGGACTTACCCGCCGCCCGATCGCCGTTCAGGCGCACACCCTGGTAGTCGAGGAACATCTCCAGTGGCATGGCCTTGATGGTGTCGGGACTTTGCGAACTGCCGAACGGCACTTTATGCACGCCGTTGCGCAACTCCATGGCGCCCGTCAGATAGAAGTTGCGCCAAGGCGCTGATTCTGACTGGTAACCCATCTGTTCATAGGCATCGGCGAGCATATGCTTGGCTGCCACATTCTGTGGATCGGCGAACACAACATGGTTCACCACTTCGGCAACCCAACGATATTCACCTTTGTCGTAGTAATGCTGGGCTTTTTGCAGAACCGCGGCCGGGCCACCCATAAACTCGACATAGCGCTTGCCGTTTTCGACAGGCGGCAGCCGGTGAAGATTGGCCGGCACGCCGTCGAAGAAGCCAAGCCGCAGGTTGTATTGCGCCACCAGATCATGAAACACCGTGCCGTAATAGCTGCGGCAATACCAGTGTTTCGCCAGGCTGTCGGGCAAGCGCACGGACTCTGCGATTTCGAGTGGCGTGAACCCCGTATTGGCGAGCCGCATGGTCTGGTCGTGCAAGTACCGGTACATGTCGCGCTGCGCACGCAGGAAGTCGACGATGCGTTCGTTGCCCCACGTCGGCCAGTAATGCGAAGCGAACAGCACTTCCATTTCGCCGCCGAACATGTCGATGGCGGCCTGAAGGTATTTCGACCACAGCAAAGCATCCCGAACCTTGGCGCCACGCAACGTGTAAAGGTTGTGCAGCGTATGGGTAGCATCTTCGGCAGCACAGAACGCCTTAAACTTCGGGATGTAGAACATGAACTCGGATGGAGCTTCGGATTCCGGCGCCATGATCACGGTCATCTCGACGCCATCCAGCGTCAGCTTCTGCCCCGTCGTAGTCGCGAAGTCGGTCGGCACGAGCAGCGTGATGGCGCCGATGGACGTTGTCTTGCCGAGGCCGCCGTCGACCACCCCGTTGGGGTTTCGCGGCAGCAGATTGCCATACATATAGGCGGCGCGCCGGCTCATGGCATTGCCGGCGATCACGTTTTCGCCGACCGCGGCTTCAGTGAAACCGGCCGGAGCGTAGATTTTTATCTTGCCTGACTTGATATCGGCTTCGTCGACAATCCCGCGAATGCCGCCGTAGTGGTCCGCGTGGCTATGCGTGTAAATGACGTGGGTAATCGGCCGGTCACCGAGATGCGGGACCACCAGCTGCTTCCAGACAACCACCGAAGCGTCTTCGGTCATCAGTGGGTCAATCACAATCCAGCCGGTATCGCCACGGATAATACTCATTACCGACAGGTCATAACCGCGAACCTGCCAAATCCCATCCACGACTTCAAAAAGGCCGTGATTCATATTCAGCTTGGCATTACGCCATAAGCTGGGATTAACTGAGTCAGGCGCATTATTTTCAGGGCCGCCGGTAATAAAGGAGAATTGTCCCAGGTCCCAGGCGGCGCCCCCTTTTGAACTCGGAATAATGCCGGGATCGGGCAGCGTGGCAATGAGTCCGCGAGTGGCGTCCTGAAAATCTTGGGTATCGTTAAACGCTAGCTGATTGGCATAAACGGCGTTTGCGTCACGGGTTGCCTTGGTGGGCGGCTTTGCACCCGTACCGGTGGCTTTAGGGCTGGCGGGGTTTTGCGCCAGGGCTTCACCTACGACAGTGCTAAAGCCTGTGGCGATACCAACTGTGGCCACGCCTTTAAGAAAATCGCGGCGTTTAGTGGCGGAAGCCGGATTATTTTCGTCGGACATACACCTACCTCCAGGTTTTCCGGATAAGTCACAGGCGAATGCCTGAACGGGTTTATTGCGGACGCCAAATCCTACGGCGACCGTGCTTCATCGTATGCTAACGTTGCATTATCCGCAATGAGATTAAACTTCCAATTGTGTCAAATAACGTGATTGGTTGACTGAGTGTTTCATTTATAAAAAATAATATTATTAGATTCACTTTTTCTTGAATTCAATATGACAGGCCGTCCTTGAGCGAGGTGTGCCAGGGTGCATGGACCGTTGTGTTGCCATCAGCGGAAACGGACTAGCCCCCGTCGCCCTTCTCCAGCCGTCAGAGTACTTCGACTCGTGCGTAGGTTCGCGAGTGGTCATCGTCCTACGGCCCCCGACTCGGCGATAAGAAAATCCCTACTCAATTAAGAATCGTCCTAGGTACTTAGGACTCGCCAATCCATAACATTAAGTTGCGCCTGAACGATAGGCCAATGGTTCGAAACAAAGACCGCCATTTCCCGGCGACGAACATTGGAGCGCCCAGGGGCAAATGGCGTGTCGTACTCAGCACGAATGCGCCGTTGATGTTTCGCAAGACCTTTTCTAACTTATTGGAGCAGCAAAATGAAATCATTCCTCCCCGCATTGGCTTTCGTAACGGGCGGTCTGTTGGGCGTTGCATCGCTCGGCGCCCACGCAGCTGACGGCACGATCACCTTCACCGGCACCGTATCCAACACCACGTGCTCGATCAATGGCGTGGCATCGGGTTCGCCGGCAGATCTGGCGGTCACTCTGCCGACGGTATCGGCTGGCACGCTTTCGACAGCAGGCTCCGTCGCCGGCACGTCAAGCCCGACCCAGATGGTCCTGGCATTGAGCGGCTGTACAGGTGGCGCAACCAAGGCGATCGCTAACTTCGAAAACGGCCCGACCGTTGACCAGACCACCGGCAATCTGGCTAACCAGACGGCCGTAGGCTCGGGCGGCGCTGGGAACGTCGAGGTTCGTCTGCTGAACGCATCGCTTCTGCCGATCAACATCACGACCCGCACGAACAACGATATCGCCAATAACGGCGCGACGATCACCAGCGGCAGCGGCAATCTGAAGTACTTCGCGCAGTACTACTCGACTGGCACGGCCGCTCCCGGCGCAGTGAACACGTCGGTGCAATACACGATGCAGTACCAGTAAGCGGTAGAGAAGGCGTTCGCTCGAACGCCTTTTTAACGGCCATTTTTCAAGATTGTCTTTTAAAAGGTGAATGTGATGAAGCTGGGTCGAATAGCAGTAGGAATCGGTTTTGCCTGTGCGCTGCTGGCGGGCAACGCAGAGGCAAGCGTGACGATTGGCGGCACGCGTGTGGTGTATCCGCTTGACCAGCGCGAAGTTACCGTCAAGCTGGATAACGACAGCAAATCGCCTTCGCTGGTGCAGGTGTGGATGGACGATGGCCATCCGGACGCGAAGCCGGGCGACATCAAGGTGCCCTTTGTCATTACCCCGCCGATTTTCCGGATGGACGCGAACAAGTCCCAAACACTGCGTGTCATGTACAGCGGTGAAGCGTTACCGACGGATCGCGAATCGGTGTACTGGCTCAACGTGCTCGACATTCCGCCCAAGGCGGCGGGTACCACCGACGCCAACACGTTGCAGCTCGCGTATCGCACGCGCATCAAGGTGTTCGTGCGCCCCGCGAAGCTGCCGGGCAAGCCCGAAGACGCGGCGGCCCAGTTGGGCTGGAAGATTGCCGTGGCGCCGGATGGAAAGGGTGAAGCACTCAGCGTATCGAATCCGACGCCGTACTACGTGTCGTTTAGCGAAGTCGATGTCGAGAGCGGTGGTCACACCTACCGGAACGAAACGGGCGGCATGGTTGCGCCCCACGCGACCGAGGTACTCCCCGTCGCACAGATGAGTGCAGTACCCGCAGGCGCGAAGGTGCACTACACCGCAATCAGCGATTACGGCGGCGCCATCACGGGCGACGCGACGCTGGACCAATAGACCGCAGCAGTAAGCCGGTCGGGCGGGTGCCTCCTGCCCAATTAAAGATCCACCTGCACATAGCGTGCGTTGCACAGGCAACGCACAGGGACAACGCACGCCTGTTCCAGGACTTTTGAAGTTGACCTGATCATGAAACTCTCACCTCGTCATCAACTGCATGCTCGCGCCAGCGCTGTACCTGGTCCGTTCGGCCTGAACCCGGTAACGGCAGTCGTCCTGTCTGTTTTCGCGGTGGTGGGCAGCGTCCAGTCGGCGAGCGTGAACGCATCCGAAGCCGCTAACGCCGACGCGGCCGTGTCGTTCGACACGACGTTTCTGCGCACCGATCCGAACCAGACCGTGGACGTCGCGCGTTTTGCGCGCGGCAACTCGGTGTCCCCGGGCGTGTATGCAGTCGACGTCTGGGTGAACGACATCCGGGTGTCGCGTGAGGATGTGCGGTTCTTGGCGGGACGCGAAGGCCATGGCGCGCACCCGTGTTTCAGTCGCAAGATGCTGGAAGGCTTCGGGGTCGATTTCGCCAAGGTCGGCGTGGATACCGGCGTGAAGGCGGGCGCTGAAACGACGGGTGAGGCCATGGCCAACAAACCGTCTGGCGATACCACCGATGCAAATGAATGCATTGACCTGAGCGCCGCGGTTCCAGATGCGACTGTCGACTTCGACTTCCCGGAACAGAAGCTGACGCTGACGGTACCGCAAAAGTACATGCGCAACGCGGCACGGGGCTATGTGCCACCGGAGATGTGGCAACAGGGGGTGAACGCGGGCTTTCTGAGCTACGACGCGAATACCTATCGTACCGACGGCGCAGGTATCAATTCGACGCAGAGCTATCTGGGGCTCAACGCGGGCGTGAATATCGGCGGTTGGCACTTCCGCCATCAGTCGTCAATTACCTCGACGTCCGGGCAAGGCACGCAGTTCGACAACATCGCGACTTATGTCCAGCACGATGTGACCAAACTCAAGTCACAGGTGACGCTGGGCGATGCCAATACGACCGGCGATGTATTTGACAGTGTGGCGTTTCGCGGCGTGCAGATCGCCACCGACGACCGCATGCTGCCCGAATCGCTGCGCGGCTATGCACCGGTCGTGCGCGGCACGGCGCAATCGAACGCGCGGGTGACGATCCGGCAGAACGGTCAGGTGATCTATGAAACGAACGTGTCGCCGGGGCCGTTCGAGATCAAGGACCTGTACGCCACGGGATACGGCGGCAACCTCGACGTGACCGTGACGGAAGCCGACGGCCGCACCGAAAGCTTTACGGTGCCCTACGCTTCGGTCGCGCAATCGCTGCGGCCGGGCACGACACGCTTTTCGGTGACCGCAGGGCAGTTACGTAACGATTCCCTTGAAACGAAGCCGGCCTTTGCGCAGTTCACGATGCAGCGCGGTCTCACCAACGCGGTGACCGGCTATGGCGGCGCGGTAGTCGGCAACGGCTATGTGGCGGCGGATCTGGGCGCGGCCCTCAACACGAAATACGGTGCCTTCTCAGCCGACGTGACAGGCGCGCAGACGCAGGTGCCCGGGCAGGACGCGATGCGTGGCACCAGCTTGCGCATCGGCTATTCCAAGTTTATCGACGCGACCGATACCAACATCTCTGTGGCCGCCTACCGCTATTCGACTGCTGGCTTCCTGAACCTGTCGGATGCGGCATCGGTGCGTGATCAGGCAATGCATGGCGGCGATATCAACTCGGTGTATCGCCAGCGCAACCGTCTGCAACTGACGGTGAACCAGAACTTCAAGGATCACGGCACCGTGTACCTGAGCGCTTCGTCGCAGCAGTACTGGAATCATGGCGGCAGCGATACGTTTTATCAGGCTGGCTACACCAACAGTTTCAAATACGGCACTTACAGCCTCACGGCTGGCCGCACGCGTGCCTCGAACGGCTCGATTTCGAATCAGTTTATGGTTAGCACGACGATTCCGCTCGGCCATAGCCAGCACGCACCGTTGCTGTCGACCAACCTGTCCAGCACCGGCGGCGCTACGAATATGCAGGCCAACGTCAGCGGATCGCTGGGCGATAACAACCAGTACTCGTACAACGCGTATGGCACGTATAACGGCGCCAGCAGCGCCAGCAGCGCCAGCAGCGCCAGCAGCGGCAGCAGCGGCAGCAGCGCCAGCACGGGCAATGCGGGGGTGAGCGGTGCTTACCGCGCGCCGTACGCGCAGATGACGGCGTCGGCGAGCACGGGTTCGGGTTCGAGCCAGGTGTCGGCCGGTGTGAGCGGGTCGATCGTTGCCCATCCGGGCGGCGTGACTTTCTCGCAGACGGTGGGCGATACGTTCGGCATTGTCGATGCGCAGGGCGCGGCTGGCGCGAGTGTATCGAGTGCGTCGGGTGTCAAGGTCAACAGCCACGGCTACGCAGTCGTGCCGTATCTGACGCCGTACGGCATGAACACGGTCGATATCGATCCGAAGGGCACGTCGACCGATGTCGAGTTCGAGTCGACTTCGGAACAGGCCGTACCGCGTTTGGGGTCGGTGGTGATGCTGAAGTACAAGACGGTGACCGGACGGGCGGCGTTGATTCGCGCGCCGCGGCTGGGTAACAAAGCGCTGCCGTTTGGAGTGGATGTGGTGGATGGCAACGGTAAGACCGTTGGCGTGGTCGCGCAGGACAGCCGGATTTTCGCGCGCGGGTTGGAAGACAAGGGCTCGTTGTTTGTGAAGTGGGGCGCGGCGGCAGCTGACGAGTGCCGGATCGATTATGTTTTGCCGAAGTCGACAGGGAAAGCAGGCGCTGCGTATTTGTCAGTGGAGGGGCATTGCGTCCCCAGTAATAATTTGGCTGATGTGAAGACGAATTCCATCGGTGCTCAGGCCTTGAACGGGAACGGTGAATGAGATGTCCAGATCAAATTTGACAATGAAGCTTCGTGCAGAGGATTCTCAAGATGAGTCGCGAGTGAAGCCAGTCTTCAATTATTTTTTTCGCTGGTGTCAGGCCCGGCTCATCGTGGGTCTAGCCGTCATTATTTTTGCTGGGTTTACCGTGCCAGCGCATGCGGCGATCACGTGCTCACTGCCGGCCATGGTTACCCCCAACTTCGGTAGTATTTCCGCGCCGGCTGGTGCCGCTATCGGTTCGACATTGGCCACTTTGCCGCCTTTTCAGACCAATATTTCCTGCCAGTTCAATACCACAGCTCCCGTTGTCACATCCGGGACAGAGCAAGTGGTATTGGACCCTTATGTTGGCACCCTCGCGCAAGGGTTCACGGATGTCTATCAAATTACTACTATCCCGTGGTTGGGACTGCGGTTTACCGTCAACGCGCCAGCTTGCAATGTGAAAAACGTGGCGCTTACGGGGAATCTAACTTTCAGTTGTCCCATCAACGGGACAGTAAGCGGGCCGTCTGTCCCGCTCGATAGCGCTATGACTGTGACGGTGAGCCTGGTGATCACGAAGGCGGTTGCCGCGGGAACGAGCAGTTTCAATAGTGGCCCGATGATTTATGTCGACGTAAATGACGTTGCCAGTAGCAAACAGCTTCTCCACAACGTTTCTTTGTATTATTCGACGGGTACGGTCACCCGAGCAACCTGCTCGGTTACTCAAGCAAATGTTGCGGTTTCCTTGCCCACTGTGAACACTAAGGCGTTTGGCGGCGTAGGTTCTGTCGCGGCCTCCCAGCCGTTTGCGCTGAAGTTTTCATGTGCAAGTGGTTCGAAGCTCTCGATGGTGCTCACTGACAACGTCAACCCATCGAATGTCAGCAACACACTGCAGCTCACGGCAGAGTCGACAGCAAAGGGAGTCGGCATTCAAGTGCTGAATCCGTCCGGTTCGCCCATTTCATTCGGTCCGGACTCCGCTGCACCTGGCGGGACCAATCAGTGGTCGATCGGCAACGCACCGGACGGCCCGCTCACAGTTCCTCTGACTGCGCGGTACATCAGCACGGGCAACGTCTCTGCAGGATCGGTCAAGGCTCTGGCCACGTTCACCATGTCCTATCAATAATTTCCCAAAAGGGCGGCAATCAGCCACCCTTTTGCGTATGCACCAAAGTGGCTTGCCGCCGCGCCGTAGCCCGCGTGCGAGCCCATTTCACGCCTCACGTCCTCATGACGTGTATCATTCGTTTCCTGCGCTGTTCTGCGCTGGCAATTCCCGCATTTTTCTAACGCGTGTTCGTAACCTGGTTATGACGCGGCGGAATTGTCATTGGAAGTGGGTGACCACACACCGCCTCCCGCAGCCCGACGCCGCCGCGCCAGACGTGGCAGACCAGAGGCCACAAGCTTCTGAACACCGCCCGAACCTCTATACGTGACCGCCAGACCCGATGTCAGTCTCCGAACTCAAACGCCGCCGCACGTTCGCGGTCATTTCCCACCCGGACGCGGGCAAGACCACGCTGACTGAAAAGCTGCTGCTGTTCTCGGGCGCGATCCAGATCGCCGGTACCGTGAAGGGCCGCAAGAGCAATCGCTACGCGACCTCGGACTGGATGGAGATCGAAAAGCAACGGGGCATTTCGGTGGCCAGCTCGGTGATGCAGTTCGAGTACGGCGACGCCGTCATCAATCTGCTCGACACCCCGGGCCACGAAGACTTCTCGGAAGATACCTACCGTGTGCTGACCGCGGTCGACGCCGCCGTCATGGTGATCGACGGCGCGAACGGCGTCGAAGCGCAAACGCTGAAGCTGCTCGAAGTGTGCCGTAGCCGCAAGACGCCGATCGTCACCTTCATCAACAAGCTCGACCGCGAAGTGCGCGAGCCGCTCGAACTGCTCGATGAAATCGAACAGCATCTGGGCGTGGCGGCGATTCCTTTCACCTGGCCGATCGGCATGGGCAAGGAATTCCAGGGTGTCTACGACATCCAGCACGATCAGGTGCGCCTGTTCCGCGCCGGACAGGATAAGGCGGGCGGCGAGGTTGAAACGCTGCACGCGCTGAGCGACGAAGAAGGCGAACGCCGCTTCGGCCATGGCTGGGTCAAGGCGAAAGAAGAAATCGACCTGATCACCGGTGCAACGCCTGATTTTGACAGCGAGCAATTCCTTGCCGGCCAGCAATCGCCGGTACTGTTCGGCTCGGCCATCAATAACTTCGGCGTGAAGGAAATTCTCGACGCGCTGGTCGAGCTGGCGCCGCCGCCGTCGGCGCGCATGGCGGTGCAGCGGTCTGTGGAACCGGACGAGCCGAAGTTCACGGGCGTCGTGTTCAAGGTACAGGCCAATATGGATCTGGCGCACCGCGACCGCGTGGCGTTCATCCGGGTCTGCTCGGGGCATTTCGAGCGTGGTATGGCGTTGAAGGTGACGCGGTCGAACAAGACGTTCCGTGCCAACAACGTGGTGACGTTTCTGTCGCAACGCCGCGAGACGGTGAGCGAGGCGTATCCGGGCGACATCATCGGTATTCCGAATCACGGGACTTTGAGCCTGGGCGATACGCTGACCGAAGGCGAGACGCTGCAGTTTGTTGGTCTGCCGTTCTTCGCACCGGAAATCTTCCAGACGGTGGAAGTGGTGGACCCGATGCGGGCGAAGCAGCTCGGCGAAGCGTTGAAGCAACTCGGCGAAGAGGGCGCGATTCAGGTGTTCCGGCCGGTGGTCGGCGGCCTGATGGTTCTCGGCGCCGTGGGGCAACTGCAGTTCGAAGTGGTGTCGCACCGGTTGTCGACCGAGTATAAAGTCGACGTGCGGATGGCTCCGGCGCGTTACCGTATGTCGCGTTGGGTGACGTGCGAGGACGCGGCTGAACTGCGTCGCTTTACCGATGCCTACTCGGCGCGGATCGCATTCGACGCATCTAATGCACCGACTTATCTGGCCTCGCATATTTCCGAGATTGAAGTTGCGCAGAAGGCTTGGCCGAGGATTGTGTTCAATGAATTGCGCGAGCATTCGGGCGCGCCGTTCAAAAAGGCGATGTAAGCAGCGCGTTTGCTGTGACAAGCCGAAGAAGCGAATTAACGGCCTTCATGCGGGCCGTTAATCTTAAATAAAGGCCCGTGCTTGGGCCTTTATGCGTTAACGGACATGCAAATTTATGCGGATCTGCTCAAAGGCCGCACCGATCGCGCTTGCGTATGCGACGCAGGCAGTGGGCGACGTCAGGCTGTTGATGAACAGCGACGGTACAGGTTTGACAGCCTGACGACAGAAACCGCACTATCTGCGCGAGCAGCTTCGTGCGTCTGCCTCTGCGCGCGTGTTTTCAATGGGCGGGCCGTGGCGAGCGCATCGGGCGTGCCGCAGCGGAAGCCAGCAAGCGCTGTGCGGATCAGTTTGCCGATCTACGTGCCCTGGCAAGACTGCTAACGAAGGCGGTTGAAATGGACCCAGCCGGGTCGGATGATCACCGAAAGGTGGCCGCCGTGATGGTTCGTCTGAGCGACGAATATGCGGGCTATGCGCGAGGGGATGCGAATATGTTCGCGCCCGCGCTTTGTTCCGCGCTGGAAGAAGAGGCCCCGGGCAAGCCCGCCAAACGCGCAAGCACGGCCATGCCACGCAAGACCGCATCGGCTAAACGGGTCAGTGCTTCGTCGTCGTAGACGGTATGACGATCGCTACGTCGGGAAACGACTCAGCACGTTGCTGGTGTTCGCGACGTATTTCCTGTTTCAGGACTTGCCCATTCCGCAAACCCTCGAACAACTCTGCGTCGAGTTTGGCATCGGCTTCAGCGTTGCTGGCAATTTCATCGAAAGTGAACAGCAGCTTCGCCCGCGTGGCTGGAGACGAATTGCATTGCTCGATGGCCCGCGCAAGCGCGGCGAGCTTGGCAAACTGTTCGACGTTTCGCTGGGCTACTTGCACCGCTCTCTCGAGGAGGCCATCGATCAGTTGATCGTTGGGGGGTACTTCAAGCGCTGTTGGAGCAAGAGATTTGTGCTGGGTCATGATTCGGCTTCCTTAGACAGGGTTCTGCGCGTCCCGAGAATGAATCAGGCTATCAAACCCCACCACCGGATTTCGATGGCAGCGTAAGTATAGAGCATCGAGTACACGCGGTCTTTTTACGCATCGCGAAACTGCCAGATTGGGTCCACAGACTATCGGTGTGAGCCCTCACCCCATCTTCAAAACCTCTTCCCGCATCCAGCTGGCAAACGCCTGCACATGCTCAAGCGCCGCGTGGCGTTGCGCCACGTCGAGCCAGTAGCCATACGGTCCGCTGACCTCGATCTCCGAGATTCGCGCGAGACTTCCATCCGCGAGTTCCTCGACGATCATGTTGCGATCGACCACCGCCAGCCCCGCACCTTTGCGCGCCGCATGAATCGCCTGCTCCAGATTCGAGAACTCGATACCATTTTCAGCGTAACGCGCCGGTAATCCCGCCGTCGCCAGCCAGTTCGGCCACAGATCGAGCCGTGTGTCGTTGTGCAGCACATGCAGCGCGGGCATGTGCTCCAGCACCGTCTCCAGCGGACGCCCAAGCAGATGCGGCGCACCCACCAGCGTGTGGCGCTCGATCATCAGTAATTCGGAATGCGCATCGGGCAGCGCTTCACGGCCGAAACGGACATTGCAGTGGCAGTCTTCAGTCGGCCCGGTGCGGATCGACAATTCGACATCGGGCAGTTCCACCGCCAGCGAGCCGAGTCGCGGCGAGAACCACTGCGTAGCGAAGGTGGGCGGTACGGACAGCACCAGGCGACGCCGTCCTTTGGGGGTAGTGATCTGACGCGTGCCGCGCTCGATCGTATTGAACGCCTCGGACACGCACGGCAGCAACTGCTGGCCCATTGCGGTCAGCCGGATGCCCTTGTGATCGCGCTCGAAGAGTTTCGTCCCGAGTGACTCTTCCAGTATCTTGATCTGTCTGCTCACGGCTCCCTGTGTCACGCACAACGCGTTCGCCGCGCGGTTGAAGCTCAAATGCCGTGCGGTTTCTTCGAAGAAGCGCAACGCAATCAGCGATGGCAAGCGCCGCATAACTTCACCTTCTATTTGTTCTGGCCGTCCGGGGGCGCGCCGGGCTGGCGCGTTCCTGCCTAAGGGGCTCGACCGATGCCACGTGACCACGCATTGTTGCCAACACGCGTCATGGCGTCGATTGTCGCATTTCGGAGGCCGTTTTGAGCGGGCTCGGGCAACAAAAATCGCTCAACTGGGATCAGGCCAAAGCGAACAGCTGTAGCGACAGTTTTTCCCGGCCGGACTACCGCGCAACGGGCTGACATCGCCTATCCTGAGGGAGACGCGTGTTCGTCTTAAACGCCCCCTTTCGATGCGCGGAGTACCCCGTGACCGTTCGCAATCTCGACGCCCTGTTTCGTCCGAAATCCGTCGCTGTGATCGGCGCTTCGCGGCGGCCGCGCAGCACCGGCGCCATGGTGTGG
>Ga0116109_1000067_pt1 | contig 28337 bp, 26 predicted proteins | sample June2015DPH_8_10_2_FD_89718 | JGI IMG/M metagenome (GOLD analysis project Ga0116109, IMG submission 89718) | Peatland microbial communities from SPRUCE experiment site at the Marcell Experimental Forest, Minnesota, USA - June2015DPH_8_10 | ecosystem: Environmental > Terrestrial > Soil > Wetlands... | reverse complement strand
TGAACCTCGATACGCTTTGGATTGCTGACGAGGTGCCGTCCACGCCGATCCTCGTCGCCCGCGAACCGGCGGACCCGGCCTCGCTCGATGCCGCGATCGACCAGCTCGCCGCACGCGGCCGCGCGTTTCTCGCCGACCCTATTCTCGATCCGATTCCGTTCGGTCTCGCCACATCGATTGCACGTTATGTCCGGTTGCGCGAACGCCACCCGGATATCGGCATCATGATGGGCATCGGCAACGTGACCGAATTGACCGAGGCCGATACAAGCGGCATCAACGCGGTGCTGCTCGGCATGGCAGCGGAGCTTCGTGTAAGTGCGGTGCTCACCACTTCGGTCAGCCTGCATGCGCGGCGTGCGGTCCGCGAAGCCGATGTCGCGCGCCGGATGATGTTCGCCGCCCGCGAAGCGCAGGTTCTGCCCAAGGGCATCGACAGCGATCTCGCGACGGTTCATGCCAAACGGCCCTTTCCGTACAGCGCCGCCGAAATCGACGAGGTTGCCCGCGACGTGCGGGATCCCAACTTTCGCGTCCAGGTCAGCGCTGACGGCATTCACGTTTACAACCGTGATGGGCATCGCCAGGGCGGCGACCCGTTCGCGCTCTACCCGGACCTGCATCTCGAAGCCGACGGCGGCCATGCGTTCTATATGGGGGTACAGCTCGCCCGCGCGGAGATCGCCTGGCGGCTAGGCAAGCGCTTCGATCAGGACCAGCCGCTCGACTGGGGCTGCGCGGTCGAGCGGCCTGAACAGGATCTCATGGCATGGCACGCGCCCGGCGAGACGATGAAAAGGCGCTGAGGGCTAAACCAGCCGCGCTGATTCATCGCGCCACCGCCAACCCGCTGGCGCCTTCGTTGACCTCGTTCACCCGCTCAAGCTCGACGCGCATGTCGCCGATCGCCTGTGCGTAGTCATCAGCACCGAACACCGCGGAACCCGCCACGAACACATCCGCACCCGCCGCTGCGATCTGCGCGATGTTCGACGCCTTCACGCCGCCATCCACCTCGATCAGCAACGGCCGGCCCGTGCGCTGCATCGTCGCATCGACCCATTCGCGCAACGTCCGCAGTTTTTCCAGCGTTTCCGGTATGAATGGCTGGCCGCCAAAACCCGGATTCACTAACATCACGAGCACCACGTCGAGCCGCTCGATCACGTGGTCGAGCACCGTGAGCGGGGTGGCGGGATTGAGCGCCAGCCCGGCGCGCGCGCCGCTCCTCTTGATGAGTTCGATGCTCCGGTGCACATGCAGCGACGCCTCCGGATGAAAGCTGATGGTGTTCGCCCCTGCCTCGGCAAAGCTGGCTACCAGCGAATCGACGGGCATCGTCATCAGATGCACGTCGATCGGCACGGCCGTATGCGGCCGGATTGCGGCGCACACGAGTGGCCCGACCGTGAGATTCGGCACGTAGTGGTTATCCATCACGTCCAGATGAATCCAGTCGGCGCCGGCCGCTGTGACGTCGCGAATCTCGTCGGCCAGGCGGGCGAAATCCGCCGACAGCAGCGACGGGGCTATCAGGAAATCGCGCATGGCCGTCTCCTTGCGAACAGGTTAGTGGCTTAGTGGTAGCGGCGCGCCATCGCATCGAGCGGTAGCGGTTTGATGCGCGACGCCTGGCCCGCGCAACCGAATGCCTCGAACCGTTTGACACAGAGCGCGCTTGCCGCCGCCGTTGCCGCCTTTAGCGCGGCGCGCGGATCGAACTCGGAGCGCGCATTCGCCATCGACTTGCGCATCGCGCCGCTCATCGCGAGCCGGATGTCGGTGTCGATATTGACCTTGCGCACGCCATGCGCGATGCCGCGTTGGATTTCTTCGACGGGTACCCCGTAGGTCGTGGGAATCTCGCCGCCATATTCGCGGATCACCGCGAGCCATTCCTGCGGCACCGACGACGAGCCGTGCATGACGAGGTGCGTGTTCGGAATCCGCTCGTGAATTTCGACGATCCGGTCAATCGCAAGAATATCGCCGGTCGGTTGGCGGCTAAATTTATACGCACCATGCGAAGTACCGATCGCAATCGCCAGCGCGTCGACGCCGGTCGCCTCTACGAAAATCTGTGCCTCGCTTGGATCGGTGAGCAGATCGTCCCGCGAGAGCTGCCCTTGAGCGCCGACGCCGTCTTCTTCGCCCGCCGTGCCGGTTTCGAGCGAACCGAGACAACCCAGCTCACCTTCGACAGAAACGCCCACCGCGTGCGCCGCCTCGACAACCCGGCGGCTCACGTCGACGTTGTACTCGTAGGCGGCGGGCGTCTTCTGGTCCGGCAGTAGCGAGCCGTCCATCATCACCGATGTAAAGCCCGAACGGATCGCCTGCTGACACACCGCCGGACTCGCACCGTGATCCTGGTGTAGCACGAGCGGGATATCCGGATGCGCCTCGAGCGCGGCAAGCACAAGATGGCGCAAGTACGGTTCGCCCGCATACTTGCGAGCGCCCGCCGACGCCTGCAGGATCACCGGGCTCGCGGTCGCCTCGGCGGCCTGCATGATCGCCTGGATCTGCTCCATATTATTGACATTGAACGCGGGCACGCCGTAGCCGTGCTCGGCCGCGTGGTCCAATAGTTGCCGCAGTGCTATGAAGGCCATCGCAAACTCCTCGAGGTCGAATCGGATCGGATCGTGGCGCGCTTTGCGTGCCGTCTGTTCATGTTTATGGCGTGAATTGCGCGACGCGGCGGCCTTCGCTCGGCGGCAAGACCGCGTCGCGCCACGCGCCAGGCTGGCGGTCGAACACCCTCAGACGCGCGAGCGCCGGTCGATCAGTTGCAGAATCATCGGCGTGAAAATCAGCTGCATCGCGAGGCCCATCTTGCCGCCCGGCACGACGATCACATTCGGCCGCGACATGAACGAGTCGTGCAGCATCGTCAGCAGATACTGGAAGTCGATTCCCTTCGGCCGCGCGAAACGGATTACGACGAAGCTCTCGTCCGGCTGCGGAATCTCGCGGGCGGTGAACGGATTCGACGTATCCACGGTCGGCACGCGCTGGAAGTTCACATGCGTGCGTGAGAACTGTGGACAGATGTAGTTCACGTAGTCAGGCATGCGCCGCAGGATCGTATCGACCACTGCCTCGTGCGAGTAACCGCGCATGGTCTGGTCGCGATGCAGTTTCTGGATCCATTCGAGATTGATGATGGGCACGACGCCGATCAGCAGATCCGCATGCTGCGCGATGTCGATGCTGTCAGTCACCGCCGCGCCGTGCAGCCCTTCATAGAACATCAGGTCGGTGCCGGCCGTGACTTCCTCCCACGGCGTGAAGGTCCCCGCATCCTGCTTGTAGAGCCGCGTTTCGCCCTCGTCGTGCACATAGTGGCGCAGCTTCCCGGTGCCGCGTTCGGCGTAAGTAGCGAAGAGTGCCTCCAGTTCTTCGAGCAGATTGGCTTGCGGTCCGAAATGGCTGAAGCTCGGTGCACCATCCCGCTCGTGCTGCTTCATGGCTTCGCGCATACCGTTGCGGTCATAACGGTGAAAAGCGTCGCCTTCGACGATCTGCGCGTTGATCTTTTCGCGCCGGAAAATATGGGTAAAGCTCTTCATCACAGTCGTGGTGCCGGCGCCGCTCGAACCGGTCACCGCGACGATCGGGTGTTTGACTGACATGCGTTTGTCTCCGGATTGGGGGTGTTCTGATCGGACCGCAGCCCGCGAACTTCGCTGTTCAAACTGCTAAGCCGTGAAACCCGGCAGGAACAGCGAGCGCCGGCTAAAGAGCGGCGATGTGAATGGTTGATCCTCGCCGCGGTCGTATTCACCGTGATAGCGCCCAATGCGTTCCACCTCGTTTTTCGAGCCGAGGATCACCGGCACGCGTCCATGCAGCGCGCGCGGCACGACGTCGAGAATGCGTTCGCGCCCGGTGATCGAAAGGCCGCCCGCCTGTTCGATCAGAAAGCTCATCGGGTTGGCTTCGTACAAAAGCCGCAGGCGCCCTTCCATGGCCGGCACTTTCGAGTCGCGCGGGTACATGAACACGCCACCGCGCATCAGGATGCGATGCACCTCGGCGACCATCGACGCGATCCAGCGCATATTGAAGTCGCTTGCGCGGCAACCGCTGCGCCCGTCCTTGCACTCCTGCACGTAACGGCGCACTGGAGGCTCCCAGAACCGTTCGTTCGATGCGTTGATCGCGAACTCAACGGTGTCTTCGGGAATCCGGATGTTCGAATGCGTGAGCACGAAGTTGCCGATGTCGCGCTCCAGCGTGAAGCCATGCGTGCCGTCGCCGACCGAAAGCACGAGCATTGTCGACGGCCCATAGACCGCGTAGCCCGCTGCGACCTGTTCGCGGCCCGGCAGCAGAAACGCGGACTCGCCGACATCGCCGTTGCCATTACCATGGCCATCGCCATTGCCATTGCCATTGCGCAGCACCGAAAAGATCGATCCCACCACGCCGTTGATGTCGATATTCGACGAACCATCGAGAGGATCGAAGGCGAGCAGATAGTCGCCGCGCGGATAGCCCGGTGGAATCGAGTAGACGGTCTCCATTTCCTCGGACGCCATCGCGGCGAGCAGTCCGTCCCACTCGCACTGCTGCACGAAGATCTCGTTGGTCGCGACATCGAGCTTCTTCTGCTCCTCGCCGTGCGTGTTGATGCTCTGGGCGGAGCCGTAGTTGCCACCAAGCGCGCCCTTGGTGAGCATCGCGGAGATCGACTTGATAGCGGCGGCCACGTCGATCAGGAGCGCCGAGAGGCCGGGATTTGACGCTGTCCCCGCCAATCCAGGCTGGCGGTCGAGCGTGTCGATCAGGAACTTCGAGAGGGTCGTACGTCCGTCTTGCATGGCGATCTCCTGAGGGATTGTTTTCGTTCAGCCTGGCGGCGCCAGCGCGGCGCGCGTTGCATGAGAGGACGCAGGTATCCCATTGCTTGCTGCAAGTGGCTCGGCGAACACGCGGCTCGCGCGGACGTCGGCGGCGGCAATCAGGGTCAGCGCGGCGGCGTCGATTGGCGCGCCGCCTTGCATCGCTGTGGCGAACAGGCGATTGGCCTGGCGCAGCCGCGAGCGATCGAGCGCATTGCGCACCGAGCGGGCGTTAGCGAAATTCGGTTGCCGGCTGCGCAGGGCGAGATAGTCCGCAAAGGCGCGCCGCGAGTCGGCGTCGAAGCGGTAGTGCATCGTCGCGAGCATCCGCTCGGCGATGTCGAGCAATTCCCCGCCGTCGTAGTCGGGGAACGTGATGTGATGCGCGATGCGCGAACGAAAACCCGGATTGCTCTCGAAGAACACTTCCATGCGCGCCGCGTAACCGGCGAGAATCACGACCAGATCGTCACGCTGGTTTTCCATTGTCTGGAGCAGGATCTCGATCGCCTCCTGACCGTAGTCGCGTTCGTTTTCCGGGCGATACAGGTAATACGCTTCGTCGATGAAAAGCACACCGCCCATCGCGCGCTTTAACACCTCGCGCGTTTTCGGGGCGGTATGGCCGATGTACTGGCCGACCAGGTCGTCGCGCGTCACCGAAACCAGATGATTGCGGCGAACATAGCCGAGCCGGTGCAGCACTTCGGCCATGCGCAGCGCGACCGTGGTCTTGCCGGTACCGGGATTGCCGGAGAAACACATATGGAGAGTCGGCGCGCCGCCTGCGAGACCGAGCGAGTCGCGTGCCCGCTCGACGAGCAGATGCGCCGCGACCTCGCGAATACGGGTCTTCACCGGGGCGAGCCCGACCAGATCGCGGTCGAGTTCGGCCAGCACGTCGCCGATGCCCGAGTCGCGATAGAGCGCGGCGAGATCGACATCGGGCAGTTGTGCGCAGTTCATCTTCTAGCGCGCCGGTGCGTATCGCTCACCCGACGGCCGGTCGCCCGCGTAGCTCGACAGCCCGTACCGTTGTACCCGTCCCGGCCCGTCCTGACGCGTGAGGCGGAAGCCCGGCTCATCGTCCGGACGATTGACGATGAACGACAGGCGCATGGTCTCGAAGCCGCGCACCGAGTCGAATGCGTTGATCTTGATGTAGTGCTGCGGACGCGCCGCGCGGCACGCCTTCACTTCCTGCAACACGCCGGCCGCGTCGTGCAGATCGAACATCGGCAGGCCCCACATTTCCCAATAGGTGTTGCGCGGATGCGGGTCGTCGGTGAATTCGACCGAACAGGCCCACCCTTGGCTCAGCGCGTAGTCGATCTGCAAGCTGATCTCCTCGTCGGTCAGTTCCGGTAAGAAGGAAAACGTGCCCTGTGTAATACGCATGACGTACCTCGTTGATGAATGCAGCGGTCGGAAACGGCGCCAATAGCCTCCAACGCAGTGCGGCTGCACTGCTGCCGGACCTGCCTTGAGAATCTTCAAATGCCCGCAGCTCAGGCCGCGGTCGGCGTAGCAGCGAAATCTGGCGTGTCGGTCGACGCGTAGTTGAAGGTCACATCCCGCCACGTATCGAGCGCCTGTTTGAGCGGCGTGCACCAGCGCGCCGCGGCTTCGAGAATGTCCGGCCCTTCATGCGCGATGTCGCGGCCCTCGTTGCGCGCCTTCACCATCGTTTCGAGCGCGACGCGATTCGCCACCGCACCCGCCTGAATTCCGGCCGGATGGCCGATCGTGCCGCCGCCGAACTGCAGGATTGCGTCGTCGCCGAACAGATCGAGCAGTTGGTGCATCTGTCCCGCGTGAATACCGCCCGAGGCTACCGGCATCACTTTGCGCAAGCCGGCCCACGGCTGCTCGAAGAAAATCCCGCGTGACAGATCGACCTCGTTGTGCGCTTCGCGGCACACGTTGTAATACCCCTGTACCGATAGTGGATCGCCTTCGAGCTTGCCGACCGCGGTGCCCGCATGCGCGTGATCGACACCCGCCATGCGCAGCCACTTGGCGATCACGCGGAACGAGATGCCGTGATTGCGCTGCCGCGTATAGGTACTGTGACCCGCGCGATGCAGATGCAAAATCATGTCGTTCCTGCGCGCCCAGCGTGCCATCGATTGAATCGCGGTCCAGCCGATCACGAGATCGATCATCACGATGCATGAACCCAGTTGCGCCGCGAATTCGGCGCGCTCATACATGTCTTCCATCGTGCCTGCCGTCACGTTCAGGTAGTGGCCTTTGACTTCACCCGTTTCCGCTTGCGCGCGATTCACCGCTTCCATCGAAAACAAAAAACGGTCGCGCCAGTGCATGAAGGCCTGCGAGTTGATGTTCTCGTCGTCCTTCAGAAAATCCAGACCGCCTCGCAGTCCTTCATACACGACGCGGCCATAGTTCTTGCCCGACAATCCGAGCTTCGGCTTGACGGTTGCCCCAAGCAGCGGCCGCCCGTACTTGTCGAGCCGCTCGCGTTCGACGACGATGCCCGTCGGCGGCCCCTGGAAGGTCTTCAGATACGCAACCGGTATGCGCATGTCTTCGAGACGCAGCGCCTTGAGCGGTTTGAAGCCGAACACATTGCCGATGATCGACGCAGTCAGGTTGGCGACCGAACCTTCTTCGAACAGATCCAGTTCATAGGCGATGTAGGCGAAGTATTGCGGTTCGCCGGCGTTCGAGGCCGGCACCGGATCGACGCGGTAGGCCTTCGCACGGTACATGTCGCACGCGGTCAGCCGGTCGGTCCATACCACGGTCCAGGTTGCCGTCGACGATTCGCCGGCCACCGCCGCCGCCGCCTCTTCCGGCTCGACGCCGGGCTGTGGCGTGATGCGAAAGAGCGCGATGATGTCGGTATCTTTTGGCGTGTAATCCGGCTGCCAGTAGCCCATCTCGCGATATTTCATGACGCCCGCGGCGTACCGTTCGCGAGGTTTCGCCGCGTCGCGCGGCTTGTGTATGGAATCGATCACCGGTTGACTGAAATCGTTCATGACATATCCTCGAATGTGAACGGACGCGCTGCCGGAAGAACGAAGCGCTTGGTTGCACTGTAGGCAGGAACGCAATCATTGAGAATTCACGATTTAATTTGGCAGACTTAACCGATCCGTTATCGATCGCAGATCGCGAAGCGAATTTTCAACACGTACGCTATTGATAGGCGGAGAATGATTTGCACGGGAATTGCGAGCACCGCGTGACAGGGGACAGAAAACCTTCTGGCCGTCATGGAACACTTTGCTGCATTCCCGGGACAGTGCACGGCGTGACCGCATCGTGCCGCGCGCATCCTGGTCGCGCCGGCGCAATTCGGCAAACGCTGCATTGCGTCGCGCCAATACGCCGCGCACGCCTCGTCAGCGAAAACCCGGCATGGAGCTTGCGTGGTAACGAACGCCAATGAAGTCCGGCATCACGCCGGGCCGACGGCGCAACGCTGTACAAACACATGGAGGAAACACGTATGCAATGGACGACTCCGAGCTACACCGATATGCGTCTTGGTTATGAAGTCACGATGTATATCGCTACGCGTTAAGCCCGCACGGGCCGCGCCACGCGGCCCTTCTGCGGATTTGTGTGTTAATCCCTAGCTAAACGGCCGGCTTTTCGGCGCTGCCAGGACACGCGTTCCCATCCATGATCCACGAAACGATCGTCACCACGGCAGCGTGCGATGGCCGTCCTCATATCGCGCCGATGGGGGCCCGTTACGAGGGCGACTTCGTCATCCTCTCCCCTTTTCGCCCGTCGGTAACGCTCGACAATATCGTCGGGTCGCGGGCGGCGGTGTTGAACTTCACCACGGACGTCCGTATCTTCGCCGGCTGCGTCACGCATTGCGCGACCGATTGGCCGACGCTTGCCGCCAGCCGGGTGGCGAGCGTCAGGCTTGCCGAGTCGCTGGCGCATGCCGAGCTCGAACTCGACGAACTACGCGACGACAAGAACCGCCCGGTGCTGCGCATGAAATGCGTGCACCGCGAAAACCATGCGCCGTTCGCCGGTTTCAACCGCGCCCAGGCAGCGGTGGTGGAAGGCGCGATTCTCGTGAGCCGGCTTTTCATGCTGCCGGCCGATAAGGTGGACCGCGAAATCGCCTACCTGCAGATTGCCATCGACAAAACCGCAGGCGATGCGGAACGCACCGCCTGGGGGTGGCTCACCACCGCGATCGCGCGGCACCGCGAGAGTCTCGGTTCTGCCGGCGGTTCTGCCACCGAACTCGTATCCCACTAGTCTTTCCCGTCTTTTCGGAGAACATCGATGACCGCATTGCTCGCGAGCGTCCGCTCGGAAGACGAAGCATTGGATGCCGCCCAGGCTGGCGCCGAACTGATTGACCTGAAGGAGCCGAACGCAGGCGCGCTCGGGGGTTTGTCGATCGGCGACATCACGCGTATCGCCCGCGAGCTTCGCGCCCGTTACCCGGTCAAGCCAATCAGCGCGACGATCGGCGACGTGCCGGTAGAGGCGCTCGATGAAATCGCCTCCCGCGTCATAGAAGTCAGCGGTGCGGGCATCGATTATGTGAAAGTGGGCGTAACGCCCGGTCCGTCGGCACGGCGCTGTCTCGAACAACTGGCCAATCTGCCGGCTGCGGTCGTGCCGGTGCTGCTGTGCGACGGCGGCATGGACGGCGAACTGGTTGCCTACGCGGCCACGCTCGGCTTTGTGGGCGTGATGTTCGACACTGCCGGTAAGGACGGCAGCACGCTGTTCGATCACGTGGATAGCGCCACGCTCGCGCAATGGCTGCGGCTCACGCGCGAGCGTGGCGCCATGAGCGGCATCGCCGGCTCGCTCGGCTGGGCGCAGTTCGAGCAGATCCGTGCGCTCGCGCCGGATGTAGCGGGTTTTCGCACGGCATTGTGCGTCGATGGACGGCGCTCGCGACTCGATCCGCAACGCGTCGCGCAATGGGCCGCCGCGCTGCACCGTCCGTCAGGCGAGGTAAGCGGCGCGCTCACCGCGGCGGACGCGAGAGCCTCCGGCGCCGCACGTCTTTAATGCGCTCTCGCGCATGCCGTCGCCCTTCGCCTCACACACCGCAAAAGGCAACGCGACAACGGGCTAGGTCACCGGCATGTTCAGCAGCCGATCGCGCATTAACGCGACATTGTCCTTATTGAACAGCTCAACGACATAATTTGCTTCGGTCACGTGGTCGACGAAACGGCGGTCGACCACGCCGGTTGCGGCCAGCGTCTCAAGCTGCTCGTTCTCTGAGATGGGGCATGACTTCACCATGATCAGCCGCTCGGCGTTGAGCATGGTCGAGAGCCAGGCGGCGAGGCTGTCGGACGTCGTGTCCCAGTTGCTCATCGCGTCTGGCGTGTCGCGCATTAGCGAGGTCGGCACCCATATGGCAACGTGGCCGTCGCGCAGCGCGCGGCGGATCTTCGCCTCGCTCGAAGCGAGCACGAGTTCAGGCAATATCCCTTGCATGAGAATCGCGTATTGCGTCATGGCAAGCAGACACATGTTGTGCGCGGCGAGATCGTCGAAGCACCACTCGCTCTGGTATTGCCGCACCTTGTCCGCGAAATCACCCCCGCCGGGCACGATGACGACGCGCCCGCCGCCCACTTCGCACAGCTCGGTGAGCCACTGGCGCAGCATCGGATCGTGACTCAGGCTGCCCCCGATCTTGACCACCCACATGATCGTTGTCCTCGTTTCCGCTCGTTGCCTCGCGTTTCCGCTCGTTTCCCTTCAACCGCTCAAGCCGCCCGCGATGCCGCGCCGGGGCTAGCATCGTCGGCTTCGCGGTAGCGAGCTGCCGCCAGCAACGCCACCGCAACACTCGGCGCGCACGTTGCAGCCCAGTCCGATCGGCTCGCCGGCACGCCCGCCAGCGTGCCGAAATCGATGTAGCTACGTGCCTCTTCGCGTGCCAGCGCCGCCGCGAGAAAGCGTCCACAGCCTGCGCCGACCAGCGGTGCGGCGGCGAGCTCAGGGTGAGCCGCCGTCACGCGCGCCAGATTGACGCCGATCTCGCGCAACTGCAGTTCGCGCCAACGCAGCGCGAACCTGCGCCATTCGCCGGGACTCGCCTCATACGCATCCCGGCCGATCATACGCGCGAGCCGGGTTCGACTTGCTGCTTCCGTCTTCGGTCCCTGGTCAGCGCTCGGATGCAGGTCGTAGTGCGACGCCAGTTCGTCCGTGAGGCGGTAGATGTCCGCCGTGGTTGCAAACCATTCGTTCATCACATTGACGGCCGCCCCAGCGAATTCGATGCGCTGCGCGATACCGCACAGCGGCGTGCGCACTACCCCCTGGTACACGAGTTCGCCAGTGGCGAGCCGCCCGGCATCCGTCGCGGCACGCGCGACGACACAGCCGCCTGCGATCGGAATGATGTCGGTGGTGGTACTGCCGATGTCGATCAGCAGCGCATCGGGTACGCGTGATGCGACCCAGCGCGCAGTGGCAAGCCAGTTCGCCGAGGCGACGCTGCGCCAACCCGCCGCGCATGCCTGTGGCGTGAACCAGCCGGCGTCGCCCGCGTAAAAACGCAAGCGCGGCCCGAGTCGCTGCGCCAGCGCAACGGCGATTGCCCGCACGCCATGCGCGCGGTCCTCGAAAAGATCGACCATCTCGCCGGTCATCGTCACCGCGTTCAGCGCGGCGTCAGCCTTCGCCTCTGGCCAGCGCTCGAAGATGAGGTCGATGGTTCGCTCGAGATGGTCGAGGCCCTGCCACAGCGGACAAGCCCATTGCGCGACATCAAGCACCGCGCCTGCGGCATCGGCCATCGACACCTTCACGTGCGCGCCGCCGACATCCCAGCCGAATACCGTCCCGCCGTCCGCCGCGGCGACGCTTGCAGGCGCGACGTGCCCGCCACTCATGGCCGCGCTCCGCAGGCCGATTGCGCGCCACAACTGCGCGCCGCCGGGCCGGATCCCCCGATACGCACCTCATGGGCGGCAAGCAGGGTGCGCGCGAGATTACCGCCGAGCGCCGCGGACAGGCCGGCATACGCCACCGTCAGACGCGGATTGACCTCGATCACAACCGGGCCGCGCGATGGATGGAACACCACATCGATACCGACAAAGCCGCGCAGGCCCGGCAGCGCCTGCGTCACGTGCTGCGCGAGCGCGCCGAGCATGCGGCCCTGGTCGCCGGCCGGATCGATCTGGTTGACCGTCACGCCATCGAATTCCACGATGTGCGGTTGCTGCCCCGGCGCGTCGCCTTCGCTCAAGCTTATTTGCTGACGGTTGATGCTGACGAGTTCGACACCGTCGCCGTGGCAGACCAGCGAAAGGCTGAGCGGTTCGCCGTCGATCCATGCCTGCAGCACCGGATTGCGCGCGGCGGCCGCGCGTGCGTCGTATTCGGCGCAGGCGTCGGCAAAATTATCGAACACGAAGGTATCGAGACCGCCCGCGCCGTCGTCCGGTTTGACGACCCAACGCTCGCCCAACTGCCCGCCGGCCTGCCCGGGTTCGACGGCCGGCGTCGTGTCGATGCCATGCGCCATGAGGCACGCCGCGGTCGCGCTCTTGCTCGACGCCACGCGGATCGATTCTTTCGAACAGCCGAGCCAACGCGCTGCGCCCACCGCGTCGTACAGATGCAGCAGCAAGCCGTCGCATTCCGGCGCGATGATCCACGCATAATCGTGCTGGCGAGCCACCCGAGCGACGAAGGCCGTCATCGACTCCCCTTGCGCGGCCCTACAATGAACGAGCGACGAATCGACGGTTTCAAAACGGGAACTCGCGAAGCTCACGTCCACACCGTCGAGTTCACGCAGGTCACTCACCAGTGCGTCACGCATCACCCGGCCTTCGACGATCAGCGCGCTCAGGTCGGCGAGACTTCCCGCGCCGGCATGTTCCGGGTCGATGCCGCCCCCGGTGAGATACTCGAAGACAAAGATCTTGGTCAAAGGAACGCGCCCCCATGCAGGTGATACCGGTTCTCGATCTGCTCCACGGCCACGTGGTACGCGCGGTGCGCGGCGAACGGACAGCCTATCAGCCGATCCGCTCGCCGCTTGCCGCCACCAGCGGGCCACTTCACATCGCCCGCGCGCTGCTTGCTGCAAGCGGCGCACGGACGCTCTATGTCGCCGACCTCGGCGCGATCCTGCAGCAAGGTGCTCATGTCGAGGCGCTCGCTGCATTACGTGCCGCCCTGCCCGGCACTGACATCTGGCTCGACGCGGGCTATGCCGACTACGCGTCGATGCATGCGCTGTTCGAACGTATAGAAGAAACCACCCGGCGCAACAGCGATAGCCGGTCTGATCCGCAAGCTCTTGCGACCCTCGTGCCGGTGTTCGGCACCGAGTCGCTGCACGACAACGACGCACTACGCGCCGCCGAAACCGCCGGGCTTTCTCCCATCCTTTCGCTCGACCACCGCGCCGGCCAACTGCTCACCGCTACTTCCCCACCGACCTCAGTCGAGCGCACCTCCGCATGGTGGCCCCGAAGGGTAATCGCGATGACACTCGATCAGGTAGGCAGCTACGACGGCCCCGACCTCTCCACGTTCGAACGCATCCGTGCCAATGCCCCCACGCATACCGCCGTGATCGGCGCGGGCGGTATTCGCCATCGCGACGATATGGCGGCGGCGGCCCGCACCGGTGCTTCAGCGTGGCTTGTGGCGTCCGCGCTGCATGATCGCCTGATCGGCACGCCCTTCGTCAAATCAACATAGGCCTGCTATACAAATTCCATGCCAAACCCCGGAGATGCCGTGGCTGTAAACAAACGGCAAGCTAATGCTGCCGTTCGTGACACTCTGCTCCAGAGTGGCACACAACCTGTGCGGCGCAGCGCGCCGGGCATGCCGCCGATCCGACACGGTCCATGCAGGTCAGCGCGCACACCGCGACCCTGGCGATCCTTTTAAGCGTAAGGCCACATAAGCGGTGCTCGACGCCTCGCACACCCCTCTGCTGCTTCCGGGCCCAAATCGGCATGGAGCTTGCTGAAGGTGCGGCCATGCACCTCTCGCCCATCGATCCACCGTCCACGACCCCATCGGCCGCAGCCAACGTTCCTGCCTCGTCGATTACGCGCGACTGGACCTGCCCGTTCTGCCCGCTGCTGTGCGACGACCTCGTGGTCGAGTCGCACGACGACGCCACGCTTACCGTGCCCAATACTGAATGCCCGCGGCTCGCGCAAGCGCTCGCTTGCTACGGCAGCCCGGATGCACAGTGCCGCAACAGCGTCGACGGACACGACGCGGATCTCGATACCGCTCTGGCTGGCGCCGCGCGCATCCTGTCGTCGGCACGCCGCCCGTTGTTCGGCGCGCTGACCACCGATGTTGCCGGGGCCCGCGCGCTGTACACGCTGGCCGCAGGCTGCGGCGCCATCCTCGATCATTGGCACGGCGATGCGATGAGCGCGGCCACGCTCGCGTTGCAGGATCGCGGATCGTTCTTCACCACCCTTTCCGAAGTGCGTACACGTGCGGACCTGCTGGTGTTTTTCCACTGCCAGCCGTCGCAACGGTATCCGCGCTTCTTCACTCGCGCGCTGGCAGGCACGGAACAGAAACGCGAACTCGTGTTCGTCGGCTGCACGCCCGATCCCGCTGCGACCGTCATGGCGAATGCGCGAGTCGAAGCGATTCTTCCGGACACCGATCCTTTTGACACGCTCGCGCTCTGGTCCGCGCTTTGCGAAGGACGCGAGGCTAGCGCGTTGCACGATAACGGAACGGGCACGGCAGCGGCACTCGCCAGCCTGCAGGCACGCATCGCCGCCGCGCACTACACCGTGCTGGTCTACGAGCCTGCCGCGCTGCCCGGTCCGCATTCGGCCCTGCTAATCGAAGCCTTGAACCAGATTGTCAAAGCCACCAACCGCACCGTACGCGCGGGCTCTCTCGCGCTCGGCGGCGATGACGGCGCATTGACGGTCAACCAGACCGTGACCTGGCTCGCGGGTCTGCCGCTGCGTACCCGTGTCTCGACGCCCTCACGAAGCGCCGGCACGGCGGCGCTCGACTACGATCCGTACCGCTATCGCACCGACAGACTGCTCGCCAACGGCGAGATCGATGCACTGCTGTGGGTTGCCAGCTTCGCGCCGCCCGCCTGGCCGCCAGCACTCGATCAAACTGTGCCTGCGATCGTGCTTGGCCATCCGGCTTTGGCTGAAGCGGCGAAAGCGCGCGGCGCGGCCACCGTCTTTATTCCTGTCGCCACGCCTGGCGTCGACAGCGGTGGCCATCTGTTTCGCGTCGACGGCTCGGTGGTGATGCCGCTCGCCGCGGCCCGCGGCGCGGCTCTCCCCTCGGTGGCGACGATCGCGGCGCGCCTCGCGGCGCTCCTTCATGTGCAGCCCGCCGCACAGGTGCAGCCATGAGTCTCATCCGGCTAAGGGGCGGCACGATTTTCGACCCGGCCAACGGCGTCGACGGCGAGCGCCGCGATCTGGCGATCCGCGACGGCCGCATCGTCGACGTGCCCGCCACGACGCCGGCCGACCGCGAAATTGATGCCACCGGCATGATCGTGATGGCAGGCGGCATCGACATGCACTCGCATATCGGCGGCGGCAAGACCAATCTCGCGCGCCTGCTGCTCCCCGAGGATCATCGTGACGATCCTGTGCGCGACGCCGCCTACGAATCCGTGCAGGACGCGAACGGCCGCTACCTGAGGCTGCCGTCGTGCGGAGTCTGTACGCCTGGGACACTCGCGACCGGCTACCGCTACGCCGAAATGGGCTACACGGCCGCCTTCGAACCGGCCATGATGCCGTCCAACGCGCGCCATACGCACCTCGAAATGGGCGACACGCCGATCATCGATCACGGCGCCTACGTCATGCTCGGGAACGACGAACTGTTCCTGCAGATGCTCGCCGCCCGCGACGATTTCGAGCGTCTGCGCGACTACATCGGCTGGACGATCTACGCGAGCAAGGCGCTCGGCGTGAAGGTCGTCAATCCTGGCGGGATCTCGGCGTTCAAGTTCAACCAGCGCTCGCTGAATGTCGATGAGCCACACGTGCATTACGGCATCACACCGCGCGAAGTCCTGCACACACTGTCGCGCGCGTTGACCGAACTGCGCGTACCGCACCCGCTGCATGTACACGCCAGCAATCTGGGCGTGCCCGGCAACATCGATTCCACCATCGCCACCATGGACGCCGCCGATGGTCTGCCGATCCATCTCACGCATATCCAGTTTCATAGCTATGGCACCGAGGGTCCGAAAAAATTTTCGTCGGGCGCGCGTCAGATCGCGGAAGCGGTGAACGCGCGGCCGAACGTGTCGATCGACGTCGGCCAGATCATCTTCGGACAGACCGTTACGGCCTCGGGTGACACGATGATGCAGTTCCGCAACACACCGCTCGGGCGGCCGCACAAGTGGGTGGTCGGCGATATCGAATGCGACGCGGGCTGCGGCGTGGTGCCGTTCCGCTATCGCGAGCAGAGCTATGTGAATGCGTTGCAGTGGATCATCGGCCTCGAGATCTTCCTGCTGGTCGACGACCCGTGGCGCGTCGCGATGACGACCGATCATCCGAACGGCGGCCCGTTTACGAGCTATCCGCATCTGATCCGGCTGCTGATGGACAAATCGTTTCGCGACGCGCAGCTCGCGAAGCTCAATGCCGATGCGCAGGTGGCGAGCGCGTTACCGCAACTCAGGCGCGAGTTCTCGCTGTACGAAATCGCCATCATCACGCGTGCCGGACCGGCACGCCTGCTCGGTCTGCGCGACCGCGGCCATTTGGGCGCGGGAGCTGCGGCGGACATTGCTGTCTATCGCGACGACCCGGACCGCGAGCGGATGTTTACGTCACCCGCTTATGTGTTCAAGGATGGCGAGCTCGTCGCGCGCGACGGCGCCCTCGTCGCCACGCCGACGGGCGGCATCCATTTCGTCTCGCCAGACTTTGACCGTGGCATCGAGAAGACGCTGCGCACCTACAGCGACGCCAACCTCGCGAGCAACTTCGCGCACGCCGCCATCAGCGACGACGAGGTTTGCAACTGCTGTCGCGGCGGCAAGCTGCTGCCCGTCGAATGTCTCGCGAACGGCTGACTAAAAGGTAAACCACGAGCTGAACCCCACACGATGAGCGACCCGGCGACACTGCAGATCAACGGCACCACGATTGACGCCACCTTCGCGGAAGCGTTTCCGATGAAGGCGACCCGGCTCGTCATCACCGCTCATACGCCGGCGTGGGCGATGAACGCCGCTATCTCGCTGACAGGGTTCGCGACCTCGGTGATCGGCTGCGGCTGCGAGGCCGGCGTCGAGCGAACGCTAGCGGCCAGGGAGACGCCGGATGGCCGGCCTGGCGTCGCGGTACTGCTGTTCGCGGTGTCATCGAAGGAATTGGCCAGACAGATCGAGCGGCGCGTCGGGCAATGCGTACTCACGTGCCCGACGACCGCGGTGTATGGCGGCATCGACGCTGGAACGAGCCGCGCACCGCTTTCCGATCGGGCGTCGCTCGGCAGCGGATTGCGTTTTTTCGGGGACGGCTGGCAGATCTCGAAGATGCTCGGCAACACGCGTTACTGGCGCGTGCCGGTGATGGACGGCGAGTTCGTCTGCGAAGAGACGGCGCTCACCGTCAAAGCCGTGGGTGGCGGCAACCTGATCCTGCTGGCGCACGATATCGACGCCGCGCTCGCCGCCTCCGAGGCCGCGGTCGCGGCAATGCGCAGGCTGCCGAACGTGATCACGCCGTTCCCGGGCGGCGTCGTCCGGTCGGGATCGAAGGTCGGCTCGAAATACCCGGGGGCGAGCGCGTCCACCAACGACGCGTTCTGTCCGACCCTCACAGGTCTCTCCGCGCGCAGCGAACTGAGCGCGGAAGTCGGATGTGTGCTCGAAATCGTGATCGACGGGCTCACCGACGCGGATGTGGGCGCGGCGATGACCGCGGGTATCGCCGCGGCCGCCGGGCTCGGACGGGCGGCGGGCCTGCTGCGGATTTCGGCGGGCAACTACGGCGGCAAGCTGGGGCCTTACCACTTCCATCTGCACAGCCTCGCGGCAGGTCTCACAGCAGGCTTCGACGGGAGCCACGCATGAGTCTTCGCATAACGCTGCGGGTGAAAACGCCACCCGGTTTCCGCGTCGATGCTTCCGCCTTGCTGCCGGTACCACTCGCGACCATGACCACGGCGGAAATCGAGCGCATCGTCCTGCCCGCGGGCAATGATAGGTGTATCGTGGGCGATGTGTTCGAGGTGTCGCGCAGCGACACCCCCGCTGCATCGGACGCACCTCACGCCGGTGCCACCATGGTGATCGAAAACGCAGCACCGTGGTTAGACCGCATCGGCGCGCGCATGACGGACGGGCGCCTCGTCGTACATGGTTCGACCGGCGACTACAGCGGTTTCCAGATGGCGGGGGGCGTGTTGCGCATCGACGGCGATACGGGCCACTTCACCGCCTGCGAAATGCGCAGCGGCCGCCTGACGGTGAGCGGCCATAGCGGCGATTTCGCCGCCGGCGCGCTCGCCGGCGACATGGAAGGCATGACAGGCGGCACGCTGACGATTCATGGCAACGCAGGCGCGCGGCTTGCTGATCGTATGAGGCGGGGCCTCGTGCTCGTCGGCGGCAATGCCGGCGACTTTGCCGCATCACGGCTCGTAGCGGGCACCATCGGCATCGCCGGTCAAGTGGGCGCGCATTATGCATACGGTATGAGGCGCGGCACACTTCTGCTCGCCCACCCGCCCAGGCACTTGCCGGCGACGTTCACCGAGGGCGGTCGCGGTTTCGATGTGTTCTGGGGGCTTCTCGTGCGCAGTCTCGCGAATGAGATCGCACCCTTTTCGCAGTGGCGCACAGCGAGTTTGCCGACGCGCTATGCGGGCGATCTCGCGGTCGACGGACGCGGTGAAATACTGGTCGTGAGCTAGTCGTCGCGACCCCGCCCCGCAATACACGCAGTCCAACAGTGTTCGACAGAAACACCGAATAACGAAGGAGACAGGCATGACGATGGCGCATTCTCCCCCCGCACAGGCGGGCGCCGACGCATCCGCGCCGCGCTATGCCGGCTCGATGATCGCGCTGCATTGGCTGATTGCACTTGGCATCATCGGCCTGCTCGCGCTTGGACTCTATATGGTCGGACTACCAAAGGGTCTGCCTCTCAAGGCGACGCTGCTCAACCTTCACAAGTCGGTCGGACTAACGGTTTTCCTGCTGGTGCTTCTCCGCATCATGGCGCGTGTGGCCCTTCAACGGCCACCCTTGCCGCCGATGCGACCGTGGCAACGCGCCGCCGCGCGCACTACGCAGGGCCTTTTATATGTCGCAATGGTCGCGATGCCGCTGTGCGGGTATCTCGGTTCGTCGTTCAACCGCTTTGGGACACGCTTCTGGGGCCTCCCGCTGCCGCAGTGGGGCTGGGACGACGCGGGCTTACGCGAACTCTTCTTCGGTCTTCACAAGGCCATCGGCTATGCGCTGATCGTACTGATTGCGCTGCACGTCGCGGGCGCGCTCAAGCATCAGTTGATCGATCGCGACAATCTGCTCGCGAGGATGCTGCCATGATGCGGCGCGCAACATGAAGATCAAGGTACTCGGCTCATCGGCGGGCGGCGGATTCCCGCAATGGAACTGCAATTGCCGCAATTGCGACGGCGTGCGGCGCGGCACGTTGAAGGCTACGCGCCGCACGCAATCGTCGATCGCGGTGAGTGCGAACGGCGAGGACTGGCTGCTCGTCAACGCGTCACCCGATCTGCTCGCGCAGATCGCCGCCAACCCCGAACTGCAGCCGGCCCGCCGCGCGCGCGATAGCGGGATCGCCGCGGTGCTGGTGATCGACGCGCAGATCGACCATGTCACCGGCTTGCTGATGCTGCGCGAACGCGACACGCCGCTGCCGCTCTACGCAACCGATTCGGTATGGCAGGACCTGTGCAGCGGTTTTCCGGTCGCGCCGATCCTCTCGCACTATTGCGGTGTCGAGCATCTCCGCATCGCGCTCGACGGCGCACCGCTCGTCATAGACGCGCTGAACGGTGTGCAGATCGACGCGCTGCCGCTGTCGAGCAAGGCGCCACCCTATTCGCCGCATCGGCACGCGCCCGAGCGCGGCGACAACATCGGACTTGTCTTCACGAACCGGCAAACCGGCAAGCGCGTGTTCTACGCGCCGGGACTCGGGGCGGTCGAAGCGCACGTGCACGCCGCGATGGGTGAGGCGGATCTGTTGCTCGTCGACGGTACGCTGTGGACTGGCGATGAAATGATCTGCCTGGGTCTCTCGAAGAAGACCGCTGCCGATATGGGCCATCTGGAGCAGTCTGGCCCGGGCGGCATGATCGAAGTGCTGGACTCACTCGAGGCACGCAACGTCCGCAAGGTGCTGATTCACATCAACAACACCAATCCGATTCTCGTCGAGGATGGCCCCGAGCGCCGCATCCTGACCGAACACGGCATCGAAGTGGCGCATGACGGAATGACGTTCGAAATATGAAGTGAAGCTGTGAAATGAGCTGCGAGCGAGGCTGTGAAACGAAGCTGTGAAGCGAGGCGACGAAGCTGCAGTTTAAAAACACAGCTAAAAAGCACAAAACGGAGACGGCATGAACGCAAAAGACACCTTAGGCACGACGCCGCTGCGGGATGCAGGGACGAGCGGAGGCGGCGACCAGCCCGCCTGGACCCGCGAAGAATTCGAAGCACAGCTGCGCGCGAAAGGCACGGCGTATCACATCCATCATCCATTCAACGTGAAGATGAATAGCGGCGGCTGCTCGCGCGAGCAGATTCGCGGTTGGGTCGCCAATCGCTTCTATTATCAGATCAACATCCCACTGAAGGACGCGGCCGTGCTGTCGAATTGCCCAGATCGCAAAACACGCCGCCGCTGGGTGCTGCGCATTCTCGATCACGACGGCTATGGCAGCGAGGAAGGCGGCATCGAAACATGGGCGCGCCTTGGCGACGCAGTCGGCCTGTCGCGTGATGACCTTTGGTCGCTAAAGCAGGTGACGCCAGGCGTGCGCTTCGCCGTCGACGCCTACGTAAATTTCGCGCGCCGCGCACCGTGGCAAGAATCGGTCTGCTCGTCGCTCACCGAAATGTTCGCACCACAGGTTCATCGCGACCGGCTCGCGAGCTGGCCGGAACACTATCCCTGGATCGAGCCTTCCAGTCTTGCGTATTTCCGCTCGCGCATCACGCTTGCGCAGCGCGACGTGCAGCACGGGCTCGAAGTCACGCTCGATCATTTCACACGGCGCGAACAACAGGAACGCGCGCTCGAGATCCTCCAATTCAAGCTCGACATCCTTTGGACCATGCTGGACTCGATCGAAAAGGCCTTCCCGCAATGAACGACCTGCCACGCGCCGGCGGCGCCACGCCAACTGCTGATCGTCTGACGATCAGCAAGCTTTTTCGTCTGCAATGGGAGCCTGCTCAGAACGCTCACGTGCTGCTCTATCCCGAAGGGATGGTGAAGCTCAATCAGAGTGCGGCGGAAATTCTCAAACGTTGCGACGGCACACGCGATATGAACACGCTGATTGCCGACCTGGAGCAGGCTTTCAACGCAACCGGGCTCGGTCCCGAAGTGCGTGCGTTCGTTGCCGACGCGCAGTTGCGCGGCTGGCTGGAGTAGCGCCATGACGGACCTTTCACTACCTGCCGCCGCTGCTCAATCTCAAGCGGTCCCAAACGGGATTCCGCTGCCGCTCTGGCTGCTCGCGGAGCTGACTTATCGCTGTCCGCTGCACTGCGCGTTCTGCTCCAACCCGGTCGACTACACGGATCACAGCCGCGAGCTCAGTACGGAACAGTGGCTCGGCGTATTGCGTGAGGCGCGCGCGCTCGGCGCCGCACAAATCGGGTTTTCAGGCGGCGAGCCGCTCGTGCGCGACGATCTCGAAGTGCTGGTCGGCGAGGCTCGCAAGCTCGGTTTTTATACGAATCTGATCACATCCGGTGTCGGTCTCACCGAAAAACGTCTCGACGACCTGAAGGCAGCCGGCCTCGACCATATCCAGTTGTCATTCCAGGATTCGACCCAGGAGCTGAACGACTTCCTGAGCAGCACCCGCACCTTCGATCTGAAACAACGCGTGGCCGCATCGATCAAACGGCACGGCTTTCCGATGGTGCTCAATTGCGTGCTGCATCGTTACAACCTGCCGCACGTCGACAAGATTATCGACATGGCGCTGGCGATGGGCGCCGAGTACCTGGAGCTCGCCAACACGCAGTACTACGGCTGGGCGCATCAAAACGAAGCGCAGTTGATGCCGACGCGTGAACAGCTCGAGGAAGCCGAAGCGGTCGTCGAGCGTTACCGCCGCACGCATGGCGAGCGCTGCAAGATCTTCTTTGTCGTGCCGGACTACTTCGAACGACGCCCGAAGCGCTGCATGAATGGCTGGGGTGCGGTGTTCCTGGGCATCGCCCCGGACGGCGCGGCGCTGCCCTGTCACGCTGCACGCGGTCTGCCCGGTCTCGTGCTGCCGAACGTGAAAGAGACCTCTCTGCGCGAGATCTGGTACGAGAGCGACGCGTTCAACCGCTTTCGCGGCCTCGCCTGGATGAAGGAGCCCTGCCGCAGTTGCGACGAAAAGGAACGCGACCTCGGCGGCTGTCGTTGCCAGGCCTATCTGCTTACAGGCGATGCGGCCAATGCCGATCCGGTCTGCGACAAATCGCCATCGCATGACACCGTGGTGAACGTTGTGAACGTGGCCCGGCGTGCGGCCGCCACCGCCCTGCCGCGCGAGCAGCCGATCCTGTTTCGCAATGACGCCAACTCGCGCAGGCTTGTGGGCGCCCGGGCGGACGGCAAGCTACGCGGCGACAGCGGCAGCGACATCACCGGCCACGACCACACAGGAGGCTGACATGGCAGCGGCAGATATCTCCGTCCTGCTCGTCGACGATCATGCGGTGGTGCGGGAAGGCTACCGGCGCTTGCTCGAACTGAATGCCGACGTGCATGTGTGTGGCGAGGCGGCCGATGCCGCGCAGGCCTATCAGCGTTTTTGCACGCTGCGGCCGGACGTGGTGGTGATGGACGTCTCGTTGCCGGGCGCAAGCGGCATCGAAGCGATTCGGCGGATGCTCGCGCGTGAGCCAGACGCGCGCGTGCTGATCTTCAGCGTGCATGAGGATGCGATCTTCGTGCGCCGTGCGCTCGACGCCGGCGCCCTCGGCTACGTGACCAAGGCGAGCGCGCCCGACGTGCTGGTGGAAGCCGTGCGCACCATCGCCCGGCGCGCGGGTTATCTGAGCCCCGATATCTCGCAGGCGCTGGCGCTACGCAACGCGTTCAGCGAGGGTCCGCCCGGACGGCAGTTGTCGGCGCGTGAGTTCGAGGTGCTGCGTCTGCTTGTGCAGGGCTATACGCTGCCGAGCATAGCGGAGAAACTGGGACTCAGCCAAAAGACTGTGGCCAATCATCAGTCGGTGATCCGGCAGAAATTCGGCGCCGACAACGGTGTGCAACTCGCACAGATGGCGAGCCGACTTGGGCTTCAGTTCACGGGTTCGGCAAGCCCTGCGTGAGCGGGCACCCGCGCGCAAAACAGGAAACCGCCTTCCAGTTTGCTAGCCACGTGAAATTCGCCACCGAGCGCCTCGACGCGCTCGCGCATGCCGATCAGACCAAGTCCGCCGCGGGGCTTCCCCAGGTCGGCGCCGGGGCCGTCGTCGGCCATCGTGACTACGATTTCATCGATGAGCTTGCCGTCCTGCCGGTCCTGCCGCTCTTGAGCCCCGCGCGGCGCACGCACCATGAACACTTCCACGCGTGAAGTGCGGGCGAACTTCGAGACATTGGTCAGCCCTTCCTGCACGAGCCGGTAAAGCGTAATGGTCAGTGCATCGCTTAAGCCCGCGAAATCCCCGTCGATCGTCAGCGAGAACGACGCATCGGGCAGCCGCTCGCGCCAGCCGTCGACGCAATGCTCGAGCGCGCTCGGCAAGCCGAACTCGTCGAGGCCGATGGGCCGCAAACGCCGGATCATGCCGCCTATCTGCCGATAGACGTGGCTCGCACTCTGCATGAGACCGAGCGATACGCGATGAATCTCCTGCTCGCCTCCGCTGGACAGATCGCGGATGCGCGCGGCGTCGAGCGAGATCGCGTTCAGGTACTGGCCCAGCTCATCGTGCAGTTCGCGCGCCAGATGGCGGCGCTCGAGTTCCTGCGCCTGCAACGCCTGATTGGCGAGACGCCGGTTGTCGGCAAGCAGGCGTTCGGCCTGCTCTTCCAGCACGCAGCGGCGGCCCAGTTCGCGGCGCGTCTCGCGATAGCGGCGCCATGCGAACCATGCAAGGCAGATGGAGAGCACACACAGCGTGCCCGGCAATTCGTCGAGCTGGAAGCGCTCGAGGCCCCGCGTCCAGCGATACGCGTGCTCGCTGAAATCGAATGTCACGCTTAGTACGGCGGCGAGCACCGTCAGCGCGAACACCCACGCAAGGTCGCGCCGCACCGTCGAATGCGGCGGAACGGGGCGCGCTGAAGAAGGGTTCGAGGGGTCGTTTGCCATCACCTTTGCATCCGTCACGTTTGCATTCTACTCAGGCCGATCGCACACAGCAGTTTGTTGCAGCGCGTTTGGGAACGCTTCCCCACGATATCGGGAAAAGCTCCCGTGTTTCGCGCGGCGGCGTATGCCAGGCTTTACACACCGAAAGAAAGCGCTACGCACGCCGCAACCCGGTTGCGCTCACGAAGATAGCGTCAATCCGGCAGGAGACAAAACGATGAACATGCTATCCCGCACCCGCCGCACCGCCCGCTTAGCGGAAGTACCCCGTTTCCGGCGACGTGCCGGCCTCACCCTCTGCTTCAGCGGCGCGCTCGCGAGCCTCTCCGTCACGGCATGGGCCCAGGCCGAAACAGCTGCGCCCCCGGTGGCGGCATCGTCCACTGCCCCTGCCGGCGCGAGTCCGGGCGCCGCCGCCGTGCAGCTCGCGCCGATCGTCGTGGTCGGCACCACGCCGCTTCTCGGCATCGGCACGCCATTGTCGCAAGTGCCCGCCAACGTGCAGACGGTGCGAGCGCAGGACATCGAACAGCAGCACCGGAGCACGCTGGTCGATTACTTCGCGAAGAACCTTCCCAGCGTCGATATCTCCGATGCGCAGGGCAACCCCTATCAGATCAACATCAACTATCGCGGCTTTACCGCATCACCGCTGCTCGGGACACCGCAGGGGCTCTCGGTATTCATGGATGGCGTGCGCATAAACGAGCCGTTCGGCGACGTCGTGAACTGGGATCTGTTTCCGCAGCAAGCGGTCGATACGATCCAGCTGATTCCGGGTTCCAATCCGACCTACGGGCTCAACACGCTCGGCGGTGCCATTTCGATCACGACGAAAAACGGCAAGACCAGCCCCGGTGGCGAGGCTGAGGTGACGGCCGGCTCGTGGGGCCGCAAGACTGCCCAAATCGAACAGGGCGGCACCATCGGGGAGAATCTCGATTACTACGTGACCGCCGACGCCCAGAACGACGACGGCTGGGCCGAGCGGAATCCGAGCCGGCTGCGCCAGGCCTTCGGCAAGCTGCGCTACACCGACGCCGATACCACGCTGTCGTTCTCCGCAGGCGGCGCCGACAACGACTTGCAAGGCACGCAGACCATTCCGCGCTCATTCCTCGACAATCCGAAGCAACCCTACACCTACCCGGACCAGAATGAGAACAGCGTCGGCTATGCCACGCTTTCCGGCGATCACTACTTCAACGACCATGTCGAGCTGAGCGGCAACGTCTATTACCGGCAGTTCCTCAACACGAACATCAGCAGCAACAACAACACGGATTTCGGGTCGTTGAATCCGGATGGAACGGTCGATACGCTCCAGGCTACCAACGCGAAATCGACCGTTTCCACCGACAGCTATGGCGCCAGCCTGCAACTGACGTTGCTCGGCCAGCTCGGCGGCATGCAAAACCAGTTCGTCGCGGGCGTGGCCGCCGACCTCGCCAATTCTCACTACACGGAAGCCGAGCAGGATGCGTTTTTCACGCCTACACGTGCCACGATCGGCATTGGCGGCTTCTCTCAGCAGACCGATGCCCGAACCCATGACGGCAACTATGGCGTCTATTTCACCGACACCCTGACCATCACCAAGCAGTGGTCGTTGACAGTAGCGGGCCGCTACAACTGGGCCGTCGCCGACATCGGCGACGAGAGCGGCTCGCAACCCCAACTCGACGGCCACGATACATTCTCGCGCTTCAATCCGGCCGTCGGCATCAACTGGAACCCGACCAGCAACTTCACGGCCTACGCGACCTATAACGAAGGGATGCGTACGCCGACCGCCATTGAACTGACCTGCGCCGATCCAGCCGCCCCCTGCTCGCTGCCGAACGATTTCGTCGCGGACCCGGCGCTCCAGCCCGTGATCTCGAAGACCTTCGAGATCGGCGCACGCGGGCGCATCGGCAACGCTACCAGCTGGAGCGCCGCGGCGTACAGCACGAACCTCGACAACGATATCGAGTTCATCAGCAGCGCGACGAGCACTCAGGGCTATTTCCAGAACGTCGGCCAGACCCGCCGCCAGGGTGTCGAACTGTCCGGGCGCAGCCAGATCGGCCCGGTTGGGGTGACCGCCAGTTACAGCTACGTCGATGCCACCTACCGCTCGACCTGGACCGAAAGCAGCCCGAGCAACTCGAGCGCCGACGCCAACGGCAACATTACCGTCAAGCCGGGCGACCATATCCCCGGCATCCCGGCGACCACGGTCAAACTGCGGCTCGACTACACGCCGTTTTCGAAGTGGAACATCGGCACCAACCTGACCTGGCGCGGCGGCATATACGCACAGGGCGACGAGAACAACCGGGATGTGAACGGCAAGATTTCCGGTTACTTCCTGATCGATCTCGATAGCTCATACCAGGTGACGAAACAGTTGCAGATCTTCGCGACCATATCGAATCTGCTCAACAAGCAGTACGAAAGCTTCGGCGTACTCGGCGAGAACTTTTTCAACGGACCCAACCATACGTTTGACGGCGCGAACCCGATCAACGAACAGTTCGTCGGGCCGGGCGCGCCGCGTGGCTTCTACGTCGGTTTGCGCTACGCCTGGGACTAGTGCGGCCTGGCGGCGACGGACGATCAATGCGATTCGATGGATCCGTCGCTAGGCGGATAGGTGACGATGCCCCAGGCCAGCGGCAGTTCGCCGATCTGCTTGATCGGCTGATAGCTCTGCGCGTCGAGCACATAGACCGCATCGGAGCGCCCGCATGCCACCAGCAGCTTCGTGCCGTCCGGCGTGAAGCTGAAGTGCCAGCAACGCTGTCCGACCGGGACATCGGCGACATGCTCGTAGCTGTGCCCGTCGAAAACCTGGACCGTCTTGTCGCGCGCCGCAGCGACGAAGAGCCGCTTGCCGCCAGGCCCGAACGCTACCCCGTACGGCCCGAGCTTCGTATCGACGGACTTGACGACCTCGAACGTGTGCGCATCGATCACCACGAACTTGCTGAGCGATTCGAGCGTAACGACGTAGTCCTTGCCGTCGGGCGACAAGCGGATGCCGCGTGGACGGCCGCCTGCCGCGAGCTTCACGGTTCTGACCTGAGCACCCGTTCGGGCCTGATAGACCGAGACCGTATCGTCACCCTCATTGGTGACGAGCATCGTCTTGCCGTCGCGTGAAAATTCGATGCCTTCGGTTTCATGGCCGCTCGTCACCGAACGAATCACGCGCCACGTCTTCATATCGACAATCGCGATTTCCGCGGGCGGCTTGTTGGCGTCATCGTCGCCGGCGCCGGCGCCGGGTTTGCCGTTGGTCGCATTGGCCCCATTCGCCGCGGGCGGACCGCCTTCTTCGCCGGGCTCGTAGGTCACGTACGCATAGCCGTTGTGCACGCGCACATATTCGGGGTTCTGGCCGATCTTCACACGCTGCACGACTTTACCCGAAGCCGTATCGATCACCGCCATATCGCCGGTATTCTTGTTGGCCACCAGAAGCCGTGTGCCGTCCGTATTCAGACTCAGGCCACGCGGGCCGTCAGCGCCGACCGGAAACGTCTTTGTCAGCGTCATCTGCTCCAGATCGATTACGCCGACACCGGCCTTCTCGCTCGTCACATAGGCGGTTGGGGTGGCAGCCCAGGCCGTGCTCGCGGCGAACGCAATCGCAGTAACGGCGGTGGCTAACGTGCCAACAGCGGTGCTAATAGCGGCGGTGACCGAGGAAGCGAGGGAAGGCCCTGGTGTTGTGATACGAAACCGTGTCTCCAGCATTGTTTTTACTCCGTAGTGAAAATCGCCGCGCCGCGAAAACTCGCGTCATTCAAGCAAAGTAGTCCATCGGGAGACCGTTTGACAACGGCCATCGGGCGGGAGATTTTCCCGAATTGATGCGGTAGGGCCAGCGGCAGTACTAAAACGCTGTGCAGGAGCGGAAAATGAACGCGGAGGTGGGCGGAGGTGGGCAATGCGAGGCCTCGACCG
>Ga0116109_1000066_pt1 | contig 28472 bp, 23 predicted proteins | sample June2015DPH_8_10_2_FD_89718 | JGI IMG/M metagenome (GOLD analysis project Ga0116109, IMG submission 89718) | Peatland microbial communities from SPRUCE experiment site at the Marcell Experimental Forest, Minnesota, USA - June2015DPH_8_10 | ecosystem: Environmental > Terrestrial > Soil > Wetlands... | reverse complement strand
GAATGCAGAAGAAGAACCCGAGCGTCCGTACTGGCCGAAGGACAAGAATGACCCATACGTGAAGAACTTTTCGCCGCGCGGTGTGATCCATAGCACCGCGGATGGGAAGGTCGAGGATACCGGGCCGCTCACGTCCAAACGCATGGAGACGATCGACGACGATACCGGCCAGCACGCGGCGGACTTCATTACCAAGCAGGCCAAGTCCGGCACGCCCTTCTTCGTGTGGATGAACTTCACACGCATGCACGTATTCACTCATGTGCGGCCTGAATTCAGGGGCAAGAGCGGCATGCCCGGCAACGAATACGCCGATGGCATGTGGGAGCACGACCAGGATGTCGGCAAGCTGCTGAAGCTGCTCGATGACCTGAAGATCGCCAACAACACGATCGTCGTCTACACCACAGACAACGGGCCGAACATGTTCAGTTGGCCCGACGCTGCCATGACGCCGTTCCGCAGCGAGAAGGATTCGAACTGGGAAGGTGCGTTCCGCGTCCCGGCGATGGTGCGCTGGCCGGGTCACATCAAGCCAGGCTCGATCTCCAACCAGATGATGTCCGGACTCGACTGGTTCCCGACGCTACTCGACGCCGCTGGCGACGCCGGCGTGAAGGACAGACTGCTCAAGGGCTGGGCGCCCAAAACAGGCGGCACCAACTTCAAGGTGCACCTCGACGGTTACGACCAGTTGCCTTTCCTGACCGGTAAAACGACCAAGGACCCGCGCACCGAGTTCTATTACTTCGATGACGATGGGGATCTGGTTGCGATGCGCTGGGATCAGGATGGCATGGCGTGGAAAGCCGTGTTCTGCGAGCAGCGCGCGCAAGGGAACCTCAACATCTGGCAAGACCCGCTGGTGTGTTTAAGACTGCCGAAGATTTTCAACCTACGCATGGACCCTTACGAGCGAGCGGATATTACCTCTGACCAGTACAACGACTGGCTGACGAAAAACGTCTATTTGACCGCCATCGCGACGATGAAAGCAACGGTCTTCCTGCAGTCGTTCGTCTCGTATCCGCCGAGTCAGCGGCCGGCGAGCTTTAGCGTTGACGGCGTACGCAAACAGGTCGACAAGAAGATCGACGAGTCGTTCAAGAAGCGCGGGCTTGAATAGGCCGTCCATCAGCCGCGCCTGCCGGGTATCTGCCGGCGGGCGTCGCTTTAAGCCGCTTTAACTTCGATCAATATTCATGACCGACATCCTCGCGCCTCATGCCAAGACCTCGCGCCGTGAGCGGCGCGAACAGGAACGCACGCTGCGTCGTGCAGCACCTCGCGAGCATGCACAATTCGATGACATCCCCTCGACGCTCGCCATCGCCTGGCCGGCCCTGCTGCTGTTTGCGTCGGGGGCGGCTGCGCTGATCTATCAGGTGCTATGGATCAAGCAGCTCTCGCTCGTGGTAGGCGTGGAAGTGCAGGCGGTGACGATCGGCGTCAGCGCTTTTTTTGCCGGCCTTGCTGTGGGCGGCTGGCTATTTGGCAGGCTGGCCGACCGTAGCGCCCATCCACTTCGCCTGTATGCCGGTCTGGAAGCCGCCACCCTGGTATTGGCGTTAGCCGGCACACTGGGGCTGTCTCGTGCGGCCGCGCCGTTCGCCGCGCTGCAGGATCAGATCGGTTCGCTCGCGTGGGCGCTGCCTTTCGCGCTGGTCGGCTTGCCCGCTATCCTGATGGGTGGCACGCTGCCGGTGCTGATGCGAGCCCTCTCACCGCAGACGTACCATGTCAGTCGTGCGGGCGCACGACTATATGCTGCCAATACGGCCGGTGCGATTGCAGGCACACTGGCCACCTCCTTCCTCCTGATTCCCACGCTTGGCATACAAGGCAGCGCGTACGCCGCCGCCACGCTGAATGCGGCGGCCGCGCTGCTGGCTTTTATCCTCACTCGGGCCGGGAGTGCTCGCGTGAGCGCCCCCGCACCTTCCGTCGACATTGCCGCTGGCCCAGCCGCAGCGCCAGTGCGCCGCACCCGGCTGGCGCTCGTCATCTACGCCATCGCCGGGGGGATTGCGTTGGGCTACGAAGTGGTCTGGTCGCAGACGATCGTGCAATTCATCAGCACCCGCAGCTTCGCCTTCTCCGTCGTGCTGGCCACCTATTTACTCGGGCTGGCGCTCGGCAGCGCACTGGTGTCCCGACGAGTCGAGCGGGTGCGCGATCCTTGGGGCGCGTTTGCGCTGCTGATCGCGGCCGCCGGACTCGTGGCGCTGCTGGAGATTGCCGTTCTAGGGCGCTGGCTGCCTCAATGGCAGTCCCAGGCATCGCAAGCGATTCTGGATGCGACCGGCAGCCTGCTTGCCGCCATGTGCGCCCGCTTCGCGGTCGCGAGCCTATGTATCGTCTTCGTGCCGACGTTATTGCTGGGCGCGGCATTTCCGTTCGCGCTGCGTCTGAGCGTGAGCGGGGAACATCTGGGACGCGATGTTGGAGCAGTAGTCGCGTTGAATACTGCGGGCGGCATTGCCGGAACGCTGCTCGCCGGATTCGCACTGGTGCCTGGACTCGGTCTCGTTCATACGCTCGCTGCGCTCGCGATTGCGGCATGCGCGCTTGGCCTGCTAGCTGTCTTACGCGGGCAGGCAGTGCAGCGACTCGCCCGATTCGGCGTGCCAGTTCTCGCGGTGCTCTCCGTGGCCGTCGCCATCCTCACGCCGTCGGACCGGCTCGCGACACTACTGGCCCACGCACACGGTGGCAAGCTTGGCTTTTACGAGGAAAGCGCAGGTGGCACCGTTGCGGTCGTCGAGCAGAGCTCGGGCGAAAACCACTTCAAGCGCCTGTATATCCAGGGCGTGTCGAACTCCGGCGACGCCATGACCTCGCTGCGCTACATGCGTCTGCAGACGCTGCTGCCACTGCTCATTCACCGCGACCCACCGCGTTCGGCGCTCGTGATTGGCCTGGGCACCGGCATCACCAGCGGCGCGTTGTTGACCTGGCCCGGGCTCCAGCGGCGCGTCGTCGCCGAATTGCTGCCTGCTGTCGTGCGCGCCTCGCCGCAGTTTAAAGGCAACTACGGCGTGAGCACCGATTCACGCGTGGAGATCCGCGTGCGCGACGGACGTCACGAGCTGATCCGCAGTACAGATCGCTATGATCTGATCACGCTGGAGCCGCCGCCTCCTTCGGCAGCCGGCGTAGTCAATCTGTACTCGTCCGACTTCTACCGGCTCGCGGCTTCGCGTCTGGAATCCGGCGGACTGGTTGCCCAGTGGTTACCGCTCGCAACACAAAATGAAGAGGACACGCGCTCGTTGATCAAGAGTTTCGTCGAGGCATTTCCGTATGCGACGCTGTGGACCACCGAGTTGCACGAGATGATGCTAGTGGGTTCGATGCAACCGATCGAACTCGATGTGCCACGCATCCGCGCGCGCTTCGAACAGCCGGGGGTCGCCAAGGCGTTACGTGAGGTCGGTATCGCATCGCCAGCCGCGCTGCTCGCCACGTGGGTCACCGACCGCGCCGGTCTGGAGTATTACGCTGCGGATGCCCAGCCCGTGACCGATGACCACCCTCGCATCGAGTACGCGAACTGGGTGCGCGACAACGAGTTTCCCGGGGTACTGAGCCGATTGCTGGCACTGCGCAGTGAGCCGCCCTTGACCGGCACAGACAACGATTTCCTCGCCGCTATGAAAACCGGGCGCATCACACTCCAGACGTTCTACAGCGCCGCGCTCGATGCGTACCGAGGCGACCGTGATGCATGGCAGGACGACATCGGTAACGTCATGCGGGCCGATGCAGACAATCCCTACTACAGATGGTTTGTCGGAACAGCTGGCTAAACGGAGCTGGAAGTCGCCCGTTGGCGCATCACGGCGTTGGGTTCTCGACGGAGGCCAGCAAGAACCGGCTGTCGGGCTCGAACACCTTCATGGCTACCGCGACGATCGCTTTCTGACACCGATTCGCTAGCGTCATCCGGGCTCACTTCGCCGCCAGTACCTTTGCGTGCATGTCCAGCGTCAGCGCTTCGATCCTCTCGCCCAATTGCCGCGTAAGCTCAGTGAGTTCGGTGTTCTGCTTTAACAGCACGGTCATCTGCGCGGTGTGCTCGGCCATTTGCAGCTGCCGCTCTTCGGCGGACTTCGCGATCTCCTCGCGATGACGTGCGTCCGCGTCGGTGAGTGCTTTGTCACGATCGGCCTGGCGCGTCTGCGCTAGCAGGATCAACGGCGCCGCGTACGCGGCCTGCAAACTGAACGCGAGATTCAACAGAATGAATGGATAGACGTCGAATTTCGTCAGGCCCGCCACGTTGACAATGATCCAGATCGCGACGACTAGCGTCTGCCCGACAAGAAACGTCGGCGTGCCGAAGAAGCGCGCGAATGCTTCGGCTTTAAGCGCAAACCAGCTATCTCCGAAGGTCGACGTCACATGATTGTAAGGAAGATGGAACCGCAGATGAGGCCAGCGCTCGTGACTGGAAGGTGACTTGTCGGCTTTGACTTGATCGAATGGCGTCATGGCAATGAATTCGCTCCGGATGGGTAACGTGTCAATTTACACGAGCGATACCGCATGCGCGAGATTGCGTCCCATTCCTTCGGACAGGTTTCTTTTCGCGCACTCCCTCATATTTATTACAAGTCCTGACAGCGCCCCATTCCCACCACACTGATAACGATCGTTTGATTTGTTATTAGCTCGCACGCGGGTTTCCCCCTAGACTCGTCGATCCACTCCGTACCCGAGTTCCGCAGGTTCCTCATTTTTGTTATTCCAGAGGCTTCATGTCTGCTCCAGTTATCTCGCGCGCCGGATGGTCTCGGCGCCGCGCTACCGTCTTCATGTGCACAGCGCTGGTTGGCGCCGCAAGCCTGTTGCAGGCTCTGCCGTCCGCAGCCGCAACGCTCGACCAGATCAAACAGCGCGGTTTTCTGAATGTCGTCACCGAGGATGATTTTCGTCCGTTCGAGTTTGTTCAGGATGGAAAGCCGACGGGCTTCGACAATGAACTGGTCGCCAAGCTTAAGGCGCGCGGCCCTCTCGACGTTCACCAGCAGATCATTCCGTTCACGGGGCTGCTCGCTGGCGTAGTAAGCGGCAAATACGATGTCGCGACGACCGGTTTGCTGATCACCAAGGAACGCCAGCAGTCGCTTGACTTCACCACACCGATCGCCGAGGCGACGATCTACTACGTCAAGCGCAAGGGCGACAAGCGGATCAACAAGGTGGCGGATCTGAACGGCCTCACGATCGGCGTCCAGGCCGGTAGCGCGATGTATCAACGCCTGCCCGAGCTTGAAAAATTGCTGGCAGCATCGGGCGGCAAGATCGGCAAGATCGTGCAATACACCTCGTACCCCGAGGCCTATCAGGATCTTGCGTTGGGCCGCACAGACTATGTGGTCAACAATATTGTCGGGTTGAACACGCTAATCAAGGAAAAGGGCGACATCTTCGAAATCGGGCAGCCCGTATCGAGCAAGACCTATGTCGCGTGGGGCGTCGCGAAAGGCAACGTTACCCTGCTCAACTATCTGAACGACTTCCTGGCCGAAGAACGCAAGAACGGCGACATCGCGAAGCTCCAGCAAAAGTGGTTCGGAACCACCTTCCCTGACCCTCCCGCGCATTTCGTTTCCGAGTATTGACCTTCGAGTAGTGGAAATTTTCGGAATCAAGCCGCTTCTCGCTGGAGCGGTTACCACCCTCTGGCTTGCGGTACTGGCGATCGTGGTCGGAACGGTGCTCGGGCTGGCGCTTGGAATTCTTCGCTGGCTCAGGCTGCCCGGGCTCGGTCGCATGCTTGCGATCTATATCAGCGTGGTACGGGCAACGCCGCTGCTGACGCTCGCGCTGGTGATATTTTTTCTCGTTCCAGCCGCCACCGGCTATGACATGCCCGCGACGCTAGCGGCGGTCATCGCGATGTCCGTCAATACCTCCGCTTTCAATTGCGAAATCTGGCGCGCAGGGTTGGAGGATTTCCCGCGTGAGCAACTCGAGGCCGCTCGCGCAGCCGGCATGCGCCGCGGCCTGCTGTTGCGCCGGATCGTGTTGCCGCAGGTCGCACGCAGCAACCTGCCGCCGCTCGTCAATGAAATGACCGTGCTGATCAAGAACAGCCCTGCGATTTCGGTGATCGGCATCGTAGACCTGACGCGCTGCACGCCGTTCCTGCTGCTGGTCTATCTGCTCTATTACGGGCTGCCTTCTTTCGGCATCCGGCTCGACAACGAGCCGGCAGGTTTTGTCGCGTTGTTGCTCTATAACACCGCCTATATCGCGGAGATACTGCGCTCGGGCTGGGCAAACCGCCCGCACGAGGAGATCGAAGCGAGCTATGCGTTCGGCTTTCATGGCTTCCAGCTGATCCGGCGGTTGATCCTGCCGCCCGTGTTCTATTCGACCGCCCCCATGCTAGGCAATCAGTTCATCCAGATCATCAAGGACAGTTCCTTACGATCATTGCAGTTCCCGAACTGACCTATGCAGCGAACAATATCCAGTCGAACTACTATATCCCCTTCGCGGCATTCATCGCGGCCGTGCTGCTGTACTGGGCGTTGTGTTCGACCATCGAATTCGTCGTGTCAGCAGTGCGCCGCGTCTCGGAGCAATATCAATGAGCCTGTCTGCGCGCGCGGCTTCCTCGGCCACGCCGATTGCCGCGGCCACGCCGGAAACGGTACTCCAACTGAGTGGCGTGACCAAGCGGTTTAACGGGCACACCGTCCTCGATTCCGTCAATCTGAATGTGACGGCGGGCGAAACCGTCTGCCTGCTCGGCCCCTCGGGATCGGGAAAGTCGACGCTGCTGCGCTGTATAAACTGGCTCGAAGCACCCGACGAAGGCTCCGTACGACTGCTTGGCCAGCGCGTCGGCGTGCGGGCGGACGGGCGCCGGATGTCGGATCGGGAACTTGCGTCGATACGTACGCAGCCGGACGCTTTTTTCTCGAATCCGCAAAGCGAGCGCGCGCGCAGCTTTCTAGCCAATTACACAACACGACTTCCATTCCTCCATGAGCACCCAGAAATCATCGAGCCCTCCTCCTGAGGCAAACGCCAGCGCCAATCGTCTTGCCGTGGAACGCATCGCCGCAACCGAGCCTGTGTTGGCCGGATGCGAGCGCGCGTCATGCGCGCTAGGCCTCGCCGACGGCGAACTCGGCCACGCGGGCCCACCGTTCGCCTCCACCGCGGAGATTCCCCCACCCGTCCTCAATGCGCTGATCGGCGCGGCACTTCACGAGCGCTGGGCGGGCACGCGAGAGGCCGCACGCAGCTTGATCGAGCGCGGCGAAATCCGGCTGCGGCCGAATCACGATCTCGGCACCGTATCGCCGATGACCGGAGTCGTGCGGCCGGGCCAGACCGTGATGCGGATCGAAAACCGCGCCGGCGAGGGTGTCACGTATGCGACGCTCGCGGAAGCAGGACGCCTCGTATTGCGCTTCGGCTTTTACGACGAAAAGGTTGCGGCCGGCCTCGAGCATCTTGATCGCGTCGTCGGGCCGGCCATCGAAAGGGCGCTGCCGGCGGGCGGCTTGCCTCTGCTGCCCTTGATCGCCGACGGTGTAGCGCTTGGCGACGATGTTCATCAGCGCAATGTCGGCGGCATGTATGGCTTCGTGCGGCGCCTTGCGGAACTCGAGAATCCGATCAGGGCCTGGCTGCTCGATAATCCGCAGCATTTTCTCAACTATGCGATGGCTGCCGCGAAGCTTGCGCTAGATCGCGCCCAAGGTGTCGCGGGATCGAGCATCGTCACCGCGATTTCGCGCAACGGCTCCGCATGCGGGGTGCGTATTGCGGGCGGCGGCTCGCGCTGGTTTGCGGCACCGGCCAGCATACCGGACGGCGGATTTTTCGCGCCCCACTCACGAGCCAACGCACAAGGCGACCTCGGCGACAGCGCAATCATGGAAGCCTATGGACTGGGTGGCGCAGTCGCCCACTGTTCTCCCGAGCTTGCGCGGCTCATGCAGCAGGACTGGCCAGCGGCGAGCGCAACGGGTTACCGCATGCGCGCGCTTTTCGACGTTCCCCATCCGGGTATCGCTCCGGTACTTGCGGGTCCAGGCGGCGTTGGCCTGGGGCTGGATGCGCGCAAGGTCGTTGCTGCCGGCGAGCCGGTTCGCATTCATACCGGCATCGCCCACCGCGATGGCACTACCGGGTGGATTGGCATCGGCGTCGCCACGGCGCCCGTGGCGTGCTTCGAAGCCGCCATTCACGCGCTGGATAGGCCATGAACGCAAGGGCTGGTGAGGTTGTCGCACGCAGATCACCCGATACGCTGCGTATCGCCGTCATTGGTGGGGGGTTTACCGGCGCCGCGTTTATCATCCATGCGATCCGGGCAAGCCAGCTTGCTGCCGGGAACGAGATCGCTCCAAGGCTGCAGTTCGACCTGGTTGAACGCTCGGCGGAAATCGGCCGCGGCATCGCCTATGGCACCCGAGATCCGTTGCACCGGATCAACGTGCCGAGCGACCGGATGAGCCTGCTCGCCGACGACCCGACGCATGCAACGCGCTGGCTGGTCGCGCACGATATGCTCGATCCAGGCAGCACGGATGCGAACGGTCACCACTACGTTTCGCGCGAACACTATGGCGCCTACGTTGCCGCGACCCTGAGCGACACGGTTGCCACGGCCGGCGACCGTGTGCGACTCACGCATTGGTGCGCGTCGGCATCGGCCATTCACATCAACGGCGCTGTACACGAAGTCGTGCTCGACACGGGCCTCTCTCTCGAGGCCGATCGCGTCGCGCTGTGCATCGGCCATGCGGCACCTGCCCTGCCATGCGAGGTTTCCGATGCCACGCTACGTGACCCTGCATTGATCACGAACCCATGGGCGCCTGGAGCATTCGAGCGCATTCCACAGGACGCCTCGGTCCTCGTCGTCGGCACTGGACTGACCATGGCCGATTGCGCAGTCAGTCTGCTCGCACGCGATCATCGCGGGCCGATCACCGCAATCTCGCGGCGCGGCTTACTCGCACAGTCGCAAGGCGTCTTTTCCAGTGCGACCGATTTCCTCGCCGACGTGCAGCCTCCGTCGACCGTTCGCGCGCTGCTCCGCATGCTGCGCGAGCGGATCGCTCGTGAGATGCCGCTACGCGGCTGGCAGCCTGCGGTTGATGCGCTTCGCGTCGATCTTCCGCGGGTCTGGCAGACACTCCCGACCCGCGAACAACGGCGCGTCGTCAAACGGCTGCTGCCGTTCTGGGACGTTCATCGCTTTCGGGTAGCGCCGCAGGTTCATGCCGTGCTCAGGGACGCGATCGAGGCGCGCCGGATCGTCGTTGAAACGTTGGGGATTGCCGGCATTGCCCAGACGCGCGACGGCTTCCTTGTCACACTTAGACAGCGGTCCGGCACACTTGAGCAGCGCGTATTCGATCGCATCGTGTTTTGCACGGGGCCGGCGCGCAATATTTCCGCCAATCCCCTCGTACACTCGCTGCTTGCCGCCGGTCGGGCGCGTCTCGACGGGGCCTGCATTGGACTTGACGTCGACGCGCAAAGCCAGCTCAGGGACCGTGACGGCAACCTCGTTGCGGGGCTTTTTGCATTTGGCCCGATTACACGCGGCAGTTTCGGCGAAATGACCGGGGCTCCCGATATCGCGCGGCATATCGAGCAGTTGCTCAGGTGTGCGAAGACATCGATCCTCGGCGTCCCGGTCTGAAAGAGCGACCGGTTACGCGTGCGCTTTGCATCGCCTTGCGATAGTCGAATCCATCTATCAGGCAACTTTCAACTTTTCGGAAAACCTCACCATGTCCACACAGAAAATCCATCACGTCGTTCCGAATGCCAGCCCGCCGCCTCCTTCATCGCTCTATTCGCACGCCGTCGAAGCGGCCGGCTGGCTTTATGTGACAGGTCAGCTGCCAAGCGACCCCGATGCGCCCGATGCTGAGTTGCCGTCTGGCATCGAAGCCCAGGCTGAACTTTGTTTCAAGAACCTGACACGGATTCTCGATCACACGGGCTATAGCTACGAAGATACGGTGTTTGTGCGAATTTACCTGAGCGAATTCGACCGCGATTTCGCGGCGTTCAATACGGTCTATGCGCGGCATTTCCGTCAGGATGGTCTTCAGTTGCCCTCGCGCACAACCATCGGTGTCGCGAAACTTGGTCGAGGCGCTCTCGTGGAAATCGATCTTGTTGGCTATAAGAAACGCTAATGTCGTTTGCAGTTGTTGATGCCAGACACCCGGTTACGGTGTTTGACCCGGCTGTTGCTCAACTACACCGAACCAGCCCATGCCGCGATAAGTCTCATAGCCAGGTGTCAACGCATATCCAACAAGCGATCCCCCAGCCGTACGGTAAGTTCCGATATCAACGGTATGCGGCGGCAGGTCGAAGCGCATAGTCTCGCGGCTTGCAGTTGCATTCGCGGACGAGGCGATCACTCGACCACTTGCGTCAACGATCATGCAGCGCGTCCGCTCCCGTTCCCCGGCGGTCAACCGGACGCTATTCACGACCGTCGACGCCTGCTTGGCCCAGTCGAAGAACACGGCCAGGACGCCAACGACCTTTCCGTCACTCGCACCACCCTGTCGGATCGCCGTCGCGTATGTGGCAACCTGCGCGCCGTTCAATTCCGCGGCTGTGTCAACATTGGCAGTTGCGTATTCATCGCCGGACCGCGTTGCGAGCGCCGCAGCGAACCATTCATGCTGGGCTGCGTTCACTGTATCGACGACTGGAAACAGCGAAGGTCTTCCGTTCGCAACGACGCGACCCTCCGTATCCAGCACCCAGATGTCGAGGTACACCGTATAGCTATCCAGGATGACCGACAGTCGCTTTGCCGCATGCGCGGCAACCGACACCGAGCCAGCCGTCATGCAATCGACAACCGCTGCATCGGTTGCCCACCAACGCACGTCGCATGAGCGTTCGTAAAGGTTGCGGTCAATCACGTCGATCATGTTCAATGCAAGGTCGGTCAGCCGCTGGCCTTGCTGTCGCTCAAGCTCCGTCACCATACGTTCGCTGAGACCGGCCAATTCCTTACCGAGTTCGCCGGTGAGTTGTCCGATCCGGCCAGACACGTTCTTGACCTGGTTGGCGACGACCGCAAAGCCGCGCCCGGCTTCTCCAGCGCGAGCAGCTTCGATTAAAGCGTTGATTGCCAGATAGGTCGCCTCGCGGTTGATCAGGTCGATATCGGCGATCTTATCCCGCGATATCTTGCGCACTGCGCGGGTCAACTCGGCGATGATCGCGCCTTCGGACGATTGACGTGGTTTTGCCTGCTCTATGGACATCTTCGTGTATCCCAGTTGCATGCGAGGTCGGGAGCTCGTGGCTCCCCGCCGTTTCGGAGGACTAACCCGGATTAACGGCATTCCGAAACACATACTTAAGGAAAATACGACCGATATTTTGACGATCGTCAGGAACCGCACCTAGTCATACTCCGGCAAATCGCGGTCACACTAGCGATAGTTAATCAAGTTGACGATGTCATTGAGGAACCACGGCAGAATCAATTGTGTGTCGGGATAGCTGACACCGACGCTGAGCCTCGGCGGCTTTGACGTGGAGTCAGCGGGCGTCGTCGCGCCGTCGGTACTGTGCAGAATGTAGGTATCCGTGTCGGCCGGACCTGGCCGGGCAGTCTGATTATTCGCGGGCGACGATGTCGACGCGCAGCCCGCCGTGAGCACGACGAGGGCCGCTGCGAAGCTAAGGGGCTTCATGATGGTGTGAGCTCCCGCCATTCCATTTTCTGGACTTTGACGCCGGGATGGCTGGCCAGCGCTTCCCATTCCTGCAAGAACACGAAACCATGCCGACGATAAAGACTCGTGGCACGAGCATTGTCCGGCGAAACGCTCAAGACGACCCTCCGATGTCCCCTCTCAATCGCGCGTGTCTTGATCGCGTCGACCAAACGTCCCGCGACTCCTTTGCCCCGGCACCTGGGATGAACCCACATCGCAATCAGGTTGTATTCCTGCGTTGGGCTGACCGCGCCGCCGATGAGACCGACCGCTTGCTCTTGATCGATGGCCAGCAGGAATTCAGGCTGCGTCCTGGGTGATGCACGTTCGCGCCATTGCTGTTCGCTATAGGCAGCCGCAGCCACGTGACTAAGGCCGAATGCGGCTGGACTATCCTGCAGCGAGGCGAGACGAATCGCTTTCAGGATTTCCCAGTCCGCCTCTGTGGTCGCACGTACCTTCACAGCGCTCAAATCCATAGTCATATCAGGTTCCATTACTCTCCGGCGCGAACGTGGCTTAGGCCTCGGTCTGTCCGCCATCACACACGCCGGTCACTTACTGCTTGCCCGAAGCGAGCTGCTGGTTGCGCTCAGCGAGAAACTGGATCAGACCGTCTACACCGCTTTGCTGGATCTTGTCGCTGAACTGCTGCCGATATGTCTGGATCAGCCAGACTCCAAGCACGTTCAGGTCATACAAGCGCCAGCCCTGAGGTGTGCTGTACAACCGGTAGTCGATCTCGGCGGGCTGGCCGTTGCTGACTGCGATCGTACGCACCACCACGTCCGTATCGGTTGGAGCGATGTGTATCGGAGGGTAGTCGATCTGTTGGTCCGGACGGAGCTGACCGATAGCACCCGAATAGGTGTAGATCAGCAGCATCTTGAACTGTTCGACCAGTTGCTGCTGCTGCGCGGGCGTCGCCGTCCGCCAGTAGCGGCCCGTCGCGAGCGAAGTCGTGCGGTGAAAATCGGTGTAGGGAAGAATGTCCCGGTTCACGATGCCCATGATGCGGGGAATATCATCGGGCTGAATCGCTCGTGTGCGCACCTCGTCGAGTACCTGCTGCGTCGCGGTCTTGATCAAAAGCTGCGGCTGCGATTGATCGACTTGCGCGTACGCCGCCTCGCCGAACGAGAATAACGCAGCGCAAAGAGTCAGTAGAGAAAGAGTCTTCATGTGCAGAATCCTGGCTGAATGCATTGGCGTGCTGCTACGCAAGTATCCTCCATCTGCGCCGAACACATCGCGGCAGCGCCCGTCACTGTGAAGCTTTCGCTTGCCGGAGCTCTGCGACTTGTCGCGGATTCAACCAAGAAACAGGCTTACCGTTACCTTTCCGTTATTCATCGCTTACGTTGCTGTAAAGAAGAAAGGAGCGGACCTATGCTGCTGATCCGCGAGGTTAGTATACGCACACTTAATCGGTCCTTGACCCAGGCGAGCGGCACCATCACCAACGGTACGCAATCGACTGCTCAACCGGCAAATCAGGTCAATGTGAACGTCGGCACCGGTGGATCTGGCCTTGCCGGGGTCGCAAACACGCAGCAAGTTCCGGCTCAATCGGAAATCGGCTACACCGGCAGCTACACGGTGAAGAGCGCACCGACTGCATACGCCCCATCGCTTACCGCATCGGTGACCGAAACGTGTTGGGGTTCAGTGTCCGCCGCTGTGTCGGTGGTCGGCGTCGGCGCCACGGGTGCGGCCACGATCAAGGATCAGGATTGCAATCGCCGTCTGAACGCCGCCGTTTCCTGGCGCATGGACCGCAAGGACATTGCTTTCAACATCATGTGTCAGGATGATTCGTTCCGCGCTGCTGCTGCGGCACATGGGTAACGGGAAGTGTGCGGTACCGCACACTTCTGGTTGGAGTGCTAAGAAGATATTTCTGCAGGTTTGGTTACCAGACGCTCCCGGTTCGGCAAGCCAGGAAGGGCATCAAGCGGCATTGGCTTAGCGAAGAAATATCCCTGCGCCTGCGCTGCACCCATCTCCCGTAACATGGCGAGTGTCCCGGCATCCTCGACGCCCTCCGCGACGAGCGTCAGACCGAGCGATTCGGCCATACGCACAATCGCCCTGACGATCGCCCGGCTGCGCGGGCTCGTGGTGAGTTCGAGAATGAACGACTTGTCGATCTTCAGGCCGCTGAAGCGGTACTGATGCACGTAACTCAACGACGAAAAGCCCGCCCCGAAGTCATCGAGCACAACCGACATGCCGTTGTCCGCGAGATCTCGCATCGTGGTTCGCGCGATGTCCGGTTCCGCCACGAGCGCGCCTTCCGTCAGTTCGAGGCACACACGCGAGGGCGCCACGCCGTACCGCTGCAAAAGCGCGAGAACCTCACCGGCGAACTCGGGTCGCGTGATACTAAAGCTTGAACAGTTGACGTGGACCGGCGGCCAGTTCGCGCGCTGTGGCTCCGATAGAATGACGGCGACGCGCGTGAGCATGTAAAAGTCGAGGCGCCCGATTAACCTCAACCCTTCGACCGCCGGCAAGAACTCACCGGGACTGACGATACGCCCGTCGGGCTGCCGCCAGCGAATGAGTGCTTCAAGCGCGACAACCTCGCCCGTCGCGACGTCCACAATAGGCTGAAAGAAAGGCAGCAGTTCGTCGTCGCGTTTGAGCGCATTACGTAGAGCGCCCTCCCGTTCCACCTGATCCAATACCTCCCTTCGCAGCTCATGGTTGAACACCACGAAACTATCGCGGCCCGCATTTTTCACGCGATACATCGCGATATCGGCGTCGCGCAGGAGATCGGCCGGCTTGCTATGGTATTGGCTGTCGGCATTCACAATGCCGATGCTGCACGACGAGAACACCACATGTTCGTCGATATCGAACGGCAGATCGAATGCTGCCAGGATGCGCTCCGCAACGGCGATAGCATCGCTCGATGGAGCATTCGGCGAGAGAATAGCAAACTCGTCGCCGCCTAGGCGCGCCAACAGATCGGTCGAACGCAGGCAGCCACGCAAGCGCTCAGCCGCCTGGACCAACAGCAGGTCGCCGCTGTGATGACCCAGACTGTCGTTCACGTTCTTGAAGCGATCAAGATCAAGGAACATCACCGTCAGCTGGCTGCCGTTCTCGCAAAATGCGCTCCACGCTGTCTGCAGCCGTTGGAGTAGATGGCTCCGGTTGGGCAGTCCTGTTAGCGCGTCATGCGAGTTCTCATGCACAAGCCGGGCGTTGGCGTTGTCGAGTTCCCGTGTACGAATCTGCACACGCGATTCAAGCTCTGCGTTCGCCGCGTGAAGGGCGTCGGCGGCCCGCCGACGCGACAGCGCGGTATCGATATGGTGCGACACGAACGTCAGTAATTCCTGGTCGCGCTGCGAATAGCGTACGAGAGGCGCATAGCTTTGTACGGCGAGCATCCCGCGCACGTCGTCGCCATCGAATAGCGGTACGCCGAGCCACGAGCAAAGACGCACGTTCTGGCTTCTTATATCGATCTCGCCGTCTTCTATCAGGCGCAAGGCACCGTTCGCATCAATCAGGCACGGGCAGCGCTGGCGGATCACATATTCGGTGAGGCCGCGTCGGCCCAGTCGCGGCGGCGGCGGCTCATGGAGATGCTCGTCAACGTAATAGGGGAAAGAAACGACCTGCGTTTCGGTATCGAAGAGCGCGATATAAAAATTGCGTGCGTATAGCAGCTTTCCAACGATGTGATGCAGGCTGCGGAAGAATCCGACCATGTCGCCGGGGCGGCTTGAAAGCTCTGCAATCTGGAAGAGCGTCGCTTGCAAGTGTTCGGCGCGCTCGCGCTCAGCGATGCCTTCGCGCAACGCCGCATTGACCCGCGACAGTTCAGATGTGCGCCGCGCGACCTGTTCTTCGAGATCAGCGCGGTGCAGGATCCGGTCTAGCGCCATCGCCACGTGCCGCGCCACCACGAGGAAAAGCTCGCGGTCCTCGGCGCTGTAGATCCGTGAGACATCGTAAACCTGCATGGCAAGCATGCCGAAGACCTCGTCCGAGGCATTCTTCAGCGGTGCACCCATCCAGAACTCGGGACGGTCACCGATGGGATAGAAGACGCCTTCGGCCACTCCGGCGGTGATCATCGCGGCATCGACGAACAACGGCTGACCAGTCGTCAGCACCTGGGCAGTCATCGACGGGCGCTCGGGGTCGAGAATGTCGTAGTTTTCCGCCTCGATGACGTCCGTGTCGATCACGTCGACATAGTACGGATAGGTGATCTTGTGGCTCTTGCGATCGTATAGCGCGAGGTAAAAGTTCTCAGCGTCGATCAACGTACCGAGGCGCTCGTGCACGCGCCGCAAGAACTCTGCACGTTCGGGCACCGAACTCGCCAGATAGGCAATCTCATACAACACGCGCTGCGTGTTCTGGGCACGCGCGAGCGCGTCGGTCTGCGCTCGCTCGCCCACACTCCGGGCGAACTCCCGCAGGAATTCGTCGCCGGCGAATTCGGCGGGCGCAACAAGCCAGCCGAGCACACTTTCGCCACAGCCCGTGGCCCAGCGGAGCCACCCGCGCCGGGTGCAAAGTTGAGCGAGCCTCTCTTCGTCGATGTTTTGCGGCCAGTCGAGCAGTGCGTCGCCCTGGCCGGCAAGGTGCAACTGCTCGCCCGCCCGATACCAGGCCCATGTCCCGGCCCACGGGCGGCCGCCGTCTCGCACCGCCCGTAGTTGCGCTTCGATCGTCGGCGCAGCCAGGGCGGTGCTGTCGGCCGGGTTTCCGGGTGTGGAAGCGTCAACCATGGGAAAACGCTCTTTGGTCGTGCAAAGCCAAAACTTCAACCCTTTTTATATGTCTGTCGGTGCCCTGCATTCTGCGAGGACGCGCGGCCGGTCCGTTTTGCGTTTTATGGACACGTTCATTGTGCTAACGGCACAGATAGGTAAGGCTTTAAGCGTTTGTGACCGCCGAACGACGCCGAGCCCGTGCCGAAGCATGGGAAGAATAATGCGCGGCGCCGACAATGGCAAAATGTCCAATAAACGCCCCACGCGCCCGATTGTGATTGAGGATTGAAGATTCCTTTCAATCTACCGACATCCGGGCCGGTCGCGAGTAAGCGTGCCGGATTGTAAATGGTCAACAACATGCTTGCGCTTCACGCATTCGGGTTTATACTGATGATTGTCTCCTCCATGTCTCCACTGATATGGATTCAGCCCGCCTTCGCGCGGGCTTTTTCTTTTCCGCCGCTCTACCGTGACGCACGAGGCACCGAGTAGAACGATCTGGATGGCATCCCGCCAGCCACGGCAACGCTCCGCTTGTAAGGAGATAGTCAACCTTCCTATACTTAACTCGCTTGCCTGGTTTTCTCGCAGACGGGAGATATGCGCGAGCTTGAGTCGCCCACGCTGAACGCCAGCGTGCCGATCAAACGCATAGAGCTGGAGCCGGCATGACAGACGAAAGGCGCTCGCCGCGCAAGACCGCCGTCACACTCGCTATCGCGACGGCCGTGCTGGCTGCGTTGATCTTCATCGCCGATGTAGTCACGGTGCTCGACATCGCCGTCGCGACGCTCTACGTGATCGTCGTGCTGCTCGCCGCGCGCTTTTGCAAGCCGCGAAGCGTTGTGCTTGTCGGACTCGGCTGCGTGACGCTCACAATCTTGAGCTGGGCAGTCGCGCCGCCGGCCCGCCCGAACGTGGAGGCCCTCAGCAACGAGTGCATCAGCATCGTTACGATCGGCCTCGTAACGGTATTGGCCTTCCGCGCGCAGCAAGCGGAATCGACGCTCCGCAGTCAGGCGAGTCTCCTTGACCTGACGCATGACCCCATCTTCTCGCGCGACATGAACGGCAAAATCCTCTACTGGAATTGCGGCGCCGAGGAGTTGTATGGATTCAAGCGCGCCGAAGCACTCGGCGCTGTCGCGCATGCGCTCCTGCAGACGACGTCCGTCACGCCGATCGAGCAGATCATGGCCAGGCTGCTGCGCGAAGGCCGCTGGGAAGGCGAGCTCGCCAACCGAAAGGCGGACGGCACGCCCGTCGTTGTAACGAGCCGTTGGTCGCTCCAGCGCAACAATGCAGGACACCCCGCGCTGATCCTGGAGACCAACAACGACATCAGCGAACGCAAGCGAATGGAGGATGCGTTGCAGGAGGCTCAGTCCGATCTCGCGCGATTGAACCGGGTTCTGGTGGTTGGCGAAATGACCGCCTCGATCGCCCATGAAGTCAACCAGCCGATCACCGCCGTCGTCACGAATGCGATCGCGGGCTTGCGCTGGATCGATGCCCAGCCGCCGGTGCTCGAGGAAGTCCGGCAAGCACTCGAGCGCATCGAGAAGGACGGCAGCCGGGCCGGCGAGGTGGTAAGCCGCGTACGCGAGCTCGTCAAGAAGGTACCGCCGCGCATCGAGCACTGGGATCTTAACGAAGCTGTCGGCGAAGTCGTGGCGCTGACGCGCCCCGATTTGCTGCGCAACGGCGTCGTCTTGCACAACGATCTTGCGGATAACATCCGCCTCGTCAAGGGCGACCGTGTCCAACTACAACAGGTGCTGATGAACCTGATCGTCAATGCCATCGAAGCGATGACCGGCGTGCACGACAGGCCGCGCGAGTTGACGATCAGCACAGGCAGGGCCGACCCGGACATCGCCATGGTCGAAGTACGCGACACGGGCACCGGCATCGACCCCGGACACCTCGACCGCCTGTTCAATTCGTTCTATACGACGAAGGCCGAGGGCATGGGCATGGGCCTTGCAATCAGCCGGACCATCGTCGAGGCGCACGGGGGCGCGCTCGAAACCGTGCCAAACGAGCCGCACGGAGCCGTCTTCCGTTTCACGCTGCCGACCAGGGAAAACGCGCAGGCGAGCCCAGAGGCGCTGCGCTCGTAGCGAGCGCCCCGCGTCACGCGCCCGTTACGAGACACAAGCGACGACGGCGACGGCCTTCGGTCATGGGGTGCCGAGCACAAGCGTCAGATGACGCTCGAGTGCGACGACATCGAGCGGCTTTTCGAGCAGGGCCAACGCACCAGCCGCGGCCACCCGCGCGCGTAATGCATCGGTGGGAAATGCCGTCATGAGAAGCGTCGGCGGCGCAGCGCCGAGCGCGAGCAGGTACTCGAACATCTCGATTCCAGACATGCCGGGCATGCGCACATCGGAAATCAGGAATCCCGTCCCGTCGGCGCCCGCCGTCGGCATCCACTGCAGGTACGCCTCGGCCGAGTCGAACGTACGCGTCGGCCACCCCAGCGCGTGCACCAGACTTTCGGTGGCCACGCGAGCAGGCTCATTGTCATCGACAATCGACACAAGCTTGAGAGGACCCATTGGGATCGCCTGGTGTGGGGCGTTCTCGACCGCGAGGAGCGCCAGCGCCCAAAATGAACGCTTCAATCGGAAGCGTAGCGTTAAAACTGCCGGATTCCCATGATACCAACGTATGACCGGAGCCCCGGCAACCGCCCTCGGAGTCATCGGGACAGGTGCATCCGTGACTATCTCAAGCGAGGGCGACGTCGGGCGCAGCGTGACGTTCAGCATATGGGAATCCGGGTCTGCGTGTTAATCACCCGTTGCCGCTGCGCGCTCTATCGCGGCTATATCGATCTTCTTCATTGTCATCATCGCGTCCATCGCACGCCTTGCGGCAGCATGATCGGGCCCATTGACGATCTCGAGCAGCCGCTTGGGCGTGATTTGCCACGAAAAGCCCCAGCGGTCCTTGCACCAGCCGCAAGGCGCTTCCTTTCCGCCATTGCCAATCACCGCGTTCCAATATCGGTCGGTCTCTTCCTGGCTATCCGTCTGGACCATGAAACTGACCGCCTCATTCGCCGTGAAATTGGGCCCGCCGTTCAACCCTACGAAGCGCCGGCCGAGCACGGTGAACTCGACCGTCAACTCCGGACCCTGCCCGATGCCTGGAATAGGGGATACATGACCTGCACCGACCCGGCTGTCGGGAAAGGTGGCGGCGTAAAACTCTGCCGCTTCGCGCGCTCTACCTTGATCGAACCACAAGCATGTTACGAGCTCAGTCATCGCAATCTCCCTTCAGAAACACGCGCCGTCAACTGCGGCCGAATGTGTTGATACCGACAGCTTCAAATTTACTCCACCCAGGACACTGTCGAATAGGCCGCAGGCGCAATGAAACTGGCTCTATGCGCTGGCATCGCGTTTGCGCGCGTAGTGACGGCGCGCTTTCGCGCGGTTACCGCAATCGCCCATCGAACACCAACGCCTGTTCTGCGCACGACTCTCATCCACGAAAAGCCAACCGCAACCCCGATCGTCCTGACACTGCTTTACCTTGTGCGCATGCGGGCCGGTTAAAAGCGCCACGGCAGACACGAGCACCGGCATGAACAATGCGCGCGATCTATTCGCGTGCTCGTCGGCGGACCATACGTATCGCCCACGCTGGACGGATAGCTGCATGCCAGACGTGCCTGCGTTGAGCAAATGCGACAGCAGGGCAACGTCGGTTTTGGCCGGTGCCTTAGCCGAGGCTGCGCTGTGAAGCGCCCTGTAAATAGTCTCGCGCAACCCTAACGCAGTCTGGTACTCCTTTTCAGCCAAGACAGGATCATTGGTCCATTCAAGCGCCAAGGCGCGCAAAAACCTGCCGTCAAAGACTTCAGCCTCTGCAAACCACGCAAGTAAAGCCTCCGCAGATGGCAAACGCTCCTCCTGCTGGTCAGCCCGGCGCCAGGCGACAGTATTCACGACTCGGATAGCCAGCTCTTCTTCGACAAGCGCCGCCCGATCCGGCCGCGCCTCTCCATGTGCGACGGTCATGCCCATGCTCCTTGCATATCCACCGAAAAAGTATAACCTCTTAACCAGTTATAAGGTCAAGTGAACGGAGCGATATGCGGATTCGCCTTCTGCTAGCCTTTTCTGCCATATATCTCATCTGGGGATCGACCTCCATGGGACTACATGCGGTCTGCTTTTCTTTGTCGGTTGCCACGGTGTTCTAGCGATCGCGCAGCAACATGTCCCGTCAGGCATCGCCGCTGTTATTCTGGCAACCATTCCATTCTGGATAGCAACATTGCGGTTTCTGATCCCGGGAGAACGCCGTCCTTTGCCGGCCACTGTCTGCGCACTCGGAGCAGGTTTTGCGGGCGTCGGCGTCATCGCGTGGACAGCGCCTTCGTCGGGCGCGCACCGCATCGATTTGCCATGGATTGCCGCATTGCTCGGTGCAAGCCTTTCCTGGGCGATCGGCACCGTTCTTACCCAACGGCACAAGGGTACGACATCCGCGCTGATGCTGGCAGCGGTCGAATTGCTAGCCGGCGGCGTTACCCTCGCTGTATTGGGCACGATGACCGGAGAGCTACGTGGCATCCGAATCCACGCGACCTCGGCAGACTCCGTTTTCGCGCTGGCCTATCTGGCTATTGCCGGTACCGTCCTATCGTTCACGCGGCTTATATCTGGTTGCTTGAGCGCGTAGATCCCACGCTCGTGGCAACGTACACGTTCGTAAATCCCCTGATTGCCGTTGCGCTTGGATGGTTCTTTCTTGGGGAACATCCCACGACTGGAATGCTGGTGGGAGCACCGCTGGTGGTGGGAGCCGTCGGCGCTGCCTGGCTGATTGACCGGACACAGGAAACGGCGAAATTGAAATGATTTCGAGCGATACGTCCGAAACGATGATAATTCGGATCACTAATTAAGCGATTTCATCAATCCGTTGCGTCGACCCGTCGAACCCGCACTCCCTGTTCATTATTCGGCGTTAGCCAATGACGTAAGAATCCGGTATGCAGCGGTGACTCGTTCATCGATGGGGAAGTTCTTGTTGGCGAGGATCACAATCCCCAACCGCTTCTGCGGAATGAATGCGACATAAGCGCCGAAGCCATTAGTCGAGCCGGTTTTGTTGATCCACACGTCGTCTTGTGGCTTCTGCGGCGGCTTTATTTCAACGACCGGCGTTGCGTTGAGGATCATCGCCGACGAGTTGCCGTCAAGCAGCGCCTTCAATGTGACCGGATACGGATATTGTTCCCAAATCAGGTCCTGGGTCATCGGCCCTGCCTTGAAGTAGCCCGTATGTGTGTCCACGATCGCGCGCTGAAGCTTTTCGTCCACCTGAATCAGATTCATGTTGATCTCGACAAAGCGGATCATATCGGCGGCTGTCGTCTTGACACCGTATGCTTCAGAGGACAGCACCCCTCGCGCCATCCGGATCGGCGCGCCGTCTTTGGTATAGCCTTGTGCGTAGTCGGGTAATTTTGCGGCCGGCACGTTGATGTAAGTGCTCTTCATGCCGAGCGCGCGAAACAGGTGACGTTCCATCAGCCCGTCAAAATCCTGACCCATGCTCTGCGCCGCGATCAGGCCGAGTGTTCCGATCCCGGGATTGGCGTAAGTCCGATAGGTTCCAGGCGCGTAGGTGGGCTGCCACTCCTTAAAATATTTCATCAACTGGTCGTTGTTGCCGATGTTGTCGGGCACCTGCAATGGGAGGCCGCCTGGAGTATGCGTGCCTAGATTGAGGAGACTCACGTTACCGAACGGACTCTTCTGCAGAGCGGGAAGGAACTTGCTGGTCGGATCCGACAGAGACAGATAGCCGCTAACCTGCGCGTACGAAGCCAGTGTCGCCGTCAACGTCTTGCTAACGGATCCGAGCTCGAACAAGGTATCGCGCGTGACGGGTTCGCCCGTTTCCGCCGACGTCAGGCCATAGTTGAACAGGTAGTGCTCATCCCCGTCGATGATGCCAACCGCCATGCCGCGAATGCCGTTGTCCGCCATGATCGGCTTGATGGCGCGGTTCACAGTCGTCCTGATTCTGTCTTGCCGATCGCTCGCCGCATGACAAACAACTGTGATCGTGCACGCAAAGGCGGCTATCACCATAAGATTGGCGGTTCTTAAATTCATTTACCTGTCGCTCAATGTCTATCGTTAGTCGTCGATCCTTCAAACGCTGAGTGCGTAGGGTCGATACGTCCATGCAGGCGCACGCGAAGGAGTATGTCCCCTCCCCGACTCATCGACAATCGAGAACATCTTGCGCGAGGTAATAGAAAAACTTTCGGGGAGAGCACTACGACCCCGAACGCGAAATAGGCCTTGAGCGGCAGCGTTCAGGGGAGATTGGAACGGGCTTTGACGACGCTGACGTAACGCCTCGGCATCGTTAAAGCAATTCTGCATATCAGGCCCAGCGCCGGGACACTGTCCCGGAGAGCCTTACTCGCCCTCAGTGATGGTCAAAGAGCCCGCCATGCGCATGCTGTCCGTCATGCAGGTGAATCGTAAAACCATGGAATTAGCTCAGAATTACGTCGGCTCGCCAGGAGCCGTTCTTTGAGAATCGGGGATCGCGCCGGCCCGGTCCCGCCAAACCGTTTTGACGTCAAGACGTCAAACATGTCGCGAATTTCATTTTGGCGCTAGCCCCGTTTTATATGGCTAGTGTTAGAAGAGAGAAACGGTCAAACACCGGGCATCACCCAACGACCTGAAGCCGCGTTGCTCGGCCACGCGCCTGAGCCCGCGTCGTTCCGGACGGCGGCCGAGGCGGCGCTCCCGTCGGCGCGCGCAAGGCCGGAACGGATCCAAGGTCGAACTTGCATAACGCTGCATCCAGCAAGCACCTAGGCTGACCCCACAGACTGTTTGACCCAATGGTCGTAACGCGGAGAGAACGTGCAATTAGCAAGCAACAAAACGCAGCCAGTCATCGGCGGCGACTTTACCCGAATTGACGGACCGTTTAAGGTCAGCGGTGCGGCGACGTACACGTCGGATTTCAACCTTCCAGAGATGCTTTACGCCGTACCGGTTTGCGCGACAATCGCCAAAGGACGGATCGAGCAACTGGACACGGCCGTTGCCTCGAAGATGCCAGGGGTCCGGGCTGTCTTCACACGCGAAAACATCGGCAAGTTCTATCGCGTCGGCTTTGGACCAAGAATCGACGAAAGACGCCCGCCTCTCGACGACGACATCATCTCGTACTACGGCCAGTACATTGCAGTCATAGTGGCCGATACGTTCGAGCAGGCAACCGCCGCGTCCAGAGCAGTGAAGGTGCGGTATGTGCAAAGTCAACCCGACGTAACAATACAGATGTCGGCGGAGGGGACGCCGTCCGTCGACACGCAGCGCGGCGACGCAGAGGCCGCATTCGCGGCCGCCTCCGACGCGCTTAAGCTCGACCAGATCTACACAACGCCGGTCGAAACGCACAACCCAATCGAACTGCATGCCACGGTGGCGGTATTCGATGGCGCGAACTACACGCTTTACGAAACGACGCAGTCGATCGTCTACCAGCGGCAGATGATGGCACAGATGCTCGGCGTGCCGGAAGACCGGCTGCGCGTCATCATGAAGTATCTAGGCTCCGGATTCGGCGGCAAGCTGTTTCCGTGGCCCCACTCGCTGCTCGCTGCCGCCGCGGCCCGCAATCTGCGTCGGCCCGTCAAGCTGGTGCTGACCCGCGAGATGATGTTCCAGAACGTGGGGCACCGTCCGGCCACGGAGCAACGCGTACGCTTGTCGGCAACACGCGAAGGGCGTTTGACATCGTTGCAGCAGCACTACGTCTATCAGGCAGCCCGCCTCGACACACGCAAAGAGAATTGCGGTGAGGCGACAGGCTACCTCTACAGCTCACCGAACCTGCAAGTGACTGCCGCCTATGCGCGCCGGGACATCGCGCCCAGCACATCGATGCGCGGCCCGGGCGCCGTTCCCGGCTTGTTCGCAATCGAATCGGCCGTCGACGAACTCGCCATCAAGCTCAATATCGATCCCGTCCAGTTGCGCCTGGTCAATGAGCCGGCGATTGACGAAAGCCTGAATGTGCCGTTTTCCTCCCGGCATCTCAAGGAGTGTCTGACGCGCGGCGCGGAGCAATTCGGCTGGGCAGCACGCAAGACGCCGGTCGGCTCGATGCGTCGTGACGGTCTGGTGATCGGCTGGGGCGTCGCAGCGGGGTCGTGGCAGGCACAGCGATCCGCTGCGGAAGCCATTGTTGAACTGAACGCTGACGGAACGGCGCGCGTTTTGACAGCGACTCAGGACATCGGCACGGGGACGTACACCATCCTCGCGCAGATGGTGGCCAATGTGACCGGCATCGCGCTCGACAGAATTTCAGTCGCGATCGGTGACACCCGCTTGCCTCCCGGCCCGATGTCGGGCGGCTCGCGGGCTTCGGCGTCGCTGGTTCCGGCCGTGACGCAGGCGGCGCAGGTGGCGGTCCAGCACCTTTTGCTCACCGCAGCCGAAGCAGCTCAGTCGCCCTTCAGCGGCCAGAAGGTGGACGCGCTCGGTTTTGAGCAAGGAATGGTCTACCGCAAAGGGACCTCACCAGGAGCAGGCGTCCCCTTCGGGCGGATTCTGGGGCCGGCAGGGATCAACACGGTAGTGGGAAGAGGCCGGTCCGGACCGAATCAGGACGATCCTGACGCGAAGCACGTGTCGGTGCACTCGTACTGCGCGCATTTTATCGAGGTTACCTGGCAGCCTGAAACAGCTCGGTTGCGAGTCAGCCGCGTGGTGAGCGTGATCGACGGCGGCAAGATCATCAATGCTCTCACGGCCCGTAACCAGATCGAAGGAGCCGTCGTAATGGGTGTCGGCATGGCGCTGTTCGAGGAGACGAACTACGACAGCCGTTCCGGTGCCCCGATCAACCGCAGCCTCGCCGACTATGTCATGACCACGCATGCCGATGCACCGAAGATCGACGTCACGTTCCTTGACTATCCGGATCTCGCATTGAATGCACTCGGCGCTCGCGGTGTCGGCGAGATTGGGATCGCGGGTATTGCGCCAGCGATTGCGAATGCTGTTTATCACGCGACGGGCGTGCGTGTGCGTAATCTTCCGGTTCGGCTTGAAGACCTTCTGACAGCTCAGGTGTCCGTGTAGAAGCGGCCCCTTCGCTTTTTTGAACGCCCCCGGGCAGATGAATATCTATTCATGCTCAGGTCATCAGTCCACTGTCCCAGCGCTGATAACCTGATGCTTATCCGCTTCGTGAACATCCGTCTCCACGGTGCCGCATGGGGCGGTCTTCTTAACAACGTACGCTACTCGCACTAAGAGAGGATGGCTGAATCATGACGTATCACGACGATGTGCCCGAGCACGTGGTCTCTGCCAATAACGCAGGCACAACGCAGCCGTCAACACGGCGCACAATCCTGACCCGCGCCTTCTTGCTGGTGGCGAGCGCATCTCTGCTGTCCGGTTTGATCCCCACGACGGCAGAAGCTGCCGCCGAGAAAGAACCGGGGCCCGCCATTGTCAATGTCGTTACGTTTGAGGTGCCGCCCGCAGGAATGGCAAGCTTCCTCGAAATCAGCAAGGAAAACAGCCAGGCATCGCGGACGGAAGAACCGGGCTGCATAGGTTTCGATGTGCTGCTTCCCAAAGACGAGCCCAATACAGTGATGCTGATCGAGTCATACAGAGATGAGGCCGCCTATAAGGCCCATCGGGTGACACCGCATTTCCTGACATTCGTGAAGCGCGCCCAGGAGATCGGAGCAAAGCGGTCCGCTCATGTTGGCACCCGTTACTATCCGTCCTGACGGTCTCCGGTCATTCCGCCGCACCGCAATTACGCAGCAGCAGCTTCCATCGTCAGGTGCACGTCTTCGGCAGTCGCTGCCGCGTGTTCCCTGATGAGGCGGTAGACGGTCGTACCGGGCACAGTCTCCGATTCGAGCAACTGGTCGGCGATCGCGCGCAGTACCGGTTCGTTGGCACGGAGCAGTGCATAGCAGGCGTCGTTCAAGTCCTTGAGCAACACGTTGGTGTACTCGATGGCGCTCTTCAATTGCAGGCCGGCGTACTGCTGTGGCAGGGCCGCAAGACTGAACAGATTGCCATCGACGTTGAAACCAAACTTCGACACCATGTCGAGGCCGATGCGTGACGCCTCCTGCAGATCCTGCGCGGCACCGCTCGATGCTTCGTCGAACATCAGCAATTCTGCGTTCCGCCCGCCGAGCAGCACCTGAATCTCGTTGCGCATTTCCGTCTCGCGGTACAGGTGTTTATCCTGCGTCTTCGTGATCAGTGCGACACCTAATGCGCCGCCCCGCGGCAGTATCGTGACTTCCTCGAGCACCCCGGTGCCTAGCAACGCGGCAACGAGTCCATGCCCGGCTTCGTGAACGGCAATGCGGGTACGTTCGTCTTCCGACAGCGCGCGTTCGGCACCGCTCACTTCGCCGATCCGCGCGATCTTGATTGCCTCTACGAAATGTGACGCGCTCACTTCGTCCGCGCCGGCCTTGCGCGCCACCAGACCCGCCTGATTGACGATCATCGAGAGCGTGGCGGGCGACAGGCAAGTGGTCAGCCGGGCGAGCTGGGTGAAGTCAATTTCGTCTGACTTCACTGTTAGCTTCGATGCGTAGAATTGCAGGATCTTTGTGCGGTCTTCCAGGTCCGGCAGCCGCACCTGCACCGTGCGATCGAAACGGCCTGGCCGGCGCAACGCTTCGTCGAGATTGTCGGGGTGATTCGTTGCTGCGACGATGATCACGCCTTCATTCGACTGGAAGCCATCCATCTCCGCAAGCAACTGGTTAATGATGCGATTGCTCTCTGCTTCTACCGGGCCGGCACCCGTGTCCGTACGCTTACCAAGACCGTCGGCTTCGTCGATGAAGATGACAGTCGGCGCATTCTTGCGCGCCAGCTCGAACAGGTGCTTGACCTTCTGAATACCCACGCCGTAATACTTCGCACTGAAATAGCTTCCAGTGATTGAAATGAAATTCGCATCGCATTCGCCAGCGAGTGCCTGCGCAAGACGGGTCTTGCCGACGCCCGGGCCGCCCGTCATCAGAATGCCGCATGGCGCGCGCACGCCCATGCCGACGAATGGCATCGGGTCGGTCAGATAGGCTTGCACGTCGGCAAGCGCGGCTTTCGCTTCACCCGCGCCGATCACGTCATCGAAGCGTATCGCTGGGGACTTCCCGAGCAAGCTGGCCCCGCCCCTCATCTCACGGCGCATGAACCAGGCGAGGCCGCCCAGCAGAAGAAAGGGCAAGAGCAGGCTCAACACATCCCGCGTCTTGTCGAACACATCGGCCCAGCGTGCCATACCTGTGTGGATGTCCGCGTCCGGCAACCACACCAGTTGATACGGCGAACTGCCTCCGGCTTTCATTTCATCAAGCAGCAGCGCATTCGAGAACACGGCATTGTGATCGGTGACGAAGTATTTCTCACCCTGTGTCGTCGACACCAGGATGGCGTTGGCGCTCACGCCGATCGCGGCGACATGGTCGCCGTGAATATCACGCAACATCTCCGACGCATCCTTTTCCTGACGGCTCCAGGCAGCGGCGTCGTGACGCATCTGACTAGCGACGCCCGTCAAGGACGGATGAGTCGGAACCTCGCGCCGATCGTGCCGCCACTGTAAAAACATCACGGCCCCTGCGAGCGCCGTCGCGATCACACCAAAAGTCACGTATCGGCCGATACGTGACCTCAGTGAATTCCTTGCCGGTTTCATCAATCGATTCTCAAAATGGGGCCGCATGTAGTGCGGAAAAACTAATCTTCAGAGGGAAAGAGATGCGTGCTGGGGCATCGCTGAGGTGCGTATTGCCTGTCTCAGCGGCGGGCATACACGGTAAATGCGACCGTGCGGGCCGCCGTCATGCGCAGTTTCAGAAAGTGAGGCGTACGAAATTCGACCCTCATTATCGGTGCCACGCCAACGGTATTAT
>Ga0116109_1000065_pt1 | contig 28620 bp, 31 predicted proteins | sample June2015DPH_8_10_2_FD_89718 | JGI IMG/M metagenome (GOLD analysis project Ga0116109, IMG submission 89718) | Peatland microbial communities from SPRUCE experiment site at the Marcell Experimental Forest, Minnesota, USA - June2015DPH_8_10 | ecosystem: Environmental > Terrestrial > Soil > Wetlands... | reverse complement strand
TGCCGTACGCGTTGCGGCTCGCGCTATCGTCGGCGATCGGACTCGCTCGCGACGCGGAGCGGGCCGCGCTGTCGTGCGGAGCGAGCCGCTTGACCGCGATTCGCCGCGTCGTCCTGCCGATGATACGCACTGGCGTGGTCGGCGGCTGGGTGTTGTCCTTCATTCAGAGCTTCGACGAGTTGACCATGACGATTTTTGTCGCGACGCCCGGCACGACCCCACTGCCCGTTGCGATGTACAACCAGATCGCGCAGACGATCGATCCGCTGGTGGCCTCCGTGTCGACCGTGTTGATCGTCGGCACGGTCGCCCTGATGCTGGTATTGGACCGCATGGTCGGTCTGGACCGCGTCCTGATCGGAGAAACACGATGAGAGGTCATGTAGCCGAAAGCCCCGATGTCCTGGTGGTAGGCGGCGGGCTGGTCGGTACCGCGGTAGCGTACGGGCTGGCGAGAGAAGGCGCGAAGGTCACCGTGCTCGACGAAGGAGACGGCGGCTTCCATGCTTCGCGCGGCAACTTCGGACTGGTGTGGGTGCAAGGCAAAGGCTACGGCCTCTCGCCGTACGCACGCTGGTCGCGCAGTTCGGCTCAGCGTTGGCCCGGACTCGCCGCAGCGTTGATGGAGGATTCAGATGTCGACGTGTCATTGCGGCAGCCAGGCGGCTTTCACCTGTGCTTCTCGGACGCTGAACTGGCCGAACGCGAAAAGCGCCTTTCAACATTGCAAGCGGAACTGGGGGGCGACTATCCGTATCAACTGCTCGACGCAAAGGAATTGCGCGAGCGTTTGCCTGCGGTCGGCCCCGCGGTGATCGGCGCGAGCTATACGCCGATGGACGGCCACGTGAATCCCCTCAAGCTGCTGCGGGCGCTGCACCGGTCGATGCAGCAGCGCGGCGTGACGCTCGTCAGCAGCAGTCAGATCAGCAGGATTGCACCGGAAGCGCGTGGGTTCGCCGCCCATGGACGTGACGCCGTGTGGCGTGCGCCGCGCATCGTGCTGGCCGCCGGACTTGGCAATCGCGCGCTGGCGCCGCAGGTCGGGCTGCATGCCCCGGTAGCGCCCAATCGCGGGCAGGTGCTGGTCAGCGAGCGGGTCGCGCCGTTCCTGCATTACCCCACCATCAATGTGCGACAGACCGATGAAGGATCGGTGCAGTTCGGCGATTCGATGGAAGAGGTCGGCTTTAACGACTTCACGACCACCGATGTGCTTTCGACGATCGCGCGCCGCGGCGTGCGGGCCTTCCCGGTGCTGAAGGACGTCCGGCTGGTCCGCATGTGGGCGGCCTTGCGCGTGTACAGCCCAGATGGTTTTCCAATCTACGAGCAATCGTCGCAGTATCCGGGGGCGTTTGTCGTCACCTGTCACAGCGGCGTGACCCTGGCTGCCGCCCACGCGCTGCGCATTGCGCCGTGGATCGCTGGCGGTGCGATGCCCGATGAGCTGGTTGCGTTTCCTGGTGGCCGGTTTCGCGCTTCTGGACAGCTACTTAGCCATGCTTGATAAACGTTCAAACCCGTTCTGATATGACTTCCAAACCGCTTTTCAGAGTGCTCACTCCACTTGCGCCTGCTGTTGCCGACGCCACTGTCCAGATCTGGTTCAACGATCAGCCGCTTGATGTGCCTGATGGCCGCTCGGTGGCCGCGGCGTTGCTGGCCGCGGGAGTCCAGCGTTTTCGCGCGACCCCGGTCACGGGCGCCCCGCGTGCGCCGTATTGCATGATGGGCGCCTGCTTCGAATGTCTCGTCGAGATCGACGGTGTACCGAGCCGGCAAAGCTGTCTGGTGACGGTGCAGGACGGCATGCGGATTCATTCGCAGGAAGGCGCGCGGGACCTTCCGTTCGACGCCGATCAGGCACCGGCGCACACCACCCAGGAGAATGCCCATGGTCGCTGAACCGGTTGATGTCGCCGTAATCGGCGCCGGGCCCGCTGGGCTCGCCTGTGCGACGCGGGCCGCCCAGGCTGGGCTGTCGGTTGTCCTGCTCGACGAGCAGGAGACGGTTGGCGGACAGATCTATCGCGCGATCGAGCACAGCGATGCGCAGCGCCGCGAGATCCTCGGCCCGGACTACGTCGCTGGCGCCGCGCTAGCAGCCGCCTTTGCGCGCAGCGGAGCGCGTTATGTGCCAAACGCTTCCGTCTGGCAAGTCACGCGCGAGCACTCGGTGCACTACCTGAAGGATGGCAAGGTGGGTAGCTTCGAAGCGAAGCGCGTCGTTCTCGCGACCGGCGCGCTGGAGCGGCCGTTCCCTATACCGGGCTGGACGCTGCCGGGCGTGCTGAGCGCTGGCGCCGCGCAGATCCTGCTGAAAAGCGCCGGCGAGGTGCCGTCGGAGCCGCCGCTACTGGTCGGCTGCGGGCCGTTGCTCTATTTGCTTGGCTGGCAATACGTGCGAGCAGGCGTGCCGATTCGCGCGCTGGTCGATACCACGCGCAATGAGGACCGCTGGCGCGCCAAGCGGTATTTGGTGTCGGCGCTGCGTGCATGGCCCGATCTGCGCAAAGGCTTGCAATTGATCCGCGCGTTGCGCGAGGCAGGGGTGCCGATCCACGAGGCCGCGGACGATCTGCGTATCGAAGGCGCCCCCGGTGAGGATGAGACCGAACGGGCCCATGCGTTGAGTTTTTCGGTGTGCGGCGTGCCGCAGCGGATCGAAGCCAACGTCATCCTGTTACATCAGGGTGTGGTGCCTAATACGCAGTTCACATGGTCATTGCGCGCGTCGCATCGCTGGGATGACGCGCAACTGTGCTTCACGCCACTGACCGATTCGTGGGGCGAACTCGACGTTACCGGCATTTTCGTCGCTGGAGACGGTGGCGGGATCGCTGGCGCGCAGGCGGCCCGAGCGCAGGGCGAAGTGACCGCGCTGGCAATTGCGGCACAGCTCGAGGCAATCGATCAGGCGACCTGTAAGCAGACCGCGGCGCCGCTGCTGCGCCGTCTTGCGGACGCGCGGCGCATCCGTCCGTTCCTCGACAGCCTGTACCGGCCGCGTGACGAGAACCGTGTGCCACAGGACGATGTGCTGGTCTGCCGCTGCGAAGAGGTCTCCGCTGGGGAAGTGCGCCGCATCGTGGCGCTCGGCTGCGAGGGCCCCAATCAGGCCAAGTCGTTCGGCCGCTGCGGGATGGGGCCGTGTCAGGGACGCATGTGCGGGCTGACCGTGACCGAAGTGATCGCCGATGCGCGCAAGGTGCCGCCGGCTAGCGTGGGCTATTACCGCATCCGCCCGCCGATCAAGCCGCTCACCCTCGGGGAACTCGCCGGTGAATAACGCCGTGGCTCAGGACGCTGATGTGCTCGTGATCGGCGGTGGGCTGCACGGATCGAGCAGCGTGTTCCATCTCGCGAGTCGTGGTGTGCGTGTGACGGTGCTTGAGGCCGATTACGTGGGCCGCCATTCTTCGGGTGTGAACGCCGACGGAGTGCGCACGCTCGGCCGGCCATTGCCGGAAATCCCGCTGGCGCTGACGTCGCGTGAGATCTGGCACAACATCGTCGAGACCGTCGGCGACGATGCGGGCTTCGTGGCTTCGGGCCAGATGAAGATCGCCGAGAGCGAGGCTGAACTCGACGAATGCAGCGCACGCGTAGCGTTGCTCGAGGCGCATGGCTTTACCCACGAGAAGATCATCGACCGCGCGACCGTGCTCGAACTCGAGCCGGCGCTCGCACCGCATGTGACCGGCGCGATCTGGGGCGAACAGGATGGCTATGCGCTGCCGTATCGGGCGACCACCGCGTTTCGCCGCGCCGCGCAGGCGCGCGGGGCCGTGTTTCATGAAGGCACGTCGGTTCAACGCATCGAGCAGCGCGGCGAGCGCTGGTACGCGCACACTCCCAGTGGCACATTTTCGGCAGGGTATCTGGTTGTCACGGCGGGTGCCTGGGCGGGCGAACTTGCGCAGCAAGTCGGCGAGCCGGTGCCGGTCCACCCTGAGGGACTGATGTTGATGGTCACGCATCGGGTTGCGCCGTTCTGCCGCTCGACCCTTGGCGCGACGGGGCGGCCTCTGTCGTTCAAACAATTCGATAACGGCACGGTCGTCATCGGCGGCAAGCTGATTGGGATTGCCGATTTGCCGGCGCGTCATGGCGAAGTGGATTTCGCTCGCCTCGTGAGAAGCGCCAATACCGTGGTCGACCTGTTTCCGCATCTGCGCCACCTTGGTATCAATCGCGCGTGGGCGGGCGTGGAGGCGTTTACCAGCGATTCGTTGCCGGTCATTTCGCCGAGCCGCAGGGCGTCGAACCTGACGTACTCGTTTGGCTATTGCGGCGGCGGCTTTCAGCTTGGACCCGGCTGCGGCAGGCTGGTGTCGGAACTCGTGCTGGATGGCGTCGCATCGTTACCACTGGATGCGTTTGCTGTCGATCGCTTTGATGCTGCGTCGATGGCGTGAAGGAATCAGAAGTGCATGAATCGTAGTACGAAGGATAACGGCGTCGTTGGGCTTCTTGATTTAACATGGAGAGGGAAAAGGTATGGATGAAATCGTGAGAATCGAAAGCAATCAGCGCATGAGCCGGGTCGTGAAAGCGGCGGGGCTGGTGTTTGTCGGCGGGCAGACTTCGAATGACCGTACGCTCGACGTCAAGGGACAAACCCAGCAAGTGCTCGCGAAGATCGACGCATTTCTGGCGCAGGCCGATATCGACAAAACGCGGCTGCTGTCCGCGCAAGTCTGGTTAGCCGATATTGCGCGCGACTTTGCCTCGATGAACGAAGCGTGGGACGCATGGGTCGCGCCCGGTTGCGCGCCGACCCGTGCGACGGTGGAGTCGAAGTTGGCCGCACCTGATCTGCTGGTGGAAATTGCGGTCGTCGCGCTTGCCTGAGGGGTAACAAAAATGGTCGAATAGAGATATATTTCGCCGTCAGCGACAATAAAATCGATCAATCCCATCATGATGCGCGAGCTCAAGACCTTCCTGGCGGTGGTGCGATACGGCACGTTTGCGGGCGCCGGCTCGCACATCGGTTTGACGCAGTCAGCGGTCAGCGCGCAGATCCAGCGTCTGGAGGAAGACCTGGGATTTCCGCTGTTCGATCGAACCGGCCGCTCGGCGACCCTCAACGCGGCGGGCAAGCAGACCGTCGAAGTCGCAGAAGAACTGCTTTCGGTTTACGCGCGGCTTGCCGACCGGGGCGGCGCGGCGGAACAGTCGGGCCTGCTGCGGGTGGGCGCGATCGCATCGGCGCAAGGGTCGTTTCTGGTCAGCGCGATTCAGCGGTTTCGCCAGGATTCGCCGGGCTGGCGCATCCGGGTCATACCGGGCGTGTCGCTCAATCTGCTGGCACAGGTGGATTCCGGCGAGGTGGATGTCGCGGTGATCATCAAGCCGCCATTTGCCCTGCCGGCCGAATTGAAGTGGCGCACGCTGAGGTCCGAGCCTTTTGTTCTGCTTGTGCCGCGCGAACTGGCCGATCGCCCGTGGCGCTCGCTGCTCAAATCGGAGCCCTTCATCCGCTACGATCGCAATTCGTTCGGCGGCAGGCTAGTGGAGCGCTTTCTGCGCAGAATTCGTATGACGGTCAACGACGTCGTCGAACTCGACGAATTGCAAGGCATTATCGGACTGGTGGCGCACGGCGTCGGCGTTGCAATCGTCCCCCAGGCTGCCGGGCTCCGCGTGCCGAAGACGGTAGCCGCATTGCCGCTTGGCGATGACACCTTCGTTCGCGAAGTCGGGCTTGTCGAACGGAGTAGCCGCAACCAGCAAACCGCAGCGGCGGATTTTGCCGAGTGCATTAATCTCGTGACCAGCGGGCGGCGTCAAGGTCGTGCCGGGGCATGAGCTGTGCACCGTGGACCCAAGCGTGGGATGATCCCGCTCAGCGTGCATTTATGGCGTGTAAATATCTCTTGTGAGGCGGCGTATTTTTGCTGAAGGCCCTCGGGGCTACAGTGATCCGATTCCTGGTCGGGAGTGATCCGTATGAAGTGGTTCGTCAAGCGGGCCTGCGCAGCGCTCGGTGCGTGCCTCGTGCTATCGGCGGCCAGCCTCGTTTATGGGCCGGCAACGCAGGCCGATGAAATCTCCGTTACGCAGTGGGGCAGCAGCCTCTACGGGCTTCCATATGCGGTCGCGATGGACAAGGGCCTGTTCAAGAAGACCGGCGTCGACATCACCGGCATTCTCACTTCGGGCGGCGGCGGGACGACCGTGCGCAACATCCTGGCCAGCAAGACGCCGTATGGCGAAGTCGCGGTAGCGGCGGCGCTGGCCGCACAACGTCAGGGGCTCGATCTGGTGATCGTCAACGTCGGCACGCGCAGCGTCGCGGAAGCCTCGATGGTCACGATGCCTAATACCAACGTGCAAACGGTCGCGGATCTGCCCGGCAAGAAGGTCGCGATCACCTCGCCCAAAGGCGTCTCCGAAATGCTGTTGCTGATGGTGCTTAAGCAAAAGGGCGTCGACGCCAGCAAAGTGACCCGCGTTGCCTCGGGTGGTTACGTCAACGGACTGACGATGCTCGAGCAGGGCGCCGTCTCCGGCGCGGTGCTGATCGAACCGCTGTCGATTGTGCGCAAGGCCAATTACCGCACCGTCTATCGGGCTGGTGATGTTCTGCAGCCGATGACCACCTCGGTTGGCATCACCACGCGCGAATTTGCCAAGACGCATCCCGACGAACTACGCGCCATCATTGCGGGCCGCCGCGCGGGCGTGGACGCGGTGTACGCGGACCCGGCCGGCGCCGCCACGCTGCTGCAGACGAGTTTCAAGCTCACGCCGGACGTTGCGCGCGAAGCCGTGAACAATATGATCAAGTCGCGCATGTGGAGCGATGGCGAATTCAACCGCGCCGAACTGGACCGCATGACCGATGGCCTGAAGCTGATTGGTGAACTGAATGGCGATGTGGACTGGTCGAAGCTGGTGGACACGAGCTTCCTGCCGGCCGACCTGAAAGCGAAGAGCACGCTATGAAGACGCGCAACTCGCATCCCACGCTGCAGGTTGTCGAGTCACCTGGGCAGCCAGCGCCGAAGTCGCCCGAGGCGCATGTCGAACTCGCCGGTGTCACCCGTTACTTCGCGAAGAACGATTCGAAGGAGTTGCTCCATGCACTCGGTCCAATCGATCTCACGCTGACGCGGGGCGAATTCTTCTCCGTGGTGGGGCCGTCCGGTTGCGGCAAGTCCACTTTGCTCGACGCGATCGCCGGCCTCTCCAAGCCGAGTTCCGGCACGGTTACGTTTGAAGGTCAGCCGGTGAACGGCGTCCCCGACGGCGTGGGCGTCGTGTTTCAGGAGGATGCGTCGTTTCCCTGGCTGAACCTGCGCGACAACATTTCGTTCGGGCTACGCATGGCGGGCGTCGATGGCGCCGAGATCTGGCGCCGGGTCGACTATGCGATGGGTTTCATGGGACTGAACGATTTCGCCAACGCGCACCCGTCGCAGTTGTCGGGCGGCATGCGGCAGCGCGTGTGTATCGCCAGAACCCTCGTGCTGCAACCGCGCCTCATTTTGCTCGATGAGCCGTTCGGCGCGCTCGATCAGCAGACCCGCCTGCTGATGGGCGATGAGTTACTGAGACTGTGGCGCGAAACCTCCGCCACCGTGTTGCTGATCACGCATGCGCTCGACGAGGCCGCAATGCTCTCCGACCGGGTCGGCGTGATGTCGGCTCGGCCGGGGCTGTTTATCGACATCGTTGAAACGGGCTGGGAGCGTTCGCGTGACAGCCGCGTCGTTTCAACGCCGCGTTTTGGCGAAATCAACGCCCGTTTGTGGGAAAAGCTGCGGGTCGAATCGTTGAAGGTGATGGGCGCACATTAGGCGCGCGATGCGTGTGGGCATTCTCATACGAACCTGGGAGTTCGAAGTGAAAGCCGAAAGTCTGATCCGGATTGCCGTGGTAGCTGGCTTTATCGTGCTGATCGAATTGCTGTGCCGTAGTGGCATCATTCCATCCAGCGTACTGATTCCGCCGTCCGCGATGTTCACGCACGGCATCGACCTGCTGCGCAGCGGCAAATTCGACCACGATATTGTGACGAGCCTCGTCAACATCGTCGCCGCCTCGATCGTCTCGGTGCTGCTCGGGTTTGTGCTGGGGCTCGGCATACACGCACTGCCATCGGTGCGCCGCTCGATCGAACCGCTGTTATCGAGCTACTACGCAATTCCCACCTTCATCTTTTATCCGGTCTTTATCGTCATCCTCGGCATCGGTTCGCTGCCGATCATCGCGATTGCCGTGATGCTCTCGGTCGTGACCATGATCACCGCGACGCTGAACGGGCTAGACCGGATTCCGCGTGCGTTGCATAAGAGCGCCCAGGTGATGAGGCTCTCGCGCTGGCGCTCGGCCATCTACATCAAGCTGCCGGCCACGTTGCCGTATCTGTTCACCGGCGTGAAGCTGTCGGTGGCCTATGCGTTTATCGGCGTGGCCGCCTCGGAATTCATCCTGTCGGGCTCGGGGATCGGCTATGCAATTGGCTATGCGTACAACAACTTCCAGAACGACGACATGTATTCGCTGATGCTGTTTGTGCTCGTGCTGGTTACGCTGGTGAACAGCGTATTGAACCGCATCGATCAGCGATTTCAGGCGCGCCGCCGGCGCTGAGCATGCGAATACCGGAGATTTCGCCATGAGGAGATTCGTTGATTCGCTGCTGGTTGCGCTGGTCATCGTCGCGTGCTGGCAGTGCCTGAATTGGGCTGTTGGCAACAATTCGCTGAGTTCGCCGTGGAGCACGGTGGTGGCGCTCGTCCAGATGCTCGGCACCGCGGCGTTCTGGGGCAACGTGGGCGAAACCGCGCGAGCCCTGGCTTACGCGCTCGTCATCGCGCTTGCCGGTGGTGTTGCGCTCGGCGTGCTGCTCGGCGCGAATCGGATGTCCGGCGTGGTCGCTGAGCCGATTTTACTGAACCTGTATTCGCTTCCCAAGGTCACGTTGTATCCGTTGGTGTTGCTCGTGTTCGGTCTGGGTCTGTCGGCGAAAGTGGCCTTTGGTGTCATGCACGGCCTGATCCCGATCCTGATGTTCACCATGAACGCGATACGCGAGATGCGACCGGTCTACCTTCGCGCATCGAAAACCATGCGCCTGTCGTTTGCCCGCACGATTGTCTACGTCGTGCTGCCGGCGATCTTTCCCGAAGTCGTGTCCGGCCTGCGGCTCGGCTTCTCGCTGACCTTGCTGGGCGTGTTGATCGGCGAAATGTTCGCGTCGCAACGCGGGCTCGGCTATCTGCTGACGAGTGCGATGAACCTCGGCGATATCCGCACGATCATGACGGTCGCCCTGTTTCTCACAGTGTTTGCCCTTTCGTGTAATGGCTTGTTGATGATGGCCGACCGGCGCCTGAAGCATCGCTGAGCGGTTCGTTACGTTTTGTGAACCGCGTCGATTCCATTTCTTTCAGAAAGGTAGAGACAACATGTACGACATATTCCAGACGGATCGCCTGATCGACCTTTGGTTGACCGAGGACATCGGCTATTGCGACCTGACCGCGCCGTTGACCTGAGTAGGAGATTTTTTTTATTCGAGTTGTGCAGCATTTTTTTTTCGCTCATTGTGCATTGTGCACAACCGATTCCGGCACAGCTCGTTGAGCGACATTCTGGCACCTTGCAGGCTCCCTGATGGCGAGTCCGGTGGGGTCGTTCGTCTGCGAAACCTGCCGCACCGGGTTGAGCGTGCCAACGTACTCACCGAACAGGATGATGTAAGTGGACTCTGCAATGGCCGCGTCTTCGAGTCAGCCCGAAACAGGCGCACGCCTGATCGTAGCGGGACTCAATCATGGCTTCGAAACCGACGACGGCGTACAGACCGCGTTGTTTTCGAGCCTTAATTTCAACGTAGGACCGGCCGAGATCGTTTCCATCGTCGGCCGCAGCGGTGCAGGCAAAAGCACGCTGTTCAACCTCATCTCGGGTTTGCTCACCGCGCAGGCGGGCCGCATTGAGATCGGCCCCCGTCCGGACGGCAGCAGGGGCCGAATCGCCTATATGCTGCAGAAGGACTTGCTGATGCCGTGGCGTTCGGTGCTGCAAAACGCGCTGCTGGGCATCGAACTTTACAGAAAGGTGACGCGCGCCGATATCGACCGCGCCCGCGACATGCTGGCGCGCTATGGTCTCACCTCGGTTCTCGATGCGTATCCCCAGGCATTGTCCGGCGGTATGCGGCAGCGGGTGGCGTTGACCCGTACCCTGCTCGTCGATCCCACCCTTGTCCTGCTCGACGAACCCTTCTCGGCGCTTGACTATGAAACGCGGCTGGCTCTCGAGGACGACGTGATGTCGCTGCGGCAAAGCACGGGTACGAGTGTTGTGCTGGTGACGCACGATATCGAGGAAGCGATTGCCATGAGCGATCGCGTGATCCTGCTCGGTGGACGGCCGGCGCGCATCGAAGACTCTGTGGACGTCAAGCTTTCAACCCAAGGTCCCCGCACGGCTGTATCGGCCCGCGAGGCGCCAGAGTTCCGCACCTTTCATAAGCGGATCTGGGGCGGACTGCGCAGTAATACCATTCATCATGCGGGAGCGTCGACATGAGTGACGCAGTGATTTCAGCAGGGACAGCGCGTCGGCGACCACGCGCCAAACGTTTGAAGGGCCAGGCGGCCACCGGAACGGTCGTCACGCTGATCATGGTCGGGTTGGTGGTGCTCTGGCAGGTGGCCGCCGGGCATGCCTGGATCAACGGTCAGTTGTTCGGCTCGCCGCTCGGCATCTACAAGGCTGCGGACATCGGGCTGACGCAGGGCACGCTGGTGCCGGACACGCTCACCACACTCCTCGAGACGGTGCTCGGGCTCGTGATTGGCAGCGGGCTGGGTATTGCGCTCGGTCTGTTGCTGTGGTTCGTGCCCCGCATAGCCGGTGTCACGGAAGGATTTGCAGTTATCCTAAACAGTATTCCCAAGATTGCGCTCGGTCCGCTGATCGTTATCTGGTTCGGTTCGGACGTGACGTCGAAGGTCTGGCTGGCGGGCATTTCCACCTTTGCGGTGGCCATGATTTCTTCCTGCGCGGCTGCCCGTGAGGTCGATGTCGACCTGTTGAACCTGTTTCGTTCATTCAATGCGAAGCCGGGCATGATCTTTCGCAAGCTGATCGTGCCGGGGGCGCTGCCGTGGATCTTCTCCACGCTGCGCGTGAATATCGGCTTCGCGTTGATCGGCGCCGTCGTCGGTGAATACATCGCATCCCAATCAGGCCTCGGTCACGCGGTATTTGTGGCCGGCTCGCTGTTCGACCTCAATACGGTCTGGCTCGGCATCATCATTCTGACGTTGATGGCGACGCTGCTCTCCTGGATCGTTCAACTCGCGGAAACTCGGATCATTTCATGGAAAACGAAACGATGAAGCAGTCTCTCACGTCGCTGCAATACAGATCGTCGCGCAACGGGCTCGTCGCAAACCGCCTCAAGCAGGTCTTCGCTGCGAGCGCACTGCTCATCGCGGCGGCGGCCGCGACCCAGCCGGCAGTCGCCGCGCCAGAGAAGGTCGTCGTTTATCAGGCGTTCCAGTCCATCCAGTATCTGCCGCTCTATGTCGCGATGGACAAAGGGTTCTTTGCCCAGAATGGTCTCGACGTGCAGAAAGTGACGGCAGGCAGCGGCGCGCAGGGTGTCGCCGCCGTAATCGGCGGGCATGCCGATTTCTCCCTGCAGGATCCGATGACAGCCGCGCTGGCCAACCTGAAGGGCGCGACGCTTGTCAACGTGGCCAATGTCGTGGCCGGGGTGCCGGTATGGATCATCGCGCCACCGGGTTCCACGCTCAAGACTCAGGCTGATCTGGCGGGTAAAGTGGTTTCGGCGGCGTTGCCACCTACGACCAGCACCTATCTGTTGCAGCGCCTGATCAAGCAGGAGAAGATTGCTGACGTAAATCTGAATACGGTGCAGATCGGCACCGAGCTCGCGCCCGTCACGGCAGGACGCGCCTCTGCTGCCGCGCTTTACGAGCCGCAAGCGGATCAGGGCATCGCTTCGGGCTACAAGATTCTCTATGCGTTTCCCAAAGCTTATCCCGGTGGCTACGCCTTTTCGACGATGGATACGCTAGCCTCCACGATCAAGACGAAGCCGGCGATGGTGGCGGCCTTCGTGAAGTCCATCGCCCAGGCAGAAGCGCTGATCCAGCAATCTCCAGAAGCGGCAAAAGCCGTGGCCCTCGCCCAGTTTCCGACGCTCGACAAGAAAATCGTGGAGAGCGCGGTCGACCGTCTGATCAGCCAGAAAATCTATGCTGCAACTCCTGATATCTCCGAGCAGGCGTTCCGCAATGCGCTGGACCTGCAGGAGTACATCGGCAATATCAAGCCCGGCAGCGTGTCGTACGGCAGCGCGGTAGACGATTCCTTTGCCAAGGCCGCTGCAAAATGAGCGTAAAGGCCGCTGTTACGGTTCCTTCTGGGCGCTCGCAAAGAAAAGGCCTGCCGTTGAGCTTTCAGGTACCTGGCAGACGTGGCGACGATTTGCAGACCCTGCAAACCGCCGCATGGGTCGAAACGGTACTGGGGTAAGCATTGGCCAGATTCTATCGGACAGCTCAACAATACGTGCTGAGCACACTGCGGGCGGAGATCCTGCAAGGTCTTTATCCGGCCAATACACACCTGCGCCAGGAAGAGGTGGCGAAGCGGCTTCATGTCAGCACGACACCGGTGCGCGAGGCGTTCCGTGATTTGCGGGCAGAAGGGCTCGTCTCCATCGACCCGAATAAGGGTGTTTTGACGCGAGGACTGACGGCGGCGGACGCGACGGGCATCTATGAACTGCGCATGATGCTCGAGCCCATGCTTGCCCAACGCGCCTGCCTCGACATCGCCGCCGCCGATCTCGACGCTGCGAAAAGCAGTCACGAAGCCATGGTTGCAACCCGTTCTCCGGAGGAGTGGTCGCTGCTGAACGAGTCGTTCCACGAAAGCCTTGTGAAGAGTCAGGCGGACACGCGGTTGTTCGATATCGCGGAGTCGCTTTCGCGTGCGGCCCGTCCGTACGTGAGTCTTTCGATGCATGTGAACGAGGACATCATGACGTCGAACAACAGTGAGCATGCGGCACTTCTCGCAGCATACGAGGCGGGCGACGCCGGAGCCGTGTATACCCAGACCCGAAGTCATCTGGAGAATACGCGGGATGCGGTGGTCGAGTATGTGGATCAATGGCTGGCCGCCGAGAGCCAGCTTCAGATCAAATCGGGCTGACACTGTAAACCGTGCGCCGCTGTGGACTGGGTCTCGGAGAGTCGATAGTCGGCCGATAAGAAAGCGAATATGGATTCCCTTGCCTTGAATACCTTGTCGGCGGTGGACGCCCGGCGTCTGATTGGAAGCCGTCAGGTTTCGCCGGTTGAGCTGCTGGATGCGTGCATCGCGCAGATACATGCGCTCAACCCAGCGGTCAATGCCCTCGCGGCAACGCGCTTCCAGCACGCTCGCAGCGAAGCACGCGTCGCGGAACAGGCCGTCATGCGCGGCGAAAAGTTGGGCCTGTTGCACGGTTTACCGCTTGGCGTGAAGGATCTGGAAGAGACCGCGGGCTTACTGACGACATACGGTTCGCCGATCTTTCGCGGCAACGTGCCGTTGCACGATAACGCGATGGTGGCGCGTTTGCGTGCGGCGGGGGCGATTCTGACCGCGAAGACCAATACGCCTGAAATGGGCGCAGGTGCCAATACACGCAATGCCGTATGGGGCGCCACCGGCAATCCGTTCGATCCGGCGTTGAACGCGGGCGGCTCGTCGGGCGGTTCCGCCGTTGCATTGGCAACCAACATGCTGCCTCTGTGCACGGGTACCGATACGGGCGGCTCGCTGCGCATCCCTGCGGCGCTTTGCGGTGTCGTGGGCTTTCGGCCTTCACCAGGCCTAGTGCCGGGCGATACCCGGTTACTTGGCTGGTCACCGCTGACGGTGTCGGGGCCCATGGGGCGGGATGTTGCGGACACGCGTTTGCAACTGGCGGCGATGGTCGGCCTGCACGATCGCGAGCCGCTCGGGGTCGATTGCGATTACCGGACGATCCTTCGAGCGCGCGAAGTGGATCTCAACACGCTGCGGATCGGCTACACGGAAGACTTCGGTGCATGCGAGGTGTCTCTCGCTACGCGGCAGACCTTTCGCGGGAAGATGGCCGCGCTGTCGCGTTACGTCGGTGTATGCGAACCGGTGACATTCGAGTTGGGCGAGGTAGACCGCTGCTTCGACGTGGTCCGCGCGCAGAACTTCATCGCGAGTTTCAAGGAAATCTACGAGCGCGATCCTGACCTGCTGGGATCGAACACGCGGACCAACTACGAGATGGGACTCGCCATGTCGCTCGGCGACGCGGTGTGGGCACACGCCGAGCAAACCCGCATATTCCGCCGTTTTCAGGCGATGTTCGATCGCTTCGACCTGATCGTCTCGCCGACCTGTTCCGTTTCGCCATTTCCCTGGCAAACGCTCTATCTTGCGGAAATGGATGGACGTCCGCTGGAAAACTACTATCGGTGGTTAGGGTTGACCTATGTCGTGAGCTTGCTGACCAATCCTTCGCTGTCGTTGCCTTGCGGCACGGATCATGCCGGCTTGCCATTCGGGCTCCAACTCGTGGGACCGTTTCGCAATGACCGCTGCGTTCTGGATATCGCTCAGGCGCTTGAAAGCGCATTCAGCCGTGACGATGCGTTGCAGAGGCCGACGCCGGATCTCGGCAAATTGGCGGAGACGCGGGTGGCGTTGAAATCGATTGTCACGCATGCGCCTGATGAGGTACTGGCACAGGGAGGATAGAGTGCTCAGGACGCCGGAACCCGGAACGGCGACGCTTCCTCACGTTGATATGGCATCCTATTCAACCTGCATCATCGATACGTGAGTCGTATCAGAAACGGGTCCGGTCCGCCATCCAGTTCGCTGCCGCAGCGGACAGTAGCGAAATCGCAGCGGCGTTGAGGGGCGCGAGATTCTCACAGATATCCGCCACCGACATTGCAGAAGCAGGATTCTCCATGGCCTCGGCGCAAGCGAGCAGTTGCCCGAGCACGCCAGCGCGGGTCTGAATGGACTCGCACACCGGTTGCGCCAACTGCAGTTCGGCAAACAGATCGGCGGGGTTACGCTGCAGTACCGCAGGCAACAGAGATGTCATTGCCCGTCATGAAAGCGTTGTCGGCGAACTCCTCATCGTGCGGCTTGAGCCTGCGGGCGGCCAGTTCCATGAATCGTGCTCGAGTTCCAACCAGTTGGACAAGTGCATTGGAGGCGACGGCGCGGCTGTTGTCATCTGTATACAGGGCGAGCAGGGCCCAACGCCGTAGCCATTCGGTACCGACAATCTGGACCGCGTCGCGAACCCGCATGCGCGAGCGTGTCGACGCGTTGTGCGTCGAGTTCGCGAAGCGCAGCAGTTGCATTGTCAACGCGGGATTGCGCTTGACCTCGTCTTCCACGCTCGGCAGGGGCGGCTCGGCGCCGAGCAGCACCAGAAGCTGGACCAGCGCCTGACGCAGCGGCGGAATCCTGCGTACGGCAAGCAAGTGCGGATGGGCGAAATAATAGCCTTGAAACAGGTCGCAACCGGCGTCGTAGGTCCGCTGGTAGTCGTCCGGAGTTTCGACCTTTTCGGCAACGACGCGCTTGCCAGCCCGGTGCATCGCGGTAACGAACGGCTTCAGTTGAGGGAAGGTCCAGTGAGGCACAGCCACCTTGACGAGATCGGCGCAAGCGAATATTTCCGTGCGGGCCTGGCTGGTCTCGCGGACGTCGTCGATGGCGAAGCGGTAACCGGCGCGAGACAGCGCCTGGATGCGCTGAACCAGTTGCGCATCGTCTTGCACGGTATCGAGGATTTCGATGACGAAATTGTCCGGCGGCAGCAGGGTGAACATTTCGTTCATGAGCCAGTCGCGTCCGGCATTGATATACCCGGTGCATTCACCCAGAACGTTCTCTATTCCCAGTTCGCCGAGCGTTTCGACGACGATATCGGCGGTCGCCCGGATGCCGTTGTTGGGGTCGACCTCGTCAGGTTCGGCGCGATCCGGATGGGATGGACGGAACAGCAATTCGTAGGCGATTAGCTGGCCCTCGCGGTCGAGGATGGGCTGCCGTCCAAGGTACGAGGTCATCGCGATCAAGGACAGCGCCGCAGCGTCGTGCGACATGTTATTCATATTGGTTGCCGCTTACCGGGAGTTTCTTGCCGTTATCGCCGGACGTGCTCATACCTCGCACGCGTATGACAGGCGCACCTTTAAGCTCGAGGCGATTTACGAATAGAAACACTAAGTTACATTTGGATACGTTTGCGTGAAGTGGGGATAATACATCGATTAAAGACAACTTCGGCGAAGGTTGTCTAAAGGGAAACGGCCAGCGGGCGATTACGGCGTCTTACTTTTGGGCTAAAGGCCAGACGCTGTCTCGGGAACGTTTGCCGGCGCCGCGCTGACGGGGTCATGCTTCGCTAACCTGAACAACAACTTTGCCAAACGCGCCGCGTCGCAGATGCGCGATGGCTTCCGGCACTTGTGAGAGCGTATAGATGGCATCGATGACCGGCTTGATACCCAGCAGTTCGACGGCACGCACCAGGTCCTCGAGCGCGCGGCGTGGCCCCACGGCGATGCCGACAATCGATGCACGGCTGGCAAGTAGCGAAAGAATGGACAGACTGAGGCGGTCCGAGTCCAGCAAGCCGATGACCGAAATGCGCCCACCTTGCACGACGGCTTGCAAGGAGCGCTGGACATTGTCGCCGCCGGTCATTTCCAGAATATGGTCGGCGCCGCGCCCGCCAGTCAGTTCGAGCACCGCGTGTTGCCAGTCGGGAGTCGTGTTGCGATTGATCCCATGACGTGCGCCGAGGGCGATCGTCCGGGCAATCTTCTCGTCGCTGCCGCTCGTGACGATGACCCGCGCGCCATGGGCTGCAGCCAGTTGGACTGCAAACAGCGATACACCGCCCGTGCCTTGCACGACGACGGTCTGCCCGGCATGCAGGTTGCCCAGTTCAACCAGGGCCATCCAGCCGGTCAGTGCGGCAACCGGTAGCGTGCTGGCTTCGGCGGCGCTCAATGTGCGTGGGGCGCGCACAAACCATTCGGCTGGCGCGACGACATATTGCGCGAGCATGCCAGGGATCGGGCCGCCCTGGGTGGGTGCTTCGGTCCAAGATAGCGGCACGCCATCTATCCATGCCGGAATGTAGGCCGAGATGAGCCGATCGCCAATCGTGAAGCGCGTAGTACCTTCGCCCACGGCGACGACGCGGCCGGCCATATCGGATGCAGGCGTGAACGGAAAATTCAGGGCGTTGCCCATGCCGTTGTCGGCGACTTCGGCATCGCGGTAGTTGAGCGACGGGGAAACACTTCACGCCGAGGTGGCGCGTGTTTATCGACTTTCTGTGCGAGCGCCTGTTTTCCGAAGATGGTTCGGACTCGAAAGTATATCGACGCGGAAGAAATCGAAAATGAATCGTCCAGAACCCCACGACGCAGCCCGCACTCGCCAATCCCGTCGCATCAGAAATTAGCTTTTCGCACCAGTTCAGGACGCACTTGTGCACGGGTCACAAGGTGGTGCGACTGGGCGAATAAAGCGACTGTGACGGCGAAACAGCGGCGATTGCATCGCTTGAGACAGACTTAATGGTGGCGGAACAGCGAAGCCGTTGACGAGACCGAAGCATCGGTACCCGATTGCGTCGTTTGCTCGTTCACACCGCCGTACGCGCTGTTGGAGCCGGAGTGGCTGGCTTCTTCGGCCGCAACGGTTTGTACGCTCTGGCCTCGTTGCGAAGCAGGTGCGCCGACGTTCGGATTGTAAAACGGTGCCGGGCCATAGCCGCTCGCGAAAGCGGGGGCAGCGACGGTGGCAGAGGCGGCAATCAACACAGCGGCAAGAAACTTGGTCTTCATGATGGACTCCAATGACGTTTCGATTTCAGTTCAGGGATCGCGTCACGACAGTGATTGGGGAAGTGTGTACATAACGTCGATGCAATCAGTGTATACCCTTACTATGAAGCAGATATATCGATAGCATTAACTTTCTTTTAATCTTGCCGCGTGCGGGAGACGGTCGAAAATAGGGAGCGAGGGGCCACGACTGACTCAAAATTTTCTTGGACAATTTGTCGAATTCCGGTCTGGCCGGTCGTCGATATGGTGAAGGCACGGCAAGCGGGCCGGCCGAGAACCGTCACGGGAGAAGTCATGACTCAGTATCTGGTTGCTATTCACCACCCCGACAACTACGACCCATCCGTCGCGGAAGACGAAGCGATGTGCCGCGATATTGATGCGCTCAACGACGAGATGGAGGCTGCTGGTGTCAGGGTTTTCGTTGGCGGCCTGCACCCGGCAAGCAGCGCGAGGTCGCTGCGAGCGCAGCCCGGTGGTGAGGTGCACATCACCGACGGGCCGTATCTGGAGAACAGGGAGCACGTGGGAGGTTTGTGGGTGCTGGAAGCCGCTGACCTGGACGAGGCGCTGGCGTGGGGGCGCAAGGCCACCGTCGCCTGTCGGGCACCGGTCGAGGTGCGCCCGTTTTTCTGACGACCTGTACCTTGAGGGTCGCGTGCCGCCGATCGCCGCTTCGCGCTTCTGACCCGACGTCCACCAATCAGCTGCACGAACGTCTGCCATCCGAAGATTTACACCAAGGTCGGTGCCTACCGCGGTCTGCGTCACTGCGCCACACACTGCATCCAGATATGGCGCCCTACGCTGTCACATTGACTCTCTATTCTGTCACCTCTGGCTCGCCCCGCAGCTGGTGGGATTAACAGTTTAGAGGTCCCGACTCGTACGCTCCGATCGCTTTTCTTTAGCGATCACGGATCGTTTGGTGGGGCACAACACTAAGTTATTGGAAAACTTTTATGAAGTTGCAGAATGTGGCCATTGCGTCGGCCATGCTGTTCGCAGGCGTAGGCGTAGCCCACGCACAAAGCAGCGTGACGCTTTACGGCACTATGGACACGAGCATGGTCTACACAAACAATATCGCGAGCACTGCCGGTCACGGCAGCGATTTGCAAATGTACTCGGGAAGCATCTACACCTCGCGTTGGGGCTTGCGCGGCACCGAGGATCTCGGCGGCGGTCTGAGTGCCGTGTTCGATCTGGAGAACGGCTTCGGCGGAAACAACGGCGAATTTCACAACGGCGGAGACCTGTTCGGCCGGCAAGCGTGGGTTGGCCTCAGCGACCAGGGCGTTGGCCAGATTACGATGGGCCGTCAATACGATTTCATGGTCGACTACGTCGCGCCTATGGGCGTGACCGGTTCGGGCTGGGGCGGCAACCTTGCATCTCATCCGTACGACAACGACAACCTTGACAACGACATGCGTTTCGACAATTCGGTCAAGTTCAGCAGCGCTTCGTTCAACGGCCTGAAGGTCGGTGCGATGTATGCGTTCTCTGGCCAGCCGGGCGCTGCGGGTAACAACAACGCGTACAGCCTGGGTGCCCACTACGCGACGGGTCCCGTCAGTCTCGGGGCCGGGTACGTACAGATCAACCGTAACGCGGGAGATAGCAACGCTACGGGTGCAAACAGCACGTCAGACGCCGACGGCATCTCGACTGGCGGCGACCAACAAATCTGGGGCGCCGCGGGGGAATATAAATTCGCCAATGCCTCCGTCAGCATGGTGTATACCCATTCCATCGTGGATAACTTGCAAGGCTTGAATTTCGGTTATACCGGTCTCACAGGCTCATACATCAAGTTCGACAACTTCGAAATCAACGGGCGTTACTTCTTGCGTTCGAACCTGAGTGTCAGCGCGGCATACACGTACACCACGGCCGGGTTCTCCTCGTCGACCAAGGGTAATGCGGATCCGCATTTCAACACGGTTGTCGCACAGGTCGATTATTCGCTGTCGCGTCGTACCGACCTTTACGCCGAAGGCGTGTATCAGCGCGTTGGCGGCGGAAATGGAATCTTCATGGCCCAGACCTACAACCTGGGGGCGGCCTCGGGTAACCAGCAGCTTACTGTAGGTGCGGGTATGCGTATCCGCTTCTAGTCGGCTTCCACGCTGGGCGCTAACAAGCGCAGAGCGCCTCCGGGTGCTCTGCGCTTTTTGCATTCCACAACGCAATCGGGTCTGAGGCCAAACGCCGCTTCGCGGGCGCAGTTGCGAGTCGGACTGCCTATATTGAGTCGCGAGCCGCCGATCGCCCGTTCGCATGCAATTTAAAGAATTGTGAACCTTGGCCGATAACTGGGACGTCAACACAAGATTTTCGCCTCCGGCGAAAATGGTTGCGGACGCACACATAGCCACATTGCAACTCATCGGGGAAGTCGAAAATGGATGATCGGGTCACAGCTACGCGCTTTTCATGTCGATAAGGCGCTTGTTGCGCCTTATCCCGGCTGAGCTCGCCCTCGATGTAGGAACGGCAAACACGCGAATTCACATCTCCGGGGCCGGCGTGGTCCTGAGTCAGGCTTCTGTGCTGTGTACTCATGGAGGCGACTCGCCAAGAGCGGGCGGCCGTCCGAAAGTGTCCGTGGGTGACGAGGCCAGGAGAATGCTCGGCAGGCTGCCGCGGAACATCGAAGCCGTCACGCCAATCCAGGGCGGTGTCATCTCGAACTTTTCGGCAAGCGAGCAGATGATCCGGCATTTCGTGCAACACGCCCGCAAAGGCCGACGGCTGACGAATGCGCCACGAATCACCGTCACCGTCCCGGGCGGCGCGACCCAGGTGGAGCGCCGCGCCTTTAAGGAAGCGGTACAGGGTGCCGGTGCGTCCCACGTTGCGCTGCTCGCGAGACCGCTCGCCGCAGCCCTCGGCGCCGGACTCGCCATCTCCGAAGCGACAGGTTGCATGGTCGTCGACGTTGGCGCCGGCACGACCGAGATCGGCGTCATTGCGCTCGGCAGCGTCGTGTGTGGAGCATCCGCCCGTGTGGGAGGTGACACGCTTGACCAGGCCATTGTCAACTACGTTCGCCGCACGCACGGCTTGCTGATCGGAGAGCACACCGCGCAACGAGTCAAGCTGGAGATCGGCAGCGCACTTCCACCCAGGGACAACCTGGTCACGGGGGTGACCGGCCGCAGCCTCGCCGAAGGCGTCCCGCGCTCGATGACGCTATCTGGCCAAGAGGTATATGAAGCGTTCATCGAGCCGCTCGAGCAAATCGCGTCGCTGCTAAGACGCGTCCTGGAGAGCACCCCGCCAGAGCTTGCAGCCGACATCGCCGATCGCGGCTTCACGCTGACCGGCGGGAGCGCCATGCTGCGAGGCCTCGATCAGCGCCTGCGCGAGGAAACGGGACTGCCCGTGGCGGTCGCTGAACAACCTATGACGTGCGTTATTCGTGGCACCGGGCTCGCGATCGAGACGTTCGATTCACACTTCTTTGCGTAGCCGACACACCAACCCACCTCACCTCGAGTTTCCTTCAGCGTATTCTCTGAATCAACACACCGCCATGCGACACACACGAACCAAACCGCTCCGCTTCGCCGCATTGACATTAGCGTTGACCGCAGCCCAGATGCTGTCCGGTGCCGATGCGAGCGAGGCCGCAGGTGTTCCCGGCGCTTCCGATGCAACTGCACAGATGCCATTGGAACTGTCAGCCGGCTCAGTTCCCGCAAGTCTGTCCGCGACGTCCGCATCGTCTGGCGAGCATACGGGCGGTGACGTTTCGACACTCACCCAACTTGTCCAACAGCGACGAGTGACACCGCTTCGCTCGACGGTGGCTGGCAACTACAGCGCGGCGCTGTCATTTTTCGGTGACGGTCTAACCTACTACGTCGCGCTTTCGGAGCAAAACACTTACTGGCGGGTAATCGCAACGCCGAACAAGAAGCGGGCTGAAGCGGTATACGCCGACTTTGTGGCGCAGACCGAACGCCTGGCGGCCGCGCAAGACAGTCGTGCCGAGCTGGCAGCGCAGCAAGTCGCAACCCAGCGCTTGATCGAGCAGGCGCAAATCAAGGCACAACAGCTGCAGGCCGACGCCCAGATCGCTCAGACGCAGCGAGACGAAGTCGCCACACAGCAAGCGCAGGCCGCAGACCAGGTCAAGAACCTGACGGCCGAAGATCAGGACGCGCGCAAGAAGCTCTCGCAAATCAGGCATCAGGTTGTTGGGCTGCAGATCGCGTCCAATTTGGGGCTCCCGCCGGAACATCCGGCACGATTGCACAAGATCAGAAAACACGCTCAACACACCAAAAGCGCCACGTTGGCGACGGCGCAGTAAGACAGCGTTTCCCCAGGCGTAGACTCTTTGTTCTGTACGCTGTCGCAGACAGGCTGACTGCTGATCAGCCCATTGCAGGAAAACCAGCGTGACCAGATGGGCCGCCCGGCGCTTGCGGGCCGCCGCATGGTTCGCTGGCGGGGGCCCACCCACTGAGAAGGAGGCATTCATGGAATCGTCTTCAGGCTCGCACGCCGGCGCCCACGCCGGCCACGTCAACAAGCCAATGGTCAAGCTGGCGCTGGCCGCCATCGGCATCGTGTTCGGCGACATCGGCACTAGTCCGCTCTACACGATGAGTACGGTATTCGACGCGAATCACGGGTTAACGCTCACCCGCGACAACGTGGTGGGGGTGGTGTCGCTCATCATCTGGTCGCTGATGATCGTGGTGACGCTGAAGTACGTGACGTTGATCATGCGCGCCCACAACCATGGCGAGGGCGGCATCATGGCGCTGCTGGCGCTGGCTTCCAGTTCGGTGATGGATCGGCCACGCCTGCGCCACGGGCTCCTGCTCGCCGGTGTGTTCGGCGCGGCGCTGTTCTACGGCGACGGTGTCATCACGCCGGCCATCTCGGTGCTGAGCGCGGTGGAAGGGCTGCAAGTGGCGGAACCGCGGCTCAAGCCCTTCGTGGTGTCGATCGCACTTGTCGTGCTGATCGCCTTGTTCCTGGTGCAGCGGCGCGGCACGGCCGGTATCGGCGCGGTGTTCGGGCCGGTGATGGTGCTGTGGTTCGGCGTCATTGCGGTGTCGGGACTGCTCAACATCGGTCGCTCGCCGGCCATCCTGGCCGCTTTCAACCCGTTCGTGGGCCTCGAATTCCTGTTGCGCAACGGCTGGGTGGCCTTTGTCTCGCTCGGTGCGGTGGTGCTGGCGCTGACCGGTGCCGAGGCGCTGTATGCCGACATGGGCCACTTCGGCGCGCCGCCGATCCGCCTATCGTGGTTCGCGCTGGTGCTACCCGCGCTGGCGCTCAACTACCTGGGCCAGGGCGCGCTGCTGTTGTCGGACCCAAAGGGCGTGGACAACCCTTTCTTCCACCTCTTCCCGTCGATGACGCTGTTCCCAATGGTGTTGCTGGCCACGGTGGCGACTGTGATTGCGTCGCAGGCGGTGATCAGCGGCGCGTTTTCCATGACCAAGCAGGCCATGCAACTGGGCTTCATGCCGCGCATGGGCATCGTCTACACCTCCGAGCGTGAGGTCGGCCAGATCTACGTGCCCGCCATCAATTGGCTGCTGCTAATCGCTGTGGTGGCGGCGGTGCTGGGCTTTGGTTCCTCTACGGCGCTGGGTTCCGCCTACGGTATCGCGGTGACAGGCACCATGATGATCACCACCTTCCTCACGTTCTACGTGGTGCGCTACGCCTGGCACTACAACTGGTTGCTGTGCGTGCTGGCCACCGGCTTCTTCTTCGTCATCGACTTGACGTTCTTCTCGGCCAACCTGCTCAAATTCGTGGATGGCGGATGGTTTCCGCTGCTGCTGGGCGCGATCATGTTCATCGTCATGTCCACCTGGCACCGCGGCCGTGAGCTGATGGTTGACGAGGCTCGCACCCATGCCGGCGAGCTGCCGCTGGCCCCGTACCTGGACGGCCTGTTTGCGAAGGAAACGATCCGTGTGCCCGGCACCGCCGTGTTCCTGAACATCGACATCAACGCCGTGCCGCACGCGCTGGTCAACAACCTGGAGCATAACCACGTGCTGCACGAGCGTGTGCTGTTCGTGCACGTGACCAATCTGGATGTGCCCTATGTGCCGCGCGAGCAGCGCGTGGCGATCACGCCGCTGGGCCACAACTGCCACTGCATCGTCGTGGCGTACGGCTTCAAGGACGAGGCCAACTTGCCGCAAGCGCTGCGCGACTGTGAACCGAAGGGCCTGGTGGTCGATCCGGCGCAGGTGTCCTTTTTCCTCAGTCATGCCACCGTGGTGGCGACCGGAGGCAAGGGCATGCCGGTGTGGCGTGAACAACTGTTCAGCGTAATGGCGCACAATATCGGCAATATTGCGGCATATTTCAAGCTGGCCGCAAACCGGGTGATCGAGCTGGGTTCACGCGTCGAAATATGATGTGAAACCTGCGCCAGGCTTCGCACACTTCCAGTCCATGACCCCGACGAACGGCCGCGGATAGTGTTCCCAGGAAACGATTGCGAGTCGCGCTCCGTCGCCGGAGACGACGCTGAATCTGAAAGGCAACATGAAACGACTGATCCTCGCTGCGCTCGCAGCCACCACTTTCGCGACTTGCGTGCATGCGCAAAGCAACGCGTCCGGCCCGCTCGTTACGCCCTCAGGCAAACTGCAATTCGTGCGCGCCGACCGCGATTTCGTGGCAATGCTCGACCAGGAAATTTTCGATCGCTTTGGCGCTAGCGCGCTTACGCATTTCGATGATGTCGGCAATGCTAATGACACCGTCACGCGCACGCTTGTGCAGACCGATTCTGGCCCGGTGCTATACGACTTTCGCCACCATCCGCCACTTGTGCAGCGCTCGGACATGCGCATCACGGTCAAGCGCGTGTTCTGGCAAGGCGATGAAGTCTTGATGCAAGGGCCGCAAGGTTGGTTTCGGTTCAAGCACGGCGCGCTGACGAAGCTGCAATCTTCGACGACGACGTACCACTGATTACGCGGCGCGAGCTGACAGTGCACACGCAAGGGTTAGTCAATGCATAAGTCTCCTGGCATCTTCGAACTGCTCACCGCGCGCCGCGTCGGCGATGCGGTTGACTGATGGATGACCGATGTTTCTTTCGATCGAGATCGCGTAGAACTCGTCGGTGGCGCGTCGACGACGGCTGGCTGCAGAAGGTGAAACGCAATGGACTTGGGAACCGAGTCGGCGATACCCACTTTCAATGGGGCGACTCCGCCTGTGCCGGCACGGCCTTTGAGCGCGCCCTCAAGCTGTGAACCGAGCAGAAAGATCTGTTCGGCGTATCCAACGGCGATGCGGCCGGCATCGGTCAACTGAATATTACGCCCCTGTCGCTCGAACAGCCGGCAGCCAAGGCGCTCTTCGAGCAGCTTGATCTGCCCGCTTAGCGTCTGGGGCGTCACATGCAGGCGCTGTCCGGCGCGAATGATGCCACCTGTCCGGGCTGTCATCCAGAAGTAGTAAAGGTGTTTGAAATTCATTTAGGTGTTCCATAAATGGATTATGGGCCGCGAGGGAGGCGTACCTGCTCTTCACGCGTAACCGCGATCGAGCGGAGGCTATCCGCAATAGCTGTGCTGCTCACCTTGGGCGACAGCGCTTCTCAACGCAGGAAGCCGCCAAGATGAAGCGTCGAGACCTTGTGCGTTTCCAGTTCGAACATGCGCTGCTCAAGTTCGCACGCACCCGCATCGTGGCGACGTCGGCCCAACAGAACGCGGCGCGGGGTTGCGCATATCCGGCTGAGAAAATGGCCTGATGCGCAGGCCAGGGCTCGTGCGGTTGCGCGAAATGGCATTGTGGCCGCCGATTCGTGAGCTCCGGCCCGAGGCTCCGGTTTCACTGGGCGAGGGGTGGCTCGGGATATTGAGTCGATTTTCATAACGGAGGGTCCGAATGTGCGGTTGACGGCACGTCAATCCGCGCGCTCTAAGCCGTATGTCCGTTTCTTTCGACAGAGCACATGCGACGCTCGAGCTCGCCAAGGTCGGTCGATGTCGCGAAATAGTCGTCGAGACGGCGCTGCTCAGCGTGCTCCAACCAGTTGTCAATCATTTCCACAAGGTATGCAAACATGACGTTTCTCCAGTGACTCGTGTGTGTGGCGCTGTGCACCAGGAAGGTGTCGCAACGGCAGCATCGACGGGCACCGGGAAGTCGGCTTCACGCTGTCAGTTATGTTCTGAAGAAACGTGGCTCGTCGATGGAGTGAATCGTAGCGGTCGAGAATGAGCCGAAAATGAGGACCGTTGTTATCTGCTTCCTGAACAATTTGGCCCCGTTCGCAACGGACGGAACGAGCCTTTGACACGCGGCATTCAGTGAGCCAATCGTTGGCGATGCTGAGTATCGTTTCGCATGGACCGAATGAATCAGAAAGAAAATTCGAATATTCAGTTTGCGAGCCGCGCTTTAGATTAGCTCCTGCCAGCCGACACATTTGAACAGGAGTTCCTTGTGGAAATCAGCATCGAGACATCGGGTCTTCGTCTGTCCAGCAGCGAAATGGAGAGCTTTCGCGGGCATATCCACCAGCGTGTGGAAGCGACGTTCTCACGTATCAGAAGGCGCATTACACGCGTGTCGGTTCACCTCGCCGACGTGAACGGCCCGCGCGGCGGGTTTGACAAGCACTGCATGGTCAAGGTGAGCCTTGGCGGGGCCACGGCCGCGCTCGCGCAGGGGAATGATCGCAATCTGTTTGCGCTGGTCAATCGGGTATCGGTCAGCGCCGCGCAGGTCACACTGAAACGCCTGAAGCGGCGCCCTGGGAAGGCGACGGTCAGAAGCATGAGCGACACGTCGGCTGACGCGCATCCCGACGCTTGAATCGACACCCATGCGAGGCGCGAGGTTCGCGGCCTGAATTGCATTCTCAACTATCGAACAGGTAATGCAGATGAAGAACAATGGCAAGAAACAGGTAGTGATCGTCGACGGCTATTCGACGGGCCGCGAACTCGTGCGTGAACTCTGCGGCAGGGGCGTCATATGTCTGCACCTCAGGTCGACACCACGAATCCCATCCGTGGTGTCGAAGTGTTTTGATGTGAGTGCCTATGACGAAGACCTGGGCTATCTTGGCCCGGTCGACGCGGCAATTGGCCGACTCCACGTTGTGTGTCCTGACGCGGTGATCGCCGGCTCCGAATGGGGCGTCACGTTTGCGGAGTTTGTCGCGAACGGCCTGGGACTGCCGACCAACCGCATTGAGACCATTAGCGCCCGGCGCAACAAGCTTGACATGATCGAGGCGGTCCGCACCCATGGTCTGCGTACGGCTGAACAGGCACCGGTCCAGACAGCACAGGAGGCGCACGCCTGGACAAAGCGGCACGGAAAATGGCCGGTCGTGGTCAAACCGATGCTGAGCGCGGGATCGGACGGCGTGGTTGTCTGCAATCATTACGCTGATATCGACCACGCATTTGCGCAGGCGCTGTATCGGCAGAATCTTCTTGGCTGCTTCAACGATCGTTTGATGATCCAGTCGTATCTTTCGGGCCCGCAGTTCATCGTCAACACGGTAAGTCGCGGTGGCCGGCACTTCGTGAGCGATGCCTGGAAGGTCGCTTACCGCACTGTGCCGGGCGGGTCGATCGCAGCAGGCTCGATGATGCTGCTCGATCCGTCGCTGTCCGTGAGCCGCGAACTGATCGCCTACACGCTGGCCGTGCTGCCGGCGCTGGGTATTGAAAGCGGCGCCGCATATTCCGAGCTGCGGATGACACCGCAGGGACCGGCGCTGATCGAAACGGGCGCCTGCCTGATGGGCGGCGCGATGGACGCAGCGCCGTATCAGGCTGCGGGCTTGCCGACCCAGGCTAGCCGTTACGCAGACGTGCTGACGGCGAGCAACACTGTCAACTACATCGCTCCAGGCGAAAGCACGTATGTGTTCAAGCGGAATCTCGTGAAGGCGTTCTTCGTATTTGACCAGGCAGGCACTGTGCGTGACACGGCGGGACTGTCGAAACTGAAGGCGCTGCCGTCGTTTCGTGACCATTATCGCGCGCTGGGGAAGGGCGCACGCGTCTGGCGTACCTCCGACTCGCTCTGCTGTGGCGGCGTGGTTTACTTCGTCCACGACGACCCGAAACAAATCGATGCGGACCTCCGGCAGTTTCGCGAGTGGGAAGCGGCTGGCGAGCTATATGCCGTTGCCCCTGTTGCAACCGAAGAGAGTCTCATCTCCTGATTTCAGGGCAAGGTCTCACTTTTCTGGCTGTCGCGCTGCAATCCGCCGGTAAGGTCCTGTACGGCACATTCCTCTCGGGAATTTCAACGGCGGCTTTTCTGCTGATCAGCTTTTGTTTGCCCGCGGCGATATTTCTGCTCGCCGCCGGGTTCCGGCTTCCGGTCCTTGGGTTTGACCGTATGTGCTGATCGGCATCTGGACGGCAGTCATGTTCGTCAGCTTCTTCTTCGCGCTCAGGTATCTGGCGCTGGCGGGCGTTGGCTCCATCGGGGTCGGCGCAGCGCCATTCTCGCAACTGGCGCTGCGGCGCATGGACACACTGGCCATCATGTTCTGCACCCCCGTCGTGTAACTCGAGCAACGCTGCGTTGACGCGCATTGTCGTAGTGACGGCGTCATTGTCGCTCGGCATTTTTGACCGGATGAGCATGCGATGTTCGCTGCACGATCCGTAAATACGCGGAATAATGGCAAAAAAGCGCGTCGTTCTGCGTTTTG
>Ga0116109_1000064_pt1 | contig 29015 bp, 23 predicted proteins | sample June2015DPH_8_10_2_FD_89718 | JGI IMG/M metagenome (GOLD analysis project Ga0116109, IMG submission 89718) | Peatland microbial communities from SPRUCE experiment site at the Marcell Experimental Forest, Minnesota, USA - June2015DPH_8_10 | ecosystem: Environmental > Terrestrial > Soil > Wetlands... | reverse complement strand
GCTGACGGTCCAGCGCCCTCGGTACAGGCGCACCTTTTCTGCCGCGAACACGAGTTCCAGCGTGTGGATAGCGAGGAACGCCACAGCGATAACGCGCATCGTGCACGCCAGTCCATGAGGCAAAATCCCTATGAGGCCAGCGAGGGCAAGCCCGTAGACGGTGAGGCAAGCCGCCTTCAGGATGCACAGCACGATTGTTCCTCGGCACCTCTACGCGCCGCGGCCTTGATCATGTCAGCGGCTTTTTCCGCGATCATGATGGTGGGCGCGTTGGTGTTGCCGGATACGATGTTCGGCATGATCGACGCGTCTACTACGCGCAGCCCTTCCACGCCCTTCACACGCAGTTCATCGTCCACCACGTCCTGAGAACCCGTGCCCATCCGGCAGGTCCCCACGGGGTGATAGGCGCAGTCAGCATGAGCACGGATGAATGCTTCGATTTGTACGTCGGTCTGCGCTTGAGCGGAGTTTCTGGATTCCTTGCCGCCGAAACGTGTCAAAGCCGGCTGGTGCATGATTTCGCGGGCCAGCTTGAATCCTCGAATCAAACGGTCCATGTCGTCTGGCTCTGCCAGAAAATTGGTGTCGATCATGGGCATGGCCAACGGATCCGCGCTCGCCAGCGAAATGCTGCCGCGGGATTTGGGGCGCAGCAAACCGACGTGAATCGAGTAGCCATTGCCTGGCAATAGCTTGCGGCCATGGTCGATGAGTTTGGCCACGATGAACACCAGTTGCGCGTCCGGGAGCGATTCCTCCGGCCGGGTCTTGATGAAACCATTTCCCTCAGCAAAGTTAGAGGTCAACATCCCTCTACGGAATCTGCTCCACCGCACCATGCCTTTGAGCACCGCCCACGCACTCGACAACGACAGCCCGAACAAGCCTCTGGACGCGCCGGCTTCATAGCTGTGAACGATATCGATATGGTCCTGCAGGTTCTTGCCCACACCGGGCAAATCATGGACCACGGCGATGCCGTGATGTTTGAGGTGCGCAGCCGGTCCTATGCCGGACAACATCAGGATTTGCGGCGACTGCAATGCACCGGCCGACAGCAATACTTCCCGCCCAGCATTGAGCCGTTTGACCTCGCCACCCAGGATGTACTCAACGCCTACGGCCCGCTTGCCTTCCATCACGATCCGTGTGACCTGTGCGCCGGTGATGACCTGCAAGTTTGGACGGCCGAGGTTGGGCGTCAGAAATGCCTTGGCCGTGCTGCAGCGCTCGCCGTTTTTTTGCGTCACCTGGCTCAGGCCGACGCCTAACAGATGGTCGCCGTTGAAGTCCGGGTTGGGTGAATGTCCTGCCTGCACTGCGGCCTCGACGTACGCTCGCGCATAGACGCTGGGTTCGAGCAGGTCTGCTACGTTGAGCGGGCCACCCGCGCCGTGATACTGATTGGCACCCCAGAATTCGTTGTTCTCCGATTTCCGGAAGTACGGCAGGACATCCGCGTAGCTCCAGCCCGCGTTACCCTGCGCGGCCCATCCGTCGTAGTCGGTGCGGTCTCCGCGCATGTACATCATGCCGTTGATCGAACTGCTGCCGCCAAGGGCTTTGCCGCGTGGCTGGTAGCCGATGCGGCCGTCAAGCCCCCGATTCGGCAGCGTCTTGAACGCCCAGTTATAGATGGGGTATGGGATGAGCGCTGCCAGTCCCGAGGGGCATTGAATCAGCGCGCTCTTGTCCGACGGGCCCGCTTCGAGCAGGCACACCTGAACCTTTGGATCCTCGCTCAGGCGCGCGGCCAGCACACAGCCCGCCGAGCCCCCGCCAATCACGATGTAGTCGATCATGACACGTAGACGATATGCACATCGTTGATCTGGCCATTGAACCTGAATGGCGCGCGATCGCGGTAATCCAGCGTCACAGGACAACCCAGGTCAGCCCCGACGTTAAAGGTTTCGCTGGCGCTGAACGCAAGCGGCACGGTGAAAGGTGTCGTCGCCCTCGCCGCCTCCACTCCGTCGACACGCATGACCAGTGTCGCCGGCGCGCCTGGCGCCGGCCCGCTCATAACGGTTTCAAGCTCGAAGCGATGCGGACCAGGCGCCACGCGGTCGGACGAACGCAATTTGGTTCGCAAGACGCCGAGGAAGTTGTACTCGTAGTGCAGGTACCCGGCGTCCATATACAGCACCAGGCCGCCCGCCACGGCACCCAGCGAATACAGCACCCCGCTGCCCTCGGCCCCGAAATCCACATCCACATCCACGGTGACCTTGTTGTTGCGTGCTCGCAGATTCGGCGCGCAGAATTCGGGCAGACGGGTAATCTCGGTGTTGAAATGCCACTCGGTCTGGGTCGTTCCAACGCGTGCGCTGGGATTCAGCAGGGGGCCGAGCCCGGCGCCGATCGGGTAGACGTGGTTGGCGCGCGCCTCGCTGTCGAACTTCTGCTTTAACTCCTCAAGCTTCTGAGGGTAGTCAGCCGAAATGTCGTTAGACTGGGAATAGTCTTCGTCGAGCTTGTACAGGCGCCAGACGTCGTCGTCAGGATTCCAGTTTGCGTAAGCGGCATAAGCGCCCGGCAGCCACGGAATGCGCGGCCCGAATACCGAGGCCATCCAGCCGTCCGAGTAGATGCCGCGGCTGCCAAACACTTCGAAGTACTGATGCGTTTTCCGCGCATCGGCCGTCCCGTGGGCGAAGGTATAGGCCAGGCTGACGCCGTCCAGCGGATCCTGAACCAGCCCGTTGACCGATTCCGGCGCAGTAATGCCGATGATGTCGTAGATCGTCGGCGCAATATCATTGACATGGTGAAACTGCCCGCGCACTTCGCTGTCGGCCTTGATGCCCTTGGGCCAGGATACCGCCATCGGTACACGGGTCCCGCCAAAATATCCCGCCACCAGCTTTGTGCCCTGGAACGGACTTTCTCCGGCCCATGCCCATCCCGCGTGATACATGTTGGCCACTGTGGGGCCGCCAAGCGCCGGCAGACCGCCATACTCTTCCTCGAGAATCTTCATCTGCTGCGCAAAGGGCATCGGCACGCCATTGAGCGTCAGCATCTCGTTGATAGTGCCGCCCCACCCTTCCGACGATGCGCCGTTATCGGACAGCACGTAAAAGATCAGCGTGTTGTCGCGCAAGCCAAGCTGCTCCAGTTCGTCTACGACCTTGCCGGCCTGCGTGTCGGCGTGTTCGAGGAAGCCGGCATAGACCTCCATCAAGCGGGCCTGGAAGCGTTTTTCGTCGGCTGACAGGCTTTCCCAGGCGGGAAGCGTCTCAGGGCGCGGGGTCAGCGTACTGTCGGCCGGAATCCAGCCCAACGCCTTTTGCCGCCTGAACGCTTCCTCACGGTAGACGTCCCAACCCGCATCGAATTTGCCCTTGTATTTATCTGACCATTCGCCGAAAACCTGGTGGGGACCATGCACCGCGCCGGGCGCCCAATACATCAGGAACGGCTTATCGGGCGCCAAAGCATGTTGCTGGCGCAACCAACTGGTTGCCTGGTTCGCCAGATCTTCACTGAGGTGATATTTCGGCTCGTTGGGACGCTCAATCGGACTGGTGTTGCGATACAGGCTGGGTTCGTATTGCGACGACTCGGCCCCCATGAAACCGTAGAAGTAGTCGAATCCGCAACCGGTCGGCCAGCGGTCGAACGGCCCGGCTGCGGAGACGTCCTGAGCCGGCGTGTTGTGCCATTTGCCGAACGCGGCGGTGCTGTACCCATAGTGCTGCAGCACCTCCGGGATGGTCGCCGAGGTTTTGGGAATCTCTCCGGTGTAGCCGTCGAAATCGCTGGCCAGTTCGGTGATGGTGCCTGATTCGACCCGATGGTGATTGCGCCCCGTCAACAAGGACGCGCGGGTCGCCGAGCTGATCGCGGTGGTGTGAAAGGCGTTGTACCGCAGCCCCGTATCGGCGACGCGACTGAGGGTCGGCGTATGAATTGCGCCACCGACGGTATCGGCATGCGCGAAGCCAACATCATCCAGCATGATGATGAGCACATTTGGGGCGTCCGCCCGCAGAGGGGTGGCTTTGCTGCGCCATTGATGACTGGACTCGGACAAGGTGCGTGCGGCAACACTGGCCGTGGGGGTCTTCGGAAAGGGCAAATGCCGCGAAGTGTCTGCTGCCGCGCGCTCGCCACTCTGGTTTTCGACCGGGTTAGCGGGTTCAGGCGTGGAAGACGTTGCCCGCACACTGGATGCCGCCGGCTTGATTTCACTGGTCATGATCGTTTCCTGTCATTGGCTTAAACATGACGCGCGTCGCCGGTACTGGCGCCTGCGGTCATAGACAAATCGAGGACAGTTTATGAATCGCGTACTGATCTCGCCGGTCTTTGAAGCCAATCCAGTAGTCTCGGCGTTGGGTCGAACCGGGATCTCATGCACCGCGAGCGGGCGCACCATCGGGCAAGCCGGGTAAACACCGAGCCAACGATCACGTCGCGATACAACGATAGGTAGAGTTACCGAAGCGAGAGGCCGCCTCCCGGTGATACGATGAATAGGCACGACGCGGACTATCCGGAGTTCTCACACGCGGACCATCCTTCGACGCAGCACCTCACGGGGTGCGCTTCGTACCCGCTGCGCAACGGGCACAACGCTCAGGAATCCTCCGGCTCCGTTTCCGTTTCCGGGTGACCGAAACACACCGGCTCAGCCACGACTCGCCGTCCGACCATGCAGAAAACGATACACAACAGGCCCGATAACGATGCCGTCCTGACGACGATTGGCGGTTATGCGCTGGCGATTGCCAAAGCCCTTGAACACAACGGCGTGGATAGCGCCCGCATCTTTCAGGCTGCGGGCATCCCACCCTCGTTGCTGAAAAATGACCCCATGTGCCGGCTACCGGTCGCCACCATCTCCAGGCTCTATAAAGTCTGTGTGGACGTCACCCACAACCCTTACTTTGGGTTGGTGGTCGCCCGGTTTATCAATGTTTCGAATCTGCACGCGCTCGGACACGCGTTGGCGGCCAGTTCGAGCCTGATGGCGTTCTGCCAGCGACTGGAACGTTTCTTCAAGCTTGCTTCCCACGCCTGTGAAATCAGTCTGTCCGAAACCGGCGACGAGGTCTCGTTGCGAATCAAGCTGTTCGTCACGGTCTGCGGCGAAACTGAAGACGCGCTAATGGGTTTCGTGGTGCTCGCTATGCGGCAGCTTTACAAACCCGAATTTAACCCGCTGCGCGTAGAACTCTCCCACCCGATGCCGCGCGACGGCGCCGGGCCCTACGAAGCCGTTTTCCGGGCTCCGGTCGACTTCGCTCAGCCGGCGCCGTTGCTGGTGTTTTCAAAGACCGATCTTGAGCAGCCCTTGGCCGGCGCGTGCGCAGAGTTGGCACAACTGAACGACAATCTGGCCACCAGTTACATCGCCCGGCTCGACAAAAGCGATGTCGTCACGACGGTGCGGCAGAAAATCATCGAATATCTTCCGAATGGGGACTGCACGCGCGATAAGGTCGCCAGTGTCATGTGCATCAGCCCTACCACTCTGCAGTTCAAACTTTCCCAATGCGATACGAACTTCAACGAACTGCTGGACATGACCCGCAAAGAACTTGCTTCTAGCTACGTTCAACAGTCTTCGCTATCGATCACCGAGATTACGTTTCTACTGGGTTTTAGCGACACCAGTAACTTCACTCGCGCGTTCAAGCGATGGGAGGGCGTATCGCCGACCGACTATCGTAGAGAAGCACGGACGGTGAGCGGTTAAGTATCAAGGGCCGACAAAAGCAAAAGAGAGCAGCGTGGTCGAGGCAGGATCACCGGTCATGGCGATGCCCGCGAGCGAATCGCCGAGGCGATATCCTGACTCACCGCTCCGAGGGCCTGGCTGTAGGCGGCTACCACCGCGTCGAAACCTGGACCCGCGCAGGGTTTGCGCACCGTGCTTCGCCCTTCCGCGCGCAGTCCTTTGCCGGATGGAGAGACCGACCACAACACCTCGACCGTAGCGGCATCGCCAAGCGCCGCTTCGAAGCGCGGCACGTCGATCTGAACCCGATACGCGGCCGCCGGATCGCCGCCCATCGGAGACGCCGCGACGCGCGCGCCATTCAGCTGTTGCGCAAGGTCGGCCCGTATTACGCGTGGAATCTGGCTTTTCAGCGAGTCGGCCCAGCGGGCGAATTCGTCAATGTCGACCTTGTTGTCGCCTGCATTCACCACGATCTGCGGCCGGTCGACAAGCTCCGGCACGGAGACCACGCCGATCAACACAGTAATCGGTGCCGCGGGCGGGGGTTCGCCGGGGGCACGGCGGGACCTTACAGGGTAAGCAGTCAGGCAGGCGGACGAGTGCCGCCAGCAGAAAAAATGTCAGCCCTGTCGACAATATGAACCAGCTGCGCGAGTGATGTGACTTCCATCTTCGTCATCACCCGTGCCCGATGAGCCTTGATCGTCTTCTCGGCGGTGCCCAGTTCACCCGCGACCTGCTTGTTCAGGCGCCCGGTGACGATCAACGCCATGACTTCGCGCTCGCGAGGGGTTAGCCGGTTAAAGCGCTGACGCAGCGTATCGCGCTCGCAGCGGTTCGCATAGCGCTGGTTGGCGGACTCGAGTGCGGACTCAATCGCCCGTAGCAGGTCTATATCGCGCACCGGTTTGGTCAAAAAGTCCGTGGCTCCTGCCTTCATGGCGTGCACAGTCATGGAGATATCGCCGTGGCCCGTTAGAAAAATGATCGGCAGCGTGGCGCCAAGCTGACGCTGCAACTGCAGACCATCCAGGTCCGGCAATTGAACGTCCAGCACCAGACACGCGGGGCGCGCGTCCACGTCGACTTCGGCCAAAAATTCGCGGGCCGAAGCAAACACTTCGACAGAATGGCCAGCTGAACGAATCAATCTGGCTAAGGCGCGACGAACCGAATCGTCATCGTCGACGACGAACACAAGCGTTTCTGGCTCAAGCATGGTTAACACCGCGACCTCTGGTTCCCTGTATCGCTCCCAATGGGTAACGTGACATAGAACGTCGCGCCTCGATCAAGATTGTTTTCAGCCCAAATCCGGCCACCGTGCAGCTCCACGATCGACCGGCTGATCGACAGTCCAAGCCCCAGGCCATGAGGTTTGGATGTATAGAATGGCTTAAAGATCGCATCGAGCTTGCCTACTGTGAGTCCATGCCCGCAGTCGCGCACTGCGATGCGAGCCATGTCCTCACTCTGCAGGGCAAGTTCCACGGATACCACCCGATCCTTTGGAACGACCTGACTCATGGCATCAAATGCGTTTAACAGGAGATTCAGCGCCACCTGCTGCAATTGCACCTTATCGGCGCACACGGCGGGCACATCGTCACAGATTTCCAGTGCTACGCGTGTTTCGCGCACGATCGCATCGGTGTGCAGCAGAAGAACCGCATCGCGAATCACCGTGGCGAGATCGAGGGGTGCGGACTCCATATCGACCTTCTTGACCGTCGCCCGAATGCGCCGGAGGACCTCGCTGGCACGATAGTCATCCTGAACGATGTCGTTCAATATGTCGCGCACCTCGGCCACGTCAATCGGATCAGCTGCCATAAAACGCTGGGCGGCCTGCACGTTGCTCAGAATCGCCGTGAGCGGCTGATTAAGCTCATGCGCAAGAGATCCAGCCAACTCCCCCATTGTCGAAACGCGGGTCAGATGAGCGAGATCTTGCTGGTTTCGCACGAGCTCGTAATGATCAGACCTGTCCTCGACAAAGGCGAGAGTCGACGTGTCCTCCTGAAAGGAGGATCGCCTGACGACGATTTCTGCTGGAAATTCTGTGCCCTGCTTGCGTCGCGCAACGACACGGCGCGTCGCTTCAGACGGGCGATCCGGTGAGGCAGAGGGGAATCCGTTGCACCATAAAGGACTACGTGGGTCATCGAACTCAGGAACGAGCAACGAGACCGGCTTGCCGATCATTTCGCCATCCTCGTAATCGAACAGGCTTTCTGCTCGTGCGTTGGCTGCCAGAACTTCGCCGCGGCTCCCGAGCATGAAAGTGGCGAGCGGCAGCGACTGCCACACGTTGCGAAAACCCTCCACGAGACTGTCGTGCGAAGCCCGCTCCTGTGTGATGCTCTCGTTGTCTGAGCCAGAGCCAGAACCGTGATGATCCGACAGCACCCGGTGAAAAGCCCGGAGCGTCGACATATGGCGTCTTCCAGCAGGAGTATGCCTCACGTGATGCACACCAGGAGCCGCCCTATGGAGCGTCTCTTTGATATCTGTCCGGCCGAATTCCGCGGGCGGATCCCGCTGCATATCTGGCGGGTCCGGCCTGACGAACAGTTCGACCATCCGGGCAACCGCCCTGGCGTGTATCCTCGGCTCGCGAAAGCTCGAACCCGGCTCCCCTGCGGTCTGACCTGATAACTCCGGCTGTCCATATGCGCCACTTGGTGATGCTGTCGAATCGCGATGTGTACGCGACATCAGCAGCCACACGATGACAGCCGCTTGCGCAAACACAATTGCCGGAAATAGCATGTTCACGACAAATGTCTCCTGAGTTTGGCCATATTCGAAGGACATTAATGAACATCGGAATGCAATGCCGCCCATGGGTTAACACCATGCACAACATGTTTTGAGCGGCTACGTCTAAATGCTTTCGATAACGTTGGCGCGACAACCCAGGTTTCGACAGAAACGCCAGCAGATTTCACGCCAGCAGATTTCGGCCTGCCTCAGATAAGGGCAAGCTGATATCGGTCCATGAACAGGACCGAAGACATGCAAAATTAACTCGCCCCTGCGTCTACACCGGGCGCGGACATGCGAACGCATAAAGTCCACGCCGCTGGATCAGACGCTGCTTCCGGAGTGTGGGTCTTGTTTTTTTAATGCCCGCTATTCTTCAACACACTCTGAATTGCCTGTGTGCGTCAAACATAATACTAATAAACCTCGAAAGCAAAAACTCACTGAAGACCAACGCATTGAACACCAGCCACAGCAACTGTCAACCGGGGGATTGAAGTCACACAGAATCCTTACAGACGCTTCCATTCTACTTGCCAATACCAATAACGCAAATACTTTTTTGGGCAATTTTTACTTCGCTCGATGCTTCATCTGCATACCTAACGTGATGGGGATGGCCGCTCGAGCTTCATTTTCACGCATCCGTACATCGGCAAATATGCATTCAATATTAATTGATTTGCAGTGCGGATTAATTGCGGACTGCGGTGAACCCCTCCCGGGTGGCTCGATCAGCCTTGCCCTAATTGCAACCCCGGCTATTGGCGGTCCTATAACAGGTCTTTCCACCCGGGCTTTTATACACACCGTTGCCGTTCTTCGTCTTGGCTTCGCCGCCCCTGCTGGTCTGCGTCGTTGTCACGCCAGCCTGATTTTTCTGCGCCTTCCACGCATTTCCGGTGTTCGCGTTATAGCCACCTGCAGTTTGTCCGTTGCCACACGCAGCGACCCCGCGCCCGTTGGTGGCGCACTCCGCGAATGCGCCTGAAGCGAGCAGCATACACGCGAACATCACTAGCATCTTCATGACCGTCTCCATCGCATCCGGCACGACGCCGTTCGGTATCGCATCGCCGGGCGGGTACGCTTCCAATGCTAGCCAGCTTCGGCGCGGCGCGCAGTGGACTTTGGTCCTAATCAAGCGGCGTGTTCAATTCGAGAATCAGGAAGATTGCTCCGGAAGTGGATAAGGCACCGAAAAGCAGCGCGGCAATCACAGTGCCGTTGACCGAGGCGAAGAGGCCGAAAGTGCCAAATATGATTGACAACCACACGACCAGCGCCACCAGCAGTGGCATAGGAATGGAGCCCTGGGCTTGCAGCAGTGTCAGCCAGCGCACCGCCAGCACCTCATCGGCGATCTGGACGGCCCGCGCCTGCAGTTGATGCTGCAACGGGCTCTGCGGCGAGAGCGCCGCGAGCTCGCGTTGCAGCCCCTCCACGCGGTTGATCGCCTCCTGGCTTCCCAGTCTCTTCATCTGCATGGCGTCGCCGGAGCCCAGTATCTGAATCGACGTGGCATAGCTCTGCCTGATCTGACTACGGACGGCCCGAGTATCAGGTCCGTATCGGGCCAGCACGCGATCGAGCAGAATGATGCTCGCCGCGTTGTGCACCAGCTCGCTGTTGACAGCGTCGAATGAGCTCTTTGCCGATGAAATCAGCAAGCCAAGCACCAATGCCGCCATCGTCGCGATCAAGCCCGTCGTCAACTTGACGACACTGATCGAATCATCGCCCAGATGATGCCGCGGCACGATGGCACGTAGATACAAACCCAGCAGCGCGCTGCCGAATACACATGCGAACACGATCCCGGCGATGGCTAGGTGGTTCAACGTTCACTCCTCCGTCTCCGGCTGCAGACGTGCACCAATGACTGCCCCAAGCGTGCACCGCCTGCAAACCGGACGCGCTTCAAGGCGCGGCCACGACGCGATAAAAAACGCCGTTTGCGCCGTAGGCGGGTTGAAACCACGTATTGCCACAAAGGTAGTAGGTGCCGCCGTGAACCGACGGCGAGATACATCCGGCGGGCAGCACCGCGTAGATCGCACCGGGCGCGAAGGAGGTATTGACGGGAGCAGGTGCAGGCGCCGTCGCGCCCGCTACGTAGCCCGCGTTGTATGCGTTCGAAGCAACGGCCGTGTTGTGGGCCGAAGCCACTGCCGCGCCGGCCACCACGCCGACCGCGACACCCGCAGCAGCCGCCCCCGCCGCGGGCCAGCCGCCGCAGTTGTAGCAGCTCGACCCATACGTATTCACCGCGACGGGAGGGTGGTATGCCGGATAGGCGGCGCCATAGTATGCGGTGTGGTACGCAGTCGCACCGGAGGCGCTGGTGTAGGTCGAATAACCGGACCCCGTCGCATGACTCGCCGTGCCGCCATAGGTGTTGGTGGCGGTCGTTCCCTGTCCATAGGTGTGCGTCGCGGTGCCGCCGTAGTGATTAGTCGCGGTCGTTTGGCCTGAGCCTTGCGCATGCGTTGCCGTGTCGCCGTAGCGGCCGGTCGCGGTCGTGCCTTGCCCATAGGTGTGCCACCCCACGCATTAGAGCGGGTGGTCGACCCCGAACCGTAAGCATGTGAAGTACTCCCTCCGTACGCCTTAGCGTGAGACCACGCCCCGGCCCGCCCCGTAACGAGCGCGGGTATCAGTAACGCCGCGAGCCGGCGAGATCCTTATAAGGATCTGCGACGATCACGTCAGTAAACGGGAAATATATCGCGCCGGTATCGAAGGCGACACGTAACGCTTCGTCGATAGTCGGGGGCGCGTCCGCGACGGCAATCAGCTTCTCCTTGGGCGCAAACGCGGTCATGGTCTTGCCGTCGTAATAGAAGTCCGACGCCGGCCCGTCCCCAAGCGTGACCACCTTGAGCTTGTCGGGCCGCCCTACCGTGACCTCGGACTGGGTGGAATAGACTAGCGGCGCACCAAGGCGGCTCGGACTCTCATAGGAGACGACCGCTGTGAAGGACATGGTTTTGGCCGCGGCAAGGCGCGCGCATGCCGCTTTGAGAATCTCAATTGCATGAGGCTCGAGGCCGCGCTGAAATGCCGGCGCGGCAGACTTCATGGTGTGCCTGGCGGCCGCTTTCGACCGATGCTGGGTCGTCTGGGCGTCGCCGTCGACGGCCAGACACGAGCTCAAGACGACGGCGGTCACTTTCCATTTCAGTTTTTCGCAAGTCATCACAACCTCGATCACCATTCCTGATTAACGGCGTCTGAATCGCCAATCACGGAATCATGCCGCATTCAAACATCTTGTCGGCAATCGGAGCCGCCACCCTGGCGATAAAAGCTGCGCGCATCTGTGGGTCACCCTGCAGCACTTGCACCGCCTGCTGCTCCCGCTCGGATTTCGCGCGCCCCTGTTTTGCGACCCGCTCCTGCCATAGCTGCTCACAGGACGATTGCTGGTAGCGTTGAACAAGCCTGTCGGCGAGCACGTCCATCATTGGGTATTGAGCGATTGCCGCACCCGCAAGCAACAACGCCGACACCGCCGCAAACGCAAGAAGAGGTTTGTTCATGGATGGTCCTCGTATCGTCATCAAAACTTCATCGTTCCAGGTAACCGCCTGGATGAGTGCTTCCGCGAGAACGGGATAGCCATTGAATTCACGCGCCGCCTGTCTGCTGGCTCAATTCCAACCGCATCCGCCCAACTGGCAGACTAGATGACCAGCGGGCATACCAATATTGGACCTTGGTCCAATATGCGTCGCCCACAATCGCCGATCAGCCGATCGAATGGGACTAAGGTCCCATTGCAGAAGCGTCGTGGACCGTCTACTTTTCTGGCACAGGGCCGCTCTGGCAGGCAGCGGTTACTTCCGCGCGAACGGCCCCTACCAGACGACGAAAACTGCTGCCGTACCGCACACGCAAGGTGCTTCATCGCGCGACGCAGCTCACCTTCGACAACCGCCAGATGCAACTCGTCCCGGAGCAAAGAATGCGAGTCAGACTGTCGACACGCGCGCTGGCGCTTGCGCTGTCGCTTTCCATGGTGTTTCCTGGCGCTCGTGCGGCGCAATGCGAGTCACCAGTACTACATCTTCACCGGGCAGTCATGGATGACGTCCACCGACCTCAAATGCGGATGGATAGAAACGAAGACACTTCTGGCAAAGATGTCGAAAGTGCCGGCCGATCCCACCTGGGCGGACCTTAAGCCCTTCATTCCGGCAGCTAAATCAACCCAGGCCAAAGCGCCGGCGGTCTACTTCAGCAATACGCCCGCAGCGCTGATCGTGTTCGACGGACAACCTGTCTACACGAAGATTCCCGGCACCCAGCTGGTGTTCGCGAAGAATACCGACAGCGATGTATTCGTCTACTCGCCCACCAATACGTACTACTACCTGAGCGCCGGCCGCTGGTTTTCCGCACCGGCGCCCAGCGATCCGTGGACGTTCGCGACCAATCAATTGCCGCCTGATTTCGCCAGCATTCCACGCGATAGCGCAGCCGCCCGCGTTTTGAGTTCCGTGCCCGGAACTCCGGAAGCAGCTGATGCCGTGCTGCTTGCGCAAATTCCGATCACGGTCGAGATCGACCCCAGCGCGGCTGCGGCTGCGGTCAAGGTTTCATACAGCGGTGAACCCGACTTCAAACCGATTGAAGGCACGCCGCTCTCATACGCAGCGAATACGCCCGACAAAGTCATCAAGGTGCAGAACCAGTACTACGTGTGTTCCCAGGGCGTCTGGTTTGACGCCGCATCGCCAAACGGGCCATGGCAAACCAGTACCTCCGTGCCGCAGGTGATCTATGCGATTCCGCCGAGTTCGCCCGTTTATAACGTGACTTACGTGACCCAATACGCCACGCCGACCGGTGCGGTGCAAGCGAGCTATACCGCGGGATACCTCGGCGTCTTCATCGCGGGTGCCGCGATCGGTGCGATCATCGCGCAAGGTAACGGCTACTACTATCCGCCCTATGTGGTCGTAGGCCGTGGGCCTTACCCGGTCTACTATCCGCGTCCTGCGCCCTACGGCTATCGCACCTACAACCCTTATACGGGTGCCAGCGGCGTCAGAGGCGTCGCTTATGGGCCGAATGGCAGCGCGCACTGGGGCACCTCATACAACCCATACACGGGCACCTATGCACGCGACGGGAGCGTTTCGGGGCGAAACGGCAGCGCAAGCGTTGGGCAGGCCTACAATCCGTATACGGGCGCGTACGGGGCCACGCGTCAGGGCTCGAATGCGTATGGACAGTGGGGCAGTTCCGTCGTCACGAAGGGCAACCAGTGGGCCGCAACCCAGCATTCGACGACGGCCGCGGGTTCGGTCGGGACCTATCGGAATTCAGCGGGCGGCAAAGCGGTATCCGGCGCGAGCGTGAACGGCCGCGCTGTAGCGGGCAAAACCGCGGGCGGTGACATGTACGCAGGTCGCGACGGAAACGTCTATAAGAACAGCAATGGAATCTGGCAGAAATGCGACAATGGCTCCTGGTCTTCTGTGAACAAGCCAGCAGGACAGGCTGGACAACCGGGAGCACAAAGCGCGCAACAAAAGCGCACCGCCGGCACCCAGACATCGAATCCACCCGCAGCCGGGCCCAGATCGCAGAGCGCGCAACAAGGCCGTACCAACGCAGCCCCGGCGACGAATCCAGTGAGCGCCCAGCCCAAAGCGCAGACCGCCCAACAGCAGCGCCCTACCTCGACCCAGCCCGCCCGCTCCCCGGCTAAGCCGCCAATCACGCAGGGCTATCAACCGCAGCGCCCGATACCTGTAGCGGCAAACAGGCCCGGCGGCAACGCGCCCCAAAGTGCTGGGGGCGGCTCGAACCGACCCGGTGGACAGCCCTCCTCCGCAGAGCTGAACCAGCAAATGCAAAGCCGCCAGCGAGGCGCGGCCGAAAGCCAGCGCTACACGCAGAGTGCGCGCGGCGGCGGCGGTGGCGGCCTTCGTCGATAGCACTCCACGACCGACACTCGCGTCATCCACCGGCCGTCTCAGGCTCGGAGCACTCGACGAATGCGCGATGATGCCGTGTGCTCCCACGCGGTTCTGCGCTCCTCCGAACGCCCCCATCAGCGTGCGGCGTCATGCGCAGGCGACATCATTGATTGAACCAGCGGTACTGCAGTGCCAGCGAAAAGCTCTGGAAATTGCCGCCGATACGGGTGATCAGCCCCCGCGACCACGCCAGCTTCGCGGACCATCGCGTAGCGAGCGGAATCGACAGCGTCACGCCGTAGCGCACGCTGCGCTGCAGATCCTGATCCTCGATGCCATTGACGTTCGTCCGGCCGCCTGTGAAGTACGTCGCGTCCGCCGCGATCCAGAACCCCGGCCGCCAGGTGTAGCCTCCATGCCACTGGAATTCCGGCATGGGAGCTTGACTGCGCCGATGACCGCCAAAGAAATCGTCATTGTCGGTGTAAAGCCAGACGCCCGCCGCTCCCTCCAGAAACCAGTTGCCTAATGGCTGGGATACGCCTATCTCGGGCTTGAACGACCAGCGATTTGCTCCCACGTTGATGAGACGTGACGGTACGTACTGGCCTGTCGGCGCTACGACCGTCAAACTGGTGCCAACGATAGTGGATGGGACGCGTCGCGCGAATCCTTCCGGCGTGAGCGCAGGGTCGCCGAGCAGATTCATCGCAAGCCTGAACCGTGCGTCACTGAGTCCGGACCGGTAGGCCTGCTCAGGCAAGCCCATGACGTCACCGGTCACGTTTGCGTCGGCGTACGGCACCGACATCGCGACGCTCGCTGTGTGTCCCGCAATGCCGAAGCTGTGCGAAAAACCGAGCGACCACGTGTTGATGGTCGCGTGCACGTTGGTAATCGGCAGCGAGGGATCGACCGAGAAACCACCGCTCGAGCGCGCATAATCCAGCGCCACGAAGTTGGTGCCGACCGGAACAGCCGAATAGCTGCGTGGCTCCATTTCCTGCCCATAGGCCAACGCGGACCCGAGTAGCACCGCGCACGCCGTCGTGTGCCGAAAGAGACTCACGGCACACGAGGTCGGATTGAATCTGCGCAGACCGTCAATCCCGGCCAGGCGACCCCAGCCGAGTGGCGTTCCCGGCTTTTCCATGACCGTCGTCCCTTATCGATCGTGGGTGCGGCGACGGCGGGCGTCCGTCCTATGTGCAGGCATGCACGCTACGGCGACCTGCAGAGGAGCCCAAATATCACGCCTCGCCTTCAGGATCGCCCGGCTATCATCTAACAATTGCCCGCGCTATGAACGCGCGTCTTGCCGGTTCAGGTCAATAGTGGCGTGAGCGGTCTTTTAAAGCTATTGGACTTTGGTCCCAGGGTTGCGACTCCGAAGACGATTCCGATCCACACGCCTGCGTTCGCGGATGAGTCTCAAACGACGGACTGTCGCGCCGAACCGGAGTCCCAAACTCTATAGCTACAGCTCCTAAACTTTCCAGCCTCCGCCCAAAGCCTTATAGAGGGTAATCAGATTACTCAGCTCGGCGAACCGGTCGTTGATCAGTTGCTGCCTTGCCGTGTACAACGTGCGTTCGGCATCCAGCAGGACCAGAAAACTATCGGTTCCCGCGCGATAACGCGCCTGCGCCAACTCGTCGTAATGCGTTGAAGCCGATACGTACTCGCGGTCCGACTCCACCTGGTCGACATACGTCGCGCGCCCGGCGAGCGCATTCGCCACTTCCTTGAAGGCGGTCTGAATCGCCTTTTCGTAGCTGGCGACGTCGATCTGTGTCTCTATCTTCGCCACGTCAAGTGTCGCCCGATTGTTCCCATAGTCGAAGATAGGCATCGTCACGGTAGGCGCGAATGTCCATGCGCCAGTCGCTGCCTTGAACAATCCCGACAGCGCAGGACTGGAGGTGCCCGCCGCGGTCGTCAGCTGGATTGATGGAAAGAAGGCCGCGCGGGCCGCTCCGACGTTCGCGTTGGCGGCTTTCAACGTATGCTCCGCCTCGACGATGTCGGGTCGCCGGGTCAGCAGGTCGGACGGCACACCCGCGCTCACCGCCGGCAATTGCACCGCCTCCAGGGCGCCGCTACTCAGCAGACCGTCGGGAATGGGGCAGCCGATCACCGCCACCAGATTGTTGAGGTCTTGCGCCACCGCACGCTGGTCGGCGATCAGGCTCGAACGCACACTCGCATACTCCGATTCAGCCTGCCGCACGTCCTGCATCGAAGCATTGCCGATCTGCTCGCTTTGCAAATTCACCTGATAGGTCTGCCGGTCGGCTTCGGCCGTCTGGGTCGCCACCTCGAGCAGCGATTGATCGGATAGCCATTGAAAATAGTCGGTCGCTACCGTTGCGATCAGGCTGATGCGCGTGCTGACCCGCGACGCATCGGTCGCCAGGTACTGCTCGAGCGCCTGGTGCTTGAGACTGCGCAGGCGGCCGAAGAAATCGAGCTCCCACGAGGTCTCGCCGAGCGTCACGCTGCTCTCCTTCGTGGTGATGCCGATCTCACGATAATTGTCCACCTCGCCCATGGCGTCGACGGTCGGCAACAGTGCGGAGCGCGCAATGCGGTATTGCGCCTCGTATTCGGCCACCTTCAGCGCAGCCACGCGCATGTCGCGATTGTTGTCCAGCGCAAGGCCGATCAGCTTCTGCAGCGCGGGATCCTCGAAAAAGGTGCGCCAATCCACGTCGGCCGCGAAAGGCGCCGGAGGAGTCGCAGCAGACCCGGCCCCGGTCCCCGAGGATAAGGCGCCGCGCTCAACTCCCGCCGCGCCGGACCAGTCCGACGCCACGGGCAAAGGTGGGCGATTGTAGCCAGGCTCGAGGGTGCAGGAGCACAGGCTGATGATGCATAACATGCTGCCAAGAAGACGCCGCTTCATTGCTCGGTCTCCGCCGGGTTCGTCGTTTCGGGATGCACCTTGCGCTCCTTGAATAGTTTGCGCACCAGAATAAAGAAGAGCGGCACGTAAAAAACCGCCAGCAGCGTCGCGCCGAGCATGCCGCCCGTCACCGCAGTGCCGATCGCGCGCCGGCTCTCGGCACCGGCACCGCCGCTGAAAACGAGCGGGAACACACCAAACACGAACGCGATCGATGTCATCAGGATCGGCTTGACCCGCAGGCGCGCCGCTTCGAGCGCCGCATCCATCAGGTCTCGTCCCTGTTCGTGCAGTTCCTTGGCGAACTCGATGATCAAAATCGCATTCTTGGTGGCAAGACCGATCGTTGTGAGAAGCCCCACCTTGAAATAGATATCGTTGGGCATGCCCCGCAGCGTCACGGCAAGCACCGCGCCCAATGCGCCGAGCGGCACCACCAGAAGCACCGCGAACGGCATGCCCCAGCTTTCATAGAGGCCGGCGAGGCACAGGAACACGATCACGATTGAGATGCCGTAGAGATAAAGCGACTGCGAGTTGGACAGGACCTCCTGCCAGGATTGACCGGTCCATTCGACAGCAAACCCCTTGGGCAGCTGCGTCGCGATTTTCTCGATCGCCTTCATCGCCCCGCCGGTACTGACACCCGGACCCGTCTGCGCGGTCATCTCCATCGCCAGCATATGGTTGTAGCGCTCGATCTGCGGCGACCCGAAAGTCCAGCGAGTGGTCGAAAAGGCAGAAAACGGCACCATCTGCCCGTCGAAGTTGCTCGGTCCGGACCCGGACAACAACACTGCTCCGTTCGCCGCAATCGTGCGTACATACCATTGTCCGATATCGTCCGGCATCATCCGATACGGCGCGTCGGCCTGCACGAACACGCGCTGGATGCGCCCGGTGTCGACATAGTTGTTGACGTAGGCCGATCCGAAAGCAATCTCCAGCGTGTTGTTGATGTCGGCGATCGACAGGCCGAGCGCGCTGGCCTTCTCACGATCAATGTCGATATGGAATTGCGGCGTGTCATCCAGGCCGGCCGGGTGCGTCATCGCCAGTGCGGGATTTTTCGCGGCCAAGCCCATCAGCATGTTGCGCGCTTGCAGCAACCGCACGTGTCCCAGCCCTGCCCGATCCTCAATTTCGAAATCGAGTCCGCTCTGGTTGCCGAGGCTTGGAATCGCCGGCAAGTTCACTGCGAACACCTGCGCATCACGCAACGAGGCGAAGTGGGCATTCGCGCGATCAAGGATCGCACGCGCCTGCTGACTGTCGCCGCGGCGTTGACTCCAGTCCTTCAGGCTGACAAACAGGATCGCATTGTTCTGGCCTTGTCCATTGAAGCTGAAGCCATCGATTGCCAGCACCTCGTCAGTGCCCGGTTCATGATGCAGAAAGTAGTCCTCGGCCAGCCTGACCGTGCGGTCCGTCACGGCAATCGGCGTGCCGACCGGGGTCGACACCAGCACCACCACCACTCCTTGATCCTCGTCGGGCAGATAAGCGGTGGGCAGCCTGCTCATCAGCCAGGCCAGCGCCACGACGATCACGCCGAAAAGCAGCAGGAAGCGCACAGGGCGGGCGAGGAAAGCCGCCAGCCAGCCCCGGTAACGCTCGATGCCATGCTCGATGAAGCGGGCGATCCGTCCGCTATGGGCGGCATCATCGGCGCGGACCGGTTTGAGCAAGGTAGCGCACAGGGCGGGCGTCAAGGTAAGCGCCAGCAGCAACGACAACACCATCGCCGCCACGATCGTGACGGAGAACTGACGGTAAATGCCGCCAGTCGATCCGGAGAAGAAGGCCATCGGGATGAACACCGCGGTCAGCACGGTCGTGATCCCCACCAGCGCGCCGGTGATCTGCTTCATCGCCTTGCGGGTAGCCTCGCGCGGCCCCAGCCCTTGCTCGCGCATCATCCGGTCGACGTTCTCGACCACCACGATTGCGTCGTCGACCAGCAGGCCGATTGCGAGCACCACGGCGAACATCGACAGCACGTTGAGCGACATGCCGGCCACCCACAGCACGATGCAGGTGCCGAGCAGCGCAATCGGGATCACCACAGCCGGAATCAGTGTAGTGCGCACGCTGCGCAGGAAAACCAGCATGACGAGAAACACGAGGACCACCGATTCGATCAGGGTCTTCATGACATCCTCGATCGAGATCTTCACGAACGGCGTCGTGTCGAACGGGTAATCCACTTCGACGTCGGCGGGCAGTTGCAGCTTCAACTCGTCCACGCGTGCGCGCACGGCGCTCGCCACCGCCATCGCGTTGGCGCCCGTGGCCAGTTCGATCGCCAGCGCCGCGGCCGGCCTGCCGCCCATGCGGGACACGATGTCGTAGGTGTCGCCGCCAACCTCGACCCGTGCGACGTCCTTCAGCCGCACCCTGGAACCGTTGGGGTTCACGCGCAGCAGAACGTCGCCGAACTGGTCCGCGGTCCGCATCAGGCTCGAGGCGGTGATCGTCGCATTGATCGCCTGGGACGCGGTCGCCGGCGTGCCGCCCAGTTCGCCGACCGAGGTCTCGACGTTCTGGTTAGCGATCGCGGTCGTCACATCGCTCGCCGTCAAACCGAAGCTATGCAGCTTGATCGGGTTCAGCCAAACGCGCATCGCATGCTGCGGCGAGAACAGGTTCACTCCGCCAACGCCGTTGATTTCGGTGATGGGGTCCTGGAGCTGGCTCGCCAGCAGATTGCCGAGTTCGATCGAGTTCAGCCGCCCGCTTCGCGAAGAGAGCGACACCACCATCAGGAAACTGCTGCTCGCTTTGGAAATGTTGATGCCCTGCTGCTCGACCACCAGTGGCAGCAACGCGGACACCTGGCTCACCTTGTTTTGCACCTGCATCTGCGCGATGTCGGCATTGGCCCCTGGCTCGAGCGTCAGCATGATGGTCGCCTGGCCAGCATTGCTGCTGGTGGACGACATATAGAGCAGGTGATCGATGCCGCTCAGGCTCTGCTCAATCACCTGCGTGACGTTAGCGGCCACGGTGTCGGCCGAAGCACCCGGGTAGGTCGCCACGATCTGGATCACGGGCGGGGCGACCGACGGATATTGCTCGATCGGCATCGAGCGCAGCGCCAGCACGCCGGCGATCATGATGACGAACGCGATGACCCAAGCCAATACCGGCCTATCGATGAAAAAACGTGCCATTTCGTCCCCGCTTAACCGTGTGCGGCTGCACCGCTAGCCGCGGGAGCGTTAGAGGCATGCGTGTCGGTCACCGTGACCGGCGCACCATCCTGAAGCTGGCTGGCGCCGCTGATCACGACGCGATCGCCGATCTTCAGGCCCTGCGAAATGACCCACCGGTCGCCGTAGGCCGTATCGGCCTTGACGGAGGCCTCGTGTGCCTTGCCGTCGCCGCTGGCCAGCCAGACCGTGGCTTGACCGTCCGGGGTCCGCGTGACGGCCAGTTGAGGAACCAGCATGGCCTCGTCGTCGACGCCCTCTTCCAGCTCGGCCCGCACGAACATGCCCGGCAACAGTTCGTGCCCCGGATTGGGCACGGTGATGCGCAATGTGACCGACCCGGTGGTCTGATCAACGGTGATATCCGAGAAAGCCAGTGTCCCCGGCTGCGGATAGTCGGAGCCGTCCTCCATCACGATATGCACTGCCGCGCCCTGCTCGCCCACCCGCTTCATATGACCCGCGTTGAACTCCTTTCGCAGTCTTAACCAGTCGATGCTCGGGCGGGTCACGTCGAGATACATCTGGTCGATCGACTGGACCGTCGCGAGCGCAGCGGTCTGTTCTGCGGTGACGAGGGCCCCGGCCGTCACGCTGGACACGCCGATCCGCCCCGAGATCGGGCTTGTGATGCGCGTGTAGCCGAGATTGATACGCGCCGACTCGAGCGAGGCCCGATCAGCCAGCACGTCGGCCTGGTCTTCGTTCACGGCGGCGACGGCGTCGTCGTAGTCCTGCTTGCTTACCGCGTATATCTTGACCAGTTGCTCAAAACGGCTCGACTTCGCCTTCGCGTCCGACAGCACGGCCTCGGCCTTCGCCAGCACGCCTCGAGCCTGATCGTACGTGGCCTGGTAGACCGCCGGATCGATCTGATAGAGCGGCTGACCGGCCGATACGTCTGCACCTTCGATAAACAGCCGCTTCTGGACGATGCCGGAAATCTGCGGACGCACGTCTGCAACATTGAGTGCCGATAGGCGTCCGGACAATTCGGTACGCTCGACGATCTTTTGCGGTGTCATGACGAGTACACCGACTTCGGTTGCGGATGCCGCGTCGCCCGGACCGTCGGCCTTGTGTCGGGCGCATCCAGCAAGCGCCAACAGAAGCAACACGGTGCCAAGGCCAAAACCTGGGCGCGGCGGAAATCGCCCACGCATATCAACACACTGGAAGAACGCCATATCGTCTATTTGCTTTTATTTTTCGCTGAATAAGAAACGACAGAGTCCCGATGCCCCCGGGGTCTTCAGCCGTTCGCCGTCTACCGCTCCGTTTGCTGCCCCAATACGCCGTTGACCTCGTCGACAAAAGTGCGCCACTCCGCCTCCATTGCGAGCAATCGGCGACGGCCGACTCCGGTCAATGAGTAATACTCGCGCGGCGGCCCCGAGCTCGATTCGACGACATACGTCGATACCCATGCCTCGGCCTGCAGACGACGCATCAACGGATAGATCGCGCCCTCGCTCATTTCCATCTCGACCGGGAGTGTCGACGCCAATTCATAGGCGTAACTATCCCTGCGGGCTAGAACGGCCAACCCGCACATATCGAGCGCCCCTTTCTTCAACTGCGTCTACGTCAAAGTCCACGAGACCAATCGTGCATAACAAGGAACCCTGCTATACATGATACGTGGAGCAGGCTGAAACGCCTGTTTCAACTGGTCGAGACATTATCAGCCTGTATTGTTTTATGCAAGGTACCGATCAAAAATACGCACAGCGACAGCGTTGCCACTGGTTAAGCCTGCCAGGCTGTAAGACGACCACGGTCGTCGTCCGTTGCAGCACAGCGGCGTTAGAATTCATGCGCGCTGTCCCGGCCACACGGGCTCCGGATGCGGGAACACAAGGAGGCTTTATGTTTGAGTCAGCGTCATGGCTGAACCGTCCGGCCCAGTTTGAAGTGAGCGAAGACAAGCTGACGATCTGCACCGACGAAAAAACCGATTTTTGGAGAGAGACGCACTATGGTTTCATTCGAGATTCAGGACACGCTTGCGGTGTCGACGTGTCCGGCGACTTTACCGCTCAGGTGCGCGTCAATGGGTGCTTCCAGGCGCAGTATGATCAGGCGGGTATTTTAGTGCGCTCGGATGCCGAGAACTGGGTCAAGGCCGGAGTGGAACTGTCCGATGAGGTGCTCACAATTTCGTCGGTACTCACAATCGGGAGTTCAGACTGGGCAGTCGGCGCATCTCTCCCGACCGGCGAGTTCTGGATTCGCGCCACGGTCAAATCACGCGTATTGCTCCTCCAATACTCTGAGGACGGGAACCGTTGGTCTTTGATCAGACTGGCGCCGTTTCCTTTCGACGGCCCGCTATTTGTAGGGCCCACGTGTTGTTCCCCACAGCGTGCCAAGCTAATTGTCGAATTCGACCGCTTTGAGGTTATCACCCCCCCTGTTGGACTGCTGCACGATCCGGCTTGAACGCCCCTGATTTCAGTAGATCCAGGCAGCAGGCGCGCGAACCTTTGCGGCCACCAGGCGACCTCCGGAGGCAACGGAGTCTGGTCACTCAGGCGGCGACGGCGGCCATCGACCGCCTGCGCTCTGACGTCGAAAAGCTAGCGGCAAAACTGCTGCTGCCGGGTTGCGGTCGGGCACCGCACCTACCGTAACGCGATGCACGAATTCTTAGGGATGGCGCCGCTCGTGCAGTCCGCGCGCGATCCGGTTGGGCATGCCGCATGCTGCGCCCCATGTGTCCCGACTCACAACTGAGGCCACCATGATAAAGACACATTCACCAGCCAGCGATGCCGGCGCATGCTGTAGTGGGCGCCTGGTTATGCGTCGGGTCGCGACGGCGATGTCCGGCATCGTCCTGGTCGCCAGCACCACCCTGAGCGTTGCTCAGATCGTCAGCCCCAACGGCCCGCAGTCGCAAGACAGCAGGACATCGGCAATGGGTACCCGCCCCGACCCCGCTGCATCGTCCGTCAACGAGTCGTATGCGCCGCAGGCTAAAGAGGCGAAGGGGAATGCCCGGGGCCCGACGGCCGGCAAAGGTGATAAGCCCGAGGGTTCGGGCGGGTTTAGCAACGGCTTGTACGGAACAGGCGCAGGGAGCAACAAATAGCGCGGTATGAGGCGTCCGCGCCGATCAGTGCATTCTTCAGATCGGCCCGCAGCCTGGAAGGCCCGCAAGGCATTGAGCGGGGCAGCACCCGTTTCATCCGGAAGAGTTTATCTAACTCGAGTTCGCAAATTATCTGGTTTGTCGGACCCCTATCAGATAGATATCCTGCCAATTGCATCGCTGATTTAATCTCCCGCTCACTTTCCAGCCCGCAACCCGCATGTTCAGTTATGCCGGCGGCATTGTGCTCCTTGCCGCCCTGCTCCACGCGAGCTGGAACTCGATGCTGCATCGCCAATCGGCGCGAGTCCGCCGTAACCGGCCGCACGACTTCATGCGAAGGAGGGCTCCATGCTTAAACAAATTGCAACCGACCTGCTTGACATGGCCTATGACGAACAGGGCGATGCCGACGGATGGCCGGTGGTCCTGCTACACGGTTTCCCTTACGACATCCACGCATACGAGGAAGTGGCGCCACGCCTGACATCCCGGGGCGCTCGCGTCATCTCCCCCTATCTTCGGGGATACGGGGCAACGCGCTTCCTTGCGCCCACGACACTTCGCTCGGGCGAGCAGGCGGCGCTCGGGGCAGACCTGTTAGCGCTGCTCGATGCACTTCAGATTGGCCAGGCCACGCTCGGCGGATACGACTGGGGCGGCCGGGCGGCATGCATCGTGGCAGCGCTCTACCCGTCGAGAGCGCGCGGACTGGTTTCGGTCAACGGCTACAACATCCAGAATATAGCCGCCGCCTTGCAGCCAGCCGACCCCGAAAACGAATACCGGATGTGGTACCAGCCTCGAAGGGCGCCGTTGAGACATTCACTACCGGCTTCGCCAAAGAAGTCGCGCGGGACGGGATACGCGTCAACTGCATTCGCCCTGGGCACATCTACACCGACATGCATGCTAGCGGCGGAGAGCCGGGACGGGTGGATCGCGTCAAAGACTCGATCCCAATGGGAAGAGGCGGTCAACCTGAAGAGGTTGCGCGGGCGATCCTATGGCTAGCAAGCGACGAGGCTTCCTTCATCACCGGAACGTTCCTCGATGTCACTGGCGGAAAGTGAGCAACAGCATGCGGCAATCTAGCCTGACGTGCCGGCCGCACTCCCCTGATGGCAGCGTATCGCCTTTTCTGTGGCGGTTTGAGGCATATTGCCGCATAATGTGGTTCTCTCAGATTCTGGCATGGCCCTCGGAATAGCCGGAATCTTCAGCCGACTTTATTCAGTCGGCTTTTTTTTCGACTAACGCGTCAGCGGCTACGCGCGTTCGCGAGCGAGCGCACCAATCCCATCTTGATTCTGGGAATTCCCCATCCCCTCATTCATGCCCGTTCCAGCCCCACGTCAGGCTTCACGCCGTTTCGCAAAACCGACTTCTTACCGGCACCCGTAGCGGAAGCAGCCGCCCCGTGACTCAGCCAGGCGAGCGCAGCAGTGGCATCATCATCCGCGCTACCGCGCACCTTGGCGACAGCCTCAATCACATCCTCGCCAGGCACAGCGCGCCGAATAGCCACCCCAACAGCAAGAATATCGATCATCACCAGATGCAAGATCCGTGAAATCATGGAAAGCTGCGACGTACGAATCTCAATGTGATCCTTTTCCAGCGCCACAGTAGCGCGTTCAGCCAACGGCGTATTGCTGGACGTAATAGCAATCACATGCGCCCCAGCCTGCATCGCCGCGTCCAGCACACGCAGCAACTCCGGCGCACGCCCTGACCTCGACACGGCGACAATCACATCGTCCTTCCCAAGCAGCGCCGCAGACGCAGCCTGCATGTACGGATCGCCATAAGCAATCGTATGGATCCCAAACCGGAAGAACTTGAGGTGCGCATCCTGCGCGATGATATTCGAATTGCCGAGCCCGTAGAATTCGATCCGGCGTGCGCCGTGCAACAGTTCGATCGCCCGCTCGACATGCTCGAAGTTCAAATGCTCACGCAATTGCAGAATCGCCGAGATCGTGTTGTCGAGCACCTTCGCGCCGAAGTCCGTCGCGGTGTCGCCCAGCTGTACCTGGCTGTGACTCGCCGGAATCGTCCCGGTCAAGCCGGTCGCCAGCTTCAGCTTGAAATCGGACAACCTCGGCCAGCCCAGCGAGCGGCAGAAGCGGAGCACAGTCGACGGGCCCACGTCGGCCTTGCGTGCAATGTCGACGACCGGGTCGTTGATGATCGAACGTGGATGATTCAACGCCAGGTCCGCCACGCGCCGCTCTGCCGGCGTCAACCCGTCGCGCATCTGGCGGATGCGCTCGAACACCGCCGACGAACTCCCGCCCGCACGATTCGATAACTGCTCCGCCAGCGTCGCCGAGACTCCGAGGAAGGCCACATACTCAGCGGTGATGACGTAGGTCGGCACGTTCTGCAGATACGCCTCGAAGCGGCCCTTCGCCTCAAAGCGCTCACGGAACGACGAACGCGCGAAGAACTCAGCCAGCCGCGGCACCACGTCGCCGCCAACGTAGATGCCGCCGAGCGAACCCAGCGTCACCGCAATGTTGCCGGCGAGGGTTCCCAGGATGCCGCAGAACACATCAACCGATTCCGCCGCCAGCGGCTCGCCCTCGAGCGCGCGTTTGACCACGTCGGAGGTGTCGAAGGGTACGTGTTTCTTGTCGCGTGCTGCCAGCGCCCGGTAAATCACCTCGATGCCTGGACCCGTCGCGACGCGTTCGAACGACACGTGCGACCACTGCTTGCGCGCATATTGCAGCACCCGATCTTCGCGCTCATCAACCGGTGCGAAGGTGGTATGGCCGCCTTCACTGCCCAGCGCAATCCAGCGGTCGGCGGCGGGAATCAGGCCGGAGACGCCGAGACCCGTGCCGGGGCTGAGCAGCCCGATCACGCTGTTCGGCCGCCGTGCGCCGCCGCCCACCTGCATGCGTTGCGAATCCGTCAGGCCCGGCAATGCCATCGCCAGCGCCGCGAAGTCGTTGACGACCAGCAGCGTGCCGAAGCCCAGCGCGCGGCGCGTCGCTTCGATCGAAAAGATCCAGTCGTGGTCGGTCATGCTGACCTGGTCGCCGTCGACCGGGGCCGCAATCGCAATCGCCGCGTGGTTTACGCGGCCAATCTGCATGTCTTTCAGGTACTTCCTGATGACCTCGGCGATGCCCGGATAGTCGGCGCAGGGATATACCCGCATCTGAAAAATGTCCCCCGGTCCTGTCTCCAGCGCAAAGCGCGCGTTGGTGCCGCCGATGTCGGCTAGCAGCCTCGGTCCGTCGGCGTGCTGGCCCGCACCTGGGACAACGTTACCTTTCACACCAGTAGACATCGCGTCTCACTCCGTTGTCGTTTGCCAGCATTGAGATGGCATTTTTTTGTGGCGCAGCGGCGGCGTTCAGCCCGTCTTGCGCGGTCCTGCAATCAACAGAAATAGATGGTCCATTTGCTCCAGCGCGGACATCGAGTGTCCGCCACAGTCACAGCGCTCGGCGATCGAATCTATTGGCCCGAAGATCGGCGGCACGAGCCAGACATTGCCGGGGCGGGTCAAACGAGATGAAGTCGATAGCGGCGAGCGCGAGGGCGTAACCACGTCGGAACGCGAACGCCTCAAGGCACTGGCGCGCGAGGTCAAGGAGTTGCGCCGTGCCAATGAGATCCTGAAGTTGGCGAGCGCCTTTTTCGCCCAGGCATCGTCGGCTGGCGCGATAGCTCTTCGGTGATCACGGAGTTCGTTCTGGATGCACTTGAGCAGGCGCTGTACGCTCGCCGGCCGGACAATGACTGAACGCTGATCCATCACTACGACACGGGTTCCCTGTGCGTCAGCATTCGCTACAGCGAACCGCTGGCCCAGGCAGGCATCGAGCCGTCCGTCGACAGCCAGGGAGACAGCTACGACAACGCGCTGGCTGAAACGATCAACAGCCTGTATAAGGCGGAACTGATTCATCGTCGTGCGCCGTGAAAAACCCGTGAGTCTGTCGAACTGGCGCCCCCTGGAATGGGTAGGCTGGTTCAACCCATCATCGGCTGATGGAACCGCTCGGCTATACCCCGCCCACAGAAGCTGAGGCGAACTATCACCGGCAACCCAGCAATACTGCTGCTGTGCCGGTATCGACTTAAACGAACCAGCCTGCACGATTACCGGCGGCGGCTCATCCGAGATCTTCTGTTGAAATTTGGGTATGCGGACGCCGCGTTCGGCCTGGTCGTTATCGAACGGCACACGCTAAGCTGCGATGAAACGCGACCCGAATACGTATAACCGTATAAAGAGGCGTCAGTATGCGGATTGTAGCAAATCAAATATTACGCATATTACCTGTTTGTTTCGTCGCCTTGCCTGCACGCGTCTGATCATCCGTCATCTGGGGTAATTCTTGCGTAAAACTCCATCAATCCATGATTTATTATAATAGATTATTATTTTCAATGCGGGTAATCGTTGTAATTACAATTATTGCGCAAGGAACCATTAATCGATACGTTACTCGCATAGATTATTGGCGAAAACGTTGGCAATCCTCAGCGCTACACCTTGCGAACTGCGAACCCCTTGTCGTGCGGGGCCTTCGGCCCGATCGTTATCGAACGGCACACACTACCATGCAAGGAAACGCGACCCGAAAGGTGTTTAACGGCATAACGAAATGCTGATGCACAGCTACAAAATTAAAATATTACTAACATTACCAATTTATTTCGTTATTTTACATGTTCGCGCGTCATAACTCTCTCTGTTTTAAGTGTCAATAGTGGCAATCCTTGGTGTTGCGCCTGGCGAACTGTGAATGCCTTGTCATATGGGGTTCTAGCACTTTCGAGGGTCCGCTTGCGCCGATCAATATTGCAATTTCGCCACGCCAGTCCAGCGGAATCAATTTTTCTTTCCGACTCTCAGGTATTCTTGACAAAACAGTAGGCAAAGTACGAAAAGCAAGTTATTTGAAAGTAGTTTGACTACGCAGCACAGGGAGATACTGGTCGACGAGGATCCACGTGACGCAAAGATAGCCTTGGGCTATCTGGTCGTGACAACACATCCCGATCGATCTAACCGTCTCCCTGGTATGAGATGTCTGTTCGGCGCCTCCGGCGTCCGGACACCATTAGTAGTACTTCTTATTTTTCTTTTTTGATAGGGTATGGAGGAGACGATGAAAAAAGCTCTACTCGCCGCTGCGCTGATGTCGGCTGGCGTCATTGCGCACGCTCAAAGCAGCGTGACGCTGTACGGCCGCCTGGATGCGGGCGTTGCATACATGAGCGGAATACCTAGCACGACCGGCGGGGGCTCCACGTCCCGCGTCAGCCTGGAAAGCGGTGACTGGGGTACCAGCCTCTGGGGTATGAAGGGCGTGGAAGACCTGGGCGGTGGCTTGTCGGCCGTGTTCCATTTGGAAGGTTCTTTCAGCACAGCGACAGGTGCCCT
>Ga0116109_1000063_pt1 | contig 29569 bp, 24 predicted proteins | sample June2015DPH_8_10_2_FD_89718 | JGI IMG/M metagenome (GOLD analysis project Ga0116109, IMG submission 89718) | Peatland microbial communities from SPRUCE experiment site at the Marcell Experimental Forest, Minnesota, USA - June2015DPH_8_10 | ecosystem: Environmental > Terrestrial > Soil > Wetlands... | reverse complement strand
GCGGCGCGGCGGTCCCGTTCCAGTTCAAGTTCAATCATGACGGGGGACGCAATGTTGCGATGGGAGCCGGTAGGGCAAGGTGCGAAACCCTCAAGAGACCAACACAGTTGCAGCAACTTCGCCTGTACAGTTAGCAGCGCAGTGCATCAACTGTTTATGTCCGTCATTTAACCGCGGACGCTACAGTTTCGCAACGCCCCGAAGGAAGTCTCCTTGGGGGACCACTTCGAGGAGATAACCATGACTTCGCGCCCCGTCATCGACGATCTGTCGTCTTTCTGGATGCCTTTCACCGCCAACCGCCAATTCAAGGCCGCTCCGCGCCTGCTGGAATCGGCCAAGGGCATGTATTACCGCACGACGGACGGGCGCGAGGTGCTCGACGGCTGCGCGGGGCTCTGGTGTGTGAACGCCGGCCATTGCCGCGACGAGATCGTCGCTGCCATCACCCAGCAGCTTTCGACGCTCGACTTCGCGCCGACCTTCCAGATGGGCCACCCGCTCGCGTTCGAAGCGGCATCGAAGGTCGCCGAACTGATGCCCGCCGGCCTTGACCGGATTTTCTTCACGAACTCGGGTTCCGAGTCGGTGGATACGGCGCTGAAGATCGCGCTGGCTTATCACCGCGCGCGTGGCGAAGGCCAGCGTACCCGTCTGATCGGTCGCGAACGCGGCTATCACGGCGTGGGCTTCGGCGGCATCTCGGTGGGCGGCATCGCCCCGAATCGCAAGACCTTCTCCGGGGCGCTGCTGCCGGCGATCGATCATCTACCGCACACTCATAACCTCGAACACAACGCGTTTTCGAAGGGCCAGCCCGCATGGGGCGCGCATCTGGCCGACGAGCTCGAGCGCATCGTCACGCTGCATGACGCCTCGACGATCGCCGCGGTGATCGTCGAACCGGTGGCCGGCTCCACGGGCGTGCTGGTTCCGCCGCAGGGCTATCTGAAGAAGCTGCGCGACATCTGTACCAAACACGGCATCCTGCTGATTTTCGACGAAGTGATTACCGGCTTTGGGCGTCTGGGCAGAGCCACGGCGAGCGAGTACTTCGGCGTCACGCCGGATCTGCTGACCATGGCCAAGGCCATCAATAACGCCGCGATTCCGATGGGCGCGGTGGCCGCCAGCCGCACGATCCACGACACCATCGTCAATGGCGGCGCGCAAGGGGCGATCGAGCTGTTCCACGGCTATACGTATTCCGCGCATCCGGTCGCGGCTGCCGCTGCAGTGGCTACGCTCGATCTGTATCGCCGCGACGACCTGTTCGGCCGGGCTGCCTCGCTCGCTCCGGTGTTCGAGGCGGCGGCTCACGCGCTGCGCGATGCCAGGTATGTGAAGGACATTCGCAATGTCGGCATGGTCGCCGGGATCGAGCTCGAACCGCGCGACGGCGCACCGGGCGCACGCGCCTATGAGGCCTTCGTCAAATGCTTCGAGGCCGGCGTGCTGGTCCGCTTCACGGGCGATATCCTCGCTTTCTCGCCGCCGCTGATCGTCAATGAAGAGCAGATCCAGCACATCTTCAAGACCGTGCGCGACGTGCTCGCAACCATTCAGTAAAACCCCACAGGGCGGCGGTGTGGTGCCGCTGCCCGTAGCGGGCTGCTTATCTTATGCAGCGCTCCCGACGATGGTATCGAAGTAGAGCTTCAAAAATCCCTCCACGTCGACATCCACACACACGTCCTGTTTGGTCGAGTCGTCCCAGTTCGGCGCTGGAACGCCCATGGTCTCCGGCTTCTGGATGGTCTGACCGACCGCGATGCCTTCCACCACCACCCGTACCGCCCCACGCCGGATCTGGAAAAGCTCGGGCGCCACCAGGTAGGCGACCGCCGACGAATCGTGCGCGTAGATTCCCTGCACGCCCGCACTATCGATGTGGAACTGCTCGTAAAGCCGTGACACGTCCCAGATGAACTGTCCAACGTCGCCGCCGTGCTGACGGATGCGATCGAGGTAAGCGGTGGTCATGATGGTTTTTTCCGTCACGTCCAGCCCCACCGCAGTAACTTTCCAGGCAGCGGCAAATACTTGATCGGCCGCATCCGGATCAGCGGAAATATTCGCCTCCGCGCACGGACTGACATTGCCCAACACGCCGTTTATGCCGAACGCGCCGCCCATGATGATCACCTGTTTGACCAGGTGCTGGATCTCGGGGTCCTCCCGCAAGGCCAGCGCGAGATTGGTCATCGGCCCGACGGAGATAACGTTGATCTCATGCGGGTGCTTGCGAATCTCGTCGATGATGAAGCGATGGGCCGGCCGCGCGTCGAGGCGAGCCCGACCGTCATCGGCTAGTGTGGGAAGCTCGATGTCGCCCAGGCCGTTATGTCCGTGAATATGCGGAATCGGCTCGGGTGCCGTTCGGCGCAGCGGCTTTCCCGCTCCACGCGCGACGACCACGGTGGGGTCCGCAAACCGCTCGACGAGATGCACCGCGTTACGGGTCGTGGTTTCGATCGTCGCGTTGCCGAACACGGATGTCACGCCGATCAGTTCGATCTCCGGATGACGCGTCTGAAATACCAGCGCCATCGAGTCATCGACACCCGGATCCGTGTCGAAAATTACCTTGTGCATGATTGGACACTCACACTGTTTGCAGAGGAAGGCGTTGCGGCGCAAGCGCGCGGTTACGCGGCAGACGCGCCGCCGGGCTCCAGATAAAACGCGCCGGGTAACAGTGCAGCGGCGCTGGTCACTTCGACATTGCCGTCCAGATTGCTCAGCACAACTTCAAGCCTGGGTGAGCCCAATTCGATCATCACCTGGCGGCATGCGCCGCACGGCGCGATTGGACCGTCGGTCTCGCCGATCACGGCCAGCGTCTTGAACTGCCCCGGACGATAGCCGGCTGCCACGGCACTAAAAAACGCCGTACGTTCGGCGCAGTTGCACAGACCATACGAGGCATTCTCGACGTTGCAGCCGTGAAAGATGGTGCCGTCGTTCGTCTCGAGCGCAGCGCCCACCAGGAAGCCCGAGTAAGGCGCGTAGGCATGCTCGCGCGCTTTGCGGGCTTCGTCTATCAGATGTTCGTGTTTCACCACTCCTCCACATTGGGGTCAGGAATCCGCGGGCGTTTGTTCGCTCACTCGATCAGGCCGTACCCGGCTCAATGTTCAACGAAATGACAGGAAAATCCCGGCAATCGCCGCGCTCGTCAAATTCGACAACGTGGCCGCCGCCACGACGCGCAATCCATAACGCGCCACTTCCGCACGACGCTCCGCCGCAACGGCGCTAAAACCGCCCGCAAGGATCGCGATCGAAGAGAAGTTGGCGAAACCGCACAGCGCAAACGATACGATAGCCAGCGTCTTCGGATCCAGCACCTGCAGGCCGGCTGCAGCAACCGACTGCGCGCCCTTCAGGTACGGCGACAGGTCGACATACGCCACGAACTCGTTGAGAATCATTTTCTCACCGATGAAGTTACCTGCAAGCGGCGCGTCGTGCCAGGGCACACCAATCAGCCAAACCAGCGGTGCAAACACCCAGCCGAGGAGACTCTGCAGCGTGATCTGCGGATGCCCGAACAGGCCGGCAATCCCGCTGACGGTCGAATTCAGCAGCGCGATCAGGCCAATGAAAGCGATCAGCATAGCGCCGACATTGATCGCGATGCGCAGGCCGATGGCCGCGCCCGACGCGGCCGCTTCGATCACGTTGGCCGATCGTCGCTCGTCGAAATTGAGCCCCTCCAGCACGACGCGGCTCGGCTCGTTGGTCGGGAAAATGACCTTGGCGAACAGCAGGCCACCCGGAATCGCCATGAACGAAGCGGCCAGCAGATACTCCAGGTTGACGCCGAGACCCGCATAGCCCGCCAATACCGAACCCGCTACGGAAGCCATGCCGCTCGACATGACGGCAAACAGCTCCGCGCCGGTCATCTGCCTGACGAAGGGTTTGACGAAGGCGGGCATCTCGCTCTGGCCGAGAAAGATAGTCGCCACCGCGGAACAGGCTTCGACGCGGCTCACGCCGAGCAGTTTCTCGAACACAATCCCCAGACCGTTGATGATCCACTTCATCACGCCAATGTGGTACAGCACCGCGATCAGTGCGGTGACGAAGATGATCATGGGCAGCACGCGCAGTGCGAACACGAAGCCACCGCCGCCGAACAACGTGAACATCTTGTCGTCGACGAGACCGCCGAACATGAACGATACGCCGCGGTCGCCCATCTGCAGCACATGATTGACGCCGCGCGCGGCGGCGGCAAGGGCTACGCTACCGAGCGGCACGAATAGCACCAGCGCGCCGATCGCCACCTGGGTGGCCAGCGCGGGAATCAGCGTGCGCAGACGGATGCCGCTTCGATTGGTCGAGAACACATAAGCGATCAGCAACAGAAAGACAATGCCAAACAGACTGCGGACGATATCCACGTTGTGCTCGCTCTATTGGAATGGGGATGATCGGGGAACGCCACCTTGAAACCTGTCCTGTCGGTCAGGTTATAGGCGACCAAAAAAATAAAGTACAAGGCTTTTCGTGGAGACGAAGAGTATCAGCATGCTGATCGCATGTGACTATCTGGCAGCGCGCCCGGGCCTGAAATCACCGGGACCTGCGGTGAGGATTCTGTATTTTCCACGTGCAGCGCGTCCGCATTGCGCGGCTGGCGTGACCTGGCGGCGGCGTTGCGCCGCCGCCATGGACGCTCGATGCGTGCGTCAATGATGCGAGCGCGCGGCTCTCGTATGAGCGGCCTTTTTTGCCGCTGCCGATCTACCCGCAGCGCCCTTGGTGCCGGCCGCCTTCTTCGCCGCCGCTGAACGGCTCGCAGCGGGCCGACGAGCGGCTGCCGTCTTCGTTTGCTTCGACAACGCTGCGCTGGACGCTCCCTGCCCGCTTTCGCGTTTTAGCGCCGTGGTGGCGGCACGCGCGCGCTTCGCCTTCGATTCGCTGCTGGTGCTTTTAGCCGCGGTCTTGTGCTGGCCGGCCGCGCTGTCCTTGGCGGCCTTTTTACGCGTCGCTTCGCTGGTCGTACCCTTCTTCGGCGCTTTCAGATCGACGCCGGCGCGGCGCGCCTTCGACAAACCAATGGCGATAGCCTGCTTGGCCGATCTCACGCCATGCTTGCCGGCGCGCACGCGGTCGACCTCTTCCTTGACGAATTCCCCGGCCTGGGTGCTCGCGGCTTTGCCGGCTCGCTTGTCGGCCTGGGCGCGGTGGATGGTTTTCTGTTCAGGCATGACAGTCCTCCAGATTGGATGTAGGCCTGTACTGATGCAGCAACTGCTGTGCCTCAAGCAAAAACAAGCCGTGCGGCATCCCCGCGGACGGCGTATGGTTAGAGTAAGCGGCGGCGTTTTGTGCCCGCTATACGGTCACCGGGAGAAGCTGCATGAAGATACCCACCTTACGCGCAGGCACCCATATTGAAGGAGTCCACTGGGTCGCCGAATATGCCGAGGACGTTCACGAGATTCGCGTGTTTCGCGAGGGGCAGGAAGTCGATGTGCACAACGCGCCGTCGACGCTGTTCGGCGACGAGGAGAACGCCGGTTCGAAAAGCTGCGCCGATCATCGCGCGGCGGAAGCGGCCGTGCTCGCGTATTTGCGGCGCTTCGTCGCCGAGCACGACGCGGAAGAATAGTGGTTGGACGAAATCATAACGATTTCGTCCAACCCAAGCTTTAGCGCACGTTATTGATGAATCTTCACGTGCCTCAGCATTAGCCTTAGTCCGCCGGACGCAGCTTCTTCACTTCGGTGTCCGAAGGCTGCACGCTCGCGCCGTCGATGTACCGGTACGAAGTCATCACACCCTTGCCGTCCTTCACACCGGTCACACCCACATAAGCGCCCATGGTCGACTGATTGTCCTGCGCACGATACGTGATCGGCCCAAACGGCGTCTCGACGTTCAAGCCCTTGAACGCAGCGGCGAGCTTGTCAGGATCGGTGGAGCCGGCTTTCTTCAAACCGTCCGCAAGCGACATCAGCGCTGAATACCCCACCACCGAGCCGAGCCGTGGATAGTCGTGATACTTCGCCTGATACGCATCGACGAACTTCTTGTTGGCCGCCGTATCGATCGAATACCAGGGGTAGCCGGTCACGATCCAGCCGGTCGGCGCTTCGGCGCCGAGTGGGTCCAGATAATCTGGCTCGCCCGTCAGCAACGACACAACACTGCGATCCTTGAATAGACCCGTCGTATTACCCTGGCGCACGAACTTGCCGAGATCCGCGCCGAACAGCACGTTGAAGATCGCATCGGGCTTCGCATCGGCAATCGCCTGCGTCACCGCACCCGCGTCGAGATTGCCCAGCGGCGTGGCCTGATCCGATACGAACTCGATGTCAGGTTGGGCGGCCTGCATCAACCTCTTGAAGGTCGCCACCGCCGACTGGCCGTACTCGTAGTTCGGATACACCAGCGCCCAGCGCTTTTTATGCAGTTTGAGGGCTTCGGGGACCAGCATCGCAACCTGCATGTACGTCGACGGACGCAGACGGTACGTGTATTTGTTGCCGTCGGCCCACACGATCTTGTCGGTCAGCGGTTCGGCGGCGAGGAAGAATACATGCTTCTGCTTGGCGTAATCGGCAAGCGCCAGGCCCGTGTTCGACAGGAAGCCGCCGAACAGCAACTGCACGCCCTCACCCGTGACCAGCTCCTGTGCGACGCGCACCGTATCGCCGGGGTTGGCGTTGTCGTCGCGCGAGACGACTTCGAGCTTCTTGCCGAGCACGCCGCCCGACGCATTCACCTCGTCAAGCGCAAGATTCCAGCCGTTCTTATAAGGGCCGAGAAAGGCCGGCTGAGCCTTATAGCTGTTGATTTCGCCAATCTTGATCGTCTCCTGTGCCGCCGCCCCGAGGACGGTCAACGAGAGCGTCAACGAGACGGTCAGACGAGAGATCCATCCTGCGCGTGTGGTCATGCCTTTCTCCGTTATCAGTGGGATTGTGGGAATGCGGAATCAGTGCGCGGCGCCGCGCGAATGCGCGCTACCGTCGCCTCGACGTCCTGCCACGCGGGGTTGCCGCCGGCAAACCGCTGACGCAGGTACGACACCAGTTCGGCCACCTGGATGTCGTTGAAACTGTCGCGGTACGCCGGCATCGTACCGAGTTCGGGCCGCGCGGGCGCGCCGATGCCGTCCAGAATCACGCGGATCAGGTTGTCGGGCACCGCGCTATGCAGATTAGTGTTAAGCGCGAGCGACGGATGCGCGCCGAATAGCTGCGGGCCGCTACCGGTGTGGTGGCACGCCGCGCACGCGCCATCGAAGAGCCGTGCACCGAGGCCGGACGCGAGCGGCGTCGCCATGCTGGCCGCTTCATATTCGCGCGCCAAGGCTTGCGGATTGGCATTCGGTCCAGCCGGGTTGAGCGAGGCGAGATAGTTCGCCATCCCACGGATATCGCTATCGGGCAAGGCCGCAAGTTCGCTGACGACCGGCCCCATCGGTCCGGCCGCTACGCCATGCAGCGGCGCGTGCCCGAAGCGAAGATAGCTGAACAGTTCGTCTTCGGTCCACGGTACGGGAGCATCGGAAAGCGTAGTCAAGGCGGGAGCTTCCCAGCCTTCCGCCGTGCCACCGCCGAGGAACGCTGCACCGCTTTTCTCAGCGCCGAAAGCATTGCGCGGCGTGTGACACGCGCTGCAATGACCCAGGCCGTTGACCAGATACGCGCCACGATTCCATTGCGCCGTTTGCGTCGCGTCCTGTGTGAAGGTGTTGCGCTTCAGAAACAGGCTGTTCCATACCGCCATCATGGGGCGCACGCTGAACGGAAACGCCAGCTTCGTTTCCGGTGGGCGCGAACGTACCGGCGTTTGCGACATCAGGTACGCGTACAGCGCCTGCATGTCGTCGTCGGAGACGTTCTTGAATGACGCGTACGGGAAAGCAGGGTACAGGTGCCGTCCATCGCGATGAATGCCTTGGCGCATGGCTCGCACAAACGCTTCGAACGACCAGTTACCGATGCCGGTCTGCTCATCCGGCGTGATATTCGTGGTGTAGATGGTGCCGAACGGCGTATCGAGCGCGCGGCCGCCCGCGTTCGGCACACCGTTGTGTGCGGTGTGGCAGACCGCACAATTGCCGAGCGAGGCGAGCAGTTTGCCGCGCGCAATCAACTCGGGCGCAAACGCCGATGCCAGTGGCGGCGTAATCGGTGCAATGGGCTGAGGCGCGAACGAAGCCATGCTTAGCCAGCCCGCTGCCCCTGCGGCCAACACACCCAGAAAACCGAAGCGCCAGCGCTTTTTCCTGCGCGCGGCAGCGACGGCCGCTTCTTGCGCCGGGCCGTCGGCGAGCGCTGCACGGATCACCTCCGGCGTGAAGGGCGGGCGGCGAAAGCGCACACCGGTCGCATCAAAGAGGGCGTTGGCGATCGCCGCCGCACCCGGCAGCGAGGCCGATTCGCCGGTACCCATAGGCGGCTCGCCATGGCGCGGCATCATCACCACTTCAATGACCGGCACCTCGCGGAACGTCAGAATCGGATAGGCGCCCCACTCCTGACTCGTGACTGCGTTCTTGCCGAACGTCACGCGCTCTTTCAACGCGCGGCTGGTTGCCTGGATCACATTGCCGTGGATCTGGTGACGCACGCCGTCCGGATTCACCATCGTGCCGGTATCCTGCCCCACCACCACGCGCGTGACGGCCATCTCGCCACTCTTGCGGTTCACTTCAACGTCTGCCACCCAGGCGGCCCATGCCGCGCCGAAACCAGGGAATTTGCTGTGTACGTATCGTGCGTAAGCAAAGCCTCGGCCGCGGGCGATGTCGTCTTCAGGTTCGGCTTGTTCCTCTTGCTCCGCAGGCTCCGCCTTTAGCGCGACATTACGCGGCTGCCAGCCGGCCTTGGCCGCGACCGCCTTGACCAGGTCGATCGCACGGGGATCGGTCAGGTGCTGCAAGCGGAACGCGACAGGATCGACGCCGGCTTGCGCAGCCAGTTCGTCGATGAACGATTCGTGTGCAAACGTGTTCGGCAATGCGGAGACACCGCGCAACCATGAGGCGCGGACAATCGGTGGCGTGTCGTCGCAAACGATCCGCATGGTTCGGTAGTCGTAGGGCGGCACCGCCGTGCGGTCGCCCATTTCGAATACCTGTGGCTGCGGCGCGATCGTGCCGGTCAACAGCAAGGCGAGCGTCGGCGCGTCGTTCGACGGGTAACGGGTGGCGAAATCGTAGCCCGTGAGCTGGCCGTTCGCATCCACCGCGCCGCGTACGTCCATCAGTTGCGCCGCGCCTTTCGGCTCCCATGCATGCTCGTCTTCGCGCGATAGTTGCACACGCACCGGCTTGCCAACCGCACGCGACAGCAACGCTGCATCCGCGGCCACGTCGTCGGCACAGTTGCGGCCGTAACAGCCGGCGGCCTCCATCCGGACCACCTCGATCCGCGCCTCGTCGAGCGCCAGGAGCAGCGCCAGATCCGCACGTAGCGAATGGGGATTCTGTGTGCCGGACCAGACCTTGAGCGCGCCGTCATGGTAGTCGGCCACCGCGCACGACGGCCCGATCGAGGCGTGCATCTGGAACGGCCACACGTAGGTGCGTTCGAGCGTGTTACCAGCTTGTGCGAGCGCGGCGTCGACGTCACCTTCAATTACCAGATCGCGACGATTCGAGGGATTGGCACGCAAGGCGGCCTCCACCTCGCTGCTGCTTTCGAGCGGCGGCAACCCCTCTACTGGCTTCCACTGGACGTTGAGCCGTTTGACGGCCTGCTGCGCAACCTCCTCGCGCTCCGCCACGATGCCTACAAAATCACGGATCACAACGACCTTGACGATGCCGGGCAGATCGCGCACGGAATCCTCATCGACGTGTAGCAGGCTATTACCAACGAAGTCGCCTTGCGCCACGCCCGCATAAGGCGGTCGCACCACCCTGCCGTGCAGCATTCCAGGTACGCGAACGTCGTGCACGAACGTCAGCTCGCCGGTGGCTTTGGCGGGAATATCGACGCGCGCCGTGCTCTTGCCGACAATACGGTATGTCTCCGGCGGTTTGACCGGCGTATCCGTCGAGAGCGTCAGTTCGATGCGCCGCCCGGCGATCAGCTCGCTATAGCCGATGCCTTGCGTCACCGCTTGTGCCACCTCTTCGCCGCGGCGGTGCACGATACCATCGCGCACGTCGAGCATATCGGCGCTGACGCCAAAGCGCGCGGCCGCCTGCTGCACCAGAAACTGCCGCGCCTGCGCCGCAGCAAGACGCAGCGGCACCGCAGAGATCTGGATCGTTGCGCTCGCAATCGTCGGGCCCTGGTTCGGCACCTCAGTGGTGTGCCCGAGCACGACCGACACGCGCGTAAGCGGCACATCCAGTTCTTCGGCGACGATCTGCGCGAGCGCAGTGCCAATGCCGGTTCCCAGATCGACATGTCCGTTGAACGCAAGCACACTGCCGTCGCCGCGCACCACGAGGAAGACGTCCGCCATGGTCGGCACGAAGGACGAGCGCGAGCCCGGCTGCCCAATGGCGGGCTTGAGCGGCGCTTGCGGCGGGCGCAGCACGACCAGCACATTCTGCGCGTCATCGAGCTGCTGGCGCGACAGCGATTGACGCTCGACGCTGACGTCCGGCCCGGTCATGCACGCGCTCCCTCATGCTCGCGACGCTGCGCCGCCAGCAATTCAGCGGCCCGGTGCACGGCGCGCAGGATCTCGACGTGGGTGCCGCAACGGCACAGGTTGCGCGACAGCTCACGGCGGATCGTGTCGTCGCTGGGATGAGGATCCCGGTCGAGCAGCGCCTTTGCGGTCATGATCATGCCGTTCAGGCAATAGCCGCACTGCGCGGCCTGTTCCAGGATGAACGCCTGCTGCACCGGATGCAGCGCGGCCCGCGTACCCAATCCTTCAAGTGTGGTGATTTCGTGCCCCAACGCCACTCTCGCGGTCGTCACGCACGAGCGCGTGGGGATGCCGTCGAGTAGTACCGTGCATGCACCACACTCACCGAGCCCGCAGCCGAACTTCGGACCGTTCAGCGCCAGATCGTTACGCAGCAGATAGAGCAGCGGCGTATCGATACCAGCGCTGACGGCATGCATCGCGCCGTTGACGTTGAGCGTGAGGTTCGCGGGGCGGTTCATGGCCGCGGCGTCGACGGGTCGCGTTGCGCGCTCAGACAACCACCGGCACTTCGGTAGCCGGCGGCGTGTTGCGACTGCGCCGGCAACGGATCAGGCCGTCGATCATCACCATGCCCACGCCCGGTATGTCGCCAAGCTGCACGCTTTCGAGCAACGTGCTGCCCGCCGTGTGCTGCGCGCGGTCCATGAACACCAGATCCGCGGGACGGCCCACTTCAATCAGCCCCTGGCGCAGATTGCGCTGCCGTGCAGTGTTACCGGTCGCAAAGCAAAAGGCGATTTCCGCGGGGACGTCAGCAAGACTCGAAATCAACGCGATCATCCGCAGAATGCCGAGCGGTTGCACGCCCGATCCCGCGGGGCTGTCCGTGCCGAGAATGATCCGGTGCGGACATTTAAGCTCAATGGCGTGACGCGCGGTCAGCAAGGCGATCCGTTCATTACCGTTGTGGACGATTTCCAGTGCACGCGTGGATTGCTCGCACAGATCGCAGACATGGCGGTAAGGCAGCGACGTGTGGCCGCCGTTGATGTGGCCGATGACATCGGCATCGGCCGCGAGTACCACGTCCCTGTCGATCAGTCCCGAGCCGGGAATCGACGGTCCGCCCGTGTGAATTGTGCTTTGAATCCCGTACTTGCGCGCCCAGGCAACCATCTGGCCGGCTTCTTCACCGGCCTTCACGCTGCCGAGACCCACTTCGCCCAGCAACTTCACACCCGCTTCAGACAGCTCCTTGAAGTCTTCCTCGACCATGCCCTTTTCGATCACGGGCGCACCGGCCAGCACTTTCACGCCGCCGCCGACGCCCGCGCCGCGCATGCCTTCGAACGAGCGTTGCGCCGTGATCGCAAGGGCCTTCACGCCGATCACGTCCTTAGGACGTCCTGGCAAATGCACTTCGCCGGCCGAGATCATCGTTGTCACGCCGCCGTTCAGATTCGACTCGATCCAGCCCATCTGGTTCTGACGCGGCGTCCAGTCGCCGAAGACAGGATGGACGTGCGAATCGATCAGGCCAGGCGCCACCGTCGTGCCTTTGCAATCGACCGTAGTCCGCGCGCCTTCGAGGTCACAGTCTTTCTCCTTACCCACTGCGACGATCACGCCGTCGTCGATCACCAGCGTGTCGGCGTCGAGAATCGGCTTGTCGATATCGCCGGATAACAGCAGGCCGATATTCGTCACCACGACCTTGCCCGACAACCCTGTCAACGTCTCTGCTGCCATCTGCTTCTCCTTTCGCAACGACTATCCGACGCAACCGTTCGCCTGCATTTTGCCAGGCGCAGGACTGCATCGCAGGAATCAGACGCTAAGATAAGCGCGCCTGACTGTTTCGTTCTTCGCGAGTTCGCCGATCGTGCCGCTAAAGCGGATCTGACCTTTCTCGAGGACATACGCGCGGTCGCTGACCAGCTCGGCGAAGTGCAGATTCTGTTCGGACAACAGAATGGACAGCCCTTCGCGCTTGAGTTCGAGAATCATATTCGCCATCTGCTCGACGATCACCGGCGCCACACCCTCCGACGGTTCATCGAGCAACACCAGATACGGATTGCCCATCAGCGTGCGCGAGACCGTCAGCATCTGCTGTTCGCCGCCGCTCATTTGTCCGCCGGGGCGCCTGGGCATTTCGCCGAGATTGGGGAAGAGTCGGAACAGCTTGTCCGGGGTCCATTGCGGCGCGCCTTCGCGCGGCGGTAGACGGCCTGCGTCGAGGTTCTCCATCACCGTAAGATCGGAGAACACGCGGCGGTCTTCCGGCACAAAGCCCATCCCCATACGGGCGATCCGATATGGCGGCAGCGTCGCAATGTCCGCGCCGCGAAACCGCACTTCGCCCTGACGGCGCGGCAGCAGCCCCATCACCGCCTTCATCGTGGTGGATTTGCCAGCACCGTTGCGACCCATCAGCGCCACCACTTCGCCCCGCCCCACTTCGAGACCGACGTCGAACAGGATGTGTGCACGGCCATAGAAAGCATTGAGACCGGAGACTTTCAGCATCGGCTCGCTCATTGCCACACCCCTTGATGACCCGCCTGGCCGTCCTGATGGTCGAGCGCTGCATGCGCCTGGAAGGTCTTGCCGGTGCCGAAATACACTTCCTGCACGCGAGCGTCGTTGCGAATCGTATCGGCGCTGCCTTGCGCAATCAGTTTGCCGCGCGCCAGCACGATCATGCGGTCGGCGTACGCGAATACCACGTCCATACTGTGTTCGGTGAACAGCACGCCGATCTTGTGCTCGGTGACAAGGCGCTTGGTCAGTGCCATCAGATCGTTGCGCTCTTTGGGCGCCATGCCGGCGGTAGGCTCGTCCATCAGCAGCAGCTTCGGACGGTTCGCCATGGCGATGGCGAGTTCGACGCGCTTGACGTCGCCGTAGGCCAGCACGCCGCAGGCACGATGCGCGTCGGCGGCCATGCCGACCTGTTCGAGCAGGCTGAGCGCTTCGTCGGCGTACCACGATCCCGCCGGTTTCCACAGGCCGAACAGTTTGCGTTCGCGCGACACCAGCGCCATCTGCACGTTTTCGAGCACGGTCATCGAGTTGAAGGTCGCCGCAATCTGGAACGTGCGGCCCACGCCGAGCCGCCAGATATCGCGCGGCCGCATGCCGACGAGCTCGTGATCGTCGAGCCGGATCGAACCGGAGGACGGCCTCAGTTGGCCGTTGACCATGTTGAAGCAGGTCGATTTGCCGGCGCCGTTCGGGCCTAGCAGGGCGAGCAGTTGACCGGCTTCGAGATCGAACGACACGTCGTCGACAGCCTTAAGTCCACCGAACGATTTCGACAAACCCGACACGCGCAAGAGGCTCATAGACCCTCCTTCATCGCGGTCGCTTGCGAGGGTGAAGGTGAAGGCACATTGGCGCGATCCGTTTCCGGTGCACCGCCTGCGTGACCGTCCTTCGTGCCGATGTCGTCATCGCCGAAGCGGTCGCGGATGAAGCCCACAATGCCCTGTGGGAATGCGATCACCAGCAACAGGATGGCGAAGCCGAGCAGCGCCTGCCAGTAATCGGTCTGACGCGCGACCGTATCCTGCAGCCATGTGAAAATCGCAGCGCCGACGATCGGACCGGCAAGGGTCTGCAGGCCGCCGAGCAGCACCATCACGAGTCCGTCGACGGAACGGCTGACGCTAATGACTTCCGGCGAAATCGTGCCCTTCGAAAACGCATACAGGGAGCCAGCCAGCCCGCAGAACACCGAAGCGATCACAAACGACACCCATTGCACCCGCTTGACGTCGATCCCGATTGCCTCGGCGCGTAGCCCGGAATCGCGCGAAGCCCGCATCGCGTAGCCAAGCGGAGAAAACAGCATGCGCCGCAACAACCAGACACACACCGCGACACACGCGAGCGTCAGGTAGTAATAAGCGACCGGCGAGGACAGCCAGTTCGACGGCCACAATCCGAGTACGCCGTTACTGCCGCCGGTCACGTCATCCCACTGGAACACCACTGACCAGACAATCTGCGCAAACGCGAGCGTCAGCATCGCCAGATAGACGCCTGAGAGCCGCACGCAAAACCAGCCGAACACGAGAGCCCCGCCGAGCGCGAGCAATGGCCCGAGCAAGAGCGCTGCTTCCATCGGCAGATTCAGGACTTTGAGAAAGAGCGCTGCGCCATACGCGCCGAGCCCGAAATACGCCGCATGTCCGAACGAATGCATGCCGCCCGGCCCCATGATGAAGTGCAGGCTGGTCGCAAACAGCACCGCAATGAGGATTTCGACCAGCAGGATGGGCATATACGGAAACGCGCTCGCTGCGAGCGGTGCCAGCACCAGCACCGCCAACACCACCGCGGCCAGCCATTTGAGACGCTTGCCGGCGGGCCGCAACGGGGTGTCCGGCGCGGCCATGCCACGCACCGCCGCGCTGGCACGTCCCAGCAAGCCCCAAGGCCGCACGATGAGCACGACGGCCATCACGACAAACTCCGCCACCAGGGTGAAGCGGCTCAGCGAAAAATCGATCCCGCCAATCGACACATGTCCAATGCCGATACACAGCGCCTTGATCTCGGCAATCAACAACGCTGCGACGAAGGCACCGGGGATGGAACCCATGCCGCCCACCACCACTACTACGAACGCATTGCCGATCGTCTCGAGATCAAGTGACAGGTTCGCCGACATGCGAGGCCCCTGCAACGCCCCGCCCAGTCCCGCGAGAAACGCCCCCACAAAAAACACACCAGTGAAAAGCCACGCCTGATTGATACCGAGCGCGCCGAGCATTTCGCGATCCTGCGTCGCCGCACGCACCAGCGTGCCCCAGCGCGTGCGTGTAAGGCCATACCAGAGCAGCAGCAGCACCAGCGGACCGATCACGATGAGGGCGATGTCGTAAGTGGGCAGGGAATGGCCAAGCAGATTGACCGCGCCGGCCAGATGGGGCGCACGCGGGCCGAACAGATCCTCGGGGCCCCACAGCCAGAGCGCGGCGTCACGGAAGATCAGCACCAGCGCGAAGGTCGCAAGCAGATGGAACAGTTCGGGTGCCTGATAGATGCGCCGTAACACGATCATTTCGACCAGCGCGCCGAGTACCGCGACGACCAGCGCGGCGGCCAGCACGGAGAGCCAGAAGCCGCCCGTCGTCTGGCCGAAACGGCTGGCAATGCTATAGGCGACGTAAATGCCGAACATATAGAACGAGCCGTGCGCGAAGTTGACGATGCGCGTCACGCCGAAGATCAGTGACAGGCCCGCGGCGACGAGAAACAGCGTCGACGCATCGGCGAGTCCGTTGACCAGTTGTACCAGCAGATTCGAAAGCATCGTAACCCTCAGCGGCATGCAATCCATCCAATGCGCAGGACACTACCAGCGAAATTATTCAGCGCAAACCATCTTCGCCTTTAATTTCGCTGACCTGCAATCCGCCGATGCGCGGCAGCGGCCGACCCGAAGCGGTCACCGCGACCACCACCACGATTTCGTTGGCACGCGGCGCATCGGAGACGCGTGCTTCGATGGCGTCGAAGTGACTGCGCACGAAAGCGGCGTCCTTGTGGCCGAGTGGTACGTCGATCGCCGTCCCGAGCGTGCCCATCTTCTTCGCCGACGGCACCAGCGCCGCGCCCTTTTCCACGGCGACGCGCAGTGGCGCGCCAAGCTTCGGATGCAGGATCGCGGCAGCGTGCTCCAGTTCGCCCGCTTCGCCGACAATCGCGGCCTTGCCGTAACTTTGCGCATCGCCCGGCGCGATGCCCAGCGCCTCGACGCATTTCTTGCCGAGCAGCGCGCCGAGTTCTTCGCCCGCGTCGATCAGCGCATCCAGCCTGGGTTCGAAGCGGCCTGCATAAGGGTTCTCGATTACCGCAATGGCGACCGCGCGCCGCACGGGCGGATCGATCGACTGACCCATTTCAATGCGTGTTTCATCCACCTGTACTACCAGCTTGCGAAGCTTGATTGCCATTTCGCTCTCCGTGTATGGGTTCGCTGTGTTTGCGTTCGGGATGTTTGCGTTGACGTCGCTGCGGATTAGCGCAGGCCGTCCTTGCCGACGATGGCGTCTTTCGCGAGGCCGCCGACGCGCGCATGCACGCGCTGTCCGGTACTCATCACGAGGATATAGACCACCTCGTCCGCAGCCGGCGCGCCCGGCACCCGTACTTCGATCGCATCGAAGTGGCTGCGCACGTAGCTCGCGTTGACGTGGGTCATCGGCACGTCGAGTGCCGTGGACGGCGCCCCCACCTTCTTGGTGGAAGGCACGATCGCATTGGTCGGTACGCCGTTCTTCTCCAGCAATTCGCGCATCGCATAACCGCCTGGCACATGCCACAATGCGCCGTGTTCGAGCTCGCCGGCCGAGCCGACAATCGCGCCCTTGCCGTAGCTTTCGATCGCTGCGTGCGGGACGGCCATTGCCGCCAGCAGCCGCTGCGCCATATCGATGCCAATCGGCTTGAGCGCTTCCATGGCGTGCTGGATGTCAGCCTCAAAGCGGCCCGCAAACGGATTGGTCATCACAGCGGCAATCGCGCCCTTGCGCAACGGATGCGCAGGCGCCGGACCAAACTCGTGAAAAATGTCTTCGACGTGCGTCAGCACGCGGCGTATTTCGAACACGGAGCCTCCGTTGGGTAATGGGCGTCGTGGGTCAGGCGCAGGCCACCCCTAGCGGCCGGCGCCGATGCGTGCCGATCGGCCGTGCCGACCACACGCACGCTGCGCTGCAGAAACAGCGCCGCACCTTCAATCAAACCTTGTTCGTGCAGACGGGCCGCTTCCTGGGCACCGCGCGATAGCGCAAAATCGATCAGCGGCTGCGGCAACGGCGGTACATCGACCGTCACCAGCAGGTCGCCGAGATCGCTGTCGTCTTTCAGCGTAGAGGCCGGTTGGCGGACGATATCGGCGTGTTTCAGATCCACGGCATTCGCGATCATCGTTGCGGCGGCATCGGCGGCGGCGGCGGTACGGGCCAGCACGGTCACGCTATCCGCAATGCCGAGGCTGAAACTGCGGCCACGCCAGCCGCTCGTGGCAATACCGCGCACCAGCGAGGCAGCGTCGAGTGTCAGGTTTGCATCGAGCGGAAGGCCACTGCCAAGGCGAGCGCCGTCAATTCGGCCCAAATCGGTGAACACGCCGATACGGTACTGCTGGCTCTCGCTCAGATACAGCGCAATATCGCCACCGTTGTTGATGAACGCGCGCGACACACCAGGCCGCTCGAACGCCGCGATCAATTCATCCGCGACACTGCCGGCAACGGCGGCCATCGGCGTGATATAGCGCGCCCGGTGCGGAAAGCTTGCGTCCCACATGCGGCTCGCGACACTGCCCTCGCATGGCCGCCTCACCGCGTCGTGCTGCACGGGTCGCCGCAGGCACGGCAGTTCCGCGACCAACTCGCTCAGGACGCCCGTAAAGCGCCGCCAGCACGCTTCATGCGCGGCCTGCACGGCCGCGGCCTCGCCATCGGCGCCGATGATCAGATCGATCGGACCGTGCTGCAAGTGCCAGCGTGTGGAGTCGAGTTGGGCGCGGGTCGCGGTCATGGTCGTCATCCCAGCATCGGCGGCATGCCGACCGGCCATGGGTTATCAGGGTGACGCGCCAGGATGCGACGTGCATGCGGCGCCCCTTCGACGTGGTCAGGTCCGTTTGCCAGTACGCTTTCCAGCGAACGCACCGCATCGAGATGCCCACCGAGGTCGCGGTAGATGTCGTAGCTCATGGTGAATTCGATCGGCGCGACAATCGCAGGCGTGGGTACCGTGCCGAACGAACGATCCGGCATGCGCGTCACATCGACCATCACCGTGATGCCGCCACCGGGCCACACATAAGCCGGCGCACCGCCGCAGGTCACGTTCACGAGCCGCTGCTTGATGGCGCGGGTGAGCAGGACCGGATTCTCGGTTGCGCCAGCGCGCAAGCTGCCGCCTGCGCCGCCGAGAAACAGCACCGTCGCAAGCGAAGGCTCGCAGTTTTCGCCAATCCGCTCCACGGTACGGCGCACCGTCGTAGGCATCGCCGTGATGCGCGGCACCAGATTGGCGTCCAGTACGTACCACTGTGCATGCTCGCCGGTGGTCGATACCATCAGCAAACTCATTCCTGGCCGCGCCAGGGCGGGATCGAAGCCTTCAATAATGGCCAACGGGTCCTCAATATCGGTGCCGCCCCATCCGGTGCCCGGGTTGGCGACCTGGAAATAGCGGCCTGGCGTCGATTTACGGCCGCGAATCTTCAGACCTGAACCCGTCATACCGAGGCATCGTCCCGCCTGATGCTCGGTGAGCACACCCGTAATGTGGTCGTCGACCACCACCACCTCGTCGACATGCCCGAACCATTGTTTAGCGAAGATGCCGATGGTGGCCGAGCCGCAGCCCACCCGCATGCGCTGCTCCTCGACACCGTCCACGATCGGTGCCGCGCCCGCGCGGATCGCCAGACTTGCCCCGCCGTCGATAGTCAATTCGACCGCCTGCTTGTTGCCGAGCGCCAGCATCATGTCGCAGGTCACGCGACCCTCCTTCTTGCTGCCGCCCGTCAAATGGTGGACACCACCGAGGCTCAACATCTGCGAGCCGTATTCCGCTGTCGTCACGTGACCAACGATCTCACCCTGGCAGCGCACGTTCGATTGCTCCGGCCCGAGAAAGCGGTCGGTGTCGATTTTTACCTTGAAACTGCAATAGCTGAAGATGCCCTCAGTGACGACCGTCACCATGTCGACGCCATCGAGCTTCGAAGAAACAATGAACGGCGCGGGCTTGTAGTCGGGATAAGTAGACGAGGCGCCAACACCGGTGACGAAGAGTGCCTGGTCCTGCGCCGCCGGAGCGGCCGATACCGCTAGCGCGGGCACCGTTGCCTCATTACCCGCCGTGGCCGTTGCACCAAATTCGATCGCAGCCTCTTTGCCCGTGCTGTCACCCGCAGCGAGCGAACGCGACACGAACACCACCGGGTCAACCCTGATCAGCCGCCCGTCCGAGTTCGCGTAACGGTCGCACGCGCCGGTGCGGCCTTCGGATATCTGGCACAACACGGGGCACGCATTGCACTCGATCTTGTTGCTCGCCATCCGCTCGCTGCGCGGCGCCGCTTTTTCGAGCACGGTAGGACCGGGCGTCGAGGCGGTTTCGCCATCGACGCGGTCTGCACCGAAATCGACCTTCGTATGTTCGGTCATGGTGGGGTTCCCATACGACGACATTACAATCGGTCCTATCCGGCTGACGAAATAGCCTCTTTTTTAAGGCACATTCGCGTGACACGCAGCGGATTGCATTTTGAAAAATGTTGCGGTCACTCAGCGTTCGTGTAGTATCCACTACACCAAACTTGATTGAAATCTACTCGATCAAAATAGACTGCGCAATGCATTTCCCAACCGTTCGTCATGTTGCGGCGCGCCATTGTCCACGGCAGCAAAAGATCGTCGGCCGGCTGTGTTGTGAGCGGATGTACCCGAAGCTAACAGAAAGAGAGTTGAGGCTGTCCATGAGTCCAACCGCCGCCCGCAAGACGGGCGCTACCGGCATCCGCGCGAAGCAGGCCCAGGACACGCGCGCAAAGATTCTGAAGGCTGCCATCAAGGTATTCGCCAAGCAAGGCTACGCAAGCGGCCGGGTCGAAAGCATCTCAAAAGCGGCCCGCTCGCACGACCGGATGATTTACTACTACTTCGGCAGCAAGGAGCAATTGTTCGTCGAAGTGCTGGAGACGATTTACTCGCAGTTCAATGAAGCGGAAAGCCGGCTCGACCTGGATTTCGACGACCCCGTGCGTGGCTTGCAGCAAGTCGTTGAGTTTGTCTGGCAGTACTACCTCGATCATCCCGAGTTCGTCACGCTGCTGTCCAGCGAGAATCTGCATCAGGGCAAGCACGCGAAGAAATCGTCGAAGTTGCGCGATATTTCCGGCTACGCGATTTCCGTGGTGCAGAAGGTGCTGGATGCGGGCAAGGCAAAAGGCGTGTTTCGTGACAGCATCGCGGCGCGCGATGTGTACATCATGATCGCCTCGCTCGGCTATTTTTATAACGCCAATCAGTACACGCTCAGTGCGTTTCTTGGCGAATCATTGATGGACAAGGCGGCCCTCGCGCACTGGCGCGAGGTCATCAAGGAGACCGTGTTGCGATCCGTGTTGGCGCGGGTCCCGCTTGATGAGGACGGCACCGTGAGCGAGAGCACGTCGGTGTAAGTTCGACTTCGCGGCGCCTAGGCAGCTTCCCGCGGCAAGCCCGCACTTGCCGCCCGATGCGCGGCGGAGCGCTTCACCAGCAATGCCGCCGCCGCGATCAGCGAAGGCACGGCCAGCAGCGCAAAGATCGTGCTGAAACCGATATTGGCCTGCAGCAGCAGGCCACCTGAAAACGCCCCGAGAATGCCGCCAAAACGGCCGACGCCCAGCATCCAGGCCACGCCCGTCGCCCGACCGCTGGTCGGATAGAACGCCGCTGCCAAAGTGGGCAACGACGACTGCGCGCCATTCATGCAAACGCCCGCAATAAAGGTGATAGCCGCGAGCCACACAAGACTGCCTGACTGCTGGCCGACCATCCACACAAACAACCCCGTCAGCACGTAAGTAATCGCGATCACGCGATGCGGCTCAAAGCGGTCCATCAGCCAGCCGACCGTGATCGACCCTACGCCACCGCCGAATGGAAAAAGCGCCGTTACTAGCGCGGCTTGCCGTACGGTAAAACCCGTGTCGCGGATCAACGTCGGCAGCCAGCTGGTCAGCATGTAATACACCAGCAGTCCGGAGAAGTAAGTAATCCACAGCATGATGGTGCCGGTCCTGAAGCGCGAAGAAAGCACCACGGATCCCCCGGTTTTCCGTTGTACGGCAGGATCTTCCGGCAACACGAAACGCACGTTATCGAATGACTCGTTCGGCGCGATGCGCCGCAGCACCGCAGCGATCCTCGTTACCGACCAGCCGCGCAACACCATGAAGCGGATCGATTCGGGCAAACTGATCAACACGAAACCCAGCACGATGGGCATCAAGCCGCCTGCGACGAATACGCTGCGCCAGCCGTACTGCGGAATCAGCGCTGCCGCGACGAGACCACCCGCCGACGCCCCTACGGTAAAACCGCAAAACATCGTATTGACGAGAAACGAGCGCTTGCGAGCGGGCGCATATTCGGACGTCAACGTGGTGGCGTTCGGCATTGCCGCGCCCAGACCGATGCCCGTCAAAAGGCGCAGCACGGTCAGTTCAGCAACCGAACCCGCAAACGCACACGCGATGCTAAATATGCCAAACACCAGCACGGAGCCCACCAGCACTTTTTTGCGTCCAATGCGGTCTGCAAGCGGACCTGCTGCGAGTGCGCCAATCGCGAGGCCGACCAGCGCGGCGCTCATCACCGGCGACAACGCCGCCTTGGTGGCATGCCATTCCTGCGCGAGCGAAGGCGCCACGAAGCCGATCGCGGCCGTGTCGAAGCCGTCCGTCGCAACGATCAGGAAGCACAGGATCAACACGAACCATTGATACGGCGAGAAACGCCGTTCATCGATGAACTGTTGCACGTCGAGCGTGCGTGATGGGCCTGGCACCGTATTTGTCATGGCTGTCTCCTGTCGATCGGAGTTAGCGCTTTAGGCCTCACTCCGATCCCATGCAAAGCTGATAGGAATCGACGCGGTATGTGTTCCGCGCTTTTTGTATTGGAGTGTCTCTGTTTTATGGAGGTACCGCCAGACAACACTGGTGGCGCCCTTTCTCTTTCTGGTGTAACGCTGAGCTAATACTAACGAAACTCACGACTTCGTGGCGGCGTCCTCTTCGCGGAATAGCTTGTCGGCCAGATGGAAAGCCGAATTCGCAGCCGGCACGCCGCAATAGATCGCGGTCTGCAGTAGCACTTCCTTGATCTCGTCACGCGTCACGCCATTGTTCTTCGCAGCGCGCAGATGCAAGGCGAGTTCCTCGCTGCGATTGAGCGCGACCATCAAGCCGATGGTGATCAGGCTGCGCGTGTGACGGGGCAAACCCTCGCGCGTCCAGATTTCGCCCCATGCATAGCGCGTGATGAAGTTCTGGAATTCCTCGGTAATCTCAGTGCGGTTAGCCAACGACCGGTCGACGTGCGCGTCGCCGAGTACCGCACGGCGCACGTTCATGCCTGCTTCATAACGTTCGTCGTCGTTCATTGCTGCTCCGTAAGAAAGTCGAGCACGGTCTGCGTAAACGTATCCGCCTGCTCGATGTTGGAGATATGCGAGGCGTCCAGTTCGACATAGCGCGCCCCCGAAATCGCCGCGGCCAGTTCCCTGCCTTGTGCCGGCGTCGCCGCAAGATCATGCGTGCCACCAATCACCAGTGCCGGCAGCTTGATGCCGGGCGCTTCCGGACGCAGGTCGCTGGCATCAATGGCCTCGCAGTTGCTGGCGTAGCCTTCCTTGTCCGTGTGGACGAAGACATCGCGGATCACGGAGAACATCAGCGGCTCGCGGGCAATAAACTCGCCGGTGAACCAGCGTGGCAACACCGCCTCCGAGAGCGCGAGCAGGCCCTCTTTACGCGCCCGTTCGGCACGCGGCACCCACACCTCCGGCGAGCCGATGCGCGCCGCCGTGTTGCTCAGGACGACGCGCTCGAAGCGGTTCGCGTGACGCGCGGCGAGCGCGATGCCGGTCAGGCCACCCATCGACAGGCCGCAGAAATTTGCCGTGGCGATCTTCAGTGTATCCATCAGACCCAGCACGTCGCCAGTCAACTGTTCGATCGTATAGGGCCCTTTCGGTGCTTCAGAGTGACCGTGTCCACGCGTGTCGTAACGCAAAACGCGAAATTTCTGCGACAGTGCGGCGACCTGGGGCGTCCACATCGACATGTCGCTACCAAGCGAATTCGACAGCACGATCCACGGCGCGTGGCCGTGGCGGTCGCCGTCGATCCGATAGTGAAGCTCGATGCCATTGACTGCGGCGTAGGGCATTCCTTTACTCCTGGGAGGTGGCGCGGTCAACGCGCTCGTCATGGAGGACCAGCACGGCGTCTACATAGGCGTGTGCCTGGCCGACGTATTGAGCCGGTTCGAGCAGACGCTGTAATTGCTCGACCGAAAGATGTTGGGTGACTGCGGGATCTGCTGCGAGCACCTCGAAAAGCGTTTGCCCCGACTGCACCGCCGTTTTCGAGGCACGTTCAACCAGATGATGCGCGTCGAGCCGGCCGATGCTGTCACCGAGCGCGAGCATGACCGATTCGCCGAGGATCAGGCCGTGCGTGACTTCGAGGTTCGCTGCGAGACGCTCGACGTTGACGTCGAGCCCACTCACGATCTGTTCGATGTTGGCGAGCGCGCCGCCCGCGAGCCGGGCGAGATCGGGCAGCGCGTCCCATTCGGCCTGCCAGCCGCCGAGTGCGCGCTCGTGTTCCTGCACCATGCCCGACAGCACGGTGGCAACGAGGCCGGGCGCGCGGGTCGCGGCGGTCAGCACGGCAGCGCAGCCGACCGGATTGCGCTTGTGCGGCATGGTCGACGAACCGCCCTTGCCCGCCGCAGCGGGTTCGGCCAGCTCGCCGAGTTCGGTTTGCATCTGCAGCGAGATATCGCGGGCAATCTTGCCGAGCGTGCCGATTAGCATGCTGAACCAAGAAGCGGTTTCGGCCATGCGATCGCGCTGCGTGTGCCATGGCACCGCAGGCACAGTCAGGTTCAGTTCTGCGCCTAGCGCTTTCGTGACCGCCGGTGCCGCGTCGCGCAGGCTCGCGAGCGTGCCGGCCGCACCGCCGAATTGCAGCACCAGCACCCGCATGCGTAACGCATCGAGCCGGTCGTGATGGCGCAGCAACGCGTCGAGCCACTGCGCGAACTTCAGGCCCAGCGTGATGGGTAGCGCCTGCTGCAACCACGTACGGCCGATCATCGGCGTGGCGCGATGCCTGCGCGCAAGCGCGGCGAGCGCCGTGCAGGTCGACTGCAGATGATGATTTAGCAGGTCGAAGGAATCGCGCAGTTGCAGGACGGTCGCGGTATCGATGATGTCCTGGCTCGTCGCGCCCCAGTGGACGTATTTCGACGCCTCCGCGTCCACCGTTTTGACGCGTGCGGTCAGTTGCCTGACGAGCGGGATGGCGAGATTGCCGCCGAGCGCGGCGTCGCGCGCGAGCGTCTCGGCATCCAGTTGATCCGCATGGCAGGCCGCCTCGATCGCGGCCACCGCCGACTGCGGAATCACGTTATGCTCCGCTGACGCCCGCGCAAGCGCCGCTTCGACATCGAGCATACTTTGCAGCGTCGCGCGTGGCGACCAGATGTCGTTCATTGGCTGCGTGCCGCAGAGCAGACCGGTCAGACGGGCGCTGGCTTCGAGCATGATGGAGTCGGCAAAACGGAGAAAGAGGTATCCTCCGCCCGCGCCGGGCGAAGCGCAAGCAGAGCATGCGCGGCGTTCGGCACGCTGCCCGACAGATTAGACACCCTTATCGCCAAACGCCGCGCCAAGATCACGCGGCGCGTGCCGCCTGGGTGCCGTCGATCAACGGTACGCCGGTCAGTTTGTGCAGCGCGTCGAAGTCGATGTCCGAGAATATTTCGCGCACCACCAGGCCATCGGCAGTCACGTCGATCATGGCCAGATCCGTATAGATGCGATCGACGCATGCCACGCCCGTCACCGGATAGGTGCATTCCGCGGCGATCTTGCTTTCGCCCTGCTTGGTCAGGTGCTCCATCATCACATAGACCTGCTTCGCGCCGATCGCCAGATCCATCGCGCCGCCGACCGCCGGAATCGCATCCGGCGCACCGGTGTGCCAGTTCGCGAGGTCACCGTTGGACGACACCTGAAACGCGCCGAGCACGCAAAAGTCCAGATGGCCGCCGCGCATCATCGCGAAGGAATCCGCATGGTGGAAGAAAGCGCCGCCCGTCAGCAGCGTGACGTGCTGCTTGCCAGCGTTGATGAGTTCATCGTCCTCTTCGCCTTTTGCGGGTGCCGGGCCCATGCCCAGCAAACCGTTTTCGCTGTGGAGGAAGATTTCCTTGTCGGCAGCGAGGTGGTTAGCCACCAGCGTCGGCACGCCAATGCCGAGATTCACATACGCGCCTTCAGGGATGTCCTGGGCGACGCGCTTCGCCATTTCATCGCGGGTCAGTTTTTTCATGTCGGGTCTCCTCAGGCAGCCGTCGCAGATGCGAGCTCGGCTTGATGCGTGGCTTGCGGCACTTCGATCACACGTTGCACGAAGATGCCGGGCGTCACGATCTCTTCGGGATCGAGCTCGCCGAGCGGCACGACTTTCGACACCTGCACGATGGCGGTTTTCGCCGCGCTGGCCATGATCGGCCCGAAGTTGCGCGCCGTCTTGCGATAGACCAGATTGCCCCAGCGATCGCCCTTGAATGCCTTGACGAGCGCGAAGTCGGCGTGCAGCGGCGATTCCAGCACGTAATGCCTGCCGTCGATCAGGCGCGTTTCCTTGCCCTCGGCGAGTTTTGTACCGTAGCCGGTCGGCGTGAAGAAGCCGCCGATGCCTGCGCCAGCCGCGCGAATGCGTTCAGCCAGATTACCCTGTGGCACGAGTTCGAGCTCGATTTCACCAGCGCGGTAGAGCGCGTCGAACACGTAGGAATCGGTCTGACGCGGAAACGAGCAGATGATCTTGCGCACCCGCTTCGCCTTGAGCAATGCAGCAAGTCCGATATCGCCATTGCCCGCATTGTTGTTGACGATGGTGAGCTCGCGCGCGCCCTGCTCGATCAGCGCATCGATGAGTTCGGATGGCATGCCTGCCGTGCCGAAGCCGCCGATCATGACGGTCGAGCCGTCGTGCACATCGGCGACCGCCGACTGAAGTGACTCGAAAATCTTGTTGATCATGTCGAATTCCCTTTGGGACGCGCCGCACCGTGCCGCCCGATCCGCAGCGGCACGCCCTGCTGGCGAGCCGCGTTGAACAACACGCGGGACGGTCTCCACGTCCTTGTCATGGCGCGCAGACCAGATGGGGTCAACACGCGATTTGTTCGCTATGTGAACACTGATTCGTTTAGCGAACGCACTGGCGCATTATGAAAGGTGGCTGTTCTGCTTGTCAAGGCGGGGATATCCATGATCCGCTTTTCCACGAGGAAGTGCAGCGAAAGGGGATTGATCTGGTCCGTCTCGCGGCGCGTCCCGCCTCTCGGATGTCCCCGCTGCCTGTCGAGCGCCCGCCGGCCTCACGCGACAAGAGACACCAGCCAAGCTGAAATCTCACGCGCCAGGGAAATCTTCTGATTAACAAGAAGAAATGTACTATTTTTTATCCTGTTTAAGTTATTTAATATCCCAATCGGGAACTCAGCGTGCACACCCACGAGGAGAGGTTTCGTACGGCAACGCGCGGGACACCTATCAGTTGGTTAGGAATATTAACTTGGTAAGTTCACTGAAATCTGCCAGGCGGTCGGCACGCGGGTCGCACTCGCACACCGGTCCACAGTGCCAAAACACACATCCACGAGAGGGATGAACGAACAATGCAAGCGAAGAAACATCGCGAGGAACCAACCCGCTCCTGCGGAACAATCAACAAGCTCAGCCTGATGTGGTCAAAGATACGTTCCCGGCGCGTGCTTGCCGGCAGCGCCTGCATTTCGTTTTCGTTAGCACTCACAGCGTGTGGCGGTGACGGTGGCGCGGACTCGACGTCCGCGGCATCGCCCACTCCGCAAAGCACGGCCGAAGTAGCCGCGGCGGCGAGCGCCGCCAGTTCCAACGTCGTTACACTGGCAACGTCATTAAAAATGAATGCGAGCAGTATTGCTCCTGACACGTCTACCGACCGCTTCATCATCAGATACAAAACAGGCACCGTGGAACGCGTTTCCACCACGGCAGCCCAATCAAAACTTGACAGGCTGGCGAGCGCCTTCCCCGCCAGGGCGCACCATTTGCGACGTATGGGTATCGGATCAGATGTTGTCACAACAGAGCGCAAACTGAACGCTAAGGAAGCCAAGGCGTTCATGCGCGCAATCGCATCCGATCCGAACGTTGAATACGTTGAACCTGATACGGTGATGACCATCGGGTCAACACCGGATGATCCGTTATATAGCAAGCAGTGGGCATTGAGTTCAAATCAGAAGCCCGGAATTATCACGGCGGGGATACGAGCGGAAGGTGCATGGGACATGGCGAATGGCGCGGGAGTAGTGATCGGCGTGGTGGATAGCGGTATTACCAGCCACAGCGATCTAAACCCGAATGTTCTGCCTGGCTACGATTTCACCAACGGCACCTACGGCAACCGAGGGGGAGACGGCACGCAGCCGGGCAACAAGCCTGGAGAGAACTGCAGGATCACCTGGCACGGTACGCACGTTGCAGGCATCACGGCCGCAGTTTCTAACAATGGCACCGGTATCGCCGGAATAGCGCCTGGGGCCAAGGTGGTCTCTGCCCGGACGGTCACCAACTGTAACGGCGGCACGATGTCCGACATGGCGGACGGTATTACATGGGCTGCGGGCGGCACCGTGCCGAACGTGCCTGTCAATCCGAACCCCGCGAAGGTGATCAACTTAAGCCTGCAAGGGTATGGACTGTGCCAGACGTCGCTTCAAAATGCCATCGATTATGCGACTGGTCGCGGGGCCGTTGTTGTCGTAATTTCAGGCAACTATTCAACTGACGCATCGAAGATTCAACCCGCTAACTGCCATAACGTTATTACGGTCGGAGCGATCAATTCCAATTCGACAAGATGGGTATCGAGTGACTTCGGCCCGACTGTGGATATCGCAGCGCCAGGCAGTGGCATCTGGTCTACCTATAACAATGGAACGACAGCGCCCAGCACCGAAGGCTACGGCATTCTGGATGGCACGTCGCAGGCCGCGCCGATGGTTAGCGGCGTGGCTGCGCTCGTACAATCCATCGCCCCTACGCCTCTGACCGTTGCAGAAATGCGGACGCTCATACAGCAGACCGCGCAGCCCTTTACACCTCAAAGGCCGGACCAACCAACCGGTCCGGGCATTGTCGATGCGACGGCGGCGGTAGCGGCTGCGAAGTCCGGAAAAAGACCAGCGGCGGCGGACTTCACATGCACGCAAAGCCCGCAACTTATGCGATTGACGTGTACGGACCTATCGACAGCACGAGGCGGCGTGCCAATCCGGTCGTGGCGCTGGAACTTTGGCGACGGAAAGCCTGATACGGTCGTTACAAGTTCGACCAATCCAGTTGTGGACTATGACTTCCCTAACACGTACCAGATTACGTTGACCACAACGGACGCGAATGGAGCAGTGAGCATTACGTCACGCCCCGTCAATGTCGCGGCACTTGCGATCACCGATCTTACCGACAACGATTACGTCGCCCAGTATGGATTGAACTTTCCATTGGCTAAGGGCGAGGCTCAGTACTTTTCGATCGTTGCTCCGGGAGGGGTGCGAAGTTTACGTGTCAACACCACATGGACTACAGCCTTTGGCCTCAAATCGGCTTCGGCGAATGATGTCGCTACGCTGGAAGTCAAAGGCGGTACAGCGTCCATGGCGTCGCCTGATTGCTCGTCAAACATGACAGGCGGGGTGCCGGCCTCCTGTGCCGACTTAACAATGCCGGGCGGAGGAACCTGGTATGCCCGAGTAACAGCCAGGACAGCAGTGGATAACGCCACAATCCGTGCATTTACTACTGCGCCCGATCAATCTCGTGGCCCATGTGGCCCGGGGACGGTTCCCTGCTTGTAGAGCATCGCCTGATGACAACACCCCTGCAGTCAGTTCGCGCTGGCTCAGGAGTATCACCAAATTGGGTAAATGGTCGGCCCATCACAATGTCAAATGCAGATCTCAACCCCGCAGACGTTGGCGCGATGATGAAACGCGCCAATGCCGCCTTCTCTGCGCGGCACATGAGTGAAGCGGCGTGTCACTACCGAGAGGTGTTGGCCGTAAGCCCGAACGATGCGCACGCGCTGCACCACCTCGCTCTTGC
>Ga0116109_1000062_pt1 | contig 29632 bp, 21 predicted proteins | sample June2015DPH_8_10_2_FD_89718 | JGI IMG/M metagenome (GOLD analysis project Ga0116109, IMG submission 89718) | Peatland microbial communities from SPRUCE experiment site at the Marcell Experimental Forest, Minnesota, USA - June2015DPH_8_10 | ecosystem: Environmental > Terrestrial > Soil > Wetlands... | reverse complement strand
TTTGTTGAGCCTCACGCCAAACGCGCCGGCGCCAGGTGGTTACGCGCGGCCTTTGCCGGGTGTGCGCACGATGCCGAATGCACAGACCGTCACTTCCGCGGGTGTGCATGCCGATGGGCCGGGAAGCGCTCAGATGGACGGTCAAACCGGCGGACAGACAGCCGGACAAGCAAGCGCTCTGCTGGCGAAGCCGATCAATGGTCCGCTGACCGGTCCGCTGCACGGCCCGGTCAACGCGCTGCGAGCTCCGCTGCGCCGCTATCCAGGCGAAGCAACGACGGAGAATACGGCCGAACGATTCCCGACGGCTTCAGAGTTCATTTCCCACGTAGGGTGAACCAAAGAGCAGCCCGCGATCGGTAGGAGACACCGCCGCAGGATCCGCATCGCCAGCGAGTGAATCACCGTAGCGTTCATTGCCGCCCGTAGGTGTCGTCGAAGCGCACGATGTCGTCTTCGCCGAGATAGGAGCCGGACTGCACCTCGATCATTTCCAGCGGCATCTTGCCGGGATTCTCGAGGCGGTGAGTAGTGCCAAGCGGTATATAGGCCGACTCGTTTTCGGAGACGATAAAGCGCTCTTCACCGCGCGTGACGAGTGCCGTGCCGCGTACGACGATCCAGTGTTCGGCGCGGTGATGATGCATTTGCAGTGACAGCCGTGCCCCAGGGTTGACGACGATGCGTTTGACCTGAAAGCGCTCGCCGCTGTCCACCGAATCATAGTGGCCCCATGGGCGGTGAACCTTGCGATGGTTCGCCGCCTGCGAGCCGCCTGCGGCGCGAAGCCGCCCGACGATTTTCTTCACGTCCTGCACGCGGGATTTGTCGGCCACCAGCACGGCATCGGCGGTTTCGACGATGACGAGATCCTGGGTGCCGACGCACGCGATCAGACGACCTTCGGAATGCGCGAAGGTCGAGGCCGAGCCTTCGAACATCACATTGCCGCGGGCCACATTGTGGGCCTCGTCCTTGGACGAGATCTGCCAGATCGCATCCCATGAACCCACATCCGACCAGCCGGCCCGCAATGGCACGACCACGCCCGAGGCGACCGACGGAGCGCTGCCGAGCTGCTCCATCACCGCATAGTCGATCGAATCCGACGGCGAGGCGCTGAACGCTTCGCGTTGCAGCCTGAAGAAATCGCCATCCGCCTTGCCGCCTGTATAGGCCGCTTCGCAGGCCGCGAGAATCGCGGGCTGAAAATGCCCGATCGCGGCGAGCCACGTCGAGGCACACATGATGAAGATCCCGCTATTCCACCAGTACTCCTGAGATTCGACATAACGCTGCGCGAGCTCGAGATGCGGCTTTTCGACGAAGCGGTCGAGCTTGTGTGCATCGAGCGTGCCGGCACGGTCAAGCGGCGCGCCGAGGCGGATATAGCCGTAGCCGGTCTCAGCATGCGTCGGAACGATCCCCATCGTGACGATATGGCCTTCATGCGCATGCTGCACGCCCGCGGCGACCGCTACATGGAACGCTTCGGCATCGGTGACCGCATGGTCGGCGGGCATCACCACCATGATGCCGTCGTCATCCTGTGCGGCAATCGACAACGCCGCGACCGTCAGCGCGGGTGCGGTGTCGCGCCCGGCGGGTTCCAGGATCAGCCGGCTTGGCTTGCCGCTGGTGCGCAGTTGCTCGGCGGTCGTGAAGCGATGTTCTTCGTTCGCCACCACGATCAGTTGATCGGCGAGCGGGTGTCCGGCGTCGAGCGCGTCGAGGCGGCGGGTGGTGGATTGCAGCAGCGAGTCGGCGCCCAGCAGGCCGATCAGCTGCTTCGGATACTGCTCGCGCGACATGGGCCACAGACGGGTGCCGGAGCCGCCCGCCAGGATGACGGGATGAACCTTCAGCTTGACCTTCAGGGAAGCGGCGGCGTCTGGCCGGGTGTCGGCGACGGACGCCGTAACCGTTGCTGTCATGGTGATTTACTCCTCGGGGCTGGGTGAGTGGGTCGAGTTTTATCACGGCGTAAATAGCCAATAAAAGATCGTTAATCAGATCTTTCAGAAAATTATTCGTAACCCGACCTAAATAACCGCGAAAATAATTTTGGTTTTATTGCAAGGCGCCAGAAAAATATAAAAATAATGGTGAAAAAATGACGGAGACTTTTGAGGTGCCATGGCGTGCTGAAAAATGGGGCTGCGCGCGCTGATCTCATATTGTGCAATTTGCGTGCGAAAACCGTGCTTGTTAAGCGATAAAAGAGATGCGGTACGCCGAAGATGCCGCCTGTTTCGGTAATAATTATCTAAAAAACAGAAGAAAAATCGTGTAATTTCGACCGATACATTTTGAGATATTTTGCAGTCTTGCAGTGCGATTTTTAATGTCGCCTTATCTAGTCCTGTACGGGTATTCACTCATCCGGATTCAGGCTTTTTGAATTGGCTCGCTAAGCCGAGGCACTCGTTCATTTGTCGTGGCGCGGGTGTGCGAGGTGAATGCCGGTTGCCGATGCGTTCCACGCGGCGCACACGCCCGCTTACTTCATGGATGGAACTTGACTGACGAACTGAGGTGCAGCGCATGCTGAGCGTTCTATCGAGAATCATCGACATTGCCATGGTCGCACTGGGCGCGCTAATCGCAGCGGCCGTGCACAACGGGCAATGGGTATGGCTGGACGACATGCAGAGCGTCTCGCTGGCGTTCGATTGCCTGCTGGCGGTGGTGTTCTTCCCCGCGCTGGGTATCTACCAGTCGTGGCGCGGCAAGCCGCTGATGGACCTGGTGTTTCGCGTCTCGGGCGGCTGGGTGATGGTGGAGACCACCGGCGTGCTGATCAGCTTCAGCCTGCACCGCTCGGACATGTTGTCGCGCCTGTGGCTGCTGTACTGGGCGGCAGCGACCATCGTGCTGCTGATCGTTACCAAGGCGCTGGTGTATTCGGTGCTCAAGGGTCTGCGCCGCGAGGGCTTCAATCACAAGGCAGTGGCGATCGTCGGCGGCGCGCCGTACGGCAAGTTTCTGATCGAACAGATGCGTAGCCGCCCGGAAGCCGGCTTTAGCCCGCTGGTGGTGTACGACGAGGACGGGCCGGTCGACCCTTACCAGGACCCCGACACGGCGCAGGCCGTAGAAGGCGTGCCGGTGGAGCGCGACTTCGCCACCATGATCCATCTGGTGCGCGACCGGGCGATTCGCGAACTGTGGCTCGCGCTGCCCATCTCGAAGGAGAAGACCATCCATCGCTTCGTGATGGAACTGCGCAATGACTTCGTGAACATCCGCTTTATTCCGGACGTGCGCAGCCTGACACTGTTCAGCCAGCCGATGGTCGATCTGCTCGGCGTGCCGGCGATCAACCTCGCGGCATCGCCGATCACCGATCTGCGGGTGCTGCCCAAGCGCGTGTTCGACCGCCTGTTCGCCTTCGGCGCGCTTACCACGCTTGCCCCGCTGATGCTCGTCATCGCAGTGATGGTCAAGCTGTCCTCGCCGGGACCGGTGTTCTTTCGCCAGAAGCGCAAGGGCATCGACGGCAACCAGTTCGAGATCTACAAGTTCCGTTCGATGAAGGTGCACGCGGAAGCCGCCGGCAAGGTGACCCAGGCAACGCGGCGTGACCCGCGCATTACGGCGGTGGGCGCGTTCCTGCGCCGCACCAGTCTCGACGAACTGCCGCAGTTCATCAATGTGCTGCGCGGCGAGATGTCGGTGGTGGGGCCGCGTCCGCACGCGCTCGAACACGACGATATCTACAAGGACCTGGTGAAGGGCTACATGCACCGTTATCGCATCAAGCCAGGCATTACCGGCTGGGCGCAGATCAACGGCTACCGGGGCGAGACCGACCGCATCGAAAAGATGATGGGGCGCGTGAAGCTCGACCTGTACTACATGCAGAACTGGACCTTCTGGCTCGACATCAAGATCGTCATTCTGACGTTCTGGAAGGGCTTTGCCGGCAGCAACGCTTACTGAGAGACTGAACAAATAAGCAGGCCTAAGCGGGCGTCGGCAAGCACGACAATGCAGGCGCCCTTTCAGAACCATTCAAATCTCCGAGGTGTAATTCATGAACCTGACGATCATTGGTAGCGGCTATGTGGGCCTCGTGACCGGCGCCTGTCTTGCCGACATCGGCAACGACGTGTTCTGTCTCGACCTCGATCAGCGCAAGATCGACGTGCTCAATAGTGGCGACGTACCGCTCCATGAGCCGGGCCTGCAGGAGATCATCGCGCGCAACCGCCGCGCGGGGCGCCTGAAGTTTTCGACCGACGTCGCCGCCGCCGTGGCACACGGCGATATCCAGTTCATCGCGGTCGGCACGCCGTCTGACGAAGATGGCTCGGCCGATCTGCAATACGTGATGGCAGCCGCGCGCAACATCGGCCGCCATATGAGCGGCTTCAAGGTGATCGTCGACAAGTCGACCGTGCCGGTTGGCACCGCCTTGCGGGTGCGCCAGGTGATCGCCGAAGAACTGGCGGCACGCGGTGCGCAGCATATGTTCTCGGTGGTGTCGAATCCGGAGTTTCTGAAGGAGGGCGCGGCCGTAGAAGACTTCACGCGGCCCGATAGGATCGTGCTCGGCTGCGACGAGGACGTGCCCGGCGAGAAAGCCCGCGAACTGATGAAATGCGTCTATGCGCCGTTCAACCGAAACCGCGAACGCACGCTGTATATGGACGTGCGCTCGGCCGAGTTCACCAAGTACGCCGCCAACGCCATGCTGGCCACGCGTATCTCGTTCATGAACGAACTGGCGAATCTGGCCGATTGCGTGGGCGCGGATATAGAAGCCGTGCGTCGCGGTATCGGCTCGGACCCGCGGATCGGCTACGACTTCCTGTACGCAGGCTGCGGCTATGGCGGTTCGTGCTTCCCGAAGGACGTGCAGGCGCTGATCAACACGGCCCTCGAGCACCACGCGGGCCTGCGCATTCTGGAGGCCGTCGAGGCCGTCAACGAAACGCAGAAGAAGATTCTCGCGCACAAGATCGTCGCGCGCCTTGGCGACGATCTGTCGGGCCGGACGTTCGGCGTATGGGGGCTCGCGTTCAAGCCTAACACCGACGACATGCGCGAAGCGCCGAGCCGTCCGCTGATTGCGGAACTGCTCAAGCGCGGCGCACGCGTTAAGGCTTACGACCCGGTGGCGGTCGATGAAGCGAAGCGGGTCTTCGCGCTCGATCTGCAACACGCGCCGCAACAGTATGCCCGGCTCACGTTCGAGAGCGAGGAAATGGACGTGGCGCGCGGCGCCGACGCGCTGGTGATCCTGACGGAATGGAAAGTCTTCAAGAGTCCTGATTTCGGCAGCCTGAAACAGCACCTGAAAGCGCCGCTGATTTTCGACGGCCGCAACCTGTATGAGCCGGAAGCCATGCAGGAACTCGGCATTGAGTATCACGCCATCGGCCGTCAGCATGCGCAGGTGGAGACACCGGCCCATGGTGCGGCGCACGCGGCCGTGGCGAGCCATGTCGCTAGCCCGGCCGGCGCCGCCGCCACACAGTGAGAGTGAGCGAAGGAGTCCGCCTATGTTCGCTAACGTACTGATTGTCTGTCACGCCAACGTCTGCCGTTCGCCGGCCGCCGAAATGCTGTTCAAGGCACGTCAGCGCACTGCCGAGGGGGCCGAAGGGTATGCACGGCGTGCGATCAGGTTTCATTCGGCGGGCATTCGCGCCGTCGACGGCTACGGCATGGACCCGGTCATGCGGCGCCTGCTCGCCGAGTGCGGCGTGGCGTCCGGCGTCCACCACGCGCGGCGTCTGAACCGGCAGATCTTGCGCGACGCGGATCTGGTGCTCGTGACCGAACGCCGCCAGGTGAAGGACGTCGAGGCGCTCGATCCGGTTTCGCGCGGCAAGGTCTATCCGCTCGGTCAGTGGGAGGACTCCGATGTGGTCGACCCGCACGGCGGCGCGGAAACCGAGTATCGCGAGAGCCTCGTGCTCATCGAACACCTGGTTATGGGATGGCTGAACAAAATATGCTGAAACGAAATTTCACTGTTGCTCTTTTGCTGACGGCTTTTCTGTCGGCCTGCGCCACCGCACCCGGCAATTACCTCGACACCTCCAGCCTCAAGGAGGACTCGTCGGGCAAGCCGGCTGAAACGTATCCGGTCCATCTGATCGACGCCGATCTCGTCATGGCCCAGGCGCAGCAAGCGGCGGCGCAGCAGACGGTACTGCCGCCCGGCAAGTACAGCGATCCGTCGCAGTACGTCTACCGCGTGGCGCCGCAGGACATCCTCGGCATTACCGTGTGGGACCACCCCGAACTCACGACACCAAACGGCAGCACGCTGTCGACCGGCGACAACACCACGCAGACGCTCGCGGGCGCCGTGCAGCAGCCGTACACCACGGCTCTGCCGGGTCAGGCTGACCCGTACGGCCAGACGGTCGCGTCCGACGGGACGATTTTCTTCCCCTTCGTCGGGCGCATGCAGGCGGCCGGCAAGACGGTAACCGACATCCGCAGCGAACTGGCGGCGCGCCTCGTGCCGTATATCCGCAATCCGCAGGTGGATGTGCGCGTCCTGTCGTTCCGCAGCCAGAAGGTGCAGGTGACGGGCGAAGTGAAGTTGCCCGGGCCGCTTGCGATCAGCGATGTCCCGCTCACGCTGGTCGATGCGATCACGCGCTCGGGCGGCAGCACATCGATCGCGGATATCCAGCGCGTGCGCCTGACCCGCAACAAGCAACTGTATGTGCTCGACGCCAACAGCCTGCTCGACCGGGGCGATACGCGGCAGAACGTGATGCTGCAGGCCGGCGACATCATCAACGTGCCGGACCGGGAGGATAGTCGCGTGTTCGTGATGGGCGAGGTGAAAAACCCGCAGACGGTCTCGATGTTAAGAGGACGCCTGACGATTGCCGACGCGCTCACGCAGGCCACCGGCATTCTCGATACCGATGCGAATCCGCGTCAGATCTATGTGTTGCGCGGCATGAAGGACCATCCGACCACGCCGGAAGTCTATCGCCTCGACATGACGCAGCCGAACGCCATCATGCTGTCGTCGCAGTTCCAGTTGCAGCCGCTGGATGTGGTCTACGTCGGCACGGCCCTTTCAACCACCTTCAACCGCATCATCCAGCAGGTGTTGCCGGCCATCCAGTCGGTGTTCTACATCAAAGAAATGACCAACTAGACGCCTGACCCGCCGACGGTCCTGGGCTGTGCGAAACAATGCGCAGTGCAGGACCCAAGGCGACCCAACCGGGATCGAATTGTGAGCACTCAAGTGAATCCTCATATGGCCTTGCCGGCCAGGACCGAAGAAGAGGACGTCGTCCTCGGGCAATTGCTGCAGGTGATTCTCGACGACATCTGGTGGCTGATTGCCATCGCGGTGACGATCGTCGCGATGGCGGCACTCTACTGCTTCGTCGCGAAGCCGATTTATTCGGCCGATGCGTACGTACGCGTGGAAGAGTCCGACAACACCTCGCAGGCTCTCACGCAGACGCAGACGGGCGCGGTGATTTCCACCCCGCAGACGTCGCTGCCCACCGACGCCGAGATCGAGATCATCAAGAGTCGTGGCGTTGTCGGGCCGGTGGTTCAGCAGTGCAAGCTGAACTTCTCGGTCGAACCGAAGACGATTCCGCTGCTCGGCAGTCTCGCGGCGCGGCTCGCCAAACCCGGCGTGCCGTCCCGTCCGTGGCTGGGTCTCACGAGCTATGCGTGGGGCGGTGAGCTCGCCGATGTCGACGCCGTCGAGGTCGTGCCGGCGCTCGAAGGCAAGCAGATGGTGCTGACCACGCTGTCCGATACGCAGTACGAACTGCGTGCGCCTGACGGCACGCTGCTGTTGCGCGGCGTGACAGGTCAAACCGAGCAGGGTGGCGGTGTGACGATTCTGGTCAACAAGCTGGTCGCCCGTCCCGGCACGCAGTTCACTGTGATGCGCGCAAACGACCTCGACGCGATCACCGCGTTTCAGTCTGCGATCAAGGTCGAAGAGCAGGGCAAGCAGACCGGCGTGATTGAGATCTCGCTGGAAGACAAGGATCCGGCGCATGCCGCGCTGGTCGCCAACGCGCTTGCCGAGTCGTATCTGCGCCAGCATATAGCCGAGAAGCAGAGCGACGCGAACAAGATGCTCGAATTCCTCAAGAGTGAGGAGCCGCGTCTGAAGGGCGATCTCGAACGTGCGGAAGCCGCGCTTACCGCGTATCAGCGCCAGTCTGGCTCGATCAACGCGAGTGACGAAGCGAAGGTCTATCTGGAGGGCAGCGTCACCTACGAACAGCAGATTTCCGCCCTGCGCCTGCAGATTGCTTCGCTCGAAGAGCGTTACGGCGACGAACATCCGCTGATCAAAGCCTCGCGCGAGCAGATGGCCGAACTCGAAGCGCAGCGCGACAAATACAGCGACCGCTTCCGCGATCTGCCTGCCACGGAAGTGAAGGCCGTGCAGTTGCAGCGTGATGCCAAGGTGGCCGAAGACATCTACGTGCTGCTGCTCAACCGCGTCCAGGAGCTGTCGGTACAGCGGGTCGGCACGGGCGGCAACGTTCATATCGTCGACGAGGCGCTGCGTCCGGGTACGCCAGTCAAGCCCAAGAAGGTGCTGATCCTCTCGGCTGCGGTCATTCTCGGCCTGATCGTTGGCACCGGCCTGGTATTCCTGCGCCGCAACCTGTTGAAGGGTATCGACGATCCGGAACGCGTCGAGCGCATGTTCCACCTGCCGATCTATGGGCTCGTGCCGCTCTCCGCCGAGCAGGTGTTGCTGGAGAACTCGTTCGTGCGCGGTGGCAACCGGCTGCGTTCGGTGCTGGCCGATGCGAAGCCGAAGGACGTCTGCATCGAAAGCCTGCGCAGTCTGCGCACCTCGATGCAGTTCACGATGATGGATGCGCGCAATCGCATCGTCATGCTGACGGGCCCGATGCCCGGCGTGGGCAAGAGCTTCCTGACCGTCAATCTCGCGGTGCTGCTCGCGCATTCTGGCAAGCGCGTGCTGATGATCGACGGCGATATGCGGCGCGGCGCGCTCGAGCGCTATGTCGGCGGCGCGCAGGACAACGGCCTGTCCGAACTGCTGAGCGGCCAGATCTCGCTGGAAGAGGCGATTCGCGCCACCAGTGTTGACGGCCTGAGTTTCATCTCCTGTGGCCGGCGCCCACCGAATCCGTCGGAGCTACTGATGTCGCCGCGTCTGCCGCAGTACCTCGAGGGCCTCGCCAAGCGTTACGACGTAGTCCTGATCGATACGCCGCCGGTGCTGGCCGTGACCGACGCGTCGATTATCGGCGGCTACGCCGGCTCGACCTTTTTCGTGATCCGCTCGGGCGTGCATAGCGAGGGCGAAATCGCCGATTCATTGAAGCGCCTGAAAGCGGCTGGCGTGCATGTGCAGGGCGGCATCTTCAATGCGATGCCGCAGCGTGCCCGCGGCGGCTATGACCGCAGTTATGCCGCAGTGCAGGAGTACCTGAGTGCGTGAGGAGTCCCGATAAGGAGCATGACGCGATGAAAGTAACGGTACTGGTTCCCACTTTTCGCCGTCCGGGCGACCTGGCGCGCTGCCTCGCCGCGTTGCAACAGCAATTGCGCGCCCCGGACGAAGTGGTCGTCGTGGCGCGTCCTGACGACACCGCGACGCATGTCTGCCTGCGTGACCCGGCGGTCGTCGGCACGCTGCCGCTTTCGGTGGCGCTAGTCGAGACGCCGGGGCAGGTCGCCGCGCTCAATCGTGGCCTCGACGCGGCCAATGGCGACGTGATCGCGATCACCGACGACGATGCCGCGCCGCGGCCCGACTGGGTCGAGCGAATCGCCGCCGCGTTCGAGAGCGATGCGCGTCTGGGCGCCCTCGGCGGGCGCGACTGGGTGCATGAGAAGGGGCGCGTGCTGGACGGCGAACGGCCGCTGGTGGGCAAGCTCCGGCCGTCCGGCAAGATCATCGGCAATCACCACCTGGGCGTGGGCGGCGCGCGCGAAGTCGATCTGCTCAAGGGCGCCAACATGAGCTACCGCCGCGAGGCGGTCCGCCATATCCGTTTCGATGCGCGGCTGCGCGGGGCGGGCGCCCAGGTCCACAACGACATGGCCTTCAGCATGAGCGTGAAGAACGCCGGCTGGAAGCTCGTCTACGATCCGCATGTGGCCGTGGATCATTACCCGGCCGAGCGCTTCGACGATGACCGCCGCGATGCGCAGACCCTGATGGCGGTGCGCCACGCCGCCTACAACCTGCACCTGATCCTGCGCGACCATCTGCCGCCGCTGCGGCGCGAGGCCGCCTGGTGGTGGTATGCACTGGTGGGCACGCGCGTCTATCCGGGCTTCGCTCACGTGGTACTCGCGCTGGCCTCGAAGCAGGGCCGCACCCGGCTGCCGCGCTGGCGGGCAGTGCGCACGGGCGCACACGAAGCGCGCCGCGGGGCGGCCTCGTGATGCGTGCTTGCTCTGCGATGCGGCCACACTGCGCGACCCTGCATCGGGCCCAGCGTACCGATGTCCCCTCAAACCGCGTCACCTCGCAGACCGGAGTGCCTGAATGAGTACGAAAGTTCACGTTCATCTGTTTTACGGCGCCGATCCACGCTTCTATCGCAAGGGCGATAACATCGGCTGTCTGTACGGCTATCACCACGCCGAGTCCGAAGAATTCGCGCTGACCTATTCGCAGGATGTGCGCGAAAGTGCTCCCGTGCGACTGCTGCGCCGGGCGTTGAAGGCCGTGCTTGGCTTCGACCTGATCCATACGCTGCGCAATCGCGACGAGATCCTGCGCTCGGACGTGATCTGGACGCATACCGAGCACGAATATCTGTCGGTCGCGCTGGTGCTGTTGCTGAGCGGCCGCCGCGCGGCGCCGCCGATGTTGCTCGCGCAAAGCGTATGGCTGCTCGACAAATGGCCTGGCTACGGCATGCTGCGGCGCTGGCTGTATCGCAAGCTGATTGCGCGCGCCGACGTGCTGACCACGCTGGCAAGCGAGAACGCCGAACTGTGCGAGCGCTACCTTGGGCGCAAGGCGACGCAGGTGTTCTACGGCCTGAATACTGCTGATTTTCCGGTCAAGATGCCGCACGATTGGCAGCCGCATACGCCGGTGCGGATTGCCGCGATTGGCAACGACCGCGATCGGGACTGGGAGACGCTCATCAAGGCGTTCGGCAACGACCCGCGCTATAGCGTCAGGCTCGCGACGCGGCGCCGGATCCCGGCGAAGCTGCGCGCGCCGAATGTCGAGATTGCGCCCGCTGCGGGGCTGAAGAAGGCCCGCGAACTGTACGACTGGGCCGACGTCGTACTGGTGCCGTTGCGGCCGAACTCGCACGCCTCCGGCATCACGGTGATGCTCGAGGCCGCGGCGCTCGGCAAGCCGATGGTGGTCACCAATGTGGGCACGCTCAACGACTATTTCTCGTACCGGGCGGCGGCTTATGTGCCGCCGTTCGACTCGAAGGCACTCCGCGAGGCGGTCGACCGCCTCGCCGCTTCGCCCGCCGAAGGGTTACGCCAGGCGCAGGCTGCCGCCGAACAACTGCTGTCGCGCGATCTGACCACGCGCCAGTTCGCGCTGCAGCACGTGCGCATCACCGAGGACTTGCTGCGCCGACGCGCCGCTCCGCACGGCCGTCCGGCGGACGAGCGGCTCGCGCCGGCCACCGTCCAAAGCCAGTCTCGCGGAGGCCTTTAACCGATGTCAACGATCGCGCGTACCGCCGCGAACGGCGCCGTCCGCCGCCTCAAGAGCGACCCGATGGAATGGGGGCCGCCCGCGTTGCTGTGGCTCGTCACGGCGCTGCTGATAGGCGCGCATCAGGGCACGGTGCTCACACTCGCTTTTCCGGTGCTCGCCACGCTGACGGGCCTGTGGCTGTACTTCAAAAGCCCGGCACGTTATGTGGGTTTCATGTGGTGGCTGTGGTTCCTGAGCCCCGAAGTGCGGCGCCTCGCCGACTGGTCGAAGGGCGCCTTCACGCCGACCAGCCTGATTCAGGTCGCGCCACTAGCCGTCACGATGATCAGTGGCCTCTCGCTGATTCGCCACTACCCGGTGCTCGGGCAACGGCGCGGCTTGCCAGTGCTGCTGATTCTCGCCGGACTCGCCTACGCGTTCATGGTCGGGGTCGTGTCGAGCGGCCCTCTCGCGGCGACCTATGACCTTGCCAACTGGCTCTATCCGATCCTGATTGGCTTTCACATCATGGCCAATACGCGTGACTATCCGGCGTATCGCGACACCATCATCAACACCTTCATCTGGGGCATGCTGGTGATGGGCGCCTATGGCCTCGTGCAGTTCGCCATCATGCCGCCGTGGGACGCGCTCTGGATGCTCGGTTCACAAATGAATTCACAAGGTGACCCGGTGCCGATGGGCGTGCGCGTGTTCAGCACGATGAACTCGTCGGGCCCGTTTGCGTTCGCAATGATGGGCGCGATGGTCTACGTGATGGCCGCGAATCACCGCGTGCGCTGGATCGCCGCCGCGCTGGGTTTCTTTGCATTCGGCCTGAGCCTCGTACGTTCGACGTGGGGCGGCTGGGTCGTTGCGTTGCTGATCCAGCTGGTCAAATCGAATAACCGCGTGCGGCTGCGGATTGTCGCCAGCGCTCTCCTGCTGGCCGGTCTGTGCGTGCCGTTGCTGGCGGTCGGCCCGGTGGCCGAGCGGTTGCAGACGCGTCTGGACAGTATCGTCAACCTCAAGGACGACCAGAGCTACGCGGCGCGTAACGAGTTCTACGCGACCTTCGCGAAGAAGGCGTTTACCGACGTCTCGGGAGAGGGAATGGGTGCGACCGGCACCTCCACGAAGCTGTCGAACGACAGCGGCCAACTCGGCCAGTACGGCAACTTCGACAGCGGCGTGATGAACATCCCGTTCGTGCTCGGCTGGCCCGGCACATTGCTGTACCTGTCCGGCATCCTGTGGCTGCTGGTGCGGGCGGTGCTCGCCTCGTTCAGGATGCGCGACGACAAGTTCGTCTCCGCTTCGTTAAGCCTTGGCCTCGCAATCGTCGCGATGCTGGTGTTCACCAATTCGCTGGTCGGCACAGGCGGACTGCTGCTTTTCATGAGTCTTTTTTCGATCCTCTCCGCGGCGCACTGGCAAAAGCAGCAGCGCCGCCGGGAGCTCATTCTGCACGGAGGCATCTGATTGAGAGTCGCCATTGTCACGCATGTGGTGCGCCATAACGACGGCCAGGGACGCGTCAATCACGAGATCGCGCGGGCGGCCCTCGACGAGAATATTGCCGTGATCCTCGTCGCCTCGCACGTTGCCCCTGAACTGCTCGCCCATCCGAAAGTGCGCTGGATACCCATGAAAATCGGCCGCTGGTGGCCGACCAACCTGCTGCGCCAGCAGGTATTCGCGTTAAAGAGCGGGCTATGGCTGCGCACGCATCGCAGCGAGTACGACGTGCTGCACGTGAACGGTTTCATCACGTGGGTGCCCGCCGACGTCAACACCGCGCACTTCGTGCATAGCGGCTGGTTCAGCAGCAAGTACTACCCGTTCGGCCTGACCAAGGGCCTGTGGTCGGCTTATCAGTTCGTCTATACCCGCGTGAATGCGTCGCTCGAGCGCTGGGCATACCGTCGCTCGCGGGTCATTACCGCAGTCTCGCAGAAGGTGGCCGATGAGATTCGCGCGATTGGACTCACGCCGCGCAACCGCGTCGATGTGATCTATAACGGCGTCGATACGCGAGGCTTCGCGGCAGCACAGGGTGATCGCGCGAAATTTAATCTGCCGCCAGAGGCGTTCCTGCTGCTATTCGTGGGTGACCTGCGCACGCCGCGCAAGAATCTCGGCACGGTGCTGGAAGCGTTGCGTCATCTGCCCGATCATGTGCATATCGCGGTGGCGGGGTATCTACCTGGCAGTCCTTATCCGGAGCAGGCGCGTTCGCTCGGCATCGCCGGTCGCGTGCATTTCCTCGGACTGGTGAAGGAAATGCCGGTGCTGATGCACTCGGTCGATGCCTTTGTGTTTCCGTCGCGCTACGAGGCGATGAGCCTGTCGCTGCTCGAGGCGATGGCGGCCGGTTTGCCGGTTGTGACCGCGCGCACGGCGGGCGGTGCAGAGATAATTACGCCGGAGTGCGGGATCGTGCTCGAGGATCCGGACGATCCCAAAGCGCTCGCTAGCGCGATTGCGCAGCTGGCCGAATCCGGCGATACGCGCCGCGCCATGGGCGTCGCCGCTAATGAACTCGCCACCGGCTTTGGCTGGGCGCGTATGGCGGCGCAGTACATCGCGTTGTACCGGCAACTGGCGGGGCAACAGGAAGACCGTCAGCGGGTTGGAACTGCGGTCGACGCAGAGCCTCTCGCCGCCAGCATGCTGACCGGTCATAAAGGGATCGAATCCAGGGGGATCGAATTGATGAGTGCCGGATACACGGGCACCGAATACAAGGGGGTCGAATGAACGCACCCACGGCCTCACACGTACTTTCACGCCACACAAGGGACACGGCCATGAACACGGGCTCAATCAAATCGTTGCAAATCGGCATGCACTGGTTCCCGGAGCGTGCGGGCGGGCTCGACCGCATGTACTACTCGCTGGTCGGCGCGTTGCCGGGCGCGGGAGTGGCGGTGCGCGGCGTGGTGGCCGGCTCGCCGCGTGTGGCCGAGGATACAGGCGGCGCGATCCAGGGCTTCGGTTCGGCGGCGCAGTCGTTGCCACTGCGTTTGATGGCAGCCCGCCGTGCGCTGCGCCGCGAAGTCGCGCGGCAGCGGCCCGATGTGATCTCCTCGCATTTCGCGCTCTATACATTTCCGGGCCTCGATGTGACACGCGGCATTCCGCAGGTCTCGCATTTCCAGGGGCCGTGGGCGGACGAAAGTCACGTCGAGGGCGCCGATTCGTTCGGTCAGCGCGCAAAGCATTATCTGGAACAGTCGGTGTACGCGCGCTCATCGCGACTGATTGTGCTGTCCGAGGCGTTCGGCAAGATCCTCACATCGCGCTACGGCATCGCGCCGGAGCGGGTCCGTGTGGTGCCGGGCTGCGTGGATGTCGATCAGTTCAACTTGCCGATCACACCGGCCGAAGCGCGCCTGAAGCTGCAATTGCCGCAAGGCCGGCCGATCGTGCTGGCGGTGCGGCGTCTGGTGCGGCGCATGGGGCTGGAGGATCTGATCGATGCGGTGAAGCTGCTCAGGCAGCGCGTGCCTGACGTGCTGTTGCTGATTGCGGGCAAAGGGCGGCTGCAGGAGGAATTGCAGACGCGCATCAACGAGGCCGGACTCGACGACAACGTGAAGCTGCTCGGCTTCGTGCCCGATCAGCACCTGGCGGCGCTGTATCGTGCGGCGACCATCAGTGTGGTGCCGACGGTCGCGCTCGAAGGGTTTGGCCTGATCACCGTGGAATCGCTGGCCTCGGGTACGCCGGTGCTGGTGACGCCGGTGGGCGGCTTGCCGGAGGCGGTGGCAGGGCTTTCACCCGATCTGGTGTTGCCCGCGACGGGCGCGGCGGCGATTGCGGAGGGATTGCGGGCGGCGCTCGACGGCTCATTGAAATTGCCCGATGCCGACGCATGCCGGGCATACGCGCGGGCCAACTTCGACAATTCGGTGATCGCGAAGCGGGTAGCGGCCGTGTATAGCGAAGCGATTGCGGCGGGTGAGGTTCACTGAGGGGACGGCGAGGGGCTGGGAAGCAGAGGGCGTTGCGTATCACACCATTCCCGCAACGCATCTCGCACTTCTTCGATCACTGGCCCCCACCGACCTGATTCGCGTTGGCGGAAAAGGCGCATGGACGGGTACCAGGGGCTGTCGGTTCTATCGGTCATCTACCGCCAGTCCGCACATGTGAGGAGAACCATACAGGCCGTCCAGCCGCGCCTGCCAGATGAGCGACCGAAGTGTCGGTCGCACCTTCCTACATTAGACGCCTGATAAGGTCGCGGTTCGTGCGTTCTTTCGCCATGGGGCGCCTCGTAATGAATCGCCGTTCTTCGGAGAGATTTCGGACAGATACCGCGACGGATCAGGCCAACGCCCTAAGCAAACACCAATAAAAAGGCGCCGCATGCACGCGCACCAACATCAAAACGTCTCATGCTCCTGATTCCGCGTGATATCCGCGGCCACCATCATCTTGCACAGTTGTTCCAGCTTCGTCTGCGGCTCCCAGCCGAGCTTGGTCTTGGCCTTGTCCGCGCAGCCAATGAGCAGATCCACCTCGGCAGGCCGATAAAACTTCGCATTCACTCTTACGAGCGTCTTGCCGGTAGCGACATCAATACCCGTTTCGCGCTGCTCTTTCCCAGACCATTCCAGCTGATACCCAGCCGCAGCGAACGCCATGCGCACAAAATCACGCACGGTCTCGGTACGATTCGTAGCGAGCACAAAAGTATCTGGCTCATCGACCTGCAACATCCGCCACATCCCTTCGACGTATTCGAGCGCAAACCCCCAATCTCGCTTGGCATCCAGATTGCCAAGCTCGAGCGCATCCTGCTTGCCGAGCTTGATCTTGGCGACCGTATCGGTGATCTTGCGGGTGACGAATTCGCGCCCACGCAACGGCGATTCGTGATTGAACAGAATGCCGCTGCTCGCAAAGATCCCATACGACTCGCGGTAGTTGATGGTAGTCCAGTGCGCAAACAACTTGGCAACACCATACGGGCTACGCGGATAGAACGGCGTGTCTTCACGCTGCGGCACGGCCTGCACCTTACCAAACATCTCGGAAGTCGAAGCCTGGTAATAACGCGTCTTCGGGCTCAGAATACGAATCCCTTCAAGCAGATTCAACGCACCGATACCAGTGACTTCGGCCGTAGTAACCGGCTGATCGAACGACACCCCAACAAAGCTTTGCGCCGCGAGGTTATAAAGTTCGTCGGCCTGTGCGCCCTCAAGTAACCGCAGCGTCGACCCAAAATCAGTCAGATCATGTTCGACAAGCCGCAGATTCGGATGCCCGGCAATGCCGAGCTCGGTCATACGCCAGAAATTGACGGAGCTGGTGCGCCGATACGTGCCGGTCACCTGATAGCCCTTGTCGAGCAGCAGTTTCGCCAGATACGCGCCGTCCTGGCCGGACACGCCGGTGATGATTGCTTTGCGTTGATTGCTCATAGGTTGCCTTGGGTAACGGTAAGGAAAAGATAGAAGGTGAGGGGAGGCCGCGCGCTGCTACGACGAACCCGCCAGCAGCCGCCGCACCAGCGGGTCGACCACGCGCAGATCCTGGCCGGCCTTCAGCCGGTACAGCTCGGGCTTCGGATGCGCGCCGTCGGACATCATCGATTGCCAGTCTGGCAGGCCACTAATGTAGGCATACTGATCGATGAGCGGCACATGCTGCTCGGCGGCTACCCGGCGGGTCATCTCGACCATCGCGGCGAGTCGTGCATTGAGGCGGCCATCGGGCATCGGGTTCGAGGTCTGCAATACGGGCTCCTTGCCGAGCGCGAGCGCGGCTTTTACCAGCGCGGTCTCGGCTTCGTAGAACTGCTCCGGTGTCTGGTTGTGCATCACTTCGTTGATGCCATAGTTGATCGTCACGATCTGCGCGTCCGACGCGGCTAGCCGCTGCGCCCACGGCACACCACGGCCGCGATCGGTGCCGTCGCGCAACTGGTAGGCCATGGTGCCGCCCACGCCGAGATTGACGACGCTGACGCGCTCGCCGTAAGCCGTGTGCAACGCGTCCTGCAGATACGCCACCGCGTTCTGCGGGCACGGACTACAGTGACCCGCGCTGCAGGAAATGCCGAGCGTGGTCGAGTCGCCGTAGGCTTCGATCACCACCTGCGTGGACGGGTTGGCGTGAAGCGGGTGGCCTGGCACCGCCGGGACGTCCGCGCTCGCCTGCCCACATACTGCGGCCATCAGCAGGGCAGCGACAGCAGGGCCGCGAAGTCCTTTGGTGAGCGCCATCAGCGCCGCGGGCTTCATGCGCGCGGCTGCGGTGCTTGCGACGCACCGCGCAACGGCGTCGCGGCGTGCCCCGGACGCGATGCCGGTCCGTGAATGAGGCGCCGCTCGAAGGCAAACCACGTCAGGCTGGCATACGCGAGCGTGATCGCCAGCGCGAGTGCGGCCGTCACCAAGCGGTTCATGTGCAACGGCCACAGCGTGTAAAGGATGCTCAGGTGAATCAGATAAATCGTGTAGCTGATCGTGCCGATATAGACCAGCACCGGATTGCACAGCAGCCGCCTGACGATGCCCTGGCTCTGCAAGGCGATGACCACCGTCGATGTGCACAAGACCAGCGAAACGCTATACAGCGCCGCATTCGAGAGTGGCGTGTTTTCGGCCCGGAAGTGCGGATAGTGAAGATGCAGCCACGCCAGCACGGCCAGCGCGGCGGCACACCCCAGTATCGCGAGCGGCCTGAACGGCTGCAGCGCATCGGGATTGCGCCGTACGGCAACGGCCAGCAATGCGCCGGCTGACAGCAGATCCATCCGGAACGGCGTCAGGTAGTAGATGGGCCAGAACGAATCGAACCACGGCGTTGCGACGGCACGCAGCACGGGCACTGCGACGATCAGCGCCGCGGCCACCCGTGCAAGGACGCGCTCGGGCAGAAGCAGGATGACAAACGGCCAGACGATGTAGAACTGCTCTTCGACGGCTAGCGACCACAGTACATTCAGACTGTCATGCCCGCTCTGGCCGAGCGCATCGCCGATGTTGGTGGCGAAGAACGCATACCACTCCCAGTGCTTCGCCCAGCCGAAGCCGAAAAGCAAGGAGGACACCGCCATCAGCAACAGATACGGCGGCAGGATGCGGCGCGCCCGGCGTGCATAGAAATAGCTGAAATACGATTGCTGCCGAGCCTTGCGCTCCAGCAGGATGCCGGTGATCAGAAAGCCGCTCAACACGAAAAACAGATCGACACCCATCCAGAGCGGCGCCTTCAGCGCGTGCTGCGCAAACACCGCCAGCACGGCAATCGCGCGCAAGCCGTCGAGTTGCACGATGCGGCGTGAGTGGGAAGGCGGGGCAGGCAAGGCGCTAGCTGTCATGAACCGTCCATGGTGGGCGTCGGGTGGGCCGGCAATCGAACTCGTTTGCGGCATGGGCATTCCGTCGTGCGCCAACGCCAGCTCCGCATGGCAGGCGCAACAGAAGTGGGATTCATTCTAGGGAAAAGAAATTGATGAAAAAACGGGAATGAAATGAAGAAATACATTGCGACGTTGGAAACATTTATTCAGGTATTAATGAATGAATATTTTTGAATTATTTTCGATTTTCGTCGCAGTGGATTTTCCGCGTAATGTGAGTTGGTAACAGGTGCCGGATGCGTGCGCCGCAGCGCACCGTTCAATCATCAGTGCGTGCGTTCACCTGCGCCGGTCCGCGGACCACGGCCGCAAGCGCGCAGTGCCGTGCCGCCGTTTCGTATTCCGTATCCCGCGTGCCGTCCCGCCCATCATTCATTGGACATCACCTGCACGTGCGCGCCGTTCTCCGCCGCACGGCTTTGACTGGAGGAACACCTTGGTCCGTCTCAGCTTCGCGAAACTGCTTGCCGCACTGTTGTGTCTTGCAGCGTGCGCTGCCTCGGCCGAAACGGTGCTGAATGCGAAGACCTCATGGATCGGTAACACCTTCGGTTTCGGCGACGGCACGTGGACGCAGATCAATATCACGGCAATCGCCGTCGCCCCTGACGGCAAGGTCTACACCAACGCGCCATGGGACGAAAGCGGCGCCGAAGCCAGTGCCTATCAGAACGGCAAGATGCTCGGCTTCGCGGGCGGCACGCACGGCTGGGGCACAGGCGGCGGCAATGCGATTGCGGTCAATCGCCGCTATGTGTTCATGGCCGTGTCGGTCGGCAATGAGAAGGGTCATCTGGTCGGGCAGGGCATCTGGCCGCAAAAGGGCAAGCAATGGTTCGGCATCTCGCGTCGCAAGATCGAGGACCCGAAACTCAGCGCGCTGTTTCGGCCCGCAGCGACCGCGGCCAATGGGGCCAACGGGGCGGCTGACGCTCATGCGCAACTGGCCGCCGGCTTTCTGATGATGAACGAAGTGGCCACCGGCAGCCGCGCCGACATTGACGGGCTGGCCGCCAATGACACGACGCTGTACGCATCCAACACGACGCAAAATCGGATTGAAGTCTACGATGCCGAATCGATGCAGAAGAAGGCGACGTGGAGCGTGCATGAGCCGGGGCACATCGGGTTAGCGCCAGACGGCACGCTGTGGGTATTGACCGGCACGCTTACGGATAGCACGCCACGTGTCGCACATTATTCGGCAAGCGGCCAGTTGCTCGCCGATACGTTGCCGCTGCCGGCGGACTCGGTGCCGGTCGATGTCGCGCTCGACGCGCGTGGCCGCGTGCTGATTGCTGACAACGGTCCGCGTCAACAGGTGCTGTTCTTCAGCAAGAACGCGGGGCGCTACGTGGCCTCGGGCACGCTCGGCGAACGCGGAGGCATCTTCTCCGGCGTCCCGGGGCGACCGGGGCCGCAACGCTTCAATGGACTGACCGGCGTTGGCGTCGATGCGCACGGCAACGTCTACGTCGCCACCAACGGCATTGGTCCGCACTACGCGCCACTCGGCGCGGGGCTCGGCGCCACGCTCGAAAGCTATGCGCCCGATGGCCAGCAGCTCTGGCAGGTGCAAGGGCTGCTGTTCGTCGACGGCGCCTGGATGGATCCGGCGCGCCCGGACAGCGTCTACACCGGCAACAAACGCTTCCAGCTGGACCTCACGAAGCCGACCGGAAAAGACTGGAAATACGTAGGGTTCCTGTCGAACCGCTTCAAATATCCTGACGACCCGGTGTTTCACACCGACCAGTGGCCGGGCCTGCCGATCGCGCGTCAATTGAAGGGGCACACGTTCCTCTTCCTGACGGATATGTACGCGGATCACCTGAAGATCTACCGCTTCGATAGCGCGCACGACGGCGAGGCAGCGATTCCATCGGGCTTCATTGCGGGCCGCGAACGCCCGGTCGCCAACGTGCCGAACGCGCCGCCCGGCGGCGACTGGATCTGGCGCGACATGAACGGCAACGGGCAGTTTGCCGCCGACGAATTCACGCCCAACACCAGCGGCACCCGGCTCGCGGGCGGCTGGGGATGGTGGGTCGATACCAGCGGCGACATCTGGCGCACGAGCGATCTCAAGGGCATCCATCGGCTGCATTTCGGCGGTCTCGATGCGAAGGGGAATCCGGTCTACTCGTACTCGGACATGACCACCTACCCGGTGCCACAGCCCTTCACCGAACTGCGCCGCGCGATCTACGTGCCCGAGAGCGACTCGCTCTACGTGACCGGTTACACGGCCGATGCTCCGGTACAAACCGCCTTCTGGAAAGAAGTCGGGCGGGTGCTGGTGCGCTACGACCACTGGTCGAGCGGCAAACCCGTGCAGCGGTACGCCATCACGCTGCCGTGGCAGACGCAAGCCAAGCCAATCGAAACGATCATCGGCCTCACCGTCGAAGGGCAATACGTGTTCGCCGTCGAACCGGTTGGGGCGGTCCATGTGTTCGACAAGGACAACGGCAAGGAAATCGGCGTAATCCGGCCGGGGCCCGAAGTGGGCAAAGCATCGGGCTGGGTCGACGTACCGAACGGCGTGAGCGCGTACCGGCGCAGCAATGGCGAATACCTTGTGTTCGTTGAAGAGGACGCCCGCGGCAAGGTGATGATGTACCGCTGGAAACCGGCCTGAAGCCGAGCTAAGAACCGAGCTGAGATGTCACCGCATGCATCGTGCTGCGAATTATTTTTCTGTCGATTTATGGCACCCGGTACGCATTTTTTACGTGCTTTACTCGAACCAGGCTCCTCGGCGCCGCGCCGCGTGCAGCAATGCGCGACGCGCCGACCCTCTGAATCAAAAGGCATCCGATGGACAAAGGCATTCTCAGGAACGTAGCGATCAATTTCTTCGGCCTGGTGCTGCCGACCTTCGTTTCGCTCGTCACGGTGCCATCGTATATCCGGCTGCTGGGCGTCGAACGTTATGGCGTGATTGCCCTCGTGTGGACCCTGATCGGCTACTTCTCGATTCTCGATCTGGGCATGAGCATGGCCGCGCAGAACCACATCTCGAAGGCGCTCGCCTCGAACGATGCGGATGAAAGCGCCCGTGTGTTCTGGAGCGCGACCTGGCTCAACCTGGTCACGGGCATTATCGGTGGATTGATTATTTATTTTGGCGCGTTTCTTTACACCGCGTATTTCACCAAAGTGTCACCGGAGTTGCAGCATGAGGTCTACATGGCGCTGCCGTGGCTCGCCATTGCGATTCCGATTGCCAACGTCTCGTGGGTGTTCGCTGGCGCGATCAACGGTGCCGAGCGCTTTGGCGTCTACAACACCAACCAGACCATCGGCACGTTCATTTTCCAGCTGCTGCCGCTCGGCGCCGCGTGGCTGATGGGGCCGAGCCTGCAGAACGTGCTCGCCGCGGCGGTGGTGGCGCGCCTGCTGGCCGCGGCGCTGCTCGGACGTTCCGCGCTCAAGGTGCTCAAACTGCGCCGCATTCTGCCGCCGCAACTCGGCGTGGCCAAGGGGCTCTTCAACTTCGGCGGCTGGATGCTGATTGCGAGCATCACGACCATGGTGGCCGACTCGCTCGACAAGGTCTTTCTGGGTACCGGACTGGGCGCGCGCTTCGTGACCTTCTATACCGTGCCGCAGAACCTCGTGACGCGCCTGAACATTGTGCCGACGGCGCTCGTGCGCACGCTGTTTCCGCGCCTGTCCGCAGTCGGTCGCGATCACGCAGATCTGATCACGCAACAGTCACTCGAATTTCTCAATGGCGCGTTCACGCCGGTCGCACTGGCGGCGATGTTCGTGCTGGGACCGTTCCTGCATCTCTGGGTAGGCAGCGAGATCGCGACGGTCGCAGCGCCTGTGGGCCGCGTCCTGATCGTGTCGGTGTGGCTGGTCGGGCAGGCCAACGTGACGCGCATCATGATCCAGTCGCAGGTCAACCCTGCGGTCGCGGCCCGGGTTGGCGCATTCGAATTGCCGCTCTTTGCCGCTGCGCTGTGGTTCGGCATTCACTATTTCGGGCTGACCGGGGCGGCGGTGGCCGTGGCCGGCCGCGCGCTGTTCGACTATGGCGTGCTGCTGTGGCTCTCGGCAATTCGCGCCCGACCGATTGCGCTCGACATGCTCGCGCATCTCGCGTTTCTGCTGGTCAGCCTGTGGCTGGCCAGTTTTTTGCCCAGTCTGTCATTGGCAATCGCAGCCGGCGCGCTGGTCGTGGCCGCCAACGTTGCGTGGTCGATCACCATGACCCCCGCTTTGCGCGATCTTGCGCGTTCGCTGCTGTTGCGACTGAATCCGAGGAAGAGCGCATGAACCAGGATGTCCTTGACGAAACCGTGTTGCGGCCCAGCCAGCGCAGCGCGCTGGCCGAACTCACTACGCCGCTTGCCCGTGAAGCGCCACCACGACGCGCGCCGCGAGCGGAAAAGACCGTGCGCGTGGCGATCGTGCACGACTGGCTCGTGACTTACGCGGGCGCCGAGCGCGTGCTCGAACAGATCGTGGCCTGTTTTCCGGATGCAGACCTGTTCAGCGTAGTGGATTTTCTCGAGGATCGCAGTTTCCTGCGAGGCAAACCGGTGACGACGTCGTTCATCCAGAAGCTGCCGAAGGCCCGCACGAAGTACCGCGCGTATCTGCTCTTGATGCCGATTGCGATCGAGCAACTGGATGTTTCGGCCTACGACGTGGTGATCTCGAGCAGCCACGCGGTCGCCAAGGGCGTGCTGACCGGCCCCGATCAGGTGCATATCAGCTACGTGCATTCGCCGATCCGTTATGCATGGGACCTGCAGCATCAGTACCTGCAGCAGTCGAAGCTGACCAATGGCCCGAAATCCGCCCTGGCGCGGCTGATTCTTCACTACATCCGCAACTGGGATATCCGCACCTCGAATTCGGTCGACGCATTTGTCGCCAACTCGGAATTTATCGCGCGGCGCATCAAAAAGGTGTATCAGCGCGAAGCACAGGTCATCTTCCCGCCGGTCGACGTCGACGCCTTCGTGCTCAACGAGCAGAAGGAAGATTTCTATCTGACCGCCTCGCGGATGGTGCCGTACAAAAAGATCGACCTGATCGTCGAGGCGTTTGCACGGATGCCGCAGCGGCGGCTGGTCGTCATCGGCGACGGCCCTGACATGCAGAAGATTCGCGCGAAGGCGACGCCCAATGTCGAGATCATGGGCTATCAACCGTTCAAGGTCCTGCAGGACAGGATGCAGCGCGCGAAGGCGTTTGTGTTCGCCGCCGAGGAGGACTTCGGCATCTCGGTGGTCGAGGCCCAGGCGTGTGGCACGCCGGTGATCGCCTACGGCAAGGGCGGCGCGCTCGAAACAGTGCGCGATCTGTCCAGCGCGCGGCCGACCGGGATGTTTTTCGACGAACAGCGCGCCGAATCGATCATCGCCGCCGTCGAGGATTTCGACGCGCACGCGAGCCGTTTTGTCGCCGCCGATTGCCGCGCCAACGCGGAGCGCTTCTCGGCCGCGCATTTCCGCGAGCGTTTCTTTGCACATGTGCGCGCTGCGGTGCCGGCCTTGCAGGGCGCCGCGCTGCCGGCCTATGAACCGTATGTGGGGGCGCCCGCCGCCGCGAGCGGGACCACGCAAACGCCACGTGTGCTGGCGATCGATCAGAGCGGGGTCCTCGGTGGCGCTGAACTGTCGCTACTCGAGATTGTGAAGGCGCTGCGTGCGCGCATCGAAGTCGTGTTGTTCGACGATGGACCATTTCACACGGCGCTCAATACAGCTGGCGTGAACGTACGCGTACTCGACTCCGGCGCGCTGCGCGAGGTCCGCAAACAGGGCGGCACGCCGCCCCTCGGACAGGCGCTCAAAGGCGTGGCCGGGCTCGTGCGCGCCACCGTGGCACGTGCGCGTCATGCTGATGTGATCTATGCAAACACGCAGCGCGCCATGGTGATCGGCGCACTGGCGGGGCGGCTTGCGCGGCGCCCGGTGGTGTGGCATCTGCGCGATATCGTGAGCGCCGAGCATTTCGGCCGCAAGCAGTTGCGGATCATCAAATGGTGCGCGAAGCTCGGCCTCGCGCATGTGATCGCGAATTCGGCCGCGTCGGCGCGCGCGTTTGCCGAGCTGACCCATTTCGATGAAAGACGCATTGACGTCGTTTTCAACGGCATTGCCGCGGCTCCTTTCGACGCCTTGCGCAAGGTGCCGGTTGCGACGTTGCGCGCGCGCCTGAAGCTGCCGCGGGACGCTTTTCTCGTCGGCTCGTTCAGCCGGCTGGCGCGCTGGAAAGGGCAGCATGTGCTGCTTGAGGCGATGGTCCTCGATCCGGATATGCATGCGGTGCTGGTAGGGGCGCCTCTGTTCGGCGAGGATGCTTACGAGGCGGAGTTGCGGGCGTTCGTCGCGAGCCATGGCCTCGCCGGGCGGGTGCATTTTCTGGGCTTCCAGCACGATATTGCGGCCTGTATGTGCGCGGTCGATGCGGTCGCGCATACGTCGATCACACCGGAGCCGTTCGGCCGCGTGATCGTCGAGGGGATGCTGGCGCAGCGGCCGGTGGTGGCCGCACGGGCCGGCGGCGTACTCGAAATCGTCGAAGATGGCGTCAACGGTGTGCTGTGCGCGCCCGGTGACGCGCGTGCGCTGGCTGATGTGCTGGCCGTGTTGCGCGGCGATACGGAGCTGCGTGAACGGCTGGTCAGGAACGGGTATCAGACCGCGGTAGGGAGGTTCGGTACCGCGGCTTATGTGGCGGGGGTCGAGCGGATTCTAAAGGATGTGGCGGGGGGAGGTAAGAAGACACGATAGGCGGTGGCGCGAAAGGCTGAAAACACGAAGTAGAAGCACGCTGCACAGAGCGAAGGGCCGCAGCGCGCCGGATCAACAATCCGGACAGCGCTGCGGCCCTTTACGTTTGCGCTACGGCGTTGTGAGTGCCACGTGAGAGTCGCCGCCTGCGGTTTTAAGCGTCAGGCGGTGGCCGTCATCACTCATGCACGCGCGGCTGCAACTCTGCCTTTGTTTTTAGGCTTAAGACTCGCTGACCACTTCATCGCCGGTAATTCGACCAGTCGATAAAACACGTAAGCAACTGGCACAGCAACCAGCATGAAACCAAACGAAGGCCAGATCGACAACTGCAGCATCGAGCGATACAGCAGCGACGACAGCAGCACAAAGATCGGCAGATGAATCAGATAGAGCGAGAAACTGAAGTCGCCGAAGCGCGACAGCACACGCGCAACCGGCGTCTCAACCGCGCGCCGCTCAAGCGCCTTGTACAGGTAGAACGCGAAGCCCAGCGCCCAGAGCTGGAACGCGCCGTACTGGCCGAAATGAAACGCCACGCAACCGAGCGCCACGAGCACCGCCGCCACCATATAGAGCCCGTTCGAAGCAGACCGCGTGTCGTTCACCGAGGCCTTCTGTGCCCGTGCATCGGCGATCCACGCGCCAAGCGTCCACGAAAACCAGTACGAGGTGAAGAACTGCAGGTCGTGACGCTCCAGCACGTAGGCCGACGCAATATTGACGAGCGCCACGAGCGCGAGCAGCGGCGCCATCCCAAGCCTGCGGCGCAGCGCGAACAGCAGCGGATAGATCGCGTAGAACTGTACTTCGAGCGACAAGGTCCACAGCGCGCCGTTCGATCCATACGTTTTGCCCGCCACGCCTTGCAGCGAGAGCAGATTGACGAGAAACGCATGCAGGCCGATCTCGCGCAGCTTGTGATTGACGGGTGGCAACTGCAAACTGCACCAGTCGAGCGCGAACGTCAGCAGCAGCGCAGCGAGCAGGACCGGATAGATCCGCGCAAAGCGACGTGCCCAGAAATTGGCCACGTCGAGCCGGTAGTTCGGGTCTCGTACGAGACGAAGCGCGCTGCCACGATGAATGCAATACCCGCTGATCACGAAGAAGATCGGTACGCCCGCCGAGCCCCATACGATCGGCAGCGTCAGATAAGCCACGATCGAGCTGAAACTCAGCGCATGGCCCACGCTGTGATGAAAACTCTCCATGCCCACCCAGGCGACCTGGCGGCAATGAAAATAGGCGACCAGCAGCGCGGCAAAGCCGCGCATCGCATCGATGACGTGTTCCTTACCGGCGCTTTCCACGCGCGCGTCGCGCTGCGGGTGAGCCGAAAAGGGCAGGGATGCACCGGTGGCATCGAATGCTGAATCGCTCATGCGCGGTCCTTTTCCATACGAGTAAGTGGACTGACAGTGGACTAATGCCAGCGCGCCGTGACGGCAAATGCGCGGCAATACGCACCCACAGCCGCACGCACATCCTAGAACACCGCCAGATCAAAAAAATGGATTAAAAAATGGTGTTTCTGGAGGTGAAAAATTAAATGTGTTTCTATTTGTAATCAAGTGCGAGATCAGTTTGCAGGGCAATTATTTGCCGATTTTTTCATGATAGTTTGATAGCTGATTCTTCAGACCAGAGGTGGAGTCATGAACCTGCATGTGTTCGCCGGCATCGCCGTGCTTCTGATCCTTATCGCGGCGTCCGCTTATCGCGAGGCGCTTCGCAACGAGCCGATCGGCCGCTTCCGGATGACCCGGGGCAAGCTGCCGCCGGCCGACGAAAACGAGGAAGGTGCTGTCTAGCGCCCCGCCGATGCAGTGACTGATCCGTAAAATTTACGGAGACGGGTCTGCTTCGGCTGTAATTGTTTCCTATGCCGCCACGTAATGTTCGTAATGTGGCCGGATACATTATTTTTTCATACGAATAACTTTAATTTTGGTGAAACGTGAATTAGATTTCAACGACGCTTTCAACCAATCCATTCGGTGCCTGTCTGGCGAACCGCACACATTCATCAACCGATGTGGGAATGCATACCATGCTGAAAGTCACCAAAGCCGTCTTTCCCGTAGCAGGTCTCGGGACGCGGTTCCTGCCGGCCACCAAGGCGAGCCCCAAGGAAATGCTGCCCATCGTCGACAAGCCACTGATCCAGTACGCCGTGGAAGAGGCAATTGCGGCCGGCATCACCGAGATGATCTTTGTCACGGGCCGCAGCAAGCGCGCGATTGAAGACCACTTCGACAAATCGTACGAGATCGAAGCCGAGCTCGAAGCGCGCGGCAAGGAACAACTGCTGGAATTGGTACGCGGCATCAAACCGTCCAATGTCGACTGTTTTTATGTGCGTCAGGCAACGGCGCTCGGCCTCGGCCACGCCGTGCTATGCGCGGAGAAACTGGTGGGCGACAGCCCGTTCGCGGTGATTCTCGCCGACGATCTGCTGCACAGCACGCAGCCGGTAATGAAGCAGCTGGTGGACGTGTTCAACCACTATCACAGCTCGGTGATCGGCGTGGAAACCATTGCGCGCGAGGACAGCCGCTCGTACGGTGTGGTGGACGGCCGCGAGTGGGAAGAGGACGTGATCAAGCTGTCCGGCATCATCGAAAAGCCGGCACCGGACAAGGCGCCGTCGAATCTCGGCGTGGTAGGCCGCTATGTGCTGATGCCGACCATCTTCAAGCATATCCGCGCGCTGAAACCCGGTGCCGGCGGCGAATTGCAGTTGACCGACGCGGTGCAGTCCTTGCTCTCGGAAGAGCAGGTGCTGGCGTATCGCTACTTCGGCACGCGTTTCGATTGCGGCAGCAAACTCGGCTATCTGAAGGCAACCGTCGAGTTCGCGCTACGCCATCCGGAGGTGAAGGCGGAGTTCGAGGAGTATTTGCAGAGCTACCTGCCGCTTCATCTCACGGCTGCAGCGGCGTGAAGGAACCGGCGGAACCGGCGCAGCCGGCGAGAAGGCCGCGCACGTCGTCATCGGTGGTTTCGCCAAAATCCTGGTAGAACTGACCGACGCTGAAGAATACCCGTGGCGTCAGCGCGCAGATGAACTCATCGGCGGCATCGCCGAGCCGTAGTGCGCCATCTGCCGGTGCCACCGGGAGTGCGACGACGATCCGCGCCGGGGAACGGCTGCGCAACGCGCGCAGCGCCGCTAGCAGGGTCGCCCCGGTCGCCATGCCGTCGTCGACCACAATCGCAATTCGCCCTTCAACGGGTAGTGCCGGCCTCTGTTCCCGGTAGAGCGTTTCGCGCCGCGCAAGTTCGTCCTGCGCGTCGGCGAGCACGTGTTCGAATTGCGCCTCGGACACGCCGGTTTCGCGCATGAGCCGTCGATCGACGTACAGCGCGCCGCCGGACGCGATGGCGCCCATCGCCAGTTCCGCTTGCCACGGCACGCCTAGCTTGCGCACCAGCAGGACATCGAGCGGCGCGTGCAGCGCTGCTGCGACTTCAAAACCGACCGGCACGCCGCCACGCGGCAGCGCAAGCACGATCACGTCCTCACGCTGCGCATAGCTTTGCAGATGCCGCGCAAGCGCGCGGCCCGCTGCTGCACGGTTGAGGAAAATGCGTTCCATGGTCGGCCACGTCGCGGGTGACCTTGATAGTGTGCCACGTGGCCGCCGCACCGAATCGCAACCCAATAAAAAAACGGGCACCGCGATTAACGCGGCGCCCGTCCTTGCACCACCTGGCTAAAATCTGCCGGCGTCAGTCCTTCTTCACCTCGAGCCGGAACTTATGCAGCAACGGTTCCGTATAGCCGCTCGGCTGCTCGCGTCCTTCGAACACGAGTGCCTGGGCCGCCTTGAACGCGATCGTGTCGAAGCCCGGTGCCATCGG
>Ga0116109_1000061_pt1 | contig 30259 bp, 24 predicted proteins | sample June2015DPH_8_10_2_FD_89718 | JGI IMG/M metagenome (GOLD analysis project Ga0116109, IMG submission 89718) | Peatland microbial communities from SPRUCE experiment site at the Marcell Experimental Forest, Minnesota, USA - June2015DPH_8_10 | ecosystem: Environmental > Terrestrial > Soil > Wetlands... | reverse complement strand
TAAATACGTGCTGCGGGGCGGGTGCGATGCAGATGCCAGGCTTCCCAGCCTATGCATGCAAGGAAGACCGGCGCCATGGCGAGCAGCAGCAATTCGGCATCGAATTGCATGGACGTCTTCCTCCGTGGTCCCTGGCCGCTGCGAATGCCGCAGCGGGCGTTGTCGTTATTGTTTGAACCGGCAACGCGGCCACCGTTGGCGCGCGGCCGGCGCGCGCCGTGGTGCGTTTCACGCGCGCCTCAAACACTGCCCGCAAGCGTACACGCTCTGCGGCTAGTCGCGCATGGCTTCGCTAGAAGGAATCCTCAATGCTGGCTGCGCGTGTGCGGGTTTTTCCTGGGCTTGCTGCGCGGTTCCCCGGCTACGTCCTGCATCGGTTGCGAGGGTCCCTGATAGACCCATTCGAGCAGCGCGTCGTGTGCCGCGCGCGCAGCTTCGGAGTGCGGGTCGTTGATGATGCTGACCACGACGTAGCTCACGCCGTCCGCGGATGCCACGTAGCCGGCGATTGCGCGCACGTCGTGCAAGGTGCCGGTCTTGATGTGCGCATTGCCGCCCACCGGTTGCGAGGTCAGCCGGTTGCGCATGGTGCCGTCAACGCCCGCCACCGGCAGGGAATCGACGAACACCTGCGCGACCGGGCTCGCGTTGGCCGCCTGCAACAGATCCGCCAGCGAGAGCGCCGTAATGTGTTCATCGCGCGACAGACCCGAGCCGTTGTCGAGCGACAGGTATTCCATGTTGAGGCCGCTCTTCTGCAGGAACGCTTCGATCGCGCGCGCGGATTTCTCCGGCGTCGCGGGCGGTTTGTTCACGACCGCGCCGATTGTCAGGAACAGGTTGCGCGCCATCGTGTTGTTGCTGAACTTGTTGATGTCGCGAACGATGTCGGAGAGCATCGGCCCGTCATGCGTGGCGATCAGACGTGCTTCGACCGGCACCGGGCCTTCGCGGGTCGCTCCCGTGAAGGTGCCGCCGGTCTGCTGCCACAGCGCGAGGAAGCCGCCCGCAAAGAAGGCCGAGTGATCGAGCACCGCTACGTTGAGGGTGCGCGGCCCGCAGCGCTCGGCATAGTCGCCGGCAAATGACGCGACCACCGTGCCGTTCGGCTGCGGCGTCACAGCCGGGGTTGGCAACTCGCCGCGGCATGGGCCGCCGGTGGCGCGCAACCGGTCGTCGATCTGCAGTTGCGCGAGGGCGGGGATCACGTCGACGGCCACCTTACCGTCGGGCGACGGCGTGAGCGTGAATGATAGCGACTTGAAAGCGTACAGCAGCGGATCGGGGCCCACGTTGTAGGGAGCGGTCGCGTCGTCGTCGAACGGCGGCAGGTCGCGCGTCGACGGGTCGAAATAGCGCTTGTCGAGCACCAGCGCGCCGTCGATACCGTTGATGCCGGACTTGCGGATCTTCTGCACGAGATCGATCAGTTCTTCGGGCACGAGCTTCGGATCGCCCGTGCCCTGGATATAGAGGTTGCCGTGCAGGATGCCGTTGGCGTCGAGATTGCCGTCCGCATAGGCGGTGGTACGCCAGCGGTAGTCGGGCCCGAGGATCGACAGGCCCGAGTAGGTGGTGACCAGTTTCATCGTCGAGGCGGGCATCATCGGCTTGCCCGCGTTGAGTGCGACGATCGGCGTGTGATCGCCGACTTTTTCGATCACCACACTGATCGCGGACAAGGGCGCGTGGGCGCGCGCGAGGCCGGCCATGACGGCGGGCGGCAGCACGGTGCTGACGTTGACTGAGGGGTTCCTGGCCTTGACGCGGGCTTGCGCCGGAGCGGCGGCGCAGGCGAGCGCGGCGCAAGCGAGCAGCGCGGCGACGCTGCGCAGCGGGCCGCTTTTGCGGGCGGCAGGCGGCGCGGCCCGGTGGCGCGTGAAGTGTGCCGGAGCAGGCGTGGCGGAGGCGGCAGACGTGGAAGACGTGACAGACCAGGGGGCGTACGGCGCGAGGCGGCGTACGAGGGAAAACAGAGAGACGTGCGTCATGAACGGGCGAAGAAACCTAAAGATCACGGCTGAAGCACGGTGCAAGACGCGCCGTGCCCATGTAGGGCATGCAAGGGGCGCGCGCCGGGCGTGCAGCAAAGCTGCCTGCGCGAGGGCGCAACCTCTTGTGCTTGCCGCGCCGCGACTCCGATGAGTCGGGGCCGCATGGCGCGTCACGCAAAAGCGCCCATTGTAGAGACATGCGGCGGCCGTGCGGTGAAATTGCATCGCACCTGCAGCAATGGACGGGGGCCCGATCGCACGAGCCCGGGCCGGGCGCTAGAATGCGGCATCATGAATGTTTCGGAATCGTAGAGCCATGCGCATATTGCTAGTCGAAGACGACCGGATGATTGCCGAGGGCGTGCGCAAGGCGCTACGCGGCGAAGGCTTTGCGGTCGACTGGGTGGAGGACGGCGAAGCTGCGCTTAGCGCGGCCGGCGGCGAACCTTACGATCTGGTTCTGCTCGATCTGGGTCTGCCCAAGCGCGACGGCCTCGACGTGCTGCGCGCGCTGCGCGCCCGCGGCCATACGCTGCCCGTGTTGATCGTGACGGCGCGCGACGCCGTGGCGGATCGCGTCAAGGGACTCGACGCCGGTGCTGACGATTATCTCGTCAAACCTTTCGATCTCGACGAACTCGGCGCCCGCATGCGCGCGCTGATTCGCCGTCAGTCGGGCCGCAGCGATTCCACCATCCGCCACGGCACACTGACGCTCGATCCCGCCTCTCACCAGGTCACGCTCGCGGGCGCGCCGGTCGCACTGTCGGCGCGTGAATTCGCGCTGCTCGAGGCGCTGATTGCGCGGCCGGGCGCGGTGCTCTCGAAGAGCCAGCTCGAAGAAAAAATGTACGGCTGGGGCGAGGAAATCGGCAGCAATACCGTCGAGGTGTACATCCACGCGCTGCGCAAGAAGCTCGGCGCCGACCTGATCCGCAACGTGCGAGGTCTTGGCTACATGATCGCGAAGGACGCCTGAGCCGATGCGCTCGATTCGCCGTCAATTGCTATTCTGGCTGCTCGCCATCGTGTTGCTGGGTGTTGGCATTGCCGGCTGGCTGATCTACCGCCAGGCGCTCGCCGAAGCCAACGAACTGTTCGATTACCAGTTGCAGGAGATTGCCGAGGCGTTGCCGTCCGAGCCGTTCTCGCAGGTGCTGGGCTCGCGCGATACCGGTGAAGAGGGCATCGTGCTGCAGATCTGGAATCGTAACGGCGCGTTGATGTACTACTCGCGGCCGCGTGCGCCGCTCGCGCCGCGCGCCGAACTCGGTTTTTCGACGGAACGCACCGAGCGTGGCGACTGGCGCGTCTACGGCGCGATTGTCGGCGACAACGTCGTGCAACTGGCGCAGCCGGTTTCGGTGCGCAACCGGCTCGCCGCCAATGTCGCGTTACGCACGCTGTGGCCGTTGATCGTCTTGCTGCCGCTGCTCGGGCTGGCGGTCTGGGTGGTGGTCGGACGTGGACTGAGGCCGCTGCGGCGCGTGACCGGCGCGCTTGAAACACGTCATCCGGAAGCACTCGATCCACTGCCCGACAGCCGTTTGCCGCTCGAAGTGCAGCCGCTGGTGCGGGCGCTCAACGGCCTGCTGCAGCGGCTCGCCGCGGCCCTCGATACGCAGAAGGCCTTCGTCGCCGATGCTGCGCACGAACTGCGCACGCCGCTCGCCGCAGTGCAGATCCAGACGCAACTGGTGGCGCGCGCAACCGACGACGCGGCACGCCGCGAAGCGCTGACCGATCTGCAGGCCGGCGTCACGCGCGCCACGCGGCTTGCCGAACAGTTGCTGGCGCTGGCGCGCTCGGAACCGGACGGCCACACGCAAGCCAAGGCAATCGATCTGCACGCGCTGCTCGAAGACTGCGTGCTGGCTTACATGCCGCTCGCACAGCAGCGTGGGGTTGATCTGGGCGTCGAGGCGAACGAAGCCGCCACCGTCATCGGCGACCCCGACGCGCTGCGTGTGATGCTCAACAATCTGGTTGACAACGCAACCAAATACACGCCGCGCGGTGGCCGGGTGGACGTGAGCCTGGTGGTCGAAGCAGGCCATCCGGTGGTGCGCATCGCCGACAACGGTCTGGGTATTCCGCCCGCCGAGCGAGAGCGGGTATTCGACCGTTTCTACCGGTCTGGGGAGAGCGCCGACCGCGCGCGCACCGACGTCTCGGGCAGCGGGCTGGGGCTTGCCATCGTGCGCCGGATCGCCATTCAGCATGGCGCGAGCGTCATGCTGGGCGACTCGCCCGCGGGCGGCCTCGAGGTCAGCGTGCGTTTCTGAGCGACCTCAAAATCTGTCGCTGCGCGCCGGGCAAAACTTCCGGCGGCCCAGCGTTTTCTTGTGTGCACGACTGAGCGTCTCCGAGTGCGTACGAGTGTCGGCAAGGCGCGCGACGTAGGGGAAGGGGAACGGACTTGCGGGAGTTCCACTGTTTAAGACTCCCTTAAGCGATACCACGTACGCTTCAACCCATCCCCAAAGTCTTCCTCTCTGTCAGGAGTACACGATGAATGCGAAAACCCTGTCCCGCAGCGCCGTTGCCGTTGCCGTCGCCGTCGCGTTGTCCGCCGGCTATGTGGCGGGCCATCGCGATGTCCCCGCGCCCCAGGTGATCTCGCCGGCGCAAGCCGCGATGATGCCTGCCGAGGCCGCTGCAAAAACCGGCATCCCCGATTTCTCCGGTCTGGTTGAAACGTATGGTCCGGCCGTCGTAAATATTAGCGCCAAGCACGTGGTGAAGCAGACCGCGATGCGCAGCGGTGGCGACAACGGCGGCAATGCGCAGCAACTGCCGATCGACCCGAGCGATCCGTTCTACCAGTTCTACAAGCACTTCTTCGGCGGCATGCCCGGCATGCAGGGCGGTGGCGGCGACGACGGCGGCGATCAAGGCGACCAGCCAAGCGCAAGCCTCGGTTCGGGCTTTATCGTCAGCAGCGACGGCTACATCCTGACCAATGCGCACGTTGTCGACGGCGCCAATGTCGTCACGGTCAAGCTGACCGACAAGCGCGAATTCCGGGCGAAGGTGGTCGGCGCGGACAAGCAGTCGGACGTCGCCGTGCTGAAGATCGACGCGAGCAACCTGCCGATCGTCAAGATCGGCGATCCGAACCAGAGCAAGGTCGGCCAGTGGGTCGTGGCGATCGGCTCGCCCTATGGCTTCGACAACACGGTCACGTCGGGCATCATCAGCGCGAAGTCGCGCTCGCTGCCTAACGAAAACTACACGCCGTTCATCCAGACCGACGTGCCGGTCAACCCCGGCAACTCGGGTGGCCCGCTGTTCAACCTGCAGGGCGAAGTGATCGGCATCAACTCGATGATCTACTCGCAGACGGGCGGTTTCCAGGGCCTGTCGTTCGCGATTCCGATCAACGAAGCGATCAAGGTCAAGGACGACCTCGTCAAGACCGGCCACGTGAGCCGTGGGCGCCTGGGCGTCGCCGTGCAGGGCATGAACCAGACGCTGGCCAATTCGTTCGGCCTGTCGAAGCCAAACGGCGCGCTGGTGAGCTCGGTGGATCCGGGTGGTCCGGCCGCCAAGGCGGGCCTGCAGCCCGGCGACGTGATCACGGCAGTGAACGGCTCGCCGGTGGCGGACTCGACTGACCTGCCTTCGCAGGTGGCGAGCCTCGCGCCCGGCAGCTCGGCGACCTTGACCGTGTGGCGCGACAAGGCGAGCAAGGACATCAAGGTGACCATTGGCTCGATGTCGGATACCAAGGTCGCGTCGAACGACAATGCGCCCACGCAGATGCAGGGGCGTCTCGGTGTCGCCGTGCGTCCGCTCACGCCGGAGGAAAAGAACAACGCCTCCGTTTCGCACGGTCTGCTGGTGCAACAGTCGGGCGGTGCGGCTGAGAACGCCGGCATTCAGCCGGGCGACGTGATTCTGGCGGTCAACGGCCGTCCGGTGACGAGCGTCGACCAGTTGAAACAGATGATCTCGCAGGCGGGCAACAGCATCGCTCTGCTGATCCAGCGCGACAACGCACAGATTTTTGTGCCGGTCGATCTGGGCTGACGTAAAACTTGCCGGTCCATTTGCACAAACTGCCGATGGACCGGCTTCTTGCATACGCATCGCGCCCCATTTTTTACATATTCCAGGGTCCGGTCGACGCTTACCGAGGCGTCGGGCGCACCCCGGCATTGCGGGAGGCGCAAGCGGGTAAGCGGGCACGACTGTTGCGTCTATCAGTCGGGCAGACCTACCAGGACTCTAATAAGGAGCGATGCAATGAAAATTCAAGGCAATCAGCGACGGCTCGTTGCGGCTGCGGTAACCGCGGCGCTGACGCTAGGCCTCGCAGGCGGCGCGTGGGCGCAGCAGCCGAGCGACACCACGGGCGGTAGTACCTCCGACGACACCAGCGCCGGCAACGACAACGGCGGCGGCATGCCGCAAATCCAGCATCAGGGTGACGTGGCTTTCGTGTCGGGCGGCGTCGGCAGCGACGAGTCGAAGGCCTTGCAGGGTGCAGAACACCACTGGCCGCTGGCGTTGCGCTTTACCGGCCCCGGTTCCGACTTCCTTGCGGACGTGCATGTGCAGATCGTCGACGCGCACGGCGCGGACGTGCTGCAGACGACATCCCGCGGGCCGTACATGCTGGTGAAGCTGCGTCCCGGCCGCTACACGGTGCACGCACGTTACAAGAGCGACGATCAGCAGAAGGCCGTAACCATTCCAGCCACGGGCGGCGCGAAGTCGGCGTTCTATTGGAACACGCAGTAACCGCCGTCTGCGCGATGGTCGCGCAATCGGCCTAAGATTGGCCGATAATGAAGCCACGGGGTCTCCCGTGGCTTTTTTTCGTTCTGAAAGCCGCCGCAGGCCACTGGAGTTTTCGCCGTCTGCGGTCGCGTCGTTTTGAGCCGCCGCGTGACCGGCGCACTTACCGCTGCCTGGACCGCTGGTTTTTCGCAAACGGAGCCGTGACATGAGCGATGCCTCGACGCCCGAAGGAACTCCCTGTGGAGGTAATGCCTCCCACGGCTCAGCCGCGTCGGATGCATCACCCGGCGCTCATCGCATTGATATTGCCGTCAACCAGCACCGGATGCGGGTGATCCATCAGGGCGTCACGATGGCCGACACGCTAGCCGCGCTTACGCTTGCGGAGACCGGCCTTCCGGAGGTGTTTTATTTTCCGCGCAGCGATGTCAATATGGCGCGGCTCGAACCCTCCAACCATACGTCGCATTGCCCGTTCAAGGGGGAGGCGTCGTATTTCCATCTGCGCACCGAAGACGGCCTGGTCGAGAACGCCGTCTGGTGTTACGAGAGCCCGCTTGACGGGGTCCAGCAGATCAAGGGGTATCTGGCGTTTTATGCATCGCGCGTCGACCGCATCGATCAGACGTCCTGATCTCGCGGGCGCGCGTTCATCGGGGAGGCAGCCATGGAATTGAACGACGCGTTACGGATTGCACTTGCACCGTCTGATGTCTGGGACGCGCTGCAGGATCTCGCGTTGCTGCGCGCCAGCCTCGACAATTGCGAATCGTTTACCCGTCTGGCGGGCGGCGAGTATGCCCTGACGCTGACGGTGCCGCTTGGTCCGTTGCGCGCCCGCTACGAAGTGCGCGCCCATGTCGCCAGCAAAAACGCCGTAGAGCCTGACGCGCCGCATCGCGCGCTTAACTTCAAGGCGCGCGCCGAAGGCGTGGGCTCGCTACGCGGACAGATCGACGTGACGCTGCGCCCGGAGGAGACTGCCCCGAACAAGCCGCCCAGCACGCGGATCGACTATTCGGTGTGGGCCACCTTGGCCGGACCGCTCGCGGAATTGCCGGCGCGTCAGTTGGAGAATGCGCTGCACGAGCTGGCCGACGATTTCTTCACCGAATTCTGCGCGGTCGTGCAGGCCAAGCATGGACAGGGACCGAACCGCGCACGTGGCACGCATAGCCGGCGCCAGCATGTGTTTCTGCGGCCGATCAACCTGGGCGCGATGGCGCGGCGCGTGCGACCGCACGATCACGCCGGTAGCTTGAGCGGGCGCGCGACAAGCACGCTATTCGGGGCGCGCGCCTCGCATGGCGTGTCGCATCGCGAGCCGACGCCGCACGTCATGCCGCAGTGGGCTTGGGCTGTCATGATTCTTCTGGTGGCGGTGCTGATGTATGCGGCACACTGGTTCAGCCAGAGCTGAGAGCGCGACTCTGACGTACAACTGCGACGCCTCGACCTCCCATCACGCGTTGCGCGCCGCGCTGGCTATGCTGCGTCCCCACCTTTACGCAGTACGGGACTGAGTCTGAACGCGTCGAACATCGCTTCGACCATCTCCTGCGCGTGCAGCTCGAAATCGGTGGACTCGGGCAGGAGCAGCATGTCACGCAGCGAACCGCCGACGAACGCGTGCACCATGGTGGCCGCCAGCCTCGTGTTCAGATCGGCGGGCATCTGTCCTTTGGAGATCGCGTTGCGCAAGCCGACTTCGATTTTGCCGAGCCCCTCGCGCATGTTGCTCTGATAGCGGGCCATCACCGGGCCCATCTCTTCAATGAATTCACACTTCAGAAACAGGATGTCGAACACGCGGCGGCGCCGCGGGTCCGCCGCGGTGTCGCGCAGGCACACGGTGCAGACGTCGATCAGCCGTCCGAGCGGGTCGGCCTCTTCGGGGTTGACCGAGGCGGCTTTGAGTTCGTCTAGCGGCAGCAGCACGCGGTCGAACATCTCATTAAAGAGATCGCCCTTGTTGGCGAAATGCCAGTAGATCGCGCCGCGTGTGACGCCCGCAGCCTGGGCGATATCGGCCAGCGACGTGCGTGACACGCCTTTCTCAAAAAAGACCTGTTCAGCAGCATCGAGGATGCTGGAACGCGTCTCCAGCGCCTCTTCCTTGGTCCTTCTGACCATATTCGTCTGACCTACGTATTTGCGGGATTACCCGGACACTATTAAACGCGGCCCGTCACGATACATCCGATTGTTGCGCCTTTCGCGAACAATATTTGCCACAGAGCAGGCGTAAGGGCGGTGAAATGCACTTTAACATCCATACGCGGATGTATATATAATAGCACCCCATCGATCGGATAGCCCAAGCAGTGACGACCGGTTAATATCCGTCACTGCTGTCTTTCAAAACGCTTGACGCTGAACCCAAAAGGTCGGCGCCGTGCGGCATTTCCGGCTTTTGTGCATTTCGCAGGTTGTCCATCCAATTCGCATTATTGGGCTTCCGGTCACGCGTCGCGAGACGCATGTGTGCGCTGCTATCCCCGGGGTAGGGATGCGCGCACTTTTTATTTTCTCAGCCTTGACAGAGGTCGCTCCATGCGCGTCGAACGGGTTCCATTTCGCTTAATCAGTGCCGCGACGGCTGCCATATTGCTGGCAGCGTGCGGACCAAAACAATCGGCCCCGCCGCAACAAACGCCGGAAGTCGGCATCGTGACCGTCGAACCGACGCCCGTGCCGGTCGTCACCGAACTGCCGGGCCGTACCAATGCGTTCCTCGTGGCGCAGGTGCGCGCGCGGGTGGACGGCATCGTGCTGCGCCGCGAATTCACCGAAGGCAGCCAGGTGAAGGCCGGGCAACGTCTCTACAAGATCGATCCGGCGCCGTATATCGCCACCTTGAATAGCGCCAAGGCCACCCTGGCCAAGGCCGAGGCGAATCTCGTGTCGGTCACCGCGCAGGCCAACCGCTATAAGGTGCTGGTCGCGGCCAATGCTGTCAGCAAGCAGGACTACGACAACGCCGTGGCCTCGGAAGGCCAGGCGGCAGCGGATGTGGCTTCGGGCAAGGCCGCGGTCGATACCGCGCAGATCAACCTGGGCTACACGGATGTCGTTTCGCCGGTGAGCGGCCAGGTCGGCATTTCGCAGGTGACGCCGGGCGCTTACGTGCAGGCGAGTGCCGCCACGCTGATGTCGACCGTACAGCAGCTCGACCCGATGTACGTCGACCTGACGCAATCGAGCCTCGACGGCCTGAAGCTGCGCCGTGACGTGCAGGAAGGGCGTCTGAAGACGAGCGGCCCGGATGCCGCCAAGGTCACGCTGATCCTCGAAGACGGGCGCACCTATTCGGAGAAGGGCAAGCTGCAGTTCAGCGACGTCACGGTCGACCAGAGCACCGGCTCGGTAACGGTTCGCGCGCTGTTCCAGAACAAGGACAACGTGCTGCTGCCAGGCATGTTCGTGCGTGCGCGCATCGAAGAAGGCGTGAACGACCGCGCCATCATCGTGCCGCAGATCGGCATCACGCATGACCAGAAGGGCACGCCGACCGCGCTGGTCGTCGGTGCGGACAACAAGGTCGCGTTGCGCCAGCTCGTCACCTCGGCCACCTACGGTTCGTACTGGGTCGTCGATAGCGGCCTGAATGCCGGCGACCGCGTGATCGTGCAAGGCACCGACAAGGTCCGGCCGGGCATGGAAGTCAAGACTGTCGCCGCGCAACTGCCAGCCACACCCGCTTCCGACGAAACCGCTGTAGCTGCGCCAGCCGCCAGCGGTGCGCAGTCGGCACAAGCTGCCTCTGCTGCATCGGGCGCGCAATAACAGGGAGCCTGTTTCATGGCAAAGTTCTTTATCGATCGCCCGATTTTTGCATGGGTGATCGCCATCATTTTGATGCTCACGGGCATCGCGTCGATCTTCACGCTGCCGATCGCGCAATACCCGACCATCGCCCCGCCGGCGATCCAGATCAGCGCGACCTATCCGGGCGCGTCGGCGAAGACGGTTGAAAACACCGTCACGCAGGTGATCGAGCAGCAGATGAGTGGTCTTGACCACTTGCTGTACCTCTCGTCCACGTCGGACGATTCGGGTACGGCTACCATCACGCTGACGTTCGCAGCCGGCACCAATCCTGACATTGCGCAGGTGCAGGTGCAGAACAAGCTGCAACTCGCCACGCCGCTTCTGCCGCAGGAAGTGCAGCAGCAGGGGACGAAGGTCACCAAGTCGAGCAGCAGCTTCTTGCTCGTCATGGCCTTCAACTCCGAAGACGGCAGCATGAACAAGTATGACCTGGCGAACTATGTCGCTTCGAACGTCGAAGATCCGATCAGCCGGATTGACGGTGTGGGTACAGTCACGCTGTTCGGCTCGCAGTACGCCATGCGGATCTGGCTCGATGCGAACAAGCTCACCAATTACGGCCTGACGCCGGTTGATGTGCAGACGGCCATCACGAACCAGAACGTCCAGGTGTCGGGCGGTTCGCTTGGCGGCACGCCGTCGGTGCCGGGGCAGCTGCTGCAGGCTACGATCAGCGAAGCCACGCTGCTGCAGACGCCTGAGCAGTTCGGCAACATTCTGCTGAAGGTGAACCAGGACGGCTCGCGCGTGCTGCTGAAGGACGTGGCGCGTATCGATCTCGGCGGCGAAAACTACAACTACGACACGAAGTACAACGGCGTGCCGACGGCAGGCTTCGGTATTCAGCTCGCCACGGGTGCCAATGCACTGGCTACGGCCAACGCGGTTCGCGCGAAGATTGCGCAGCTGTCGAAGTACTTCCCGCACGGTCTCGTCGTGAAGTACCCGTATGACACGACGCCGTTCGTGCGCCTGTCGATCGAGGAAGTGGTCAAGACGCTGCTCGAAGGCATCGTGCTGGTGTTCCTCGTGATGTACCTGTTCCTGCAGAACCTGCGCGCGACGTTGATTCCGACGATCGCGGTGCCGGTGGTGCTGCTCGGTACGTTCTCGATCATGAGCGCAGTGGGCTTCTCGATCAACGTGCTGTCGATGTTCGGGTTGGTGCTCGCTATCGGCTTGCTGGTGGACGATGCGATCGTGGTGGTGGAGAACGTCGAGCGGGTGATGGCCGAAGAGGGTTTATCGCCACGCGACGCCACCCGCAAGGCGATGGACCAGATCACCGGCGCGCTGGTCGGCGTGGCGCTCGTGCTGTCGGCGGTGTTCGTGCCGGTGGCGTTCTCGGGCGGTTCGGTGGGCGCGATTTACCGGCAGTTCTCGCTGACCATCGTGTCGGCGATGGTGCTGTCCGTGATGGTGGCGCTGGTCTTGACGCCGGCACTGTGCGCAACGATTCTCAAGCCGATTCCGCAAGGCCATCACGAAGAGAAGAAGGGCTTCTTCGGCTGGTTCAACCGGAACTTCGACAAGAGCCGCGACAAGTACCACAGCGGCGTGCACCACGTGATCAAGCGCTCGGGCCGCTGGCTCATCATCTATCTGGTGGTGATCGTGGCGGTGGGAATGCTGTTCGTGCGCCTGCCCAAATCGTTCCTGCCGGATGAAGACCAGGGCACGATGTTCGTGCTGGTGCAGACGCCGTCGGGCTCGACTCAGGAAACCACTGCGCATGCGCTGAAGGATATTTCGGACTATCTGCTCACGACCGAGAAGGGCATTGTCGACTCCGTGTTTACGGTGAACGGCTTCAGCTTCGCGGGCCGTGGCCAGAACGCAGGTTTGGTGTTCGTGCGGATGAAGGACTACTCGCAGCGCCAGCATGCCGATGAGAAGGTTCAGGCCCTGGTGGGGCGTCTGTTTATGCACTTCGCGAGCTATAAGACCGCGCTGGTGTATCCGGTCAATCCGCCATCCATTCCTGAACTCGGTACTGCAGCCGGCTTTGACTTCGAACTTGAAGACCGTGCAGGGGTTGGTCACGAGAAGCTGATGGAAGCGCGCAACATGCTGCTCGGCATGGCTGCGAAGGACCCGATGCTTGCGCAGGTGCGTCCGAACGGCTTGAACGACACGCCGGAGTTCAGCGTGACGATCGACCATGAGAAGGCTTCCGCGCTGGGCGTGTCGCTCGCGACAGTCGACCAGACGTTCTCGATCGCCTGGGCGTCCTCCTATGTGAACAACTTCCTCGATACGGACAGCCGGATCAAGAAGGTGTATCTGCAGGCTGACGCGCCGTTCCGGATGAACCCGGAAGACCTGGGCGACTGGTATGTCCGCAATACCGCGGGCACGATGGTGCCGTTCTCGTCGTTCTCGAAAGGCACGTGGACATATGGCTCGCCGAAGCTGGAGCGCTACAACGGTATTTCCGCGGTGGAAATCCAGGGTGCGGCAGCGCCGGGCAAGAGTACGGGTCAGGCGAACGCGGCAATCGAAGCGATTGCGGCCAAGCTGCCGGCGGGTATCGGTTACGAATGGACGGGTCTGTCGTTCCAGGAAATCCAGTCCGGTTCGCAGGCACCTATCCTGTACGGCATCTCGATTCTCGTCGTGTTCCTGTGTCTCGCGGCCTTGTATGAAAGCTGGTCGATCCCGTTCTCGGTGATCATGGTGGTGCCGCTCGGCGTGTTGGGCGCACTGCTGGCCGCTACGCTGCGTGGCCTCGAGAACGACGTGTTCTTCCAGGTGGGTCTGTTGACCACGGTGGGGCTGTCGGCGAAGAACGCGATTCTGATCGTGGAATTCGCCCGCGAGCTGCAGCAGGGGCAGGGCATGGGACCGGTCGAGGCTGCGCTGGAAGCCGCGCGTCTGCGGTTGCGGCCGATTCTGATGACTTCGCTCGCGTTCATTCTCGGCGTGATGCCGCTCGCTATCAGTAACGGCGCCGGCTCCGCGAGCCAGCACGCGATTGGTACCGGCGTGATCGGCGGGATGCTGACCGCCACCTTCCTGGCGATTTTCATGATCCCGATGTTCTTCGTGGTGGTTCGTGCGAAGTTCGGCGGTGAGAAGGAAGATCCGGACGCGGCGCTCGAACACTATAACCAGCACCATCCTCATGACCCGCAGGACCAAGGTCATGATGGAAGCGGCTCGGGCAAGGAAGGACATTGAGATGCAAAAACACTCTTTGATTGCAGTGGCGGTCGCGATCCTGGCTACGGCTTGCACGATGGAGCCGAAGTACGTGCAACCCGCCGCGCCGGTCTCCGGCGCGTTCCCGGCGAGCGGCGTCTACGCGACTCAGCCGGGCCCGGCGAACGCCGGCGCACGTAGCGCCAACGGCCAGGCCGCGGTCGACATTGGCTGGCGCGATTTCTTTGCTGACGCGCGCCTACAGCGGTTGATTGAGCTTGCGCTTAAGAACAACCGCGATCTGCGCGTGGCGGTGCTGAATATTCAGGCATCGCAAGCGCAGTATCGGATCGCACGGGCCGGACTGATGCCGACCATCAACGCCGTGGGTTCGGAGACCAAGACGCGTACGCCGACGGATCTCTCCTTGCCCGGAGAAGAGCTGTTTAACGAGTATTCGGTCGGGCTGAATGCCTCATGGGAACTCGACTTCTTCGGCCGGATTCGCAGCCTGAAGGACCAGGCCCTGGATCAATACCTGTCCACGGCGCAGGCCCGCAAGGCGGCGGAAATCGCGCTGGTGTCGTCGGTGGCGGACCAGTATCTGACGTTGCTCTCGGATGACGATCTGCTGAAGGTCACCCAGGATACGTTGAACACTGCGCAGGCCTCGTACAACATCACGAAGCTGCAGTTCGAGACGGGCACGGGTTCCGAACTCGATCTGCGGCAGGCTGAGACGATAGTCCAGCAGGCGCTGGCTAACCAGCAGGCGCAGGCGCGTCTGCGGGCGCAGGCTGAAAACGCATTGGTGCTGCTGGTGGGTGAGCCGTTGCCGGATGACCTGCCACCGGGCAAGACGCTCGACGATCAGGATCTCCTCACGGACATCCCGGCCGGCTTGCCGTCTGATCTTCTGACACGCCGCCCGGACATCGTCGAAGCTGAAGAGAGCCTGCTTGCAGCTAATGCGAACATCGGGGCGGCGCGCGCCGCGTTCTTCCCGCAGGTCTCGCTAACCGGCAATTTCGGCACGCTGAGTCCGTCGCTGGGCACGCTGTTCAAACCAGGGTCCGCGGCCTGGTCGTTTGCGCCGACCATCACGCTGCCGATCTTCACCGGCGGTCAGAACAAGGCCAATCTCGACCTCGCCGACGTCGAGAAGAACATCCAGATCGCGCAATACGAAAAGGCGATCCAGACGGCCTTCCGGGAAGTGGCGGACGGTCTCGCGGCTCGCGGCACGTACGACCAGCAGATTCAGGCACTTGAGCGCGGTACGTTTGCTGAACAACGTGCGCTCGATCTGTCGGAGTTGCGCTACCACAATGGTGTGGACAGCTATCTGTCGGTGCTGACTGCGCAGACCAATCTGTACTCGGTGCAACAGTCGCTGATTGCGGCGCGTCTGAACCGTCTCACGAACCTGGTCGATCTGTATCAGTATCTGGGCGGTGGCTGGATCGAGCACAGGGGCGATCAACCGCGCCCAGCCGATGCACCGGTCGACTACAGCGCGACCGGCACGCCGGCGGCTGCTTCTGCGCCTTCGGTGAATTAAGCGCAGGGCAGCAGGCGAGGGCGGGTTCTTCTGCGGAATCCGCCAGGCGTGCAGCAAACAAAAACGCCACGGCATGCCGTGGCGTTTTTGTTGACACGGAGGGTTCGCGTCTTCCTGCAGTCGCGCCTCAATGCAGATCCGCAGCACGCAACATCTCATCCCCAGCCGCCGCTTCATCATTCGCACCACGACCATCGAAATCATGCCCAGCGCGGCGGATTTCACGCTTCGCAGCGCGTTCACCCTTCACGCCGTTGAACACCAGGTTCAGTACCACCGCGGACACGGAGGCGAGCAGAATCCCGCTGTGCAGCAGCGGCGACAGCGACGCCGGCAGCTTCTCGAAGAAGTGCGGCGATACCACCGGCACCATACCCAGAGCAATACTGACCGCGACGATGAACAGGTTGTGGTGGTTCTTCACGAAGTCGACCTTCGACAGTACCTTGATGCCGTTCGCGGCCACCATCCCGAACATCACGATGCCCGCGCCGCCGAGCACGAACGCCGGCACCGAGGCGACTACTTGTGCCATCTTCGGAAACAGGCCGAGCAGCACGAGAAGTACGCCGCCCATGGCGCAGACGAAACGGCTCTTCACTCCCGTCACGCCAATGAGTCCGACGTTTTGCGAAAACGACGTATGCGGGAACGAGTTGAAGATACCGCCGATCAGCGTGCCCAGTCCATCGACGCGCAGGCCGCGTACGAGCGTTTTCTGATCCACCGGGCGATCCACCATGTCGCCGACCGCGAGGAACATGCCGGTGGATTCGATGAAGGTGACGAACATCACCGTAACCATCGTCGCGATGGCGAGCGGATCGAAGTGCGGCAGTCCGAAGTGGAAAGGCATCACGATGCCGACCCACGGGGCGGCCGTCACGCCTTCCATGTTGACGCGCCCGAGCAGGGCGGCGATCACGAAGCCGGCGACGATGCCGAGCAGCACGGAAATGTTGGCGATGAAACCCTTGCCGAACTTGTTGATCAGCAGTATCAGCGTCAGCACGACCAGCGACAGACCCAGATAGACCGGGTTGCCGTAATCAGGATTGCCGACGCCGCCGGCCGCCCAGTTGATGCCGACTTCCATCAGCGAGAGTCCGATCACGGAAATCACCACGCCGATCACGACCGGCGGGAAGAAGCGCAACAACTTGCCGACGGCGGGCGCGAGCAGGATGCCGATCACCCCCGCCGCGATAGTGGAGCCGAAGATATCGAGAATGCCCAGACTCGGGTTGGTGCCGATCGCCACCATCGGGCCGACGGCGGCGAACGTGCAGCCCATGATGACGGGCAGGCGGATGCCGAAGATCCACAGGCCGAGCGTCTGGATCAGCGTGGCAATGCCGCAGGAGAAGAGGTCGGCGCTGATCAGGAACGCAATCTGATCTTTGGGCAGTTTCAGCGCGCTACCGATGATGAGCGGGACCGCCACTGCACCTGCGTACATGACGAGGACGTGCTGAATGCCGAGCGTAAGCAACTGGCCTGCGGGCAGTCGCTCGTCGCACGGGTGAACCGTGTTCGATTGCATTTGTCTCTCTCCACCGTCTCGTTTTGGGATGGCTCCAAGGTATGCGGAGAGAAAAGGCGCAACAAGACCACTGGGGCCTATTCCCGGCTTCGCGACGATCGTATGCACGAGACCGGTTTGAAAGCCAATCGAAATGCGCGTGCTGCGCAAACCGGCTGTGAGCCCTATGCTGCGGTAAGAGCTCGCGGCAGTGCCAGCGGGTCGGCCGAAAGCGATATGTGTGAGAATCCATGAGGTGTATTCGAGGCAACGCATAGTGCTGTTTTGACGCCGCCTCCAGGATGGCGGGGTTAACCCGCGAATGGCGTTTTCGGCGGCGCTCGCAGCGATGATGGACAATCGCGCTGCGGCCTCTCGCTAGCGTCCCCCTTCGCCCTTTTTCCTTTCCACGCCTCGGTGCTTCATCCATGAGCTTTCCCGGCATTGACCTCGGCACCGGTTCACTGAACCTCGCAATCATCGATGCGTCGTATGCGGTCGGCGGCACGTTGTCGCAGGCAGCGGCCTCGTCCTTGGCCATACGCGCGGCACGATGGTGCGAGCCGCTTTCGAGGGGGTCGCCCGCGTCGCGGTCCGCGGTACCGGATGCCGGGTGAAACCATCTCGCCCGTGAGCAATGACAGGAAGGTCGCTCGAATACGCGTTGCACCGTTTTCGGCGATCATATGCGCCGGCCACGGGACACGCGCCGTTCGACGAAAAGCGCAGGCAGGCATGGAACACTCATTAACTGTCACGAACGGACGCAAATCACGACGGCATGCAGGCCGGCGCCACGGCGCGGCTGCATGCCTTGCACTCAGAGACCGATTCAAGGAACTACAGGAGCATTCATCATGAAGACGAAAGCAGCCATCGCATGGAAAGCAGGCGCCCCGCTGACGATCGAAGAAGTCGATCTGGAAGGCCCGCGCGCTGGCGAAGTGCTGATCGAAGTGAAGGCGACGGGCATCTGCCATACCGACTACTACACGTTGTCGGGGGCAGACCCCGAAGGCATCTTCCCGGCGATTCTCGGTCATGAAGGCGCCGGTGTGATCGTCGACGTCGGTCCTGGCGTCGGCACGCTGAAGAAAGGCGATCACGTCATCCCGCTCTACACGCCGGAATGCCGCCAGTGCAAGTTCTGCCTGTCGCGCAAGACTAACCTGTGCCAGGCAATCCGCTCCACGCAGGGCAAGGGTCTGATGCCCGACGCGACCTCGCGCTTCTCGCTGGACGGCAAGCCGCTGTTCCACTACATGGGCACGTCCACGTTCTCGAACTACATCGTCGTGCCGGAGATCGCGGTTGCGAAGGTGCGGGAAGACGCGCCGTTCGACAAGATCTGCTACATCGGCTGCTGCGTGACAACGGGCGTGGGCGCCGTGGTGTATTCGGCCAAGGTCGAGGCGGGTGCGAACGTGGTGGTGTTCGGTCTGGGCGGCATCGGGCTGAATGTGATCCAGGGCGCCAAAATGGTGGGCGCGGACAAGATCATCGGTGTCGACATCAACCCGGGCCGCGTCGAACTGGCGAAGAAGTTCGGCATGACACACTTCATCAACCCGAGTGAAGTCGAGAACGTGGTCGACCATATCGTGCAGTTGACCGACGGCGGCGCCGACTATTCGTTCGAATGCATCGGCAACACCAAGGTGATGCGTCAGGCGCTCGAGTGCACGCACAAGGGCTGGGGCCAGTCGTTCATCATCGGCGTGGCGGCAGCGGGCGAAGAAATCAGCACGCGTCCGTTCCAGCTCGTGACGGGCCGCGAATGGAAGGGTTCGGCGTTCGGCGGCGCACGTGGCCGCACCGACGTACCGAAGATCGTCGACTGGTACATGGAAGGCAAGATCAACATCGACGATCTGATCACGCACCGTCTGCCGCTCGAACGCATCAATGAAGGCTTCGACCTGATGAAGAAGGGCGAGTCGATCCGCTCGGTCGTGCTGTACTAATGCCGGACACACGTTGCAAGCAAAGGAGCGCGCAATGCTCGAACTTTTAGCTTCGCACGCCTGCCACGGCGGCGCGCAGCGCATTTACAGGCACGACTCGAAGGTCACCGGCTTGTCGATGCGCTTCTCAGTGTATTTGCCGCCGCAAGCCGTGCAGGGCTCGGAGCCCACTGCGGCGCGGGTGCCGGCGCTGTTCTATCTGGCCGGGCTCACCTGCACAGAGGAAACCTTCCCGATCAAGGCGGGCGCGCAACGTTTTGCCGCGCAGCATGGTCTCGCCCTGATCGCGCCGGACACCAGTCCGCGCGGTGCGGGCATTCCCGGCGAAAGCGCGGCGTGGGACTTCGGCGTGGGAGCGGGGTTCTATGTCGATGCGACCGAGGCGCCCTGGTCAAAGCACTTCCGGATGTACTCGTACGTGCGCGACGAGTTACGCGAGACGGTGCTGGCGAACCTGCCGATCGACGGCGAGCGCCTCGGCATCTTCGGTCATTCGATGGGCGGCCACGGCGCGCTGATGCTGGCGCTGCGCAATCCGCAGATTTACCGCTCGGTGTCGGCGTTCGCGCCGATCGCGGCGCCGTCGAGTTGTCCGTGGGGTGAGAAGGCGTTCGCAGGCTATCTGGGCGAAGACCGTGAAGCCTGGAAGGCGTATGACTCGAGTGAACTGGTGGCGAATGCATCGCACAAGTTCGCGGAGGGGATTCTGATCGATCAGGGGCTATCGGATCAGTTTCTCGCCGAGCAACTCCATCCTGACGTGTTCGAAGCGGCGTGCCGTGCGGCAGGGCAGCCGCTGACCTTGCGCCGTCACGAAGGCTACGACCACGGCTATTATTTCATCTCGACCTTCATCGAGGATCACCTCGCGCATCACGCGAAGGTGCTGCTCGCTTGATACGCTGAAGTGTGACGCGGCACGCGCGGAGTTGAGCGCGTGCCGCTGACCTGGCACACGGCGTATCCGCCGCTGCAAGCACGGCACGCCACCGCCGTCACTTAACGCCGCCCCAACAAACTCCCGGCATACACCAGCGCCGCCAGCGCGGTGATCCAGAAGCTCGTCGGCCAGTCCGTATAGAAAGCGAGCGTCAGCCCGAGCCATGCCTGCGCCAGCGCCAGCAACGCCGCGAGCACCAATCCGATGGACAGCCGCGTCGTGAGGTTTTGCGCGGCAGCCGCCGGCCCCACCATCAGCGTGAACACCAGCAGCACGCCGACGATCTGCGTGCACGCTGCTACTGCCAGCGCAGCAATCGCCAGAAACAGCACGGATACGAGCCGCAGCGATACACCCTTGGCCTCGGCCAGTTCCGGCTGCAGCGAAGCGAACAGCAATGGCCGCATGATCGCGGCAAGCGCAGCCAGACTCAGAATCCCCAGCCCCGCCAGCACGCCCAGCGTGGACGCGTTCACGCCCAGCACATTGCCGAACAGCAGGGCCGTGACCTGCGTCGCATAAGCAGTAAAGAAGTGCAGAAACAGCAGCCCGAAGCCGAGCGCGAGTGAGAGGATCACACCAATCGCTACATCGCGTCCGGCGAGCCGCTCACCGAGCGCGCCCATGCCGACGCCCGCGGCCAGCGTGAAGCCGATCATCCCCCAGATCGGCGAGATGCCGAGCAGCACCGCGCCGGTCGCGCCGGTGAAGCCGACGTGCGAGAGCGCGTGTCCAGCGAACGTCTGACCGCGCATCACCAGAAAATAGCCGACAATCCCGGCCAGCACCGCGACGATTCCCGACGCCGCGAATGCGTTCACCATGAAATCGTATTCAAACATCGTTCGTGTGTCCGTCGCGTGAAGCGTGATGGTGGCCGTGGCCGTGGCCATGTGCGTGCGTGTGGCCCGACGCGCCGCCATGATCGTGATCGTGGGCGTCGTCTTCATGTTCGTGATCGTGCTTTTCGACTTCGACGTCGCCTGACATAACGAAGATCCGGCCGTTCACGCGCATCACATCGATGGGCGAACCATAGAGCCGCGACAGCACCGGCTTCGTGATGACTTCATCGACGGTGCCGAGCGCCGCCACACCGCTGCCGAGATACAGCACCCGGTCCAGCGCATGCAGCAGCGGATTGAGTTCATGCGCGGAAAACAGCACCGCGATGCCGAGTTCCTGCTGCACATTGCGCACCAGTTCGACGACGCTTTTCTGATGGTGCGGGTCGAGGCTGATGAGCGGCTCGTCGAGCAGCAGCAGTTCCGGATTGCCGAGCAGGCACTGCGCAAGCAGCAAACGCTGACGCTCGCCGCCCGACAGTTCGGACAAAGGACGCGCCGCGAGGGCGCGGCCGCCCACCAGATCGAGCACGCGTTCGACGTCCGCACGGGTCTTCGCGTCAGCGTGCGGCAGACCCCAGCGGTGGCCGTCGGCTGCCATCGCGACGAAATCGCGTCCGCGCACCCGGCGACCGGCCAGCGCGCTGCGCGTCTGCGGCATATAGCCAATCGATGGATTGCCGCGCATCACGGGCTGGCCGTGTACGCGGATCGTGCCGCTCGCCGCCGGCACCAGGCCGAGCACTGCGCGCATCAGCGTGGTTTTGCCTGCGCCGTTCGGTCCGAGTACGCCGATGAATTCACCTTGATTCACCTGCAGACTCGCATTGCGCAGGATCGCGCGGTCGCCCAGCTCCAGTGTCACGTCCTCGAGCTCAAGGACAGGCGCGGTCCCTTGCGGCGTGCGGCCAGTGAGATTCATTGAGTGCTTCCTGTGTTTGCTTGACCCGCCGCCAGCGCCGCACTGAGCGCGTCCAGCTGCGAGGACATCCACACCTGGTAGTTCTTGCCTGCCGGTTCGGTCTCGGTGACGCTCATGGTCGGTACGTGCGACTGCTGCGCGAGTTTCAACATGCGTTTGGTCAGGGCTTCGGTTGCCTGGCTGTTATAGATCAGAACGTGCACGCGCTTTTCGCGCAGGTCCTTCTCGAACGCGGCGATATCCGACGCGCTCGCTTCCGTGTCGTTCATCGTCGCCAGCTGGAAGCGCATATTGCGCATCGACAGGCCGATCGCGTCCGACATATAACCGAACACCGGTTCAGTCGCCGTCACCGGCACGCCGGCATAGCGGACGTGCAGCTCGGCGACCTTGGCGTCGATCGGCTTCAACGAATCGAGAAACTTCGTGAGGTTCGCATCGTAGGCCGACTTGTTCGCCGGGTCAGCCGTTTCGAGCGCGGCGGTGACTGCGCGGGCTACAGCGTGCATGGTGGCCGGGTCGTACCACAGGTGCGGATTGTCGCCGCCCTTCTTGCCGATCAGGTCGGCGGCGACAATGATCGCGCGTTTCGCGTTGTTCGATGCATTCAGCAGTTTCGCCATCCACGGATCGTAGTCGGCGCCGTTGTAGACCACAAGATTTGCATGTTGCAAGGCGCGCGCGGTTTTCGGGCTGGCTTCGAACAGATGCGGATCTTCATCCGGGTTGCTCAGGATGCTGGTGACGTCGACGTGTTCGCCGCCCAACTGATGCACCACATCGCCGTAAAAGTTTTCTGCGGCCACCACCTGGATCTTCGCGTCCTGCGCGAAAGCGGCCTGGCCCATCGCGAGCACGGCTGCGCCTGCTACGAGATACTTCGACAGACTGAGCGCACGGCGCGCAATATGCCACTTCAAACTGAGTTTTTTCATCGGTTTCCCTACCGCATAAAAGTTAAATGCAAGTTGGATGCGAGGGGCTCCTGTCGATCCGGGAGAGCTTCGCGGAGAGGCGGGATGCAATGATATAACGTATCTAAAAAGTTTGTCAGCGTGCGCTCGGGACACGCAGGGTCCAGCGCCGCCGCCGACCTTCTGTCACAGCCTCGTCACCTACACCGCAGGATCATTCGTTAGTCCTGCCGCGCTGCACCATCGAAATCTTGTTAACCGCCTTGACATGGCCGAACACGTATCCGATCATTCGATCACTAACAGAGCAATTGTTCGGGCAATGAGCGTTCGCTCACCGCGCGGTAAAGCTCGAAACGAACCGGAGACAAGCAGTGGCAGCGCGATTGCAAGGGAAGGTGGCGATCCTCACGGGCGCAGCAAGCGGAATCGGCGAAGCCGTGGCACGGCGTTATCTCGACGAGGGCGCGCGCTGTGTGCTGGTCGACGTCAAGCCGGCCGACGGCTTTGCGCAGGTCCTGCGCGAAGCGGACGGCGACCGGGTGCTGACCCTCAGCGCCGACGTCACGCGCCGTGGCGACATCCAGCGGATTGTCACGAGCACCGTGGAGCGTTTCGGCCAGATCGATATTCTCTTCAATAATGCCGCACTGTTCGACATGCGCCCGCTGCTCGACGAATCCTGGGACGTGTTCGACCGCCTCTTCACCGTCAACGTAAAGGGCATGTTCTTCCTGCTGCAGGCGGTCGCCCAGCGGATGGTCGAGCAGGGCCACGGCGGCAAGATCATCAATATGTCGTCGCAAGCTGGCCGGCGCGGTGAAGCACTGGTTTCACACTACTGTGCAACCAAGGCTGCCGTACTAAGCTATACGCAATCGGCGGCGCTGGCACTCGCGCCGCACAAGATCAACGTCAATGGCATCGCGCCGGGTGTCGTGGATACGCCGATGTGGGAACAGGTCGACGCGCTTTTCGCCCGCTATGAAAACCGGCAGCCCGGCGAAAAGAAGCGTCTGGTCGGCGAGGCGGTGCCGCTCGGCCGCATGGGCCTGCCTGCAGACCTCACCGGCGCGGCGCTGTTCCTGGCTTCCGCCGATGCCGATTACATCACCGCGCAAACCCTGAACGTCGACGGTGGCAACTGGATGAGCTAAGGCAATGAGGCTGACCGGCTCGCCAACCCGTTTGCATAACAACGCAGTAAAACATAACGTACTAGAAAGGAGACACGTGATGAAAGCAGTCATGAAACCCGCGCTCAAGGCGGTCGGAGCCGCCGCTGTGGCGTGCGCAGCACTGAATGCGTCGGCCGCGACGGTGACGATTGCGACCTTGAACAATCCGGACATGATCGAGCTGAAGAAGCTGTCGCCGGCGTTCGAGCAGGCCAATCCGGACATCAAGCTCAACTGGGTGATTCTTGAAGAAAACGTGCTGCGTCAGCGCGCCACCACCGACATCACAACCGGCAGCGGCCAGTTCGACGTGATGACGATCGGCGCCTACGAGACGCCGCAATGGGGCAAGCGCGGCTGGCTCACCCCGATCACGAACCTGCCCGCCGCCTATGACCTCAACGACGTCGTGAAGACGGCGCGCGAAGGGCTCTCGTACAACGGCTCGCTGTACGCGCTGCCGTTCTACGTCGAAAGCTCGATGACGTATTACCGCAAGGACCTGTTCGCGGCGAAGGGCCTCACCATGCCCGACCAGCCGACCTATGACCAGATCCAGCAGTTCGCCGACAAGCTCACCGACAAGGCCAACGGCATCTACGGCATCTGTTTGCGCGGCAAGGCGGGCTGGGGCGAAAACATGGCGTACGCGACGACCGTCGTGAACACCTTCGGCGGCCGCTGGTTCGACGAGAAGTGGAACCCGCAGCTCACGTCGCCGGAATGGAAGAAAGCCATTACGTTCTATGTCAACCTGCTGCAGAAGGACGGCCCTCCGGGAGCGAGCTCGAACGGCTTCAACGAAAACCTGACGCTGATGTCATCGGGTAAGTGCGCGATGTGGATCGATGCGACGGTGGCCGCCGGCATGCTGTACAACAAGCAGCAATCGCAGATCGCCGATAAGGTCGGCTTCGCGGCAGCGCCGACCGAAGTCACGCCGCGCGGCGCGCACTGGCTGTGGGCTTGGGCGCTGGCGATTCCGAAGTCGTCGAAGCAGGCTGATGCGGCGAAGAAGTTCATTGCCTGGGCTACCTCGAAGGAATACATCGAGATGGTCGCGAAGGACGAGGGCTGGGCCTCGGCGCCTCCGGGAACGCGTCAGTCGACGTACGCCCGTCCTGAGTACAAGGCGGCGGCTCCGTTTGCCGACTTTGTGCTGAAAGCAATCGAAACGGCTGATCCGAATCATCCGACGCTTAAGCCGGTGCCGTATACCGGTGTGCAGTTCGTCGGCATTCCTGAGTTCCAGTCGTTCGGTACGGTAGTGGGTCAGAGCATCTCCGGTGCGGTTGCCGGTCAGATGACGGTCGATCAGGCACTGGCTGCAGGCCAGGCCACAGCCGAGCGCGCAGTGCGCCAGGCGGGCTACCTCAAGTGACGTGAAACACGCCGGCTGACGCCAGTCAGCCGGCCCTTGGCAGCACAGCGGGCCGTCGCGGCTCTCTGGTTGGGCCTATGCACCTTGTCCAGATAACCTGGACCGGCACCGGCTCACCGGGAACCCGTCGCGATATCCCGCGCATTACCGAACAGGTGGTCACATCATGCGTCCTCTGCGCCTTCCTCTCATGCATGCCCATCCCCAGACCGAAAAAGAGCGCGAAACGCGCAAGGCCGCGTCCGCACGCTGGCTGGTCACACCGTCCACCGCCGTTCTGGTGTTGTGGATGGCGATCCCTCTGGCGATGACGATCTGGTATTCGTTCACGCATTACAACCTGCTCAACCCCGACGAAAAGGGTTTTGCCGGGATCGACAACTACAAGTATCTCGCCACCGATCCGTCGTTCGGACCGTCCATCGGCCATACCCTCGAAATGATCATCGCCACTCTGGTGATCACGGTGGTGGGCGGCGTGCTGATGTCGGTGCTGTTCGACCGAAAATTCTACGGTCAGGGCGTGGCGCGTCTGTTGGCCATCGCGCCGTTCTTCGTGATGCCGACCGTCAGCGCGCTGATCTGGAAGAACATGATCCTGCATCCGGTCTACGGCCTGATCGCACAGGGCATGCGCGCGATCGGCATGCAGCCGATCGACTGGTTTGCCGACTATCCGCTCACCGCGATCATCATGATCGTTTCGTGGCAGTGGCTACCGTTCGCATTCCTGATCCTGTTCACCGCGATCCAGTCGCTCGACCAGGAACAGAAGGAAGCGGCGAAGATCGACGGCGCAGGCGCCTTCTCGATGTTCTTTTACATCACGTTGCCCCACCTGAGACGAGCGATTGCGGTGGTGGTGATGATGGAAACGATTTTCCTGCTGTCGATTTTCGCGGAAATCTACACGACCACGGGCGGCGGCCCCGGCACGGCGACCACCACCCTGTCTTACCTGATCTATGCGCTCGGCCTGCAACAGTTCGACGTCGGGCTTGCCTCGGCGGGCGGGATTCTCGCCGTGGTGCTGGCGAACATCGTGTCGTTCTTCCTTGTCCGGATGCTCGCGAAGAACCTGAAAGGGGAGTACGAAAAATGAGCCACGTTGCCGCTTCACCCGTCTCAGCGACGACCACATCATCGAAGAACGCGCCGTGGGCCGTCTTCAAGCGCGCCATTCCCGGTGTGTTCGCGTGGCTGATCGCCCTGCTGCTGTTCTTCCCGATCTTCTGGATGACGATTACTGCATTCAAGACCGAGCAGCAGGCTTATGCGTCGTCACTTTTCTTTATCCCGACGCTCGACAGTTTTCGTGAGGTGTTCGCCCGCAGCAACTATTTCTCGTTCGCGTGGAATTCGGTGCTGATCTCGGCGGGCGTCACGGTCGTGTGTCTTCTGCTCGCCGTGCCGTGCGCTTATGCGATGGCGTTTTTCCCAACCCGCCGCACACAGGGTTTGCTGCTGTGGATGCTGTCGACCAAGATGATGCCGTCGGTCGGCGTGCTGGTGCCGATCTATCTGCTGTGGAAAAACAGCGGGCTGCTCGATACCGTCTCGGGGCTAATCATCATCTATACGCTGATCAATCTGCCGATTGCGGTGTGGATGACCTTTACCTATTTTGCCGAGATTCCGCGCGACATTCTCGAAGCCGGACGCATTGACGGAGCCGTGACCTGGCAGGAAATCGTCTACCTGCTGATGCCGATGTCGTTGCCGGGTCTGGCATCGACGGCGCTGCTGCTGGTGATCCTGTCGTGGAACGAAGCGTTCTGGAGCATCAACCTGTCGAGTTCCAACGCGGCGCCGCTGACGGTGTTCATCGCGTCGTATTCGAGTCCTGAGGGCCTCTTCTGGGCCAAGCTCTCTGCCGCTTCGCTGCTGGCGGTCGCGCCGATCCTGATCGTCGGCTGGCTGTCGCAGAAGCAACTGGTGCGCGGTCTTACGTTCGGGGCGGTTAAATGACCGTGACCGAGGCGAGGCTGGCGCTGATCTGCGATTGCGACGGAGTCCTGATCGACAGCGAAGCCGTGGCGGCGCGCATGCTGGTGCACGAACTCGAAGCGCGCTGGCCGGATAGCGACGTCGAACCGGTGGTGCTGCCGCTGCTCGGACTGCGCATCGAGCGGGTGCTTGAAAACGCCGCCGCGCAACTCGGCCGCAGTTTGAGCGCGGCCGATATAGACGCGATTCGCCATGCGGTCGAAATCGCTGCGATGCAGGCACCCGCCGTCGCCGGCATCACCGAGGCGCTCGCGCAGATTGCGCTGCCCAAGGCGTGCGCGAGCAACAGCTTCAGGGCCTATGTGCAGACGGTGCTGGCGCGCACGGGCCTCGAAGCGTTCTTCGGCGGCCGGCTCTACTGTGCGGATGCGGTCGCGAAGCCGAAGCCGGCCCCCGACGTGTATCTGGCGGCGGCGAGCGGTTTTGGCCTGGCGAGCAGCGCCTGTCTGGTGGTGGAGGACAGCGTTACCGGCGTGACGGCCGCAAGCGCTGCGGGCATGACCGTGCTCGCCTTTATTGGTGGCGGGCACGCGAGCGAGTCGCAGATTGACGCGTTGCGGGGGGCCGGCGCGTCCCACGTGTTCGACGATATGACGCAATTGCCGGCGCTGGTGGACCAATGGACCCAGCGGGTCACGGCGGAATCGCATTGAGACGCGCTGCAGTCACGACGCAGCAGGACGGCGCGAGCAGACGCTTTCAAACTGGATTAACGTAGTACGAGTAATACACGGAGACACATCATGGCAAGCTTAACTCTGCGTAACATCAGAAAAGCCTACGACGACAACGAAGTGATGCGCGACATCAATCTCGACATCGCCGACGGTGAGTTCGTCGTGTTCGTCGGTCCGAGCGGCTGCGGCAAGTCGACGCTGATGCGCATGATCGCCGGCCTCGAAGACATCACCAGCGGCGAGCTGAATATCGACGGCACGCGCATGAACGATGTGCCGCCAGCCAAGCGCGGCATTGCGATGGTGTTCCAGTCGTACGCGCTCTATCCGCATATGACGCTGTACGACAACATGGCTTTCGGCCTCAAGCTTGCCGGCACCAAGAAGCCGGAGATCGACGCGGCGGTGCGCAACGCGGCGAAGATTCTGCACATCGACCACCTGCTGGATCGCAAGCCGAAGCAGTTGTCCGGCGGCCAGCGGCAACGGGTGGCAATCGGCCGCGCGATTACGCGCAAGCCGAAGGTGTTCCTGTTCGACGAACCGCTGTCGAACCTCGACGCCGCGCTGCGCGTGAAGATGCGGCTGGAATTCGCCCGTCTGCACGACGAACTGAAGACCACGATGATCTACGTCACGCACGATCAGGTCGAGGCGATGACGCTGGCCGACAAGATCGTGGTGCTGTCGGCGGGCAATGTCGAACAGGTTGGCAGTCCGACGATGCTGTATCACGCGCCGGCCAACAAGTTCGTTGCAGGTTTTATCGGTTCGCCGAAGATGAACTTCATGGAAGGCGTGGTGCAGTCGGTCACGCACGATGGCGTCACGGTGCGCTATGAAACCGGCGAGACCCAGCGTGTGGCAGTCGAACCGGGCGCGGTGAAGCAGGGCGACAAGGTGTCAGTTGGGATTCGGCCCGAGCATCTGCACGTCGGCATGGTTGACGACGGCATCTCGGCACGGACCATGGCGGTCGAATCGCTCGGCGACGCGGCGTATCTGTATGCGGAATCGAGTGTGTCGCCGGAGGGGATCATCGCGCGCATTCCGCCGCTTGATCGCCATACGAAGGGCGAGACGCAGAAGCTGGGCGCGACGCCTGAGCACTGCCATCTGTTCGACGCCGAAGGGAAGGCATTCCAGCGCAAGATTGTTGAGGTGCTGGCGGCTTGATGTGCGACGGACGCGGCGCGGGCCAGGAAGTGGGTGCGCGCTGCTAGTCGCGGAACGGTTCGTGTGAAGCGCTCGCTTTGGCGAACCGTGATTTGCTTTGGCGTATTGAAGGGCGACGCGCACGGCGTTCCGCGTTCTTCATCGCGTGTGCTGATTCGGCAGGACGGAGGCCGAATCCCGTTCAGCCTGTTTCGTTCAAGCCTCCAGCGCCGCCCGCGCACACAACTCATCCGTCACCAGCCCGGACAGCCACCCACCCTTCAACACGGCGATCACCGCCTCACGCTTGCGCTCGCCGCCGGCGAAGCCAATCGTCGGCCGCCGCGGCGGCGAATCGAGCGCAACGCTGGTAACGCGCTGCCCGGTCGACGATTCAATATGCGCGCCGACCGCATCGATCGGCAAACCGAGCATCTCGGCTACAGCCTTGTGCTGCATCAGTTCCTTCACTTCCGTCGCCGTAATAAAGCCATCCTCGTGCAGTGGACAGTGCGGGCCGATATTGCCCACCCCTACAAAGGCGACATCGGCCTCGCTCGTCAGCGCTTCGACGATCCGGTAGAGCCGGTGATTGCACCACTGCGCGCGTTCGGCCTCGTTATCGGCGAGCAGCGGCGCGGGCAGCAGAAAATGCTTGCCACCGGTCTTCTCGGAAATGTGCAGCGCGACGTCATAGCGGTTCGAGGAGCCGTCCTGGGCGATCGCCCCTACCATCGATACCAATCGGTGCTGCGGACGGTCCAGCTGGGCGATTTGATCGACCGCTGCTTTCAGCGTACGACCGCTGCCCACGGCGACCACCATCGGCTTTTCCTCGTTCAGATAGCGTTCCATCACCTGCGCGCCGGCGACAGCCAGCTTGCGGTCGATCTCCTCGGGTGTGTCGTTGTCGACCGGCACGACCTCGCACATCGACAGGCCATAACGCTTCGACAACTGCTCGGCGAGCGCGAGGCAATCGGCGAGCTGATGATCCACTCGCACCCGGATCAGGTTCTTCTCGACCGCGAAGGCGACCAGCCGTTGCGCCACTGGGCGCGAGACCTGTAGCTTCTCGGCGATTTCGTTCTGGGTGTTGCCGGCGACGTAGTAAAGCCACGCGGCGCGCGTGGCGAGGTCGAGTTTCTCGTTGGACTTGGGCACGGTGGGCTTCTTGTGGTTTGCGCCGAGGATAGCAGTCTCTCAGTCTGCTGATTCCGGCATGGGGGACGTCATCGCTAAGCCAGCCGCTCGCGCGACGGGTCGAACAGCGGCCGTACATGTCGGTACAGCGTCCGGAAGCCATCCAGCCGCGCGCGCAAAGCCGCGTGTCGCGCCGGGTCCGGGGTGAATTCCATTTCGACCGGGGGTTTGGTGAGCACCTGCGCCGGATCGCCACCTGCCGCCAGCCAGCCGAGACGGGCCGCGCCGAGCGCGGCGCCGGTTTCGCCGCCGCCGTGCTTGCGGGTGGTGGTGTTTAG
>Ga0116109_1000060_pt1 | contig 30423 bp, 29 predicted proteins | sample June2015DPH_8_10_2_FD_89718 | JGI IMG/M metagenome (GOLD analysis project Ga0116109, IMG submission 89718) | Peatland microbial communities from SPRUCE experiment site at the Marcell Experimental Forest, Minnesota, USA - June2015DPH_8_10 | ecosystem: Environmental > Terrestrial > Soil > Wetlands... | reverse complement strand
ATGAATGCGGTCAACCATCCCGCCCAGGTCGCCTCCAATGTCGGTGCGGGCGCAGCGGTGCCGTCGCTCGGTATCGGTGCGTTGCTGCAAACCGTCTTCGGCCTGCTTGTCGTGATTGGCCTCGTATTCGCCTGCGCCTGGCTCGCACGCCGCTTCGGCCTGCAACCAGGCAACCGCAGCGGCCTGGTGAAGACCATCGGCGGCGCGTCGCTGGGCGGCAAGGAGCGCGTCGCGGTCGTCGAGATCGGCGATACCTGGCTCGTACTCGGCGCCGCGCCCGGCAACGTGCGTCTGCTGCACACCATGCCGGCCGGCTCGGCCACGGGCGCGGGACCGTCCGGCGGACCGCTGCGGCCAGGCGCGGCTGGCCCAGGCGTTGCGGGCACCAGCGGCACGCTGCCTGGCAGCTTTGGACAACGCTTTCGCGACGCCCTGAAAGGCGAAGTGGGCAAACGTTTCAACCGGCCAAACGGCGGGGATCAGTAAATGCAGTCCAGTCAACCATCGGCGCGCCGTGAGCACGCGGTTCCGAACCGGATGTCCGTCACGAGCCTGCGCAGTCTGCTTTCGACATTCGTCGTCACACTGCGGCGCTACGCACCGCGAACGTTGCCAGCGCTGCCGGTCCTGCTGATGGTGCTCCCGTCGCTGTCGTTCGCGCAAACCGCCGGCCTGCCCGCCTTCAACACCAGTCCGGGGCCAAACGGCGGCACGACCTACTCCCTGAGCGTGCAGACCATGCTGCTGCTCACGGTGCTGTCGTTCCTGCCCGCCATGTTGTTGATGATGACGAGCTTCACGCGCATCATCATCGTGCTCTCGCTGCTGCGCCAGGCGCTCGGCACCACCACCACGCCGCCCAACCAGGTGCTGGTCGGACTCGCCCTGTTTCTCACGCTGTTCGTAATGTCGCCGGTGCTGGACAAGGCGTACAACGACGGCTACAAGCCTTTCTCGGAAGGCACGCTGCCGATGGATCAGGCGGTCAACCGTGGCCTCGCGCCGTTCAAGACGTTCATGTTGCGGCAGACGCGCGAAACCGATCTGGCGCTGTTCGCACGCATTTCGCACGCGCCGCCGATGCAGGGTCCCGAAGACGTGCCGCTGCCGCTGCTAGTGCCGGCGTTTGTGACGAGCGAGCTGAAAACCGGCTTCCAGATCGGCTTTACCATCTTCATTCCGTTCGTGATCATCGACATGGTGGTGGCGAGCGTGCTGATGTCGATGGGGATGATGATGGTGTCGCCCACGACGATCTCATTGCCGTTCAAGCTGATGCTGTTCGTGCTGGTGGACGGCTGGCAGTTGCTGATCGCCTCGCTCGCACAGAGCTTCGCGTAACCCTCCCAACCCTAACGCTCCCGGCCCACTCATCATGACACCCGAATCAGTCATGGCACTGGCGCACCACGCGATGTACGTCGCCGTGCTGCTGGCCGCACCTCTGTTGCTCGTGGCGCTCACCGTCGGCCTGGCGGTCAGCCTGTTTCAGGCTGCCACCCAGATCAACGAAACAACGCTGTCGTTCATCCCCAAGCTGCTGGCGATCGCAGTCACGCTGGTGATTGCCGGCCCGTGGATGTTGTCGACCATGCTCGACTATCTGCGTGAGATGTTGACGAGCATCCCGACGCTCGCCAATTGAGCGTCCACACCCGCCATGTTCTCCGTCACCTATGCGCAACTGAACACGTGGATGGCTGCGTTTCTATGGCCGCTCGTGCGAATTCTGGCGCTGGTGGCTACCGGGCCGATATTCGGCGACGCATCGGCATCGACCCCGTTAAAAGTCGGCCTGTCGGCGTTCATCACGATCATCGTGGCGCCGACACTCGGCCCGATGCCGCAGGTCACGGTCTTTTCGGCGATGGGTGTATGGATCATCGTGAACCAGTTCCTGATTGGCGCGGCACTGGGTCTGACAATGCAGATCGTCTTCGCCGCGATTCAGGCCGCGGGTGACTTCGTCGGACTCGGCATGGGTCTGGGCTTCGCGACTTTCTTCGATCAGCAGGCGAACGGCTCGAGCGCGGTGCTCTCGAGTTTCCTGAACATGTTCGCGATGCTGGTGTTTCTCGTCCTCGACGGGCACCTGCTGATGCTGAGCGCGCTGATCGCGACGTTCCAGTCGCTGCCGATCTCGAGCAACCTGCTCGGCGCGGCCGGCTGGCGCGCGCTGGCAGGCTGGGGCGGGACGATCTTTTCGATGGGGCTGCTGCTGGCGCTGCCGGTGGTCGTCGCGCTGCTGATCGTCAACCTCGCGCTCGGTATTCTCAACCGCGCGGCGCCGCAGATCGGTGTGTTCCAGATCGGCTTTCCGCTGACCATGCTGGTCGGCATGACGCTGTTGCAGTTGATGGTGCCGAATATGGTTCCGTTCTTCGCGCGCCTGTTCGATGCCGCGATCGAACAGATGGGGCTGGTAGCGGTGGCGTTGCGTTAGCAGGCAACCTGCCCGTCTACTGCTCGATGTACTGGAACAACGACAACTGCGACACCTGCGCGAAGGCTTCTTCCGACGCTTGTAGCGAGTATTGCGTTTGTGTGTACTCGCTGATCGTCTGCGTCAGATTGGTCGATACGAGGCCGGACAGCGACGTCGTATTCTGCAGCGACTGCGTCTCGTTCACGGTCTGCATCGCCTGAATCTGCTGCTCCCGGCCACCCACCGTCGCCTGCACCGCGCTCACGTTGTTCAGCGTGTTCTCCACCTGCGTGAGACCCGCCGTGAGTGAATTCTGCAGCGTTGCCGTCTCGGTGGGCGTGTCGGCCGGCGTCTGCAGCGCCGTGATCATGCTCTGGATGGTCGAAAAGATGTTCGAGTTCGTGGAGTTCGCCGCGGGCGTGACTGTGAACGAATCGTTGTTGGCCGGCGTGCCGGAGATCGCCACGCTCATGCCGGTACTGCCGAGCGCAATGGAGGCGCCGGACGTATAGGTCGGGGCCGTCGCTGGCGCAACGGGCGTGATGACCGTGTTGGTCGAGGTATCGGTCACCGTGTACGTCGTGTTGCCGGTGGTGGGGTCCACGGTGAAATTGATTGAGTAACCGTCGCTCTCGGCAGCCGCCGATGCGCCGTTGGTGCTCACCGCGCCGATCGTCGCCGTGCCGGTATTGCCTGCAGTAGCCGCTGGGACCGGGCTCGCGGTTTGCGGCGTGACGCTCAGGAAAACCGCCGCGCCACTGTCGGAAGTCTGGACCGAGGTCGAAGCGGAAATCTGCACGCTCGACACGCCATCATCGCCGCTATAGACGACAGCGCCGGCCGAATTCTCCGTGAACGGTTGCGACGCCGTCTGGAAGCCTCCGAACAGGTAGCCGCCGCCCGGCGAGGTCGTGTTGCCGAGCGTCATCAGTTGCCCCTGGAGTTGCTGGAGCGTAGCGGCGATGGCACTGCGGTTCGTATCGCTAAGGGTGGCGTCGCCGGCGCTGAGCAACTGGGTATTCACGCTTTGCAGTGCGGAGACGACACTCGAAAGCGTCGAATCTTCCGATTGCAGGTTGGTCAATCCGGTGCTCTGATTGGTCGCGTATTGCGACAGCGTGGCACCTTGCGCGCTGAGCTGCACAGCCTGTGCCGCGCCGAGTGGATTGTCCGAAGGGGTTGTGAGGCTCACGCCGCTCGAGATTTCTCCGTACAGCTGGGCCATTTCGGCTTGCTGATTGTCCATTGCCTGGACATTCATGCTCTGGAATTCGGATGTGGAGATACGCATGATTTAACGCCTTACGCCGAGAAGATTCCGATAATGGACTGGAACAGCGTGTTCGCGGTCTGAATCACCATGCTGTTAGCCTGATACAGCTGCTGATACTGCAAAAGGTTCGCGGCTTCTTCGTTGATGTTGACGCCCGACACCGACTGCTGCGCTGAGGTAATCTGCGTGACGAGTGCATTCTGCTGCGTACTCGCCGCGTCGACCTCGTTGGTGGCGTCGCCCACCTCATCGACGTAGTTCGCATAGGCACCGGTAAGCGTCGAGGTACCGCCGTTCAACGTCGTGGACGACACGATGTTCGACAGTAGCTGCGCGTTGCGCCCATCGCTCTGTGCATTGGTGTTCGCGGCGATCGTAAAGCTGTCGCCGTTCGCGGGCGCGCCGCTGAGGGTCACCGTCACGCCGTTCATCGAGCCGGCTGTGACCGGCGTCGTGTTAATCGTCATCGTTGCGCCGGTAGCAGACGAATACGGCACCACCGTCGTGGCCGAAGTGATGGTCGTGCTGGTGCCGTTGATCGTCACCACCGAGCCTGTAGGGAAGCCCGTCAGGCCACCCGAGGTGGAGTTGTAAGTAATTGTGGTCGGCGTCGAAGGTAAGGAATAGCCCGCCGACACCGAGCCCTCTGAGATGGTCCCTGTGCCGGTATTGGCCGACGAAGCCGTCGCCAGCACGGGCGACGCCGCAGCAATCGCCGAGCCGCTAGTCGTCGTGAGGGCGAAGCTGTCGAGTGCACCGCTCGTCGGCGAAACCGAGAACGAATCACCGGCGTTCATCGTGCCGGTCATTGAGAAATTCAGGCCGTCGATCGGCTGGCTCAGGCTGGTCGCCGAGCCGACCGTCGCGCCTGTCGAATTATCGGTCAGCGTATAGGCGGAACCGTTATATGACAGGGTGTAGTTGCCCGTGGTCGGCTGGGTCGCGTTGACAAAGGAGACGCTGAGGGACGCGTTGCCCGTGTTGTTCGCATTCGCCGTGGTTTGCGGCGCCGCTACCGAGAACAGTGCGCCCCCCTGGTTACCGGACAGATCGAGACCAAGTTCGTTCTGGTTGTTGACCTGCGCGGCGAAACTGGTTGCGATTGCGCCCAGTTGGGCTTCGGCAGGGTCGAGCGACTGGGTGCGGAACTGAATCAGACCGCCGAGCGTGCCACCTGCGTTCTGCATGGTGGAGTCTGACAGGTACTCGGTCGTCGAGGCGCTCGGCGTCGTGCCGGCTGCGCCCAGATAGGTGATCGAGTCCTCGGTCGGATCGGCCGGCGAAGGTGCGGTGCCGAGGTTGTAGCTCGTCGTTCCGGTGACCAGCGCTTGGCCGCTGGGCAGGAACACACTGTCGCCGCTGGAATTCGACACCACCTGCACGCCGACGAGCTGCGACAGGTTGGACACAGCCTCGTCGCGTTGGTCGAGCAACTGGTTAGGCGGCTGCCCCGATGAACTGGCCGCACTGATCTCCTGATTGAGGGAAGCGATCTGTGCAGTGTACGTATTGACCTGAGACACCGCCGTGGACAACTGCGAGTTAACACTCTGGCCCATCTGGTCATACTGCGCGCCCGCCGAGTTCAGCTCGCTCGCGAGTGACTGCGCGTCACTGACCGCGGTCTGACGCGTGGCGAGACTCGATGCACCGTCAGCGACGTTCTGCAAACCGCTGAAGAAGTTGGTGATCGCGGTCGAAATACCCGTCGTTGGACTACCGACCACGTTGTTCAACTGCTCGAGCATCGAGTAGTTAGCGCTCAACGAGCTGTTTGTCGACTGCGCCGTGTTCAGTTGGGTCGCCACATACTGGCTGTATGCGCGCTGGACCGTCGTGGTGGACACGCCTTCGGGAAGATAGCCGGAGCCCGTGTACTCCCCGGAGCTTTCCGAGTAGACGGGGCTCTCGACGTCATAGCCGGGCGTCGTCGAATTGCTGATGTTCTCACTGGTTGTCGTCAGCCCCCATTGGGCTGCGTCAAGTCCACTGAGACCGATATTGATAAGGTTGCTGGACATGAATCATCCTGAAGGGGTGGCAACGCGCCCACCGGGTTGCCAAAACTCTCTGTATATCGGCGCACTGGCGACAAAATTGAGGGACAACCCGCATTTAAACGCGCGCCACGGCGATGCCGCGACACGCGCCAAAGTCAGGTTCGCACCAGTGAGCGACGCTTCATTTCAAGCTGGGTAATCAGCCGTTGCAACGTGTTCTCGGCGTTGCCGGGCAGTGCCACGAAACGCATGCCAAGCTGGTAACGCTGGGTGGCGTTCGGGAGATCGATGGCGCGGAACGACACCAGTTGCAGATCCACCGCAAGCTTGCCCGGCGCACCGAGACTCAGTTCGCAATCGTCCAGCACGCAGCCCATCGGCAGGTCGACCACCCTCGCGTCGGTCGTGCGCATGCCCACGCCACCGAGCGACAGGTCATGCACTTCAAAACGGAATCGCTCCCCGTTGGGCAGCTGGCCCGTACAGACGTACGGGTCGAGCACCGGCGCGTCGACGCGGAAATACTCGCGGCGCTGCACGTAAAAAAGCACTTCGGGGAAGTCAGCTTCGAAAGCCGGCCGGCCTTCGAAGCGGGTCTCGCGCGGAGTGCTGGTGGCGAATTCGACGCGCACGCCTTCAGGCTGGGCGTGAAAGAGGCAGCGGGGCGCAGCAATCAAGCCGCGGTTCTGCTCGGCGACCGCGCCCCAATCGAAAGTGAACGTTCGCTCGCGCACGTCGACGTCGAGAATCCGGGTGACAAGTTGGCCTCCCTTGTACTGCGCGGTCAGAAAATCACCGCGGTTGACGAGGTTGCGCAACTGGACACCGATCTCGAGCGGATTGCGGCGACCGAAGTCGTTGCCGGTTTCAGAAGAGCCGTCCGTCTGGCCGTTCGTCTCAGTGGTATCCATGGGCTTGCCGGTGTGCATGTTTCTTACGGGCCCGTGCCCGAGGTCCAGCGCCGGGGCCCGTGACACGTGCGTTGACCGGGAAAAAAGTTACCCCGGTGTTGAGGTCTGACTGAATAGCGGCAGTTTGGACCCAAAGTTTAGGGTCACCGGGGCAAATATTTGGCGTAAACGTCAAACCGCTCACGTCCCACCTCGCTCTCAAACCCTTCACCCATCCCGCTTTAAGCTGCGACAGCGGCCTATCGTTGCGGCTCCGCCGGTCAGCCCGGCCGGTTAGCTCATCCGGTCCATGATCGACATCAGCTTTTTCGCGTAATGCGGATCGGTGGCGTAACCCGCCCGTTGCATGCCGATCGCAAAGCCCGCCGCGTCATGCGAACCGTTCAGCACCTGCGCGTAGCGCGGGTTGTTCTTCAGCAACTGCGCATAGTCGGCCATCGCCTCGTGGTACGAGCCGTAGGCGCGGAATTTTTCGACGACCCGCTGCGGCTGGCCGTTGCGGTACTCGGTGGTCACCGTCGACACCGTCTTGCCGGTCCAGTCCTTGGTGGCCTTGATGCCGAATACGTTGTGGCTGGTCTCGCCGTTCGACTTCAGGATCTCGCGCTTGCCCCAGCCCGATTCGAGCGCGGCCTGGCCGATGATGAAACGCGCCGGCACGCCGGTGGTTTCGCTTGCAGCCTGAGCGGATGAGGCGAGCTTATCGACGAACGCATCGACATGGGTCGTGCCGTCGCCGCGCAGCGGCGGCGTCAGCGCGCTGTTACGCGAAAAGCCGACGCCGTTGGCCAGCGAGCCGTTCGCCTGGGAATTGCCATAGGCCTTGGCCAGCGCGTTCAGCGCGGCGGTGTTGCCCTCGCCAGCCTCGCTGCCCTGCACGCCGGAATTGTTCATCAACTGCTTGATCATCGCATCGGCCACGCCGATACCTTTGGACGACATCTGTTGTGCCATCTGCTCGTCCATCATCGAGGTGAACTGCGAGCCTTCACGCGAATCGAGCGGGCCGTCTTGCGGCGTCGCATCGCGCATGCTCTTCAACATCATCGTGATGAAGGTCGCGTCGAACTGCTTGGCGGCCGTCCTGATGCCCTGTTGCGGCGACGCGGCGAGCTTCGAGCGCAGGCTGTCGAACCCCTGGACGTCGAGCGCAAAGCGCTGCGTCAGATCATCCGTACCTGAGGTGGGATCGGTAGTCATCGCGGCTCCTTAGATGATTTCAAGCTCGGCGTGCAAGGCCCCTGCTGCCTTCATCGCCTGCAGGATCGACATCAGATCAGCGGGCGTCGCGCCGAGCGCGTTGAGCGCCCTCACGACGTCGGCCAGATTCGCGCCGGCGTTCACGTTTTTGAGCGCGCCGTCGTCCTGCTTCAACTGGATCTGGGACTGCCGTGCAACGACGGTCCGGCCGTTCGAGAGCGGGCCGGGCTGGCTGACCACCGGCTGGGTGTTGACCACCACCGACAGATTGCCGTGCGCGACCGCGCAGTTGTCGAGCGTGACCATCTGGTTCATCACGATCGATCCGGTGCGCGTGTTCAGCACGACCTTCGCCACCCCTTGCGCAGGATTCACGTTGATATCCTCGAGTTGCGCCATGAACGCGACCTGCTGGGCCGGATCAGCCGGTGCGCGCAACTGGATCGTACGGCCGTCGAGGGGCGTCGCCGTCCCCTGGCCGAAGGCGTTGTTGACCGCGGCTACGATGCGCTGGTTCGTGTCGTAGTCCATGTCGTTCAGCTCAAGCTGCATGGTGCCGTCCTGCGTGACGCTGCTCTGCACCGCGCGTTCGACAATCGCACCTGCGGCGATGCGCCCCGCCGCGAGCTGGTTCACCTGCACGCGGCTGCCGTTCGCGCTGGCGCCGGCCCCGCCCACCGCCAGGTTGCCCTGGGCAAGCGCGTACACGGAGCCGTCGGCGCCCTTCATCGGCGTGAGCAGCAGCGTGCCGCCGCGCAGGCTCCTCGCATTGCCGAGCGACGACACGGTGACGTCGATCGTCTCACCCGGCCGGGCAAACGGCGGCAGCACCGCCGTCACCATCACGGAGGCCACGTTCGTCAACTGGATGCTGGTCAGTGCCGACGTGCTGTTCGACGAACCGGCCGACTGGTTGTTGATCGAGATGCCGAGGTTCGCGAGCATGTTCGCGAGGGTTTGCGTCGTGAACGGGGTCTCCGTGGTCTGGTCGCCCGTGCCGTCGAGACCGACAACGAGGCCGTAGCCGATCAGCGCGTTGTCCCGCACGCCCTGAATCGAGACCAGATCCTTCAGCCGTTCGGCGTGGGCCGCGGGCGCCGCTGGCGGCAGTGCGCCGCACGCCAGCACGAACACCAGACAGGCGAAGCCGCAACGGCGCAGGCGGCGGAAAGATGCGAAGCTCATGATCACCACGGCGACACGTTTAGGAAGAAGCGCTGTAGCCAACTCATGGTCTCCGCCTCGTTGATATAGCCCTTCGCCGAGTATTCGATCTTGGCGTCGGCCACCTGGGTCGAGTACACGGCATTCAGCCCGGAAATCGTATTCGGGTTGACCACGCCCGAGAAACGCACGAACTCGTTACCCTGGTTGATGAGCATCTGCTTTTCGCCGCTCACCACCAGATTGCCGTTCGTCAGTACGCTGGTCACCGTTACGGTGATCACGCCATTGAAGGTGTTCGACGCGTTGGCGCCGCCCGTCCCCATGAACGTGTTGGCGCCCTGAGAGGTAAGGTTGGCTTTGCCGAACAGGCCGCTGAGAAAACTGGCGCTCGTGGTCGAGAACGAGGTCCCGGACGTGCGATTCGTGTTCGCACCGGAGGACTTGGTCGCATTGATGTTTTCGGCAATGACAATGGTCAGGATGTCGCCGACATTGCGCGGCCGCTGATCTTCGAAAAGCGGTCGGCCGGCATACCCCGGGTTGTAGATCGAGCCCGGCGCCTGCACGTGCGGCGGCATCGGCGGCACGGCCGTCATCGGCTGCTGGACGATTGGCTGCTTCGGCACCAGCGCGCAGCCGCCCAGCGCCAGAGCAAGCACGCTGGCCGTGGCGACGAGCGCGCTGCGCGCCTCGCCCTTCACCGGATAGAGATCGAATTGCGACATCTTGTTTACCTACCGCCTGTGGGCTCAGGACCCTTAAATCTGCATCTGCGTGAGGGTCTGCAACATCTGATCAGAGGTGGTGACCGCCTTGCTGTTGATTTCATACGCGCGCTGGGTCTGGATCATGTTGACCAGTTCTTGCACGACGTTCACGTTCGAGGTCTCGACATAGCCCTGTTGCAGCGAGCCCGCGCCGTTCGTACCCGGCACGGTGACGTTCGGCGCGCCCGAGGAAGTCGTTTGCGCAAACAGGTTTTCGCCCTGCCCGTCGAGGCCCGCCGGGTTGATGAAGGTGGCGAGCTGCAGGGCACCGATCTGCGCTGTGTTCGGGGTGCCGGGCTGGGTGATCGTCACCGCACCGTCGGTGCCGATCGTGAGCGAGGTGGCGTTAATCGGCACGGTGATCACCGGAATGACCGGATAGCCGCTCGCGGTCACCAGTTGACCCTGTGCATTGGTCTGGAACGAGCCGTCGCGGGTATAGGAGGTCGTGCCATCCGGCATCTGCACCTGGAAAAAGCCGTTGCCGTTGATCGCCACGTCCGTCGAGTTGCCGGTTTGCGACAGGTTGCCCTGGGTATAGAGGCGCTCGGTGGCGATCTGCTGCACGCCGGTGCCGATCTGGATACCCGATGGGATCTGGGTCTGCTGCGTCGAGTCCGCTCCGGGCTGACGCACCGTCTGGTACAGCAGATCTTCGAACACGGCGCGCGAGCCCTTGAAACCATTGGTGCTGACGTTGGCGAGGTTGTTCGAGATGACGTCCATCTCGGACTGCTGCGCGTTCATGCCGGTCGCAGCGATATAGAGTGAGGGGTTCACGGTGTGAATTCTCCTGGGCGCAAGCGAACGTGCCGCCCGTTAGCTGAAAGTGAGCAACTGGTTAGCGGTCTGGTCGTTCTGATCGGCGTTCTCGATCATCTTGGTCTGCATCTGAAACTGCCGCGCATTGGTGATCATCGAGACCATCGCGCTCACCGGACTCACATTGCTGCCTTCGAGCGAATCGGGCGCAAGCGTCACGGTCGGATCGGCGTTGGCCGGCGTGCCGTCGGGGGTGCGAAACAGGCCGTCGTCGCTGCGTGTGAGCGTGCCAGCCGGCGGATTCACCAGCTTCAACTGATCGACCGCGGCGACTGCCGTGGCCGGGTCTCCCGCTGCAAGCGCGGAGACCGTGCCGTCCTTGGCGATCGTGATCTGGGCGCCAGGCGGCACCGAGATCGGACCACCCGTGCCGAGCACCGGCATATTTCTCGCATTCACCAGTTGACCGTTCTGGTCAATATGCAGATTGCCGGCACGCGTGTACGCCTCGCCGCCGTCGGCGGTCTGCACGCTCAACCAGCCGTCGCCCTGCACGGCGACATCGAGCGGATTGCCGGTCTGCTGGATCGGCCCGGGCGTGGTGTCCGCGCCTGGGGTCGACGACAGCACGAAAGTGCGGGTGGTGTCGTCGTTGACTGTGCTGCCGTCGCCGAACGACATCGGTACCGCGCGAAACGTCTCGAGCTGGGCGCGAAAGCCGGTGGTCGAGGCGTTGGCGAGATTGTTCGCGACAATGGCCTGCTGTTCGAGCGCCTGGGTGGCGCCCGACATCGCGGTATAAATCAGACGGTCGGTCATGCGTTCGGCTCCTGCTGCGCTTACATGTTGATCAGGGTCTGATCGACAGTCTGCTGGGTCTTGATCGTCTGCGCATTCGCTTGATAGTTGCGCTGCGCGGTGATCAGGTTGACCAGCTCGTTGGTCAGGTCCGTGTTCGACTCTTCCACCGCGCCGCCTTCCAGCGTGCCGTGGTTGGTGCTGCCAGGCGTGGAGATCTGCGCCGTGCCCGACTCCGCGGTCGCCTCGTATTCGTTATTGCCGAGATCGACCAGCCCGTTCGGGTCGTTGAAGTTGGCAAGCACGATCTGGCCGAGTGAAGCCGTCTGTCCGTTCGAATAGTTTCCCGTCAGGACGCCTGTCGTGCCGACGGTGAAGCTGGTCAGCTGGCCGGCGGCGTAGCCGTTCTGCGTCAGATCGTTGACGCCGTCCGTGCTGCCGTACTGGGTGGTGCCGGTGAGGTTCAGCGACAGGGTCTGCGGCGTGCCTGAACCGTCGGTGTTCGCTATCTGGAAGTTGACGGTGCCGGGGGTTGCGGGTGCGGCAAACGTAGTGACCGGCGGCGTGCCAGTCGTCGTCGCCTGCTGGAAAGACGTCATCGCGCCAGCGGTGCTGAACTGCGCCTGACCGATAATCTGGGCAGTACCGCCCGCCACGCCCGCGTAGACGTCCCACGTGTTGGAACCCGTCTTGGCGAAATACATATTGACCGTCTGCGAGCCGCCGAGCGAGTCGTACGCCTGGACCGAGGTCGAGTAGTTGTAAGTCGACGAGCTGTTGGCGTTGAATGTGGTCGGAGTCGGCGTCACCGCCACCGAATCGCCGTTCACCGGCGTACCCGTTAGCGTGACCGACTGGCCGCTGCCCAACGTAATGGCTGTGCCAGACGTATAGGTTCCGCTGCTGTCGTTAGCGGCATTGTCGGCGTCGGTGACCGTGTAGGTCGTCACTCCACCAGTCACAGTGAAGTTGACCGTGTAGTTGTCGGCATTCGACCCAGCCGAAGCGGTCGTAATCGTCGCTCCGCTGCTCGCCAGCGTCGAGCCAGTGCCCGTGGTGAGCGCCACTCCCGGCGTGCCCAGCATCAGCGGGTCCTGCGAGTTCAGGTTGAGCTGCGCGGTAATGCTAGTGGTCGTCGCCGGCGCGATGTTGGCGGTCGGCACGGTCAGCGGCACAGTCTGCGCGGTATTGATAACGCCGGCGGCATTCGCCGCATAGCCCATCAGTTGCAGCCCTTCGGCATTCACGATCTGGCCGGTGCTGTTCAGCTGAAACACGCCGTTGCGCGAATACGTGAGCGAGCCGTTGTCCGACATCTGGAAGAAGCCGTTGCCGTTGATCGCGACGTCCAGCGCCTGGCCAGTCGTATCGATTGTGCCCTGCGAGAACTGCTGTTGCACTTCGGCGAGCTGCGTGCCGATACCAATCTGGTTGTTGACGGACGTCGCGACCGAATTCGCGTACATATCGGCGAACACCGCGGTGCCGCTCTTGAAACCGACCGTGTCCGCGTTGGCGATGTTGTTGCCAATCACGTCGAGATCGTTCTCTGCAGCCGACAGGCCGCTCAAACCTTGCTGATAACCCATGACGGTCTCCGTTCCGGGAAATGTCTAAATCTGGTTGAACTGATTGCTTAGAGGACTGCCGCGACCGAAGTCAGGGGGACCGTATTGCCGTTCGACAGCACGAGGCTCGGTGCACCGCCCGTGCCCTGCACGACGCTCTCGACCGTACCGGGGGTCAGCGTGGTGGCGGTACCCGCGGCGCCGTTCACGATGCCCGTTGCGGTGATCGTGTAAGTGCCGGTCGGCAGCGCGGCGCCCGACGAATCGACCGGCGTCCACGAAATCGGCACGGTGCCGGCTGGCTGCGCGCCAAGATTGATCGTGTTGACAATCTGGCCTGCCGAGTTCACGACGTTGACCGTCATGTCCGACGCCGCGGAGGCGAGCTGCACGCCGAAATTGGTCGCCGTGCCGCTCGTCACGGAAATGGAGTTGCCCGGAGCCAGCACGCTGGAACCGAGTAGCAGCGCAGCCTGCGAGGTCTGGCCCGCGTTGATCTGGGTGGACAGCGAGCTGAGCGACGTGTTCAACTGGCTGATGCCCGTCACAGTATCGATCTGCGCGATCTGCGAGGTCATCTGCGAGCTGTCCATCGGGTTGGTCGGATCCTGGTTCTGCATCTGCGTAATGAGCAGTTGCAAGAAGGTGGTTTGCAGGTTCGCGCCCGCCGAACTGCTCCCGGCGCTGCCCGTCGCGCTTGTCGCCGAGCTGGTGCCGTTCATCGTGTCGAGCAGCGTTGACGAGACCGTCGTCCCGTTGTTGCCGATAGTGGTTGAAGTGGTCAAGGAGGTCTCCTCAGGTTCCGATCGTGAGTGTTTTCAGCATCAGCTGCTTTGCCGTTTCCAGAGTCTCGACGTTCGCCTGGTACGCGCGCGACGCTGAGATCATGTTGACCATTTCTTCCACCGGATCGACGTTCGGCATCGTCACGTAGCCATTCGCGTCGGCCGCAGGGTTGCCCGGGTCGTAAGTGGTCTTCATCGGCGTCGGGTCGTCCACCACCCCCGTCACCTGTACGCCGCCCACCTGCTGGCCGGAGGCGGAACGCGCGCCACCGATCGGGTTGACCGCAAACACGACCTGCTTGGCCCGGTACGGCTGGCCGTCGGGACCGGTGGTACTGTCGGCGTTCGCCAGGTTCGACGCTGTCACGTTGAGGCGCTGTGACTCGGCCGACATGGCTGAACCAGCGACCGTGAAAATGTTCATCAGGGATGGCATGGTTTCTCTGACCTCTCCTGCCGGCAGGTTCCGGCTTGGTTGATTCCCGTGGCGTGGTTTTTAGCGGTTACATCCAGCGTCTGCGGGTCGCCGCGTCATGGCTCGATCAGGAGCCGGACGTGATCGCCGACAGCATCGTTTTGATATCGCTCGACACTTCCGTCATGGTCGATTCGAAATGCAGCGAGTTATCGGCGAACTGCACGCGCTCCGTGTCGAGGTCCACCGTGTTGCCGTCGAGTGACGGTTGCGTCGGAATGCGGTACTGCAATTGGCCGTAGTTGTCGCTTGGGCCGCCGGTTGCGATCAGGCTCGCCTTGCCGGCCATGTGGCCCGGCTCGTCCGAAGCCATCGTCATGCCGGTCGTGACATCGGCGGGTTGCGTCATGGTCAGCGTCGAGCTGTTCGATGCGCCGGTGCCGGTGCTGCTGCCCGTACTTCTCAGCGCGCCCGCGAGGGTCGACGAGAAATCGACATCACGCGCCTGGTAGTTCGGCGTGTCGGCGTTCGCGATGTTTGACGACAGCAGTTCCTGCCGGTACGAGCGGACATCAAGCGCCTGACGGCTAAAGGCAAATTCGGCATCGAGTTTGTCGAGCATGGAAATCTCCGGATAACGTTCCCGCGTCTGGCGCGCAATCAGCGAGCACACAACCTACGGCGACCCAAAAGGGCTTTTTGCATGAGATGCATCTTAGGCGGACCGTGCAAGCGGCAATCGCCGGAATAACCGGGGAAGGTTGCCTCTATTCAACGTTTGCGCCGAAAGCCTCATCACTAGAATGCAACTCGTACCGTTGTCTCACGCTGGAGATTCACGATGGCCCGATCCACTTTCGATGTGCCGCAGCCGCTCTGCCGCATCGTTGCTCGCCACACTGCCGCCTGGCTGGTGTGTGCGGTGGCGGGCGCGTGGTGCGCGCCAGCGGCGCTGGCCCAGGATGCCGGCGGCCCGATCGTGATCCCGGGTCCCGGCGAAAAGAATCCGGCCGACCTCGCGCACATGACCGCGATCGCCACCACTAGCAATGGCAGCAGCCCGCGCACGATGAACCCGCGGACCGTGCCTGCCGTCACGCCGTCATCGACGCCTCCGGTTACCGACCGCTTTGCTGCACTGGCGAACTCCAGCGGCGCCATCGTGATTCCAGGTCCCCGCGAGGCATCCGCACCCGGCGCGCCAGGCCGGATGGCAGTCATCCAGCAAACCAGCCCGGCGAACGCCGCTGGCCTCGTCCGCGTCAATATGAATCCGGCGCTCGCCGCGAGCCAGGTCTTGCCAGTAATCGTCACGTCGACGCCGCCGCGTCCGGCCTACGGTGCGGCGGTGCGGCCGGTGAATGCGGCACCGACGACGGTGCCCGCTGCGGCATCGGCGAACAGCATCGAAATCGACAGTCTCGCCGCACGCGGCGAGCCGCCGGAACTGGGCGCGAGCGCACCGAACCGCAATCCGGCGTCCCCTGCCCTGTCCCCGCCCCCAGCCCCAGACCATTACGTGGCCGCGCAGATTCAAACGCCCGCTTCCGTGCAGAACCAGGCGCTGGCACTGGCCCAGGCGGCGCAGCGCGCGCAGGTGGTTCAGGCTCTGCAGCGGGCGCAGGTTGCGCAAGTGGCGGTCAATCCGGCTGTTCAGCCGGCGATCCAGCCAGCCCGGGCCGCCACCGCGGCGCAGGCGTCCCAGCCGGCTCAGTCGATTCAAGCCGCTCAGCCGGTGCCCGAGGGGCAGGAAGACGGCGAAGCCATCCGTGCCGCAGCGCTGGAGTTTCTCAAGCAGCAGGCGAACGGCCTGCCGGGCCGGGTCGAACTGTCTGTGGTGCCGGCCTTCCCGCGCGGACTCGCGGCCTGCGCCACGCTGCAGGCGTTCATGCCGAACGGCGCGCGCGTGTGGGGTCGCACGACGGTGGCGGTGCACTGCACGAGCGGCGCCCCCTGGACGGTCTGGCTGCAGGCGAAAGTCTCAGTGCAGGCCACTTACTATGTCGCCGCGCGGACGATGGTGCCCGGCGAGGTCATTTCGGATGCCGATATCGTCGGCCGTGACGGCGACCTGACGATGCTGCCGATGTCGATCATCACCGCGCCGTCGCAAGCGGTGGGCTCGGTCACGCTGATGCGGGTGGGCGCCGGCATGCCGCTGCGTCAAGACATGCTGAAGAACTCGGCCGAGGTGACGGCGGGACAGATGGTGCGGGTGGTGGCGCAGGGCGACGGCTTTTCGATATCGTCGGAAGGCAGCGCGCTCAGCAATGCGACGCCGGGGCAGCCGGTCAGGGTGAGAACCTCCACCGGCCAGATCCTCATGGGAATCGTGAAAGACAGTTCAACGGTCCAGATCCAGATGTGATCCGGACCTGAAATGGACGCCCAATTAGGGACGTTGAAGGAAACACCGACTGGTGGAGCCGTTACAAAGGGATACACCGATTGCGCTAAAGTTTGGATTCTTGAGTGCCGTTATAAGAATCAAATCGTTCAGGAAGCCAATCGTGAAAATCGATTCCACCAACAGCAACACCAAGCCAGACAGCCTGACGGGCAGCGCCACGCGCACCCAGCAGGACAGCCTGGCCCCGGCGGCTCCGGCCGCCCAGGGAGCGGGAACCGCCGCGCCAGCCGCCACCGGTTCGGGGGGCGACGCGAATGTGAGCCTGTCGGGCCTGTCGTCCGACCTGCGCCAACTGGCAACATCGGGTTCGGCAGACATCGACACCGCTCACGTCGAATCGATCAAGCAGGCCATCCAGAATGGCACGCTGACGATCGATCCGGGCAAGATTGCTGACGGCGTGCTGGAAACGACGCGCAGCCTGCTGCAAACGAGAGCCCCGGCGACCGGCAATTAAGGCTGGACGCCGCCAGGCGACACCTTGAAACCCTGACCCGCACATCACGTGTGGGCCGTTGTGAAAGCGAGTTGTGATGACAAACACGCTGCTTGCCACCGTAATCGACGAATACGCGACGATCGAAGAGTTCGCCTCGGTGCTCGTCTTCGAACAGAAGGCGTTGACCCAGTTGGATCCGGCCGAGGTACTACGGCCGATCGTCGAAAAGAAAACTGAACTGGTCGGCAAGCTGGCCTCGCTGGAGAAGATCCGCGACGCGCAACTTGCCGCAATGGGTTTGCCTGCTGGCCGGAGCGGCATCGAACTTGCCGCCGGCCGCGACCCCAAGCTAGCCGCGCAGTGGTCATTGCTGCAGCGGTCGGTGGTACGCGCGCGCCGGTCCAACAAGACCAACGGTGTGCTGATCCGCACCCGCATGGAATACAATCAGCGCGCCCTCGATGTGCTGCAGGTGCGTCCGCCGAAGCCCTCGTTCTATGGGCCGGATGGGCGAGTTCCGGGGTTGGGCTTGCTGTGAGCCTGGCTGCCTGGATCGAACACCCATCCAGACTGTTTTGAATGCGCATTAAGTCCGCTTGAGGTCTTCAGGCGGCCTGTGCGCCGCCTGCTGCTCCTCTCCATTCCGTCCCGACATACCGTCGACGCGCAGCTTGCGCGGCGGCCCCGCGTTGCTCCGCGCGTCTTCGCTGCGCCACAAAAAAGCCGTCACAAGGACGGCTTCGATCGCGCTTTCGGTGCTGAGCGTGAGCGGCTGCGACGGCAACGCGTCGGCCGCTTGCGGCTCTTGCAGATCTTGTGGCTTACTCGGCTTCGGCCTTGGCCCAGGCCATCTCGCGCAGACGCGTGCGCAAGCGCGCGACCGCCTGGCTATGCAACTGGCAAACCCGCGACTCGCTCACTTCCATCACCGCGCCGATTTCGCGCAGATTCATGCCACGCTCGTAATACAGTGACATCAGTAGCTTTTCGCGATCCGGCAGGCGCTCGATCGCTTCGACCAGCGCAGCGCGCAGGCTTTCATCGAGCAGCGCGGAAAGCGGGTCCGAGTGATCGACGCAATAGCGGTCGAGGAACGGCTCGTCGTCCGCGGAGCGATCGAAGTCTTCGTAATAGATGAGCTGGCTGCCATGCAGGTCTTGCAGCATCGACTGATACTCGTCGAGCGGCATGTTCAGGTGGCCGGCAATTTCCGTCTCGCTGGCCGAGCGGCCGAGCGTCTGCTCGACCCGGTGCACGGCCGTCTCCACTTCGCGCGAGGTACGGCGCAGGCTGCGCGGCAGCCAGTCGTTGCTGCGCAGCTCGTCGAGCATCGCGCCTCGAATCCGCTGGCTCGCATAGGTCTCGAACTGCGCGCCCTGGTCTTCCTTGTACCGGCTCGCAGCGTCGAGCAACCCGATCATGCCGGCCTGAATCAGATCGTCGAGATCGACGCTCGCCGGCATCTTTGCCACTAGCTGCAAGCCGAGTCGCCGCACCAGCGGCGCGTACTTCGTCAGAACCTCGGCTTGGGAAATTTTTCCCTGAGCGTTGTACATCATGCTCCCCTTGTCCGCGTCGCGCCCTTCAGGCGTGCTGCGCAGACTGTTGGTCGGCGTGTTGCGCCGCTGTTACGGTCGCCGGCGCCACCCAGTGGTGACGTGACGACATCGCTGGCCGCATCGGCCAGTACTGCAATTCGGCGGCGAGGTGCCGGTAATCGCGCGCGGCGGGTGTCGACGGAAACGCGTCGACCACGCAGCGCGACAGTTCGAGGGCACGCGCCATGCGCTGATCGGCGGCGATACAGCCGGCGTCTTCCAGCGACACGGTCAGATAACGTCCCGCCACCCCGGCGAGGTTTTCAAATGTGGTATGCGCATCAGCGACGCTTTGCACATGGTTCACCAGCACACGAAACTGACCGATGCCGTGCGCGTAATGCAGACGCTTCACGCAGGCATACGCTTCGGTGATCGCCTGAGCCGCCACGCGCGTCACGATCATCAGGTCGTGCGAATGCATCGCCAGCGCCGAGAGGTGGCCGAGCCGGTCGAGTTGCGCATCGATCAGCACGATATCGGCGGGACCGTTCAGCACCACGCTCAGTTGCGCCGCCGTGTGGCCCTCGCGATTGTTGCGCGAGGCGGCCAGCACGGAAAACCCCCGTGCGTGGCGCGCCACCGCGGCTTCGAGTGGCATCTCGCCGCGCACCACGGCCGCGAGGTTGCCCGCACCGCACACCCCGCCGAGCATGGCGCTCACTGAGTAATCGCCAAGGCACTCGTCGATCACGAGTACATCCTTGCCCTGCTCCGCGAGCGCCACCGCCAGATTGACGACCGTCGTGGTACACCCGACGCGGGTCGAGCCGCTCGTCACCGCCAGCACCCGCGAGCCGCTGCGAGCCAGCAGACGCCTCAGTCCTTCAGCCTGATCGGAGACGACTTTATCCAAAACGTACCTCGTGCAGTTCGGCCGTCGAACGCGCGGAGAGCGCCGAAAGCAAGGCCGGAATATCGTCGTCGTGCGGCACGAACGGCGAACTGTCGCGTGGAATGCAGAAAGCGCTCTTGATCAGGAATTTCCTGGTCGCGACGTAAAGGTTCTCGGGTACCTTCTGGCCGGTCGAGACGTAGTGCACCGGCAGCTTGTAGCGGATCACCGTATCGAGCACGCCGCCCAGGTTGGTGGCTTCGTCGAGCTTGGTGATGATGCAGCCGGCGAGAGGCTGCTGATCCGGCGCACGCTGGTACGCCTGCACGACTTCGTTGAGCGTGTCACCGTGGCTGGTGGCGTTCAGCAGCAACAGGCGCTGCACCGGTTGTCCGGCGCGGCACAGCATGGCGATCTGGTCCGAGACGAGACGGTCGCGCTGGCTCATGCCGATCGTGTCGATCAGCACGATGTGCTTGTTGCGCAGTTCGGCGAGCGCCAGTTGCAGATCGGCGCCGTCCTTCACCGCGTGGACCGAGACGCCGAGGATTTTGCCGAAAATGCGCAGTTGCTCGTGGCCGCCGATCCGGTAGCTGTCGGTGGTCAGGAGCGCCACCTTGCTGGCGCCGAAGCGCATCACGCAACGCGCAGCGAGCTTGGCCGTGGTCGTGGTCTTGCCGACGCCCGTCGGGCCCGTCAGCGCGAACACGCCGCCGCGCTCCATGAGCGCGTCTTCGTTTTCCATCACCGGCAGGTTCGACTCGAGCACGCCGCGCACCCAGTCCATCCCGCCTTCCATGTTGTCGACTTCGGCCGGCAGATTGTCGACCATCATCTGCACCAGTTGCGCGGAGAAGCCCGCAGCGAACAGATGCTTGGTGAGCGAGGCGCGCGTCGGGCTGCGGCGCTGGCGGTCGGCCCACAGCAGGCCGGCGAAGTGTTCCTCCATCATGCCGCGCATCGAGGAGAGCTCGCTCATCACCGTTTCGTTGACGACCTGCTCCATGCGCGCCTTGATGGCTTCGGTAACGCTTGCGGCGGTGTTGCCGGCCGCGCGTGCGTCGTCCACCGGGCTCATCTTCTGGGCGGCGCGGCGCGCGGCAAGTTGCGCGGCTTCACGTGCCCACTCGGGCGTTTCGGCGTGGCTAAACGTCGGGCGTGCGCCGATCTGAATTTCGACCGGTGCGCCGAGGCCCTTGGCCGTCGCGGCAGCGGGCGTCATCGACGACGGCCGTGCACTGTAGGCGCCTTGCTGCTTGCCGGCGATGCTGCGGGCGTGATCGATCAGCCAGGGGTTCGATTCCGCCATCGTGCGAGGCGCGACCGGCACAATCGGCGCGAACTGGGGCGCCGGGACGCCTGCGGCCTTCAGTACGTCGGCACGGATGTCGCCGCTCGTGCGCGGTCCCTGCGCTTGCGGTGTGGCCTGGGATGTCAGCGGCCCTGACTGAGCGGGGGTGGCGTGCGGGGCGGCGCTGGCCGGTTGTTCGGCTGAAGCTGCCGTGGCGGATGCTGCCGGCTGCGCCGGCGTGTTGCTGGCCGACATGCTCTCGGTACCGGCTTCCGGGCTCGCGCCGAACACCGACGAAAACACATCCGGCATGCCACTCGCGTACGGATTGGACTGCATCATCGGCGTGCTGCGCTGCGCCGGCGTCGCCGCGCTCACCGCAGACGCTGCACTGCTCACGCCGTCGCGCGCCTTCGGTGCGATCGCCGCCAGTTCGCTGTCGGCGAGTGCGACGATTTCGACTGTCCCATCCTCTATCGTGCGGTTCGACAGCACGACCGCGTCGGAGCCCAGTGCCTCACGGACGAGGCGCAGCGCGTCGCGACTGGTAGCACCGACAAATTTACGAATGTTCAAGCTGGACCCCCGATGAGGTTAACGGACCGGCAACATACCGCTTCCCATTGAGATCGATTATTGCGAAAGAAGTCGAGAGACGATCGGTTGATAAAGGCCGGGAAAGGTAGGCAATTCGCTTGATGGCGGCGGCGCGGAGACCGCGCCGGTCGCGAGGTTGGACGGGATTACCCTTGCCCGCCGATCAGATTCACCACCTTCACGTTGCGGGTGTCGGGCACCTCCGCATACGACAGCACTTTCAGTTGCGGCAGACTGCGGCGCAGGAAGCGCGCGAGCATTGGCCGCAACGAGTGCTGCACCAGCAGCACCGGCGAGAGTCCGAGGTTCTGCTGCCGCGTCATGGCCTTTTGCGTCTCGGTCATGAGCGTATGAGCGAGACCCGGCTCGAGCCCAGGGTTCGTTCCGGTCGAAAGCGCCTGCGAAAGTACGCGTTCGAGGTTCGAATCGAGGCCCATGACCTGCATGTCGCCGGTGCCGGGGAACCATTGCTGGGTGATCGCACGCCCCAGCGCCAGACGCACGGCCGCGCTTAGTTCGTGCGCATCGCTGACCTTCGGCGTCTGTTCGGCCAGCGCTTCGAGGATCGTCCGCATGTCGCGGATCGGCACGCCTTCTTCCAGAAGGTTCTGCAGCACCTTCTGCAGCGTCGTGAGAGAAAGCGACTTCGGAATCAGATCGTCGACCAGCGACGGCGTGTCCTTCTGCATCCGCTCGACCAGCGCCTGGATTTCGCGGCGGCCGAGCAGTTCGGAGGCATGCATGACGACCAGGTGGTTCAGATGCGTGGCGACCACCGTGCTCGAATCGACCACCGTGTAGCCATACACCTGAGCCTGCTCACGCAGATTGGTATCGACCCAGATGGCCGGCAGGCCGAAGGCCGGATCCTGGGTCGGCGTGCCCGGCAGCGCCGCGCTGACCTGGCCCGGATTGATCGCGAGCCACTGGCCGGGGTAGGCCTCGCCGACGCCGACCTCGACGCCCTTCAACGTGATCCGGTAGCCGTTGGGCCGCAATTCGAGGTTGTCACGGATGTGCATGACCGGCGGCAGGAAGCCGATTTCCTGCGCGAACTTCTTGCGGATGCTCTTGATGCGCTTGAGCAGTTCGCCGTCCGAGTTCTTGTCGACGAGCGGAATCAGACGGTAGCCGACTTCGAGACCAAGCGTGTCGATCATCGTCACGTCGTCCCAGCTTGCCTCGGTGTCTTCAGTCGGCTTGAGCGCGGCCGGCACGACATCGACGAGGGCTGCCGAGCCCTTGAGGTCGGCGGCGCGCTTCTTCATCATCCGGCCAAGCTGGATCAGGCCGCCGCCCAGGAGCAGGAAGGCGAAATGCGGCATGCCCGGGATCAGGCCCATCAGCACCAGAATGCAGCCCGTGATGATCAGCACGCGCGGGTTCGAGAACAACTGCCCGGTCAACTGCGTGCCGATGTCCTCGTTGGTCGCCACCCGCGACACGATCACACCGGCGGCGGTCGAGATCACCAGCGACGGGATCTGCGCCACAAGGCCGTCACCGATGGTCAGCAGCGTGTAGTTTTTGGCAGCGTCGGCGAAAGCCATGTTGTGCTGGACCACGCCGACAATCAGGCCGCCGATGATGTTGATCACCATGATCAGCAGGCCGGCGATCGCATCGCCGCGCACGAACTTGCTCGCGCCGTCCATCGAGCCGTAGAACTCGGCCTCCTGACCCACTTCCAGACGGCGCTTGCGCGCCTGGTCTTCGTTGATGATGCCGGCGTTCAGGTCGGCGTCGATCGCCATCTGCTTGCCGGGCATCGCATCGAGCGTGAAGCGCGCACCCACTTCGGCGATCCGGCCCGCACCCTTGGTGATCACCATGAAGTTGATCACCATCAGGATGACGAACACCACGATCCCGACCGCGAAGTTGCCGCCGACGAGAAAGTGCCCGAACGACTCGATCACCTGCCCGGCCGCAGCCGGCCCGGTGTGGCCTTCGAGCAGCACCACCCGCGTGGATGCCACGTTCAGCGAGAGGCGCAGCAGGGTCGAGAACAGCAGCACGCTCGGGAAGGCGGCGAAGTCGAGCGGTTTCATCGTGTACATGCTGACGAGCAGCACCATCACGGACAGCGCGATGTTGAAGGTGAACAGCAGATCCAGCACGAACGGCGGCAACGGCAGGATCATCATGGCGAGGATCATGACGATCAGCACCGGACCTGCGAGGGCACGCATGTTGGTGCCGCTCAGCGCCTCTGGCCGTCGAGACAGGAAACCGACGCGTGCGTTCATGCGGATGCTCCAGGGGCCTTGTCGTCGTTAAGGGCGTCAGCGGCTTCTTCGCTCGCCTCCTCGTCGGGTACCGGACCCTTGTCCAGGTCGGCGGGGACGTCGAATTCGGTCGGCGCAACCGGCGCCACGCCGCCTTCGCTCTCGAAGCGGCGCAGTTGATAGACCCACGCGAGCACTTCCGCGACCGCGCCATACAACTGGCCCGGAATTTCGCGCTCCAGTTCGACGTTGTGATACAGCGCCCGCGCAAGTGGTGGCGCTTCGAGCAGCGGCACATTGTTCTCCAGCGCAATTTCGCGGATCCGCGCGGCGACCAGATTCATCCCTTTGGCGACCACTTTCGGCGCGCGCATCTCACCGTCGGTGTAGCGCAGCGCGACCGCGAAGTGGGTCGGGTTGGTCACCACCACGTCGGCCTTGGGCACGTTGCTCATCATCCGGCGCCGCGCGATCGCACGTTGCTGCGAACGGATGCGGCCCTTCAGTTTCGGGTCGCCTTCGTTTTCACGGTGTTCGCGCTTTACTTCTTCCTTCGTCATCCGGAGCTTCTTGTGGTAATTCCAGATCTGATACGGGACATCAAGTGCCGCCACGAGGAACATGCCCGAGACCGTCATGGCGCAGCAGACCGCAATCAGGTGCTCGGCATTGGCAAAAGCTACGGTGAGCGGCTGGGTGGCGAGCGCGAGGATCTGGTCGCGACGATTCCAGATCGACAGCCCGCCGATCCCGCCTACTACGAGGGTCTTGGCGAGCGACATGCCGAGCTGGATCACCCCGTTGATCGAAAACACCCGGCCGAGCCCGGCGATCGGATCGAGCCGGCTGAACTTGGGTTCGAGCGATGTGGTCGACACATGCCAGCCGCCTAGTGCGAGCGGCGCCAACAGCGCGGCGACGCCGGTCAAGGCGAGGATCGGTAGCAGCGCATGGAGCCCCTCGATGCCCGCGACGCCCGCGCCGATCAGCATGCGCCGAGTTTCGAAAACACTGTCATGGTTGAACATGAGTGCGCCGCGCACCATCGATCCCAGGTGATCGCCGATGGTCCCCGACAGCGACCAGACACCGTAGAATCCGGCCGACAGTAGGGCAAACGAAACCAGCTCCCGCGAACGCATGATCTGCCCTTCTTCCCGCGCCTTTTGCAGGCGCCGGGGAGTGGCTGATTCGGTTTTATCGAGGTCGCTTTCGTCTGCCACGCAGCTCTCCGGACGGTCAAGGCACCATGCCTATTTCCAGTGACAGCGATTATTCCTGCAGAACTCAAGCCATGATCGGCGGATAAGGGCGGGGAAACGGGGGCATTTCGAGAGATGGGGACACGCGGAGCAAGGCGTACGGGCGATGGCGCGGCTGACGGGGCGTCCCACCCGTCCGGCGCCGGACGGCGCAGGACGGCGCAGGACGGGGGAAAGGGCGGGAGGGGCAGGCGACGGCTAAATAAACGGGCGGTCTTTGCCTCGCTCAATAGCCGACGTAAGGCGCCTGGCCGCCGTTTGCCGTCTGGTCGATACCGAAGTACATGTAGCGCCCGTAAAAAAACGGCAAGCCGATATCGAAGCTGTTCGCCACGCCGACCTGGCCGGCGAGGTCGTTGAACGCGTAGTTGTTGACGTTGCTGAACAGCGTCGCCGCGCTGAGAATCCCCATGTTGGCCGAGGCGGATGCGTTATTTAGGCCGACCACGTTCACCGTGCGCGTCTGCCCTGACATTGGGCAGTAGAACCCGCTGAAGTTGCTGCCGCACAGCGGTAACGTGCTGTCGGCGAAGAAGTACGCGTTCGAGCCGGAATCGAAGAACGCCGACAGCTTGCTACCATTGAAAGTACTGTTGTTCAGGTCCCCGAAAGCATCGGTCGTAAAAATCTGCGACGCCGCGAGCGCATTGTTGGAAGCCGTGCCGATGCCGAACACCAGCGTGCCGGTCGCGGACGCGCTGCCGTTGTTCGAGACGGGCGCCATCTCCACGATCACGCCGTTGTTGTCGGCGAAGTGTGCGACCGGGTTCGCCACCTGGCTGGTGGTCGGCACCTGCGTAGTCGTGCAGCTCGCGCCGGAGCACGCGTAATAGTTGCTGAACTGGGCGAAGGTCGTCGAACTGGCGCAGGTCGTGCCACAGTCGACCGGCGCGACACCAACGCCGAGAATGCCGTTCGCGCCGATCGCACTGGCGGTGTTCTCTTCGGCGCCGCTCGCGCAACCGGCCGGCACATTGAAGCTCACGTCTCCGAGTACCTGGATCGGAATGCTGGTGGCGGTCTCGCCGCCAATCTGGACCGTGGCCGTGCGCACCGAGCCCCACGAAAAACCGTCGGCGAAATTGGTGCATTCCACGAGCTGTTGGCTGGGCACCGTGGGGGCCGCGACGGTTGGCAGGTTAACCGTCGTCAACGCGCTGCTGACGATACGCAGGCCGTACGAGCCGGTATCCACCTGCACATTGGGAATGGCCTGGCAGCTGGTCGTGCCGGGCACGCAAACCGTCACGGTGACAGTCGGAATATTGATGACATTCGCCACGCCCGGCCCCACCGTGATCGGCGCGGTATTCCCCGCAGTTGCCGGTACCGGTGTCGCGCCTGGACTCGCCGGCAACGCGTTGCTACCCGAAGAGGAATTGGAACTGCCGCTGCTGCTGCCGCCTCCGCCACCGCACGCCGCGACCAGCGACACCAGTGCGACTGTCGCCGCCACCTGCGCCCATCCTTTGAGCTTTGCTGCAAATTGCATGGCTCGTCTCCCGTCCGTCAGTCACTGTTACTGTCACTGGATATCGGAACCGCTGACGCCGGCAGGCAATGCCTGCGGCAGCCACGCCTGACCCGCGAAGGCGCCCATATGGCCGCCGGAGTGGACCACGAGGCTGTCCTGGTCGACTGCGACCGGCCCATGGCCGCCGCGCACCGCGCGTGCGGCTTGAACACCGGCGAGATATTGCGGGAAATATGTACCGAGCAGATCGTTCAGGTTGGGCATTTGCGGACCGTTCCAGGCGAGGCCGAACACGGTGCCGTCCTGCGCGAGGTACTCCCGCACGACGGTGCCGCTGCCGTAGGTCGTCGCGCGCACGGTATAGGACGAAGGAGCGCTGGCGGCGGATGCAGCGCCCGAAGCGGCGTGCGCGATCGCTGCGGACGAAACAATCTGGGAATTGACAAAGGCGCCGGCAGGCGGCGTCATTGGACTGCCGCCCAGCGCCGCATGGGCGGACTGAACGGTGAGCACGGCACAGGACAACCCTAACGCCGTCATGAAGACAGCGCGGCTTACACGACTCAGCATGGCCTGACTCCTCCCGATCGACTGCGCACGGCCCATGCATTGCATGAGCGTCCGCATTTAACCAAGATCATACGGCACTGCGGTGACCGTACGCATGAAGGTTTATTCGGGGGTGTTTTGCCGGTGTGCCCGCGATGCCACGCGCTCGGGTCACACCGTTCCATACTTTCAGAGTCTTACGAGGCACAGCGGCCGCGGCGCGGCGCGCCGGATGCCCAGAGCCGGGATGCCCGTACGCCCAGATGCCCTGCGGGCAGCCCGTAAGCCGCCGCGGGATCCGGCCTAGAAGCCGAGGCTCGCCAGCAGGTCGTCGACCTCGCCCTGATCCTGCATCACGTCGGCCTTGCCTTCCGGGTTGATCTGCGGCCCGTTCAGCAAACCTTCCGGGCTACCGGTGGCCGACGGTTCAGCCGCCAACGCCGCCGCCGTCGCGGCGAACTGCTCACGCCGCTCGAGCGCGATATTCTCGATCAGCACGCCGAGCAGTTGCTGCTCGATCAGGTATACGACTTCCGTAATCTTCTTGATGACCTGCCCGGTCAGATCCTGGAAATCCTGTGCCAGCATGATCTCGAGCAACTGGGCATTGGTCGCCGTCGTCACTTCGGGCACGCCGCGCAAAAAGGTGCGCGTGTCGTTCATCAACGCGCGCACTTCCTCGCGTTCGATCGGCGCCGCATACCATTCCTCCCAACGCGCATCGAGAACCGCCGCGTCTTGCTGCAACTGCTCCTGCATCGGCTTGGCGACCTCGATCGAGCTCAGCACCTTTTCGGCGGCCGCCTCGGTCATGTTTGCGATGTACTTGAGACGGTCACGCGCATCGGGCACCGCTTCCGCGGCGCGCTCGACATGCTTGTCGATCCCCAGTTCGCGCATCGAGTCGCGCAGCGTGCGCGTCAGCTGCCCGATGCGGGCAAGGATGCGGTCGCTGGCGAGGTCGCCGCCGTCTTGCTCGTCGGCGGCTGCCGCGTTGGTTGGCTGGTTCACGTCAGCTCCCGGTTTTCGCCATCTTCTCGAGAATCTTGTTCAGCTTCTCGTCGAGGGTTACCGCTGTGAACGGCTTGACCACGTAACCGCTCGCGCCAGCCTGCGCCGCCGCGATGATGTTTTCCTTCTTCGACTCCGCCGTCACCATCAGCACCGGCAGGTGCGTGAGGCTTGCATCGGCGCGGATTTCCTTCAGCATGGCCAGACCGTCGAGGTTCGGCATGTTCCAGTCGGAGATCACGAAGTCGTACTTGCCGCTGCGCAGACGCGCCAGACCCGCCATGCCATCTTCCGCCTCGTCGACGTTCGAATAGCCCAGTTCCTTCAACAGATTGCGGACAATCCGACGCATCGTCGGAAAGTCATCTACGACCAGAATCTTCATTCCCTTATCCATTTCACTTTCCCTTTCCTTAACCCTTATCCCGATGGTGCGGCGCATGTCCGCCTGTTCTGTCAGGCCCCGCGCATCATACCCGCTGTACGCGTTCGCCCATCGAAGAGAGGCGCGCCATGACGCGCCGGCTCATCTCGGGCAACGAGCTGATCTCGTCGGCAGCGCCCAGCGCGATGGCCTCGCGCGGCATGCCGAACACGATACAGCTCGCTTCGTCCTGCGCAAGCGTATACGCGCCTGCTTTTTTCATCTCCAGCAATCCGGCCGCACCGTCGCGGCCCATCCCCGTGAGGATGACGCCCACTGCGTTCTTGCCGGCATGCTGCGCAGCGGAGCGGAACAGCACATCGACGGACGGACGATGCCGGTTCACCGGCGGGTCGTCGGACAGGTGTGCAATATAGTTCGCGCCGCTACGTGCCAGCAACAGGTGAGCGTGGCCGGGGGCAATATAAGCGTGTCCCGGTAGCACGCGCTCACCGTGCTCAGCCTCTTTAACGGTAATTCTGCACAAGCCATTAAGGCGTTGCGCGAAAGATTTCGTAAATCCCGGCGGCATATGCTGCGCGATCAGCACTGCGGGTGCGTCGGGCGGCAGCGGCACGAGCACTTCACGGATCGCCTCAGTGCCGCCCGTCGAGGCACCGACGATGATCAGCTTTTCTGTACTCAGCAGCGGATTGTTGAAGTTCGGTGCGGGAGCGGCGGCGTGGCCTGCTGCTTGCCCAGCGGCTGCGGCGTGCTGCGCCGGTGCGGCCTGGCGCACGCGCGCGCGTGCGGCAGTGCGGACCTTGTCGGCGAGCTTCTCCGAGTAGTCGAGCATGCCGTCGCGAATCCCGACCTTCGGCTTGGTCACGAAGTCGACCGCGCCCAGTTCCAGCGCGCGTAGCGTAATTTCGTTGCCGCGCTCCGTCAGCGACGACACCATCACGACCGGCATCGGCCGCAGGCGCATCAGCTTCTCGAGGAAGTCGAGGCCGTCCATGCGCGGCATTTCAACGTCGAGCGTCAACACGTCCGGGTTGTGCTGCTTGATGAGTTCGCGCGCGACGAGCGGGTCGGGCGCGGTTGCAACGACGGTCATGTCCGGCTGGCCATTGATGATTTCCGTCATCAGGCTGCGGATCAGCGCCGAATCGTCGACGCACAATACTTTGATCTTTTGCACAGCGCTCACGCCTCCTCTGCGGTTCTGGCGTTGTTTGAATTAATCGGGCGCGGGCTCGCGCCAAATAGCTCGATGCGCGACTTGCCTGCAGCCGCGTTCGTCCCTGATCCTGCGCCCGCAGCCGAGCCGGCGCCAAATAGTTCGACGCGCGGACGCCCAGCCTGGGTAGAGGGCGCGGCGAACAGCTCGACCCGTTCACGGGCCCGCGCGAGCCGCTCGGCCCGCTGCTCGGCGGTTTGCCGTGCGAGCGCCTGTTCGCGCTCGGCCACGCCCGCTTCCTGCTGCAGGCGGAGTTTTTTCACCATCACCTGGCCGGTGCGCGGCATGAACGCCACCTTGCGCGGATGGCTGCCTTGCAGGTCCTCGGCGGTGATGCGGATTTTTTCCAGCGCCAGATAGCGGCGCACGAACTCGGAGTTGCGGTCACCGATATTCATCGTCGTCATGCCAGCGAGCACCGCCGCGCCGCCGAACACCTTGGCTTCGAAACGTTCGCGCCGGCCGCCCGCCTTGATGAGCTCGTTGATGAGCACTTCCATCGCGTAGGCGCCGTAGCGCATCGAGTCCGAGGCCGCCTGACCGACGTCGGCGCCGTCGTCGGGCAGCATGAAGTGATTCATGCCGCCAATGCCTGCGGTGCGGTCCTGAATGCAGGCCGCCACGCACGAGCCGAGCACGGTGACGAGCACCATGTCTTCGTTCGTCGTATAGAACTCGTTCGGCAACAGCTTCACGCCCGGGCGCTTGAAGTGATTGTCGAAATACAGATTGGTGGCAATCGGCAGGGCGCTACTCATACGCTCACCCCACTAGTCGACGAGTGGGCCGGGTGGGTCTGGCTACGTTGCGGGGTGCGCGCTGCGCCGCCGTCGCGAGTCAATTCGTAGACGGTCTGGCCGCGCAGGCGGAACGCCTGGGTGACGTAGGTGAAGTTCTCCGAGTGGCCGGCAAACAGCAGGCCGCCCGGCTTCATCAGCGGATCGAAGCGCGCGAGCACCTGCGCCTGGGTCGGTTTGTCGAAATAGATCATCACGTTGCGGCAGAAAATCGCGTCGAACTGCGAGCGCAACGCGTAATCGCGGTCGGTCAGATT